>ERZ1034680.21-NODE-21-length-142027-cov-17.491069_pt1 | contig 142027 bp, 121 predicted proteins | sample MGYA00520639_ERZ1034680 | MGnify/ENA primary metagenome ERZ1034680 (study PRJEB33766, sample SAMN09781760) | gut metagenome | biome: gut microbiome | host: Homo sapiens | place: Madagascar | study: EMG produced TPA metagenomics assembly of the PRJNA485056 data...
CGGTACGCACGGTGGTGTGAGAGGACGGGGGTCAATCACCTCCTCCTACTCGATTATCTGTGATCAATGTTCTTCTTTACGAAAAAGAGAAGATGAGGTAGACTATACAAAGTTGAGGACCCTTAGCTCAGTTGGTTAGAGCAACCGGCTCATAACCGGTTTGTCTTGGGTTCGAGTCCCTGAGGGTCCACGAGAAAAGGAAAGAAGCTGCGGTATGATTACCGACAGCTTCTTTTTTTCAATCCATATTTCTACCGGAAGGACGGAAGGTTCCAGCGATAGTGGATGGCAAGAAAACGAATCAGGCAGGTGGCTGCGAGGCTGAGGATTGTCGAGAGCAGGACATTCATGCCAATTCGCAGGAAGAGGCAGTAAACGACAGCTCCGATGATGGCAGCAAGGCCATATACACGCTTTCGCATGATGAGAGGCATCTGCCCGGCGAAGATGTCGCGCAGCACTCCGCCGCCGATTCCGGTGAGAACTCCGACGAAGGCACAGAGAAACAGATTGTCGGAGTGACCGTAGTCAAAGGCAGTCCGGCAGCCGACCACGACAAAGGCTGCAAGCCCTGCACTGTCTGCCGTGTTCAGAATGGCATCGCTGAGCTCCGGCTTTCCGGACAGAAGTCTGTGGATGGAGCTGTCGCGGACAAGGCAGACAAAGGTCATCAGAGAGGTCAGTGCAGCCACGGCAACATAGATGGGTGCTCGGAACATCACAGGCGGCGTTATCCCGAGAATCAGGTCACGGACCATTCCCCCTCCGACTGCAGTGGCACAGCCAAGAACCACTGCGCCAAAGATATCCATCTTCCGGTCTCGTGCAACGACCACGCCGGATACGGCAAAGGCGGCGGTACCAATCATTTCAAGAATAAAGATAAATTCTGAGAAGTTCATTTCTGCTCCCGTTTCAAATCGTTTTCTTCAGTCAGATTCTCGGGATCATAGGTGACATTGGCAAGCTTTCCGTCCCGGCGAAGAAGCGTTTCCGTATCGACCGGCTTGGCAACGAGCGCTGGTTTACCCATAAATAAAATGGCAGAAGCGTCGGAATTTCGTCCGCTTAGAATTTCATCGGTCAGCTCGATCATCTGATCCAGAATTTCAGGACCGCCGATATTGTGCGGGTGGGAATAGAGTACCTGCCGGAATTGCCCGCCATAACGTTCCTTCAGATGAACGAGTGCATCATGATACACCTGCATGGGCGGTGAGTCCGGGGCGGAAAAGAGAAGCGTCCAGGAATTCAGAGCATCTCCTGTCAGAAGAATTCCGTCGGGAACGGACGGTTCCTTTATGAGAATGCACAGGCTTCCGCATGTATGACCGGGAAGTGGAATGAGCGTCAGGCAGATTCCGCCAAGGTCCAGCGTCTTCAGGTCTTCGCAGGAGCGCAGAGTCGTGGATGCATCTGCAGAAATCAGACGCTGCCCGATATGTTCTGCAGATTGTGTGACGCCGTTTTCCCGGAGGTAGCTGATACGCATGTCTTTGTCCTGATGACGAAGGGCCAGATCATAGTCTGCCGGATGAAGATAAACCTCTTCGAATTCTCCGATCCCGCCCGCATGGTCCAGATGGCCGTGCGTCAGAAGAACCGAGTACGTCTGTCCGAAGGCAAGGTCACTTGCGGGATCCTCCAGAAAAGAACGAAGACTTCCGTAGCCAAGTCCGGTATCAATCAGAATACCGCTGTTGTCACCCTTGATGTAATAGGTAAAGACGTTGCCGGGCATCCGGATCCGGATGATATGGGAATGGATCTTTTCCACATCGAAAAGGTGACTGTCATTGGTCTGATAAGGGTGTTTGGTGTGCATAAGAATCACAATCCTTTCCTGATTTCTTTCTATCATGTAGGAAGAAGTCTGTTTTTTCAAGCTGAAAAGAGACAAGTGAACTTTTCACGATAAGACAGAAGAGTCAGATCTTAATGAACAGGTAAAATCTGCACAAAAACTGCAGGGGAATAATTGTAAAAAGTGCTGATTTTAACGAGGAAATAGAAGAAGCCTCTTGCAATTCTGTCAGAAAGCGATATATTGGAAACAGTTCCGGAAACGATACCGAAACCGTTGCCGGAAACAGTCTCAGGGAACAAAGGAAGACCATTGTGGTCATTTCAACACCCAAAAAGGAGAGGACAGAATGAAAAAGAAAGTATTGGCACTGGTTCTTAGTACAGCCATGGTCAGCGGAATTCTTGCTGGCTGCGGCAGCAGCACAGGAGAGAGCAGCGAGCCTGCCGCATCTACAGAAGCGGCTGCAGAGACAGAAGCTGCAGATACCGAGGAAGCAGCTGCAGAGACAGAAGCTGCAGAGGATGCGGAGATTCCTTCCGGAAGAGTATATCTTCTGAACTTCAAGCCGGAGACAAACGATGCATGGCAGGAGCTTGCAGGCGTTTACAACGATCTTGGCGGAAATGTTACGGTCCTGACTGCTGCAGACGGACAGTACAAGACAACACTTCAGTCTGAGCTGGCAAAGAGCGAGGCACCGACTGTTTTCAATATCGGAAGCGCTGCAGATGCACAGACCTATGCAGATTATATCTATGATCTGAAGGATTCCGAGATTTACAATCACATGACCGATAAGAGCCTTGCAGTAGAATACGACGGCAAGATCGCAGGCGTTGCAAACTGCTATGAAGCTTACGGCCTTATCTACAACAAGACCATCCTTGAGGACTACTGCACGATGGACAACGCAGTCGTTTCTTCTGTGGATGACATTCAGGATCTGGACACTCTTGAGAAGGTCGCAGACGACATCAACGCAAGAATCGATGAGATCAACGAGCAGTTCGGAACCGATCTGACAGAGGCCTTTGCTTCTGCAGGACTGGATGACGGATCTTCCTGGAGATTCTCCGGACACCTTGCAAACCTTCCTCTGTACTATGAGTTCAAGGATGACGGTCTGGAAGATCTGACGGCAGGCGAAGCTGAGATCAAGGGAACCTACCTGGACAACTTCAAGAGAGTCTGGGATATGTATGTTCGTGATTCTGCAGCAGATCCGAAGACTCTGAACAGCGGCGCGCTGAATGCAGAGGCTGAGCTTGGAATGGGCGAGGCAGTCTTCTATCAGAATGGTGACTGGGAGTTCTCCGCTCTTACCAATCCGGACAATGGCTATCTTGTTACAGAAGATGATCTTGACATGATGCCGATCTACTTCGGCGTAGACGATGCAACCGAAGGTCTCTGCGTTGGTACTGAGAACCACTGGACCGTAAACGCAAAGTGCAGCCAGGAAGAGATCGATGCAACACTTGCATTCCTGAACTGGGTGATCACTTCTGACGAAGGCCGCGATTCTCTTGTCAATGCCATGGGTCTGTCCTGCCCGTTTGACACCTTTACCGGTGACTACGAGCCCAAGAATCCTTTCGGCGCAAAGGCAAATAAGCTTGCAACCGAAGGAAAGACTTCTGTAGCATGGTCCTTCAACGCAACTCCGAACGTAGATGACTGGAGAAAGGACGTTGTATCTGCTCTGACTGCTTATACCGATGGCTCCGGCCAGTGGGACGGCGTTGTTACTTCCTTCGTAGATGGCTGGGCTGATCAGTGGAAGCTCGCTCACGAAGAGTAATCCAAATACAGAAATGGATCATCGTGAAGAGTAATCCGGAAGAAGAACTGAATTACTGAGCGCGACTGGAGGGTGAGTGATCGCATCACTCACCCTCTGTTTCTAAGAGAATTGTTTTAAGAGAATTTTCCAAGAGGGCTTTGGCTATGCAGAAATCAATCAGAAAATACTGGTGGCTGTTCGTTCTGCCGACCATGGTGGCCTTTGCAATCGGATTTATCATCCCCTTTGCATACGGCGTCTTTCTTTCCTTCTGTAAATTCACTACCGTAACAGACTGGAAATGGGTTGGCATTCGGAATTACACAAGAATCTTTGTTGTGAACGGCAAGGTGGATACCACCTTCCTCCATTCACTTTGGTACACCACTCTGTTTACCGTGGTGACCATGCTGATCATCAACGTTGTTGCATTTGCAATTGCCATGGCTCTGACGAAGGGAATTCGGGGAACCAATGTGTTCCGAACCGCCTTTTTCCTTCCCAACCTGATTGGCGGCATTGTTCTTTCCTACATCTGGCTCATGATTTTCAATTCCATTCTTGCGAAGCATTCGATGACGATTGTTTCCACGCAGTGGACAGCATTCTGGGGATTGGTTGCCGTGGTCTGCTGGCAGCAGATCGGTTATATGATGATCATCTATGTCGCAGGAATTCAGAACATTCCGGGAGATCTTCTGGAGGCAGCCAAGATTGATGGAGCCAACAGCTGGCAGCTTCTCCGCTATGTGACGATTCCGATGCTGAGATCTACCATTACCGTCTGCACCTTCCTGACACTGACGAACGGCTTCAAGCTTTTCGATCAGAACCTTGCGCTGACGGGCGGCAATCCGGGCAAACTGTCTGAGCTGCTTGCACTTAATATTTTCAACACCATGTATTCCACCCAGGGCTGGCAGGGCGTTGGCCAGGCAAAGGCCGTCATCTTCTTTATTCTGGTTGCTATCATTTCGCTGATTCAGAATAAAATGAGCCGCAGCAAGGAGGTAGAACAGTGATGAGCAAACAGAAAATGTCCGCAGGAAAAAAGAAAAATAATGCCGGAAACTCTGTTTCCGTGGTGCGTCAGGCCAAACACGGCGGGATTCTTACCATCCTCTTTGCCATACTGTCTTTTTTCTGGGTCAGCCCGATTCTGGTGGTTCTTCTGAACTCATTCAAGAGAAAGGCGTATATTTTCAAAAATCCGTTCGGACTGAGCAATGTGCCGCTGTCATCCGGCTTTGAAAAGTGGGCTCACGGACTTTCCAAGACCTTTGTCGGCGGGTTGAACTACGCGAACGCATTGAAGAAAACAAATTTCGTCAGCTGCTTCGGCTATTCCCTTTTCATTACACTGATATCCGTAGTACTGATTGTTGTCTGCTGCTCCATGTGTGCCTGGTACATCACCCGTGTTCAAACAGCAGGAACGAAGCTGATTTATCTTCTGTGCATGTTCTCCATGATCGTGCCGTTCCAGATGGTGATGTTCACACTCTCCAAGCTTGCGAATATTCTGCATCTGGCAACGCCGATGGGAATCTGCATCGTTTACCTTGGCTTCGGGGCGGGACTTGCGGTCTTTATGTTTACCGGCTTTGTAAAGAGTATCCCTCTGGAAATCGAGGAAGCGGCAATGATTGACGGCTGCACACCGCCGCAGACCTTCTTCCGGGTCATCATTCCGATCATGAAGCCGACGCTGATTACCATTGCGATTCTGGATGCAATGTGGATCTGGAACGATTACCTTCTGCCGAGTCTGGTACTGAATGTCAACAAATACAAGACCATTCCGATTGCGGTACAGTACCTGAAGCAGTCCCACGGTCAGATCGACTGGGGTGCGATGATGGCGGTTCTGGTTCTTGCCATTGTGCCGATTGTGATTTTCTACATTGCAGCCCAGAAATACATCATCGAAGGTGTTATGGCAGGTGCAGTAAAAGGCTGAATCATAAAGTTATATACATAGCTGCTGTGCCGTCTGGCTTTTGGATACAGACGGCACAGCAAATTTGTACAGGAAGAAAAAGAGAAGGGGAATGGTAAAATGGAAAGAAAATGCGGAGTATTGCTTCCGGTTACATCGCTTCCGTCGAAATATGGAATCGGTTGTTTTTCCAGAGAGGCATATGAGTTTATTGATTTCCTTGCGGCAGCAGGGCAGTCCTACTGGCAGATTCTGCCGCTTGGGCAGACGGGCTACGGAGATTCTCCGTACCAGTCCTTTTCCACGTTTGCGGGAAATCCGTATTTTATCGATCTGGAGAAGCTTTTTGAGGCAGGCTATCTTACCAGAGAAGAGGCGGATGCGGTTTCCTTCGGAGACAACCTGGAGAAGGTAAATTATGAAAGAATTTATCTGGAGCGTTTTCCTCTGCTGAAGAAGGCCTATGAGAACAGTCCGTTTGCGCTTGTTCCGGAAGGAAAATGGAAGAGCACCGAATACGACGAGGCACGCAGGGCCTTTGAGGGCTTCATCCGTGACAATGAGGAATGGCTTCCGGATTATGCACTTTATTCTGCTGTAAAAAAGGAAAACGGCGGAAAGAGCTATATTGAGTGGCCGGATGATCTGCGCCTGCGCAGGGAGGACGCCCTTCAGAAGGCAAGAGAAGAGCTTGCCGATGAAATCCGCTTCTATGAATTCCAGCAGTATCTGTTTGCCGGACAGTGGAAGAAGCTCAAGACTTATGCGAATGAGCACGGCATTCAGATCATCGGAGACATTCCGATTTATGTTGCCTTTGATTCTGCGGACACCTGGAGCCATCCGGAGCTGTTTGAGCTGGATGAGAAGGGCTATCCGACGGTTGTCGCAGGCTGTCCTCCGGATGGCTTTTCTGCGACCGGTCAGCTTTGGGGAAATCCCATTTACCGCTGGTCCTATCATAAGGAGACCGGCTATGCATGGTGGATTTCCAGAATAGCGAACTGCTTCCGGATGTATGACATTGTCCGGATCGACCATTTTCGCGGTTTTGATGAGTACTACGCGATTCCTTACGGGGATCTCACAGCAGAGTTTGGCAAGTGGCAGCCGGGGCCCGGCATCGGCCTGTTCGAAGCAATTAAGAACGCTCTCGGCGAGAAACAGATCATTGCAGAGGATCTTGGCTTTATCACACCGACGGTTCGAAAGCTGGTTCAGGACAGCGGATATCCGAACATGAAGGTTCTCCAGTTTGCTTTTGATGCAAGAGAGCCCGGAACGAACGATTATCTCCCGCATAATTACGGAAGAAACTGTGTGGTGTACACGGGAACCCATGACAACGAAACCATGCGCGGCTGGTATGGGGATGTGGCGGAGTGTGACCGCCTGTATGCAGATGATTACATTGGTGTTACATCTGAGGAAACCGCAGCCTGGTCCTTTATCCGTGCAGCCTTCCTGTCGGTTGCGGATACCTGCATCATCCCGATGCAGGACTATCTGAATCTGGGAAATGAGGCGAGAATCAATCAGCCCTCTACCCTTGGCGGGAACTGGGAGTGGCGAATGCTGCCGGATGCCTGCACCGAGGAGCTTGCAGAGCGGATGAAGAAGCTTGCCGTCACCTTTGGAAGAGCATGAGTTTTCCCTGACACAGGTGGCAGAAGCACCAAGGCTTTACAGTTGTTTTGCGTATGCGATATACTCTGTATCGAGCTGATTTATTTAAGTAAATGCTATAGAAAAGGTGATACAGGAAGATCATGGCAGACATTACCATCAAGGATATTGCGCGCGAGTGCGGCGTAGGCGTGAGCACGGTTTCGCGTGCATTGAACAATCACCCGGACATCAATCCGGAAACCAAAGAGAAAATCCTGGAGGTCATCAAGGCGACCGGGTTTGTGCCGAACAATTCAGCAAGATATTTAAAGCGCAGTGAGACCAACAGCATTGCGCTTCTTGTCAAAGGAATTACGAACCCGTTCTTCACACGGATGATTCAGGTCATAGAGGAAGGCGTGGAGGAGAGGAAGTACACAACCATTCTCCGTCACGTCGGTCCTATGGAGGATGAAGTCCTGATTGCACTGAGTCTGGTGAAGGAAAGGAAGATCAAGGGGATTGTTTTCCTTGGAGGGAATTTTACGCATGACAGCCAGCTGCTGCAGCAGCTGGGAGTTCCGTTTGTGTTTGCGACCATCGGCGAGGATCTGGAGGAGGAGAGTTCACGTGCTCAGCTTATCAACGGGAAGGTCGGGTATGCCAACATTGCCGTGGATGATGTCAAGGCAAGCGCGGAGGCAGTGACCTATCTGATTGAGCAGGGACATCGCAGAATCGGTATCATCGCGGAGGGTCTTGGCATTCCTTCAGTCGGACAGCTGCGGCTTCGCGGATACCGGAAGGCACTGGACGAGCATAAGATTCCGTTTGATTCCGATCACCTTGCGGTTGTGTCGGGGGGAATTGATCCTTATTCCATGCCGAACGGCTACCGTGCAGCGAAGGAGCTTCTGGAGAAGGATCCGGAGCTTACGGCGATTTTCTGTATTTCGGATGTCATTGCAATCGGAGCCTGCCGCGCGATCCTGGATTCCGGAAGAAGAATTCCGGAGGATGTGTCCGTCATCGGCTTTGACGGCATTGAGACAGGAGATTATTGCAATCCAAGGCTTACCACGATGCAGCAGCCGTTTACCGAGATTTCACAGGCGGCGATCAGTGTGCTGTTCGGAATGATTGAGAAGAAGAAAAAGCCTCAGGATCGTATCATGGAGGCGGAGCTGGTTGTAAGAGAATCTACGGGGAAAGCTCCCGAAGCAAGGGCGGAAGCTTGAAAGCCTGAGAAATTGAAAATGAAAAAGCGTGACCGGAAGAAAACGTGACCGGAAAAAGAGATGAAAAACGGCGAGTCTGAGGGCTTTTGATAGTCCCAGGGCTCGCCGCTTTATTTGTGGTGCGCCTTTCGGCGCACGCTTCTATCTGCCGGAAACTGCTCCGGGGCGAAATGCGGGCTGTGCGGAGCGATTCTTAAATACGAATTCCAGAATCGAGGAGCGGAGAACGATTCCGATGAGAACACCGGTATCGTCCACGACAGGGACAAAGTTCTGCTCCGTCACATAGGCAAACAATTCCTCAATATCGGAATCGGCTCGGACGCTTTTGTAGTCACGCTTGCGGTGAACGGTCATCACAGAGCGGTTTAAGACTCCGGAAGAGGAGACATCCCCCTTTCGCAGCGTGCGGAGAAGGTCGCCCTCACTGAGCGTGCCGATGTATTTGCCGGTCTTCTCATTGATCATGGGAATCGAAGAAAACTGATGATCTTCAATTCGTTCCATTGCCATTTCTACCGTGTCATCTTCATAGACAAGATCCAATTCTGCCTTTGGTTTCAAAAAGAAAAGAATGTTCATATAGAATAATCCCCCTTGCAAACTGACATTCTGTTATCTGTGACTGGCGCTGCCGGTGCTCCCCCATGGCACTGACAGCGGACAGCAGTATAAAAAGCAGATTACGGACGATAGAGAATTTTGGATGCAAGCTCTTTGGCGGCAGCATGGTCCTTAAGGTACTCAACAATGGCAAGGCCGAAGGCAATGGCAGTGCCCATTCCCTGACTGGTGATCAGGTTGCCGTCTACGGTTACTCTGCAGTAGGTAAGCTTTGCGCCATGCTCATCCAGAAATGACTCCACGCAGGGATTGCAGGTTGCCTTTTTTCCGGCAAGGAGGCCGAGATCAGCAAGAATGGAGGGGGCAGCGCAGATTGCGGCGACTGCCTTTCCTTCTTCTGCACGCCCTGCAAAGGACGTGACGGCGTCCATGAGCTTTGGGCAGGCTGCAAGGTTCGGCGTGCCGGGAATGCCGCCCGGAAGCACCAGCATGCAGAACTCCTCAGGATCCGCCTCTGCCAGAGTGGTGTCTGCAGTAATTGTGATGTTGTGGGAGGAAATGACGGTTCTTGTGTCGTTTACAGAAATGGTGGTGCAGGGAATTCCGGCGCGGAAGAGAAGATCCGAGACGGTAAGGGCCTCGATTTCCTCGCAGCCGTCTGCAAGGAACAGGGCAACCTTCTGGTCTGATGTCTGATGAAACATAGGGTATGTTTTCCTTTCTGTGTGGGTTTGGAACGCTGCTTCATGTGCCTGCGGCGTATCCTGTTCATTTATTATAGGCTTTTTCCGGAAGGAAAAACCATTGACACTCTATGAAATGTTTATGAACTGACGTGAACGGAACCATGAACGGAATCATGAACGGAACTCGGAGGCTCGTTTCGGATCGTTCACAACTTCCTCACATTTTCATGACGGAATGAACACAGTTTTCCGGTAAAAAAGAAGCTGTACGCTGACAGCAGACTGGAGAGGTAATTATGATTGAAGTACAGCATCTGACCAAACGATACGGCTCTCACACAGCTGTGGATGATTTGTCGTTTACAGCTGAGCCAGGGAAAATCTACGGATTTCTCGGTCCGAACGGAGCAGGGAAATCCACCACCATGAATATGATGACCGGGTATCTCGCACCCTCAGAGGGAACCATTCTCTATGACGGAACGGATATTCAGAAGGAGCCGGAGAAGGCGAAGAAAAAGATCGGATATCTTCCGGAGACAGCGCCGGTTTACACGGACATGACCGTTCGGGAATACCTGCATTTTGCCGCAGAGCTCAAGCGCATCCGGAGACAGGAGCGGGAGGAAGCCGTTCGGAACGCACTGGATGCGGCGGGGCTTTGGGAGGTTCCGGACCGGCTGATCCGGAATCTTTCCAAAGGCTACCGGCAGCGGGTGGGATTGTCCCAGGCGCTTCTGGGAAATCCTGACATTCTGATTCTGGATGAGCCTGCCTCGGGATTGGATCCGGAGCAGCAAAAGGAAATGTTTGATTCCCTGCGAACGCTTCGGAAGGATCACACGATTATCCTGAGTTCTCATATCCTGTCGGATATCCGCGCGACAGCCGATGTCATCTGGATTCTGAAGGAAGGGAAGCTCGCAGCCAGTGACACGCCGGAAAACCTGCAGGCGAAAATGACAACCAGGCAGCAGGTGACGCTTCGTGTTCAGGGAGATCGCGCAGAGCTTGAAAAGGCCATCCGTGCGATTCCGGAGGTCTCAGAGGTTCAGACTGCGGAGAATCAGGGCGTTCTGCGATTTGCCATCACCTCAGATGCCGCAGAGGATATCCGGCCGATGGTTTCCCGTGCTGCCGTATATGCGGGAGGCGCCATTCTGGACATGAACCGGGAGGAAAAATCGCTGGAGGATGTGTTCCTGAGCCTTACGGGAAAGGAGAAGAGCAATGACAGCAGTATTTAAAAAGGATTTCGCGTCTCTTTTTCATGGCTTTATCGGATGGCTGTTCCTTGCGGTGATGTGGGGGATTCTGTCGCTTTACATCGGGATGAGCAGCTTCATCGGTCTGGATCCGGATATCACAGCCGTGCTTGCGGTGTCCTCCGTCATCATGATCGTTATGCTCCCCATTTTGAGTATGCGCTCCTTTGCGGAGGAGAGAAAGACAAGAACGGATCAGATGATTCTGACAGCGCCGATATCGATCGGGCAGGTGGTGCTGGGAAAATATCTGGCCCTTGCAGCGGTTCATTCGATCGTGGTTCTTGGACTTTGCCTGTACCCGCTTCTTCTTTCCTGCTTTGGAACGGTTCCGTTTGCACAGAGCTACACAGGACTTTTCGGCATGTGGCTGTTCGGACTTACGGAGCTTGCTGTCTGCGTTTTTCTTTCGAGTCTTACGGAAAATGTGATCATTGCAGCCGTGCTCTCTTTTGCCTGCCTGTTCCTTTCCATGATCATGCCGAATCTGGAGCAGATGATCTCGGCAGACGGAAATCTCCTGACAACCGTTCTGGGAGCCCTGGATATTCCATCGCGCTTTGATTCCTTCCTGAACGGCAAAATCGATCTGACGGCGCTCGTTTACCTGGCTTCGGTCGTCTTTCTTTTCCTGTTTCTTACGACGCAGGTGCTTCAGAAAAGACGCTATACGGTTTCCAGAAATACGCTGAGCTTCGGGGCCTACTCCACGGGACTGGTCGCGCTGGTTCTTGCTGTGACCGTTGCGGCAAACCTTGCCGTGAACCAGCTCCCTTCCTCCTATACTGTGCACGATGTGACGGAGAGCGGACTCTATTCGCTGACCGATGACACGAAGGAGTATCTGAAGCAGCTGGATCAGGATGTCACCATCTATGTCCTTGCAAGCACCTCGGACAAGGATTCCGCTCTGGATTCCACGCTGCAGCAGATGGCAGAGGAATCGGCGCACCTGAAGATTCAGTATGTAGACCCTGCAGCCAATCCGTCTTTTCTGCAGAAATATGACGACGTCATGGACTGCACCTGGAACTCACTGATCGTGGAGAGCGGATCACGGCATAAGACCCTGAACTATTCGGATCTGTATGAATATTCCATCGATTACTCCACATATCAGCAGAGTGTGACAGGATATGACGCAGAGGGACAGGTGGACTCCGCAATTGCCTATGTGGTCAGTGAAAAGCTGCCAAAGGTCTATCTGCTGACCGGGCACGGTGAAGAGAGCCTCGGAAGCAATTTTACCTCCGTACTTACGAAGCTGAACTGTGAGTACGAGGATCTGGATCTTTTGAAGAACGACACCGTTCCGGAGGACTGCGGGCTTCTTATCATCAACGGTCCTGCAACGGATCTTTCTGCCGATGATGCGGATAAGGTGCTGGACTATCTGCAAAACGGAGGGAAACTGATTGCCACGACGAATTTCCAGGAAGCGGAGGATATGACAAACTGGGACCGCGTCCTTGCTTATTACGGAGTTTCGGCTTCAAAGGGCGTGGTTCTGGAAAATAATCCAGGTTATTATTACCGGCTGGAATCGTACCTGCTTCCGGAGGTTTCGAGTACCGACGAGACATCCTCTGTGGTGTCCGGCAACGGATATGTGTTCATGGCCTATTCGCAGGCATTCACGGAGGAAGAGGCCGGAGCGGAGATTACGAAGCTTCTGACCACCTCGGACAACGCGTATATTCATTCCGGAGTGACGTCGGAGACAGAAAACTTTGAGAAAAAGGATACGGATGTCACCGGGCAGTATACGCTGGGCGTGAAGGCTGTCGTCAATGCGGAGAAGGAAGCTTCGGAGGAATCCGAAGAAATGGAAGAGGAAGAATCCGATGCGGCCGAAGAATCCGAGGGCGCCGAAGAGTCGACGGCCTATCTGTTCGGCTCTGTTCTGACCTTCTCGGACGGGGCAGACCAGATGGTGTCCGGCTCCAATTCCACGCTCTTTTCGAATGTGGTTCGTGCCTGCATGGAGGACGAGGACGGAGCAGAAGCCATTTCGGTTCCGGTAAAGAGCATTTCACAGGAGAGCCTGACGGTTCCTTCCATGACAGCAATCGTGCTGAACCTGGTCTGCATCGTTCTGATTCCGCTGGCACTTCTGATCACAGGCTTTGTGATCTGGCTTGTGCGCAGAAGAGCCTGAGTGTACAGAAGGAAGGGGCAATATGAGAAAACAGAAAATACAACTGGTGGTCCTTCTGGCGGTTTTCCTTCTTTTCGCTCTGGGCTTTTATGCGGCAAAGAGCATTTCGGCCCGCGAGGAGGAGAAGGAAAAGGCAAAGGAAGCCGGAGAATACACCGCATTATCCTTTGACGCGGATGACCTGGTGAAGCTTGAAATCAAACGAGAGGAAGGAAATCTGGAGCTTGACTTTCACGAGGGAAAATGGTCGTTTGTGAAGGACATCAATCTGGAGATGGAGGAGCTTTCCTCAGAGAATGCATCGGAGGAGACCGGAACAGAAACCAAGGAGCAGAATGAGGAAGAAAAAGGTTATGAGGTCAATGCTTCTGTGGCAGAGGAACTCCGGGATACGCTGGCAAATCTGACAAGTCAGAATGAAATTGCTGCAGGAGAGGACGAGAACGAGTATGGCCTGGACCAACCCTCCATGACGATTACGGTCACGCTCTTAGGCGGCGCGGAGCACAGCGTAGAGGTCGGTTCGCTGAATGCCATGCTGCAGGCATATTACATCCGCGTGGATCATTCCGACACCCTGTATACGATGAGTGAAACGGACCATGATCTTCTTTGCAAAACCGATACGGACCTGGCGCAGGAGGTGTCGGAAGAATCCTGACAGAAAACTTGCAGATAAATAAGCAAAATCCCCCTGTTTTCTCTTGCGGAAAGGCAGGGGGATTTCCTATAATCAGAACGGTTTTTAATCCGCCGGGCACGGGCCCTTGCGTTCTTCTGAATGGGTCGGAAGAGAGGGCACAGCGGCGGCAGAAAACGAAAGGAGAATGTAACATGAAGAACAGGGTTATGAGCACAGTGATAACAGCTGTCCTGACTGCTGGCCTGCTGGCGGGATGCACCGCCTCGCAGAATGCGGGGACAGAGGTCTCTGAAGCAAGTACCGAAGAGGCATCGACGGAGGTCGCAGAGGATGTTTCTGTGACAGAGGAGGCAGGTGCAGAGACAACCTCTGCGGAAGAAGACGCGGAGACCGCGGATACGGAAAGCGCGGATGCTGCGGATACCGTACTGGACTATGATGGAACCACCATCCGCGTAGGCTCCCTCAAGGGACCGACGACGATGGGACTGGTCAATCTGATGAAGGCTTCGGATGAGGAGAGGTCGCAGGGAAAATATGAGTTTACGATGGCTTCGGATCCTTCGGAGATCGTAGCCTCCATTGCCTCCGGAGATCTTGACATTGCACTGGTTCCCGCAAACCTTGCGGCTACCCTTTACAACAAGACAAAGGGCGGAGTTTCCGTTCTGGATATCAATACACTCGGCGTTCTCTACTGCGTCACTGCCGATGAGAGCATCGCATCCGTAAAGGATCTGTCCGGCAAAACGGTTCTGACAACCGGTCAGGGAGCCACCCCGGAATATGCGATGAACTATCTTCTGGAAGCAAACGGCGTTACGGACTGCACTCTGGAGTTTCACTCGGAGGCAAGTGAGATCGCCGCACTTCTGAAGGAGGATCCGAACAGAATCGCTGTTCTTCCGCAGCCCTTTGTCACTGCGGCAGAAGCGCAGAATGATCAGCTGAAAACAGCCTTTTCTCTGACCGACGAGTGGGATAAGGTGACGGACAACGGCTCCCGCTTCCTGACAGGAGCAACGATTGTCCGGAAGGCCTTCCTGGAAGAGCACCCGGATGCGGCAGCAGTTTTCCTCAGGGAGCAGGAAGCATCTGCGGATGAGGCCAATACCAATGTGGAGGGAACGGCTGCACTGGTTGCGGAATACGGCATCATTGAGAAGGCACCCATTGCACAGAAGGCACTTCCTTACTGCAACATTGTGTGCATCACGGGCGAAGATATGAAGACGGCGCTTTCCGGCTATCTGGATGTTCTGTATCAGGCAGATCCGTCCTCTGTTGGCGGAAGTCTTCCGGCGGATGATTTTTATTACACTGCGGAGTAAGCATGACAGGCAGATGAACGGTCAGATTCCGAATTGGGGGGAAGAAAACAACCGTTATGAAGAAAAAATTACTTATTGTTGCGGGATGGCTGGCTGCCTGGCAGCTGCTGTCTCTGCTGGTTCACAATCCGATCCTGATGGCGGGACCTGCAGAGACACTGCAGGCGCTGGCAGAGCTGATTGTAACGGCTGAATTTCTGGAAAGCCTTGCGTTTTCGTTTCTCCGGATCGTCGGTGGATTTCTTGCAGGATCGGCAGCAGGAATTCTCCTGGCATACCTGGCGGACCGGAAGAAGCTTCTCGGGGAGATTCTGTCTCCTCTGGTGACGGTTCTGAAGTCTGTGCCGGTGGCAAGCTTTATCATTCTTGCACTGATCTGGTTTGGCTCAGGGGCATTGTCCTTTGTCATCAGCTTTCTGGTTGTTTTCCCGATTCTGTATCTGAACACGCAGCAGGGGCTGCAGAGCCTGGATGAAAAGCTTCTGGAGATGGCGGAGGTTTTTCACATTCCGTCCGCCTCGCGGCTGAAATATATTGTTCTGCCCGGGGTTTATCCCTTCCTGCAGAGCGGCTTTGCACTTGCGCTCGGAATGAGCTGGAAGAGCGGAGTTGCCGCGGAGCTGATCGGGCAGTATAAGCTGAGCATCGGCAACCAGCTGTACATGGACAAGATCACGCTGGATACGGCAGGCGTTTTTGCCTGGACTGTGGTGATTCTTCTGGTCAGCTGGCTGTTTGAAAAGGCGTTTCTTGCATTGCTTCGGCTGGTCGGGAGCAGGACCATCAGGGAAGGAGGGAAGGCGGAGAAATGACGATTGAAGCAGAGCATCTGTTCAAAAGCTATGACGGGAAGAACGTTCTGAACGATTTCTCTCTTGATATTTCCTCAGATTCTTCTTACGTTATTACAGGGGAATCCGGCGCAGGGAAAACGACCTTCCTGCGGATTCTCCTCGGACTGGAAAAGCCGGATCAGGGAAGAGTACGGCTTCTGGGAGACTATAAGTACTCCCGGGTGAACGCCGGTGTTGTTTTTCAGGAGGATCGCCTCTGCGAGGCGTTTTCTGCGGTGGACAATGTGGCAATGGTCAGCAGAAAGCTGTCTCCGCGCATTGCAAGGGAGGAACTGGAAAAGCTCCTTCCTGCCGACCAGCTGGATAAGCCTGTCTGTGAATTATCCGGTGGAATGCGGCGCAGAGTATGCATAATACGTGCCTGCATTGTGCCGTCTGATGTTATAATTATGGATGAGCCGTTTACGGGTCTGGATGAAGAGAACCGGAAGAACTGCATCCGGTATATCCGGAGCATTCAGGGAACAACACCGCTTGTGATCACGGCGCATTCACTGGAAGGTCTTGATTTCTGCAAGGCGATTCCGATTCATTGAAAAAGAAAGGGTTTCATTATGGTAACGAGTGACAAGGGGTTAGTGAGTTACAAACACAAGGTTATGGAGGAGGTTGCACGCCTTGCGTGGGAGGGCGATCTTGACGCAGAGCACAAGGAAGAGCTTGTTTATAAGCTGATTCCCGGTCCGAGACCGACCTATCGCTGCTGTATCTACAAGGAGCGCGAGATTACGAGACAGAGAATCCGTCTTTCCTGCGCACAGAACACAATGGGAAATCCGGATACGACGAATGTGGTTCAGGTCATCAAGCCTGCCTGCGACGACTGCCCGCTTTCCGCTTATGCAGTGACGGACAACTGCCGCCTCTGTCTTGGAAAGGCCTGTCTGAACTCCTGTAAGTTCGGCGCAATTTCCGTCGGTGAATTCCGTACGCACATTGATCCCAACAAGTGCAAGGAGTGCGGTATGTGCGCACAGGCCTGTCCTTATGGCGCAATTGTGCATCTGGTTCGTCCCTGCAAGAAGGCCTGTCCGGTCGGAGCCATTACCTTCGATGAGAATGGCTACTGTGAAATCGATGAGTCCAAGTGCATCAGCTGCGGCCACTGCATCCACAGCTGCCCGTTCGGCGCAATCGGATCCAAGACTTATCTGACGAAGATCATTGAGCACATCAAGAACGGCGAAGAAGTATACGCAATGTGCGCTCCGGCAACCGAGGGACAGTTCGGTGAGGATATCAGCATGGCTGCTATCCGCGATGCATTGAAGAAGGTCGGCTTTACCGATATGATCGAGGTTGGCCTTGGCGGAGATATGACTGCGGCGTATGAGGCTGCAGAGTGGAGCGAGGCGATGAAGGAAGGCAAGAAGATGACCACCTCCTGCTGCCCTGCTTTCATCAACATGATGCGCAAGCACTTCCCGGAGCAGTTCGAGAACAACATGTCGAGCACGGTTTCTCCGATGTGTGCAATTTCCCGTATGCTCAAGGCAGAGCACCCCGGCTGCATTACTGTTTTCGTCGGACCCTGCATCGCCAAGAAGAGTGAGGCGGAGGATAAGAGTGTTCCGGACAACGCAGATTACGTGGTAACCTACGGTGAAATCCGTGCACTGCTTCGTTCCAAAGACGTAGAGGTTGTTCCGGTAGAGGAGAACTATCAGGAGTCCTCCATCTACGGCAAGCGCTTTGCAACCAGCGGCGGCGTAGCAGCAGCTGTTGTTGAGGTTATGAAGGAGCGGGGCGAGGATACCGCGAATATCAAGCTCAGAAAGGCAGCAGGCGGACAGGAATGCCGCACCGCACTGACGCTTCTGAAGGCCGGAAGACTTCCGGAGGACTTCATCGAAGGCATGGTCTGCCCCGGCGGCTGTGTTGGCGGCCCGTCCCGTCATAAGACAGAGCTTGAGATCAAGAAGGCAAGAGAAGGCCTGCTTGCAAAGGCAGATGGTCGTCAGGTCCTTGAGAACATCAAGAACTATCCGATGGATAAGTTCAGCATGCATCGCGACGGACACATGGAATAAGCAAAGACGTGCAGCTTACGCTCAGAAGGCTTCTGCAGGCTTGCCTGCGGGAAGCCTTCTGAGCAGTAAGCTATAGGGCGCAGCCCGCCCATCGAAGGAAACGCGAAGCGTTTACGAGATGGAGCACGTTGATACGGAGAATACAGAAGGCTGCATACCTTTTTCAGGTATGCAGCCTTCTGTATTCACTTGGCGTCATGTTCATGCAGTTCCGAAAGGCTTTGGAGAAATAATTGTTGTCCGGATATCCGACGCGGGCGGAAATGTCAGAGATCGGGATGGAGGGATCCTTCAAAAGCTCCGCTGCGCGCTTCATGCGGACGGCGGTCAGGTATTCATAGATTCCGATCTGAAACCTGGATTTAAACAGGCGGGAGAGATATTCCCTGGAGAAGAAATATTTGTCGGCAAAATCCTGAAGCTGCATGTTGTCGGCATAGTTTGTCTCGATCGTATCGTGAATAAGATCCACCACCGCTGAAGCGGAGAGAGAAGCTTCCGGCGTCTCATCGGAGGAAAAGTCTTCTTCCGGAAAGCGGGCCGTCATCACGCGGCGGATGGCTTCATTCAGCTCATCCGGAACCACCGGCTTTAACAGATAATCCGAAGCACCGTAATGAATCGCACTCTGTGCGTACGAAAAGTCATCATAGCCGCTGATGACGATAAAGGCGGTGTGCGGATTTCTTGCAGAGGCCTGGCGAAGAAACTCCGTGCCATCCATCACCGGCATCTTCATATCAACAAAAACAAGATCCGGATGAAGCTCCGACAAAAGTGCAAGAGCCTCTTTTCCATCCGAAGCATAAAATGGCTGTTCCAGATGCCATTTTGACCAGTGTCCGAGCTTGCTGATCGCAATGCGGACCGGCTTTTCATCGTCAACAATCATTACTTTATGCATCTGTCCCATCCTTTCTGATCCGGCTGAAGGAGGAGCGTCACACAGGTGAAGTGGTCATCTTTGCCGCTGCTGCTCTCAATCTGGATATCCGCCCGATTGTCATACATGATTTTCAGACGACTGTATAAGTTCAGAAGACCAATGCCGGAAGAATTTTCCGGACGATAGGAGCGCAGCTGACTTACAACTTCGGAAAGCCGCTTGCTGCTCATTCCCGCACCGTCATCACGGACCCGGATCACAAGCGTATCCGCCTGGCGGAATACATCGATTTCAAGGGATAGCTGTTTGACGTCGCCTGCAAGGCCGTATTTGATGGAATTCTCAACGATGAGCTGCAGGCTGCACTTGGGAATCTGCAGCGCAAGAAGCGAATGGTCGATTCTTCGTGTGACCTGAAGCCGGTCATCCATGCGGAGCTTTTGAAGCTCGATGTAGTTGTCGGTAAAGCGAAGCTCCTCGGACAGAGGGACCTCATTCGAGCCGTTGATGGAATAGCGCATATTGGCGGCAAGGCGGGTGATCATGTCATAGAGCTTTGGCTCATCATTCATCAGGGCCTCCGAGCCGATGGCCTGCAGTGTGTTGTAGAGAAAATGAGGATTGACCTGGGCCTCCAGAGCCTCGATGCGGGCATTTTTCTCGTTCAGGGAGGCGATCAGATTGTCATTGACGAGACGGTCAATGTGCTCCGACATATCGTTGAAGGAGCGGCCAAGCTCTGCGGTTTCCAGACAGCGGCCGATGTTGATCTTCGGATAGTGACCGGAGCCGATCTGACTTTGAAAATCCGCCAGAGCGGACAAGGGAGCGGTCAGATACCGGATCAGCAGAAAGGAGAGCAGCAGCGAGACGGTCAGGAACAGAAGCCCTTGCAGAAAAGAAAAGCGCTGGATGCTGTGAAGCTCTCCGGTAATGGAGGAAAGCGGCGTAAAGGCAGCAAGGGTCATTCCCGAAGCTTCGTCGGATTCGGATACCAGAAGATATTTTTCTCCCTCCAGCTCAATCACGGCCCCTCCGGAACGGATGGACGAGGAGAGAACCGAGGGAGTCAGAAGGTGAGAAAGACTGTTCTGCAGTTCTTTTGGAGCGCTGCTGTACAGGAAATTGCCATCCTGATTGAACAGCGCAATGAACTGCTCATCGAAGCCGGAGGACATGACGCCCTTGTCCACCTCGATGGTGACAAGGGCAATGGGCTTTCCGTCACTGATCCGGATGATGGTATGGGAGAAAGAAAGAAGAGCGGCTTCGTTGTCGGATGGAAAAACAGCATAGTGAAGCGGAGAAGAGAGGCATTCCAGATATGCCGGATCTTCTTCGGAAAACTGCTGCGCCGTGATTTTCATTCTTTCATCGGAGCCGGAGCGCCCGATCCGGAGATTCTGGTGAAACATGGAAATCTGATAGGAAAGAAGGTCGGTGCGGGAGTAAAAGTAGAGCCCTACCTTCTTCTGCAGCTCACCGATCCGCTGGCTGTCCAGAGGATTGGGATTCAGAAGATCGTTGTAGAACTCGGAATCATATACCGGAAGAACACAGAAATCAGAGAGATCGGCAAAATACTGATCCAGATTCTGGAGCTTCAGATGGATCAGCTGCGAGGTGGCCTGGTTCTGACGGCGGATGGCATTCTCCGTCCCCCAGCGGTAATTGGAAAAGGAAAGAAGAAACGTCAGGATGAGAAGGGATGCTGCCATCAGCAGGGTAAAGGTCAGCCACAGCGGTGTACGGTTCATCAGAGCGCGGATTTTCGCCTTATGGAATTGTCGGGATTGTCTCTGCTTGTCCATGCTGATTATTGTATACCTTGCAAATACAAACGGTAAATAAAAGAATTGAAACCGTGCAGAATACAGGAAAATATGCATAGGTTCCACACAAAACGTGTCAATAATTTACAGTTACAAGATCATAAATCTCCATTTATCCGTCAGAACGATGAGAATAAAATGATTTCATGCTGATGAATGTCAGGAAAGGCAGCGGAAAGGAGACTGGAATGGGAACATCGAGACGAAAACGAAAGGAAAGAAGAGAGAACTTCCTCTTTACAATTCCTTCGGTCATTCTGGTAGTCATGATGATGTATATTCCGTTTGTCATGAGCGGATTTTATTCCCTCACACAATGGAACGGGATTGCAAAGGAGCCGGTCTTTATCGGACTGGAAAATTTCCGGACGATTTTTTCCGGAACCTCGGATTTCCTTCCGGCTCTGTGGTTTACCATCCGCTACACACTTCTGTTCGTGATTTTCTCAAATGTCATTGCTCTGGCACTTGCCGTTGCGCTGACGAAGAAATTCCGGATGGCAAACGTATACCGCGGACTGTTCTTCATTCCTTACATCATGAGCATGACCGTGGTGGGCTTTATCTGGAAGTTTATTTTTACCTCCGGATTTAAGTCTCTGTATGCGGCAACCGGCTGGGGATTATGGAATTTATCCTGGCTGGGAGATCCGAAGATCGTATTTTTCTCTGTGGTACTGGTTGGCGTCTGGCAGTCGCTTGGCTTTTACATTGTCCTGTACATCGCAGGACTACAGGCAGTGCCGACCGACGTTCTGGAAGCAGCCTACGTAGACGGCGCAGGGAAGGCCCAGACCTTTTTCAAGGTCACGCTCCCGCTTCTGGGACCGTCCATGACGACCTGCGTGTTTATGTCACTGACCAACGGACTGAAGGTGTTCGATATCATTCTGGCACTGACAAAGGGCGGCCCGGGAAGGGCAAGCTACAGTGCGACGCTTCAGATCTACAATGAGGCCTTCACAAACAATAACTTCGGTCTTGGCTCTGCGGAAGCCATTCTGTACTTCCTGTTCGTGCTGGTGATTACGCAGCTGGTGCTGAAGGGAATGAGCCGGAAGGAGGTGGATCTGTGATGACACGCCGTACAAGAAGAATTCTCGGAAAGACTGTCCTCATTGTGATCCTGACGGCGGCAGCCCTTCTGTACATCTATCCGGTGTTTCTGATGTTCGTCAACTCCTTCAAGCCCTTCGGCGAGGTGATTGCAGATCCGATTGCGCTTCCGAAGGCACCGACCTTTGACAACTACACCTACGTTGCGGATAAGATCCATTATTTCAAGCTTCTCGGAAACAACGTGATGATCACCGCAATCGGAATTGTCGGAATCCTGTTCTTCTCTTCCCTGGCAGCTTACATCTGCGACCGGAGAAGAACGAAGTACACCGGACTTGTTTACACACTGCTGATTACGCCGATGCTGATTCCGTTCCAGACCATTATGATTACGCTCCTCAAGGCAATGAGTGTGATCCGGTTGTCGGGATCCCGCGTGGGCCTTGGCATACAGTATTGGGGCTTCGGCATCCCGATGGCAGTCTTCATTTTCTATAATTTCATGAAGACGATTCCAAAGGAGCTGGATGAAAGTGCACAGATTGACGGGGCATCGACGATGCGGACCTTTATCTCCGTGATTTTCCCGCTTCTTAAGTCGGTGACGGTGACCGTGCTGGTGCTGGATGTGATGTGGATCTGGAATGATTTCCTGCTTCCGCTTCTTATGGTCAATGCGAGCAATACAACGAAGACGTTGGTTCTTGCAGCATATACCTTTGTCGGTCAGATGAATACACAGTGGCAGTACGCGATGACCGGCATGGTGCTTGCGGTCTTCCCGTCGATTCTGGTTTTCATTTTCCTGCAGAAATACATCGTGGAGGGAGTCGTAGCAGGAGCGGTAAAAGGATAAAAGAAGACCGTCAGAATGTTCACAATTGCCCGGAAGACAGAAAGGTCCCGGGCGTTAAAGGGAGAAGTGAAAGGAGAGTACCATGAAAAAGAAAGTAATGGCAGCAGTTTTGGCAGGGATCATGGCAGCAGGAATGCTGGCAGGATGCGGATCCTCCGGCAGTTCGGGAGAGACGCAGGCTCCAGCGGCAGACACCGGCGATGCGGCGCAGGAAGCAGAGACTTCTGAGGAAACCGATGCCGCGGAAGCAGACACGGAGGCGGCAGGAGAGGCAGACCTTTCTGCAGACAGTGGCGAGATCTATATTTTTATTTCCTCTCCGGAGTATGCAGATGCAATCAATACCCTGATCGATGAGTATAAGAACGTGGCTCCGAACGTCACGATCAACTATGAGACCACGCAGAATGATTATCCGACGCTGCTGAAGGCTAAGATCAACTCCGGCGATGTTCCGGATATCTTCTCCTCGACCTCCGGAATGGAAATCGATACCTACCGCGAGTATTCCTATGACCTGACCGGACAGCCGATCGTGGATGCCATGGATGATGGCGTGGCAGCAGCAATGACATCTGCCGAGGAAGGCGGCAAGGGCTGCTACGGCCTTGCCATCAAAGGAAATTACTTCGGCCTTATCTGGAACCAGGACATTCTGGATGACTGCGGAATCAGCGCTCCCGAGACGCTGGATGACTTCAAGAAAGCCTGCGAGACTGTTGAAGCCAAGGGCTATCAGGCCTGCACCACCGGTTTCATGGAGTGGTGGGTTTATAAGCACAACGTGATGGATTTCCTGAACGCGGCAGCAAAGGCAAACGGAGAGGCAACGGCGGATATGGTTGCCAAATTCCAGGCCGGTGAGGCAAAGATCAAGGACTACTCCGTTCTGTATGACAACTGGTTTGATTACATTGACACGGCTGTGAAGTATGGCGATGACAAGCCTCTGGAAACGGATCTTTCCGGTGAGGAGCAGGCCTTTGCAGCAGGAAATACGGCATTCATGCTTGGTCAGGGTGCATGGGTTGAGGCAGATCTTCTTGCAATCAATCCGGATCTGAAGATTGGCTTCGGCGGATATCCGGTGGATGCGGATCCTGCAGACTGCCAGGTTGTTTCCGGATCGGATCAGGCTCTTCATGTATATAAGGATTCCAAGAATCTGCAGACGGTTCTGAATTTCGTGAACTGGTGGTATACTTCTGACTATGGTCAGAGCTGGTTTACCGATGTTGCAGGCGTTGTTCCTCCGATCAAGACCGACAAGGAATCTGCTTACACAATTATCGAGCAGGGCAAGAAGTCTGTAGAAGAGAAGGGATCCGGCGATCTGTCCATCTGCTACTCCACCGACAGCTTCAATCAGGCATTCGGCGAGGCAATGCAGTCTTATATCGCAGGAACAACCGACAAGGATGCAACCTGTGCGCAGATCGAAAAGGATTGGCATGAGATTGACGGCGCAGCGAAATAACAGCAGCAAGCTGCAGATGCAGCAAAACCGCATACTGTAAATACAGGCGGCGGAGTGGAAGAGCAAGGCTCTCCGGCTCCGCCGTTTTGCAATGGTGACAGAAAAGGAAAATACAACAGGAGGGGATATGAAATTTACAGATGGCTACTGGCTTCGAAGTGAGAATGTGCAGGCTTCGTACGCGTCGCAGGCATTTACGGTGGAGAGAATTCCGCATGGCATGCGGATTGCGGCGCCGGAGCGGCCGATTCTGTCCCGGGCAGATGCTCTGGACATCACGGTCCTGTACATTGATCTGGTGTCGGCAAGGCACAATGATATTGTCATGACAACGACGCATTTCATGGGATATGACGCGAAGGAGCCGCGCTTTGAATTAAACGAAGAGCCGGACGATACCGCGGTTGTCGTGGATGAGAAGGAGGCCGTTTTAAAGGCCGGGGATATGACGGTCCGTGTGGACCGGGCAACCTGTGCCATTTCGTTTGAAGCAGAGGGAAGACGTCTGACCGGCACGAACTTCCGCAACATCGGCTATATGCGCGTCAACAAAAAGCCGTCGAAGCTTCGGATGGATCCGCAGTATTTTGAACAGGATTATGAGCCTTATATGCTGACCGAGCTCTCCATAAAGCCGGGAGAAAACATTTACGGCTTTGGCGAGCGGTTTACTCCGTTTGTGAAAAACGGTCAGACCGTCAACCTCTGGAATGAGGACGGCGGAACGGCAAGCGACATCGGCTATAAGAACATTCCGTTTTATATGAGCAGTGAGGGGTACGGTGTTTTCACCGATCACACAGGGCCGGTTTCCTATGAGGTCTGCTCGGAGAAGGTCGGCTTTGTCGGAACCTCGGTACCCGGCGAGCAGCTTCGGATGCATATTATGTACGGAAAGACCCCGGCGGATGTCATCAAGGTTTACACAGCACTGACCGGGCGCCCTGCCCTTCCTCCCGCATGGAGCTTTGGACTGTGGCTTTCTACCAGCTTTAAGCCAAGCTATGATGAGGACACCACGAACAGGCTGATCGGCGGCATGCAGGAGCGCAGCATTCCGATGAGGGTGTTCCACTTCGACTGCTACTGGCTTCGCGCGCTGCACTGGTGCGATTTTACCTGGGATCCCGCGGTGTTCGGAGACGTCGCGGGCATGATTCACAGGTACCATGAGAAGGGACTGAAGCTTTGCTGTTGGATCAATCCCTATGTGGCACAGGACACGGAAATGTTCCGTGAGGGCGTAAAGAGAGGCTTCTTCCTTATGAGGAAGGATGGCCGCGGCGTCAAGCAGATCGACAACTGGCAGCCGGGAATGGCTCTGGTGGACTTTACGAATCCGGAAGCCTGCGAGTGGTATGCCGGCAAGGTGAAGGGACTTCTGGATGCAGGCATTGATGCCATCAAGACGGATTTCGGCGAACGGATTCCGATTGACGTGATTTATCACGACGGAAGCGATCCGGTTATGATGCACAATTATTACACGCATCTGTACAATCGGCTGGTTTTCCGGACTCTTGAGAAGGAAAAGGGCGAGGGAAATGCGGTTCTGTTCGCAAGAAGTGCAACGGCAGGCGGGCAGCAATTTCCGATTCACTGGGGAGGAGACTGCGAGGCAACCTACGGCTCCATGGCAGAGACCATGCACGCAGGGCTGTCTCTGATGATGAGCGGATTCTCGTTCTGGAGCCATGACATTTCCGGCTTTGAGAAGACGGCAACGCCGGATCTGTATAAGAGATGGGCACAGTTCGGTCTCTTTTCCACGCATTCCAGACTTCACGGCTCGGATTCCTACCGTGTTCCGTGGATCTTCGATGACGAGTCCAACGATGTGGTCCGCTTTTTCAGTGAGCTCAAGTGCACCATGATGCCGTTCTACTATGAGCTGGCGGCCGAAGCACACAGGACCGGTGTTCCGGTGATGCGCCCGATGCCGTTTGTGTTCCCGGAGGATTTCGCGTGCCGCTGCCTGGATCTTCAGTACATGCTGGGAGAGAGTGTTCTTGTGGCTCCGATTTTCAATGAGAACAGTCTTGGACGCTTCTATCTGCCGGGTGTGCAGAAGGGAGAGGGTGCAGAACGCACCGGTAAGTGGATCGGACTGATTGACGGCGAAATCCTGGATGGCGGCAGGTGGTATGAGAAGACGTATTCGTATTTGAATCTTCCGGCCTTTGTCCGCGAGGGCTCGCTTCTTGCCTTCGGCGCGCACAAGGACGTGCCGGATTATGATTACACGGATCACACGACGCTTCGCCTGTATCTGCCGGTTGACGGAGAAACGGCGGTCTGCCGGATCCCGGATCTGAAGGGAGAAACGGCGGTCACGGTAAAAGCAGAACGCGAAGGACAGAAGGTTATTTTCTCCGTGGAGGGAGAGCTGAAGGATGCTGCTGCAGAAATTCTGCTGGAGGACGGACGCGTGGTGCGGACGGAACTGAAGGGAGCAAGGACGACAGCAGAGCTCTGATCTGTGTCCATGGCGATCCGCTTTGGCTCTGAGACCGGCAAAAGCAAGGAAAACCTTGCAAATTCAGCCATTCATGGGTATACTCTTAAATTGTCTGTTTCTGACGAAGTTTATGTACCATCAGGAGGAATGAATCAATGAGCGTTAGTGTTGAAAAGCTCGAGAACAGCATGGCCAGACTTACCATTGAGGTAAGTGCAGAGGATTTTACAAAGGCAATTGAGAAGGCATACCAGAAGGAGAAGAACAGAATCTCCATTCCCGGTTTCCGCAAGGGCAAGGCACCCCGCAAGATTGTTGAGAAGATGTACGGCGCAGGAATCTTCTATGAAGAGGCTGCCAATACCTGCATCAACGAGTCTTATGAGAACGCAGCAAAGGAGTCCGGAGAGGACATCGTTTCCAATCCGTCGATCGATGTAACCCAGATCGAGGAAGGAAAGAGCTTCATCTATACCGCAGAGGTTGCTCTGAAGCCTCCGGTATCTCTTGGCAAGTACAAGGGCGTTTCCATCACCAAGCAGGCACCGGTTGAAGTAACCGATGAGGAAGTTGAGAACGAGCTGAAGCGTCAGCAGGATGCAAACGGAAAGATTCAGGATGTTACGGATCGCCCGGTTGCTGACGGCGATATGATCAAGCTTGATTTTGCAGGCACGGTAGACGGCGAGGCATTTGACGGCGGCACCGCAACCGATTATGACCTGACCGTTGGCTCTCATTCCTTCATTCCCGGATTCGAGGAGCAGCTGGTCGGCATGAACGTCGGCGAGGAGAAGGACGTTGAGGTAACTTTCCCGGAGGATTATCACGAGAAGAAGCTGGCAGGAAAGCCTGCTGTTTTCCACTGCAAGGTGAACTCCGTCAAGACCAAGGTCCTTCCGGAGCTGAACGATGCGTTTGCAGACGAGGTTTCCGAGTTCTCTACTCTTGATGAGTACAAGGCTGATATCCGCAAGAACCTCGAGGTTCGCAAGGAAGAAGAGCACAAGAATGCGAAGCAGAACGAGGCAGTTGCTGCAGCGGTTGAGGATGCGAAGATCGATATTCCGGAAGCAATGCTCCGCACACAGCAGGAGAACATTGCAAACGAGTTCGCTCAGAATATGCAGTATCAGGGCATGAGACTTGAGACCTATCTGCAGTATACCGGCCAGACGAAGGAGCAGTTCCTGGAGCAGCTCAAGCCGCAGGCTGAGCAGAGAATCCGCAACAGCCTGGTTCTCGAGGCTGTCGCAGAGGCTGAGAACATCGAGGTTACCGACGAGGATCTTAAGGACGAGTACCAGAAGATGGCAGATCAGTACCATATGCCGGTTGAGAATGTAGAGAAGGTATTCGAGTCCGATCAGATGAAGGATGACCTGAAGAAGGATGTCCGCATCCGCAAGGCTGCTGATTTCATCGCAGACAACGCAAAGGAAACCAAGAAAGCAAAGGCTCCGAAGGCAGAGGCAGATGCTGCTGAGGAGAAGCCGAAGAAGACAAGAAAGGCTGCTTCCAAGAAGGAGACAGAGGCTCCGGCAGAAGACGCTGAGTAATCTCCGGTTCATGAAAAAACTCTTAATTCAGGACAAAGGCCTTGCGGCGAGCAAGGCCTTTGTCTTATTATGATTTCTGTTTGACGAGGGTCAATGATTGAAGGAGGCTATTTATGGCAAATCTGGTACCTTATGTGATTGAGCAGACCGGAAACGGCGAACGCTCTTATGATATTTTTTCCAGACTTCTGAAGGAGCGCATCATCATGCTGGGTGATCAGGTGTCGGATCAGTCTGCAGAGCTGATCGTGGCGCAGCTTCTGTTTCTGGAGGGTGAAGACCCGGAGAAGGACATTCAGTTCTATATCAACAGCCCGGGAGGATCGGTGACGGCAGGTCTTGCGATCTATGACACCATGCAGTTCATCAAATGCGACGTTTCGACGATCTGTGTCGGAATGGCAGCCAGCATGGGCTCTTTCCTTCTGGCAGGCGGCACGAAGGGGAAGCGTTTCTCCCTTCCGAATTCGGAAATTCTGATCCATCAGCCTTCCGGCGGAACCGAGGGACAGGCAAGTGACATGCTGATTGCAGCAGAGCACATTAAGAAAACAAGAGAAAAGCTCAACCATATTCTTGCACAGAATACCGGCAGAACGTATGAGGAGCTGTGCCGTGATACGGACCGCGACAACTGGATGTCTGCGCAGGAAGCGATGGAGTATGGCCTGATCGACCATATCTACACGACCCGCAAGGAAGTTGAGGATGCATTGAAGAACGCATAAAGGAGAGCCGCCATGGCGAATAACAAGAAGAAAATGGAGCCGCCGCGGCACTGCTCATTCTGCGGAAGAACGGAGCTTGAGGTACATCAGCTGATCGCGGGACCAAACGGCGTCTATATCTGTGACCAATGCATCGAGGCCTGCGAGGGCCTGATTGCGAAGTACCAGCCGCGGGATGGTGAGTCGGAGGATTTCCGGGATGCTGCTGCGATGGAGCAGGAGATCAACCTGATGAAGCCTGCGCAGATCAAGGAGTTTCTGGATCAGTATGTCATCGGTCAGGACGAAGCCAAGAAGGTTCTGGCCGTATCGGTTTACAACCACTACAAGCGTGTACTGGCGGGAGCAGAGGACCCCAGAGAGGAAGACGAGGGTGTCGAGCTTCAGAAGTCCAACATTCTGATGCTGGGACCGACCGGCTCCGGCAAGACCTATCTTGCCCAGACACTGGCGAAGCTTCTGAACGTTCCGTTTGCGATCGCGGATGCGACCACGCTGACCGAAGCCGGCTATGTCGGTGAGGACGTCGAGAACATTCTTCTGAAGCTGATTCAGGCGGCAGATTACAACGTGGAGCGCGCGCAGCTTGGCATTATCTACATCGATGAGATCGATAAGATTTCCAAGAAGGGTGAGAACGTTTCGATTACAAGAGATGTCTCCGGAGAGGGCGTTCAGCAGGCTCTTCTGAAGATTGTGGAAGGAACGGATGCGTCGGTTCCTCCGCAGGGCGGAAGAAAGCATCCGCAGCAGGAGCTGATTCAGATCAACACCTCGAACATCCTGTTCATTTGCGGCGGTGCCTTTGACGGTCTCGACAAGATCATTCATGAGCGCACGGACTATCGCTCCATGGGCTTCAATGCTTCCGTCACGGAGAAGGAAGACAAGGATCCCGGCGCGATCTTAAAGGAAGTGGTTCCGCAGGATCTGGTGAAGTTCGGACTGATCCCGGAATTTATCGGTCGTGTTCCTGTTGTTGTTACCCTGGAGGGCCTCGACCGGAATGCACTGGTAAGAATTCTGAAGGAGCCTCGGAACGCTCTGATCAAGCAGTACCGGAAGCTGTTCCACTTTGACGATGTTGAGTTGTTCTTTGAGGACGATGCCATTGAAGCCATTGCCGATATGGCAGTGGAAAGAAAGACAGGAGCCAGAGGCCTCCGTTCCATTATGGAACGCGTCATGATGGATGTCATGTATACCATCCCGTCGGATGAGACGGTTCGTCAGTGCATTGTCACAAAGGCATCCGTACTGGGAACCGAGCAGCCCATTCTGGTTCATGCGGACGGAAGCCGTACGGAGGGAGCGAAACTCCTTTCGGATACGGAGCTTTTACAGAAAACCAGTTAAGAACGATAAAAGGCGTGCAGCACGGCAGGTGCCGCACGCCATTTTTGCCGAAGACCATCGCTGGATAAGAAACATCGTCAGGCGAGAACCATCGCTGGAGCTTCGGAATGTGAGGTGGAAATGGTTATCAAGAATGTGAATCTGGAAACAGTCTGCGGCATTACCAGTAAGCTTCCGGTGCATTCCTGGCCGGAGTTTGCTTTTGCCGGGAAGAGTAATGTCGGGAAGTCAACGCTGATCAACGCACTGATGAATCGGAAGAGCTATGCAAGAACCAGCTCAAAGCCAGGCAAGACGCAGACCATCAACTATTACAACATCAATGATGAGCTGTATCTGGTGGATCTTCCGGGCTATGGCTATGCGACGGCCGGTGTGGAGGTGAAGGCACAGTGGGGAACCATGATTGAAAATTACCTCCATACGAGCCAATCGCTGAAGGCGGTGTTCCTTCTGGTTGATATTCGCCATGACCCGTCCGATGACGATGTTCTGATGTTTGACTGGGTGGTACACAATGGCTTTATTCCGATTATTGTGGCGACCAAGGCGGACAAGCTGAAAAGAAGTCAGCTCCCCAGGGCGATTGCCAACGTGGAAAAGGTCCTTCACGAAAAGAGTGCGGTGGGCCAGGAGGTATCGCTGGAGGTGATTCCGTTCTCCGGCCTTACGAAGCAGGGAAGAGATGACATCATGAACCGAATCGAAGCATTGTGTGAATGATTCGCCAAGATTTATCATGACGTTCGGACAACTGTGAATTATGACTGCTGTGCTTTGTTTTGCGTGGTATGATGGATGAGAGGAACAGGAAACCATGCAGAAAATCATAAAGAACAGTACAGGCTTATCGGTAAGGTAACGGCAGACCGTGCAAACGGTTTATGCCGCGCAGGAGGGAATGACATGAAGAAGAAAGATCGTGTGGAACAGGAAGTAAGGAGTGCGTTTCGTGTGGCGAAAACCAACAAGATCATTGAAGCAGCCTGCCTGATTGCACTGGGGCTCGTGCTTCTCATCTGGTCCGGAACGGCGCTGGATGTGATCTGCAAGGCGATCGCAGCAATTTTTGCCATCATCGGCATTGTTGTGGTCATCGCATTTTTCCTCGGAAGAAGCAATGTGTACGGAAGCTCCGTCGGTCTGTTCGGCGGAATTGTGGCGCTTGTTGTTGGAATGTATCTGTTCTTTAACCCGGCGATTCTGGCGTCTCTTGTTCCGACCATCATCGGAATGATTGTTCTGGTGACAGGAATTGTGGATTTGTCGGAGAGCATCCGGATTGTCCGGCAGAAATCGGGCGGCGTTGCCGCAGCACTTGTCATTGCCGTGGTGGAAATCATTCTGGGCGTTGTCTTTATCATTCATCCGGTCTTCATCAATAAGATCCTGATGAAATTCATGGCGATTGCTCTGATCGCAGACGGCATTGCGGACATCTGGATCATGCTCCAGATCGGCAAGGCGGAAAAACCGGCAGAAGCCATTGCGGCTGTGGCAGCAGGAGATGTGGTGGACGCGGAGGTGACACCGCTGTCGCCGAAGGGAGCAGCCAGCGGTGCAGGAGAGGCGGCACCTGCAGGGGAACAGGCTTCCGGAAAGGCGGGAGCAATGAACGGCTACACAACCATCTTCCGGCATTTTGCAGAGCATGCGGAGCAGGGAAAGCCTGACGCAGATGAGAAGCATGGTACAGATGCAAAGCCTGCAGCACGGGAAGATGCAGCAGCCGGGGAATCTGCAGTATCCGGAGAGACCAAGGCGGAAGAGAAAACCGTAAACGGCGTGGAAGCGGACGCAGCGGCAGCCGGCGTAGAGGCAAACAAGGTGCCATTTGGAGACGCAGGTGAATAATCGCCGCGTAAGAAAAATGCTGCCGCGACATCGTGACAGTTTATAAATTGTTTTGAAAAAAATGACCCTGTCAGCGTTGACAGGGTCATTTTGCGTGTTATAGTATCAATAGAACAAAGAGAACAAAACTTCCAAGAGGAGGTGCCGATTATGAATATTACAAAGTTTACACAGAAATCACTGGAATCGATTCAGAACTGCCAGGGGATGGCAACGGAATATGGAAACCCGCAGGTGGAGCAGGAGCATCTCCTGTACTGCCTGCTTACCGTGGATGACAGTCTGATTGCAAAGCTTATTGAGAAGATGGGAATTGATGCCCAGTCCTTTACCACACGCTGCAAAAACGCCGTGGAGGTTCTTCCGAGAGTCTCCGGTGCAAGCTCGCAGACCTACGTCAGCAACAGCCTGAACAAGGTGCTGGTCGACGCGGAGGAAGAGGCGAAGAAGCTCGGGGATGAGTACGTATCCGTGGAACATCTGTTCCTTGCCATGATGAGGAACGCCAACAGCCATGTCAAGGATATTTTCCGGGATTACGGCGTCAGCCGTGAGGCCTTTCTGCAGGCACTGCAGAGTGTTCGCGGCAATCAGAAGGTGACCTCGGACAATCCGGAGGATACCTACGATACGCTGGAGAAATATGGGGAAGAGCTGGTTTCCAAGGCGAAGGATCAGAAGATGGATCCTGTCATCGGACGTGATGACGAGATCCGGAATGTCATCCGGATTCTTTCCAGAAAGACGAAGAACAACCCGGTTATCATCGGTGAGCCCGGCGTCGGCAAAACGGCGATTGTAGAGGGCCTTGCCCAGCGAATTGCGAAGAAGGATGTTCCGGATTCCTTAAAGGACAAGAAGATCTTCTCCCTGAACATGGGATCTCTGGTTGCAGGTGCGAAGTACCGCGGCGAGTTTGAGGAGCGTCTGAAGGCTGTTCTGGACGATGTCAAGGCATCCGACGGGAACATCATTCTGTTCATCGATGAGCTGCATACGATTGTAGGAGCAGGCAAAACAGACGGCGCCATGGATGCCGGCAACATGTTAAAGCCCATGCTGGCAAGAGGCGAGCTTCACTGCATTGGTGCGACCACGCTGAATGAGTATCGTGAATACATCGAAAAGGATGCGGCACTGGAGCGTCGTTTCCAGCCGGTTATGGCAAGTGAGCCGACCGTTGAGGATACCATCTCCATTCTCCGCGGACTGAAGGAGCGGTATGAGGTCTATCACGGCGTGAAGATTGAGGACAATGCGCTGGTTGCGGCTGCGGTTCTGTCCAATCGCTATATTACCGACCGTTTCCTTCCGGACAAGGCCATTGACCTTGTGGATGAAGCCTGCGCTCTTATTAAGACGGAGATGGATTCCATGCCGACGGAGCTGGACGAGATGAACCGGAAGCTTCAGCAGATGGAGATTGAAGAGATCCAGCTGAAGAAGGAGGATGACAATCTTTCGAAGGAGCGTCTTGCAGATCTTCAGAAGGAAATGGGAGAGCTGCACGACAAGTTCAGTGCGGCGAAGGCCCAGTGGCAGAATGAGAAGAGCAAAATAGACTCGATTTCGAAGCTTCGCGAGGAGAAGGACGCCGTAAACTCTGAGATTGAGCTTGCAAAGCAGAGCGGCGATCTGGAGAAGGCGGCAGAGCTTCAGTACGGCAAGCTCCCTGAGATTGAGGCGAAGATCAAGGCCGGCGAGGAGGCTGCGGCCAAATCTGCATCCGAGTCGGACGGCGAGAGTCTGGTGCACGAAAAGGTGACCGAGGAGGAAATCGGAAGGATTGTCTCCAAGTGGACCGGTATTCCGGTGTCGAAGCTGACGGAGTCAGAGCGCAGCAAAACGCTGCATCTTCCGGAGGAGCTGCACCGGAGCGTGGTCGGCCAGGACGAGGCGGTGACAAAGGTGTCGGAGGCGATTATGCGCTCCAAGGCAGGCATCAAGGACCCGACGAAGCCGATTGGATCATTCCTGTTCCTCGGACCTACCGGTGTCGGCAAAACAGAGCTTGCCAAGGCACTTGCAAGAGCCCTGTTTGACGATGAGAAGAATATGGTCCGGATCGATATGTCCGAGTACATGGAGAAGTACAGCGTTTCGCGTCTGATCGGCGCGGCACCCGGCTATGTCGGTTACGAGGAGGGCGGTCAGCTGACCGAGGCTGTCCGCAGAAAGCCTTATTCTGTTGTTCTGTTTGATGAGGTGGAGAAGGCACATCCCGATGTGTTCAACATCCTGCTGCAGGTTCTGGATGACGGCCGGATCACGGATTCTCAGGGCAGAACGGTAGACTTCAAGAATACCATCATCATTCTGACCTCCAACCTGGGCGCGCAGGAGATTCTTGCGGATATCGAGCAGCAGGAGAAGAGCGGAAACGGCGGAGCTCAGGAAGGTGCTGCGGCAGCAGGCGGGGAAGGCTCGAAGGAGAAAACAATTGAAATCACGGAAGCCTGCAGAAACGCGGTGGATGCGATTCTGCATCAGCACTTCCGTCCGGAGTTCCTGAACCGTCTGGATGAGATCATCATGTTCCGTCCTCTGACAAAGGAGAACATCAGCGGCATCATTGACCTCATCATGAAGGATCTGAACAAGCGTCTTGCGGACCGTGAGATTTCGGTTCACCTGACGGATGAGGCGAAGAAGTACGTGGCAGATGCTGCGTATGATCCGAGCTACGGCGCACGTCCTTTAAAGAGATACATTCAGAAGAATGTTGAGACGATGTCGGCGAAGCTGATTCTGGAGGACAGGGTCGGCGAGGGTGATACCATTGAAATCGGCGTCAGGGATGACGCGCTGACGGCAGATGTGATCAAAAAGGCGGCAGATTCCGCGCAGTAAGGCGGTAGTTTTTGCGCAGTAAGGCGGCAGAGCCGGAAGAAAACATAGCTGCTTAAAGGAAAATTGAGGAAAAATCGAAAAAAAGAAGGACCTCTGCGGATCGTGAAGATCTGCAGGGGTCCTTTCCGTGTGGCGTGTATGCGAGTGTGCGAACGCGGCAAGTCACTGCGGCATCCGGTTCAGGCTCAGAATGCCACGTAGGAGCTGGAGGGCTTGAAGAGGCAGTCCTTTGTGATTTCCTTCAGAGAGGAAACGCCGCACATCTTCATGGTGGAGACAAGCTCGCCGGCAAGCTTGTCGGTGAGCGCCTTTACGCCCTCTTCTCCGCCGCCGTAGACCGCTGTGACATAGGGGCGGGCGATCAGAACGCCGTCTGCACCGAGTGCAAGGGCCTTGAAGACATCCACGCCGGTGCGGATGCCGCCGTCTACGAGGATCATCATGCGGCCCTCAACGGCATCGGCAATCTCCTCCAGAACCTCAGCGGTGGAAGGAGTTTGATCCTGTACACGGCCGCCGTGGTTGGAAACAATGATGGCGGAAGCACCGGCTTTGGCTGCAGCAAGGGCACCCTTGACGGTCATGACGCCTTTGATGATAAACGGCTTCCCGGCCTTCTCAATAACCTCGTGAAGCTCCCTGGCGGTCTTGCTTCCTGCGGGAGGAGTAAGACCCTGAAGGAACGGAAGACCTGCTGCATCGATATCCATGGCAACCGCAAAGGATCCGGACTCCTCGACCATGCGGAACTTCTCCTGAAGCGTGTCAATGTCCCAGGGCTTGATCGTGGGAACGCCAGCGCCGTGATTTGCCTTGATGGCAGCGGTTGCAGCCTTGACTACGTTGGGATCGGTGCCGTCGCCCGTGAAGGCAATGATGCCTGCCTTTGCAGCGGCGGGAACCAGAATGTCATTGTACTGGACGTCGTTGTACTTATCGCCGTAGTGGAGTTTTACTGCGCCGACGGGGCCTGCCATCACCGGGATGCGAAGATCCTTTCCGAAGAAGCGGAAGGTGGTATCCGGCTCCTTGTTCTCTGCGATCGTGTTCATGTTGATACGGATCTTCTGCCAGGCTTCATAGTTGCGGATGGCAACGTCTCCGACGCCTTTGGCTCCCGGTCCCGGCATGATACTGCCGCAGGCACGGCCGTTGCAGACGGGACAGGCTTTGCAGAAGGGGCCGCTGCAGGTCCTTGCGTTTTCAAGTACTTCCTGATATGTCATGTGGTATACCTCCGAAATGAGTGTAGATCAGACCTCATCCGCCTGCCGATGGTCTGCTTGACGCAGGACTGCCGGGCGCAGAACAGACGGAAAAATCTAAACAAAGTATAAAACAAAATATTGATTCTTGCATTATATCGACGAGGGTACTATTATAGCTAGTGTCGATTAGCACTCAATGAAACGGAGTGCTAACAATACATAAAAAGATTCATCATTTGGAGAACAGTGACAGACCTGTTCCCAATCATTATTAAGGAGGCAGTTATCATGAAGTTAGTTCCGTTGGAAGACAGAGTTGTTCTGAAGGCACTGGAAGCGGAGAAGACTACCGCATCCGGCATCGTAATTCCCGGTGCAGAGAAGGAGAAGCCGCAGCAGGCAGAGGTCATCGCAGTTGGCCCCGGCAAGACGGCAGACGACGGAAAGGTTATTCCGATGCAGGTTAAGGTCGGAGACAAGGTTGTATATTCCAAGTATTCCGGAACCGAGGTTAAGCTTGGCGATGATGAGACTTACACGATCGTTCGCCAGAGCGACATTCTTGCAGTGATGGAATAATACACTCGGATCTGCCTGATGGCAGCGCAAATTGTTTTTCGAAATTAAGAAATGAAAATAGGAGGCTATGAATCATGGCTAAGGATTTAAAGATGGGTACAGATGCAAGAGTTGCTCTTGCAGAAGGCGTTAACAAGCTGGCAAATACCGTTAAGATTACACTGGGACCGAAGGGACGCAACGTTGTTCTGGACAAGAGCTACGGCGCACCGACCATCACAAATGATGGTGTTACCATTGCAAAAGAGATTGAGCTTGAGGATGAGTTCGAGAACATGGGCGCACAGCTGATTCGTGAGGCTGCTTCCAAGACCAACGACGTTGCTGGTGACGGAACCACAACCGCTACTGTTCTTGCTCAGGCAATGATCAACGAAGGCATGAAGAACCTGGCAGCAGGTGCCAACCCGATCGTGCTCCGCAAAGGAATGAAGAAGGCAACCGATGCTGCTGTTGATTCCATCAAGAAGATGAGCACCAAGGTTAAGGGCAAGGAAGACATCGAGAAGGTTGCTACCATTTCCTCCGGTGATCCGGAAGTCGGCAAGATGATCGCAGATGCTATGGAGAAGGTTTCCAAGGATGGCGTTATCACCATCGAGGAGTCCAAGACCATGCAGACCGAGCTGGATCTTGTGGAAGGAATGCAGTTCGACCGCGGCTATGTCAGTGCATATATGTGCAATGACACCGAGAAGATGGTTGCAAGCCTTGAGGATCCTTACATCCTGATTACTGATAAGAAGATCTCCAACATCCAGGATATCCTTCCTCTGCTGGAGCAGATCGTAAAGATGGGCGCTAAGCTTCTCATCATCGCTGAGGACGTTGAGGGCGAGGCTCTGACCACTCTGATCGTCAACAAGCTGCGCGGAACCTTCGATGTTGTTGCTGTAAAGGCTCCGGGCTACGGCGATCGCAGAAAGGCTATGCTGGAGGATATCGCAATCCTTACCGGCGGCCAGGTAATTTCTTCGGATCTCGGACTTGAGCTGAAGGATACCACTCTGGAGCAGCTCGGCAGAGCTAAGAGCGTAAAGGTTGAGAAGGAGAACACCACCATCGTTGATGGTGAGGGTGACAAGGCTGCTCTGCATGACAGAATCGAGCAGATCAAGAAGCAGATCGAGGATACCAAGTCTGACTTCGATCGCGAGAAGCTTCAGGAGCGTCTTGCAAAGCTCAGCGGCGGCGTAGGCGTTATCCGTGTCGGCGCAGCAACCGAGACCGAGATGAAGGAAGCGAAGTATCGCATGGAGGATGCTCTGAATGCAACCAAGGCTGCAGTAGAAGAGGGCGTTATCTTCGGTGGCGGCTCTGCTTACATCCACTCTCAGAAGGCTGTTGAGGCTGAGATCAAGGATCTGACCGGCGATGAGAAGACCGGCGCAAGAATCGTTCTGAAGGCTCTGGAGGCTCCGCTGTTCAACATCGCAGCAAACGCAGGACTGGACGGCTCTGTCATCGTAAACAAGGTGAAGGAGTCCAAGGAAGGCATCGGCTTCGATGCTTACACCGAGGAGTATGTTGACATGATGGATGACGGTGTTCTGGATCCTGTCAAGGTTACCAGAAGCGCACTGCAGAATGCTACTTCTGTAGCATCTACGTTCTTGACCACCGAGGCAGCTGTTGCCAATATCAAAGAGCCGGCTGCTGCAGCACCCGCACAGGGCGCAGGCATGGGATACTAATCCGAAGGAACTGAAAGTACGAAAGTACAGAAAAGGCAAGTGACCATCACATAATAAAGAGAGGAGGGTGTGTGAAAAAGCGAAAGCTTTTTCACACGCCCTCCTTTTTTGTATGGCAGGTATGCTGTCAGTCTGTGGCGAGTGTTTGCAGAAAACAAAATTCACCTTGCTTGATTTGAGCCTGAATGCATTGACATGCGCACTGTATGCGCATAAAATTTAATTAAAAAGGAGATCCCCGTGAAGCGAAAAGATCTGGTTAAGCTGATGATGAAAGCTGGGTTTCAATTATCTTCCCATGGTGGAAATCATGACATTTACCAAAGGGGAAAAGACAAAGAAGAAATTCCACGACACAGGGAAATCAACGAATTGCTTGCGAAATCAATCATCAGGAAGTGGGGACTGAAATAAGGCCCTTGCTCTTGAAAGCCATATACGAAGCGGAGGATGTTGAAATGGAAGCGAACAAAGTCATTTATCCGGTACTGATAAAGAAATTCGGCAAGGATTTTCTGGTATATATTCCGGATCTTGATATTAAGACGGAAGGTGAAAACGAATTTGATGCAATCAGAATGGCAAGGGATGCAATAAGTCTCATGGTTATGGAGCTTCAGGATGGCAGAGAACAGGTACCTGAACCATCAGATGCGGAGAAAGCTGTCAGCAAAGCAAAGGCTGATGCAGATGAAGACTTGGATTTTTCGGACGGATTGCTGACGTTCGTTGATGCGGACATTGCGGCATATCGTCAGAAATATGGAAATCGTTATATCCGAAAGAACTGCACTATCCCGTATTGGATGAGTCAGGAAGCGGATTCTCTCGGAATTAATTATTCCCGCGTCCTTCAGGATGCGCTTGAAAAAATTATTGGAAAACGAGAAACTGTGAACGGGTAGATCTCTCGGGGATGCCTGCAGGACACAGGAAAGGAAAAGCATGTCACGCAGAAGATATCACAAATCACATCCGATTCGGAACTTCATTCTCACGCTGCTGATCGTACTGGCAGCAGGTGTGGTTATCCTGTGGAAAGCAGGACCGCTGAAGCAGAAGGTGGCGCAGAAGGTCAGCACGCAGCTCATGGAAACCGCAGCTGACAGTGCCGCGAGCAAAATTGCGGAAGCCTCCGGCGGAGCAATTTCAGCGGAAGCGGCGAAGCAGGAAATTCAGCAGGGGCTGGATTCTATGTCACCGGAAGATAAGGAAACCCTGACCGGCATCGTGGAGAATCACATGGACAGCAAGGCGGTGACGGAAATTACCGGCCAGGTGCTGCAGGGCAACGTACAGGAAGCGGCAAAATCTGCTGCAGAGGAGCTGACCCCGGAGGAATACCAGCAGCTGCAGGAGCTTGCAGAGAAATATCTCGGTCAGAGCCTTCCGGCAGGAGAGTAAGGTTAATTTGCTGCACCTGCATGGCGGGAAACGGTTGTCGTTTCCGGTCAGGTGGCAGGCAATAACTATTTTGCGGGTCCATCGGAAGCGACATTGCGGGACCGGTGCTGCAAGGTCCCGAGTATCAGATACATGAGGAGAATCACTGCAAGGACAAGAAGTGCATAGCCGATCCTCCAGCAAGCTCCCATCCGGGAATAGAGCAGCTCGAGCGGCGTCCCCTTCAGAGGGGTCATGATGAAAAGATAGTTGCAGCCGGTGAAGTGATTGAAGACTGCAGCTGGCGGCACGATGATGCCAAGATACAGAACGGGATACCACAGGTGACGGATGGTGGGACGAAGCCTGCCGGAAAGAAAAAGAGCAAGCGGGTAAAATACCAGCACTGCATGCCAGACGAAGCTGTGGATGCACATGAAATTCCAGAGCGGGTATGCGGTCCAGTCCGGGAAGATCAGTGCACAGATTGTTCCGGGCATCAGCAGTACAAGCCCGATTTCACCGAGAGCCCTCCGAAAAGGGAGAAACCGCTCCGGCAGAAATGCCTGCAGCAGATAGACGAAAATGGCGAAGCTGCAAAGGTGAAGCGGCAGGTAAGCAAGACTCATGCGATGAACAGAAAACAGAAAAAGATCCCGGAGAAGATTTCCGGCAAGAAGAGACAGGGCAGTTGCTTTTAGCAAGACGTCCTGCCTCTTTTTGCTGCATTTCAGAAAAAGCCCAAGTGCAAACGCAACGCCTAATCCGCAGCAAAGCATAGCAGCGAAATGCCGGGAAGAAAACAATCCAAAGCCAATCCCGGCAGGAAGATCATGGATCTCTTTCCAGAAGTAAGATGTTGGATTCATAAAAGTGCCTTTCTGAAGGATTAGGATGGATATAACGCTATTATATAGGAATGTACAAGAGGTGGCTGAGAGATTCCTGGAGAATGACAGCAGAGAACTTTTGAGGATACATTGTACAAAATAACCAAAGAAGAAGGAAAAATGGAAAAGAAAACAGATTAATAGCTAAACAATATAATAATAACTATTGGTATAGTGCTTTCCACAGCAGTGACAGATCATGGCAAAGCATGCGATTTGAGTCGTATTGCTGTTCCCATCATCAACATTCACGAATCCCCAATCCATCTGGTAGCATTCGCCTGGTTCTGAAGCATACCGCCTTCCACGATTTCCCTGAGGCATCACTACATGCCGTTTTGGTGGAATCAGGTACCTGTGAGAGCGGATGTAATCCGTATAACCGGTCAGCTTGGTCTTAGGCGCTTTTCTTCCACATCGCTTATCAGGAAGAGTCTCAAACTGATTCTCTTTCAAGCGACGAAGTTTAGCCCGGCTGATGCCGGTCATTCGCTGAAGTTCTGCAAGATTCACAGCTTCCAGTGAGAAAGCGGCTCCCTGTGTCTTCTTCATTTCATCTAAAGCTTGTGCTATTATCTTCGTATAGTCATTGAGATTTTTTACCATATGCGTGTCTATGGCTGATGCATTGGTCATACATCAGTTTAAATCAACGCCATGGGATCTCAATGGCTTTTTTAAACCGACTGGTGATTTATACCGTCTTGTAATGGCGATTTGTCGCCGCCTTCGGCTGGCGATTATCGCCCGACGCTAACATTGTGTCTGGAATGATGATTGGAGCGGTAAAGGGATAAATGGAAATGGGTTAAGAATAAGGACAGAAAGGTTAAGCTATGCTCTATCAGGAAAATGGAAAACTCTATCGCAGATGTGACCGAGAGCTTTTATGCATTGAAGGCTGGGGTAATGGTCTGCGTGTTCGCAGCACAACGACAGGAAGAATCCGTGATCTGAATTACGGCCTTCACGGAGAAAAGAAAGAGAAAACGGCTAGAATCTCCATCGACGGAGAGTACGCAGAGATTGCAAACGGAGAGATCATCTGTAAAATTCTTTCCACGGGGAAGCTTCGCTTTTTCAATGCGGAAGGAAAAATGATTCTTGAGGAATATGACAGAAACCGCTTCCGCAGGAACAATGAAGGCTTCAGCAGTGCGCTGGAGCTGGATCCAAGAATGTATCATGCCATTCGCGGGACGGATAATGTTGCACTGACAGTCCGGTTCGAGGCGCAGGACGAGAAGCTGTACGGAATGGGACAGTATCAGCAGACGAATCTGGATCTGAAGGGCTGCATCATAGAACTGGCGCAGCGGAATTCTCAGGTATCGGTACCGTTCGTTCTCTCCAGTGCGGGGTACGGACTGTTCTGGAACAATCCGGGTGTCGGAAAGGTGATGTTCGGTGCCAATCTCACGGAGTGGCACATGGAATCAACAAAGCAGATGGATTACTGGATCTGTGCGGGAAATACGCCTGCCGGGATTGAGGAGCAGTATGCCGATGTCGTCGGAAAGGCACCGGAGATGCCTGCCTATGGAACCGGATTCTGGCAGTGCAAGCTGCGCTATCAGACTCAGGAAGAGCTGCTTTCTGTTGCCAGAGAGTACAAGCGCCGCGGGCTTCCGGTCTCGGTGATTGTCATCGATTATTTCCACTGGCCTCACCAGGGCGACTGGTGCTTCGATCCGGAGTATTTCCCGGATCCGGAAGCTATGGTGAAGGAGCTTCATGAAATGGGAATGGAGCTGATGGTTTCGGTGTGGCCGACCGTGGAAGAAGGGAGCGTCAACTATGAAGAGATCCGGGACAGGGGATATCTTGCTGCGACCGAAGAAGGGAACCGTCTCTCTCATCTTGGAAGGACAGCGTTCGTTGATATGACGAATCCCGATGCGAGAGCGTATGTCTGGAATAAGCTGAAGGAGAATTACTCCAGATACGGTATCCGCGTTTTCTGGCTGGATGAGGCAGAACCGGAATACACAAGATACGAGTATGACAATTATCACTATGAGGCCGGAGCAGATCTTGAAGTGGGAAATCTCTATCCGAGAGAGTATTCCCGAATGGCCTGTGAAGGAATGAAGCAGGATGGAGAAAAGGAGGTCATGAACCTTGTGCGCAGCGCTTGGGCGGGGAGCCAGCGGTACGGGGCACTGGTCTGGAGCGGAGACATCGATTCGAGTTTTCTGTCATTGCGGAATCAGTTTACGGCTGGTCTGAATATCGGTATGGCGGGGATTCCGTGGTGGACAACAGACATCGGCGGTTTTCATGGAGGAAATATCCATGATCCCGCGTTTGTGGAGTGCTTGATCCGGTGGTTTGAGTACGGAACCTTCTGCCCTGTGATGCGTCTGCACGGATGTCGTGAGCCGATGCTGGAGCCTTTGGGAGAAACCGGCGGCGGATCCTGTCCGAGCGGAGCAGCAAATGAGGTGTGGTCATACGGAGAAGCGGCATGTGAAATTATGAGCCGGTATATCCGGTTTCGTGAGAGCATTCGCGGGTATGTCGCGAAAACAGCAGAGGAAGCTCATCAGAAGGGAACGCCTATGATCCGCACGCTGTTCTATCAGTTTCCGGAGGATCCGGAGACGTGGAAAGTGGAGGATGAGTTCTTCCTCGGAGAAAATCTTCTTGTATGCCCGATGCTTTATGCAGAGAAGAGGAGCCGCACGGTGTACCTTCCGGAGGGAAGCCGATGGATCCGGGTGAAGATCACGGAGGAAGGTACAAAACGAGGAGAGGTTCTGGAAGGTGGAAAGCGCATGGAGGAAAACGCACCTCTGGATGTGATCCCCGTTTATGTAAAGGAAGACAAGTGGGAAGAGGTGTTTGGAAAATAAGCTTTTCAAACACGAAAAGATTAGCCCGGTTCCTATCTGTTGAGGGTGGACCGGGCTGTTTTTGTATTATTGTTGGTTACACAAAGATTCTATATGGCAAACAGACTACGAAAAATGGAGAAACTATGGGATTAATAGAGATGAAAGAGGCTGGGATGCGGGTGTGTTTTCGGATTAACGAAGACAAGACCGTAGAACTGGTTGATTTTTCTGCAGAAAGTGCACTGGGAACAGAAAACACAGAATCAGAGTTAAAAAGACTGGAGCAGGGTGGCTGCATGGTGCCGAGACTTCATCAGGTGCTTTGCGTGCATCTGACAGGAGAAGGAACAACGGACGTGCATGCGTATAAGCACAATGCGGGGAGTGAGTCGACAAGATTTCGATATTTGAATCATAAAGTGGAAAAATGTGAAAATGGACGACTTTTGACGATTGTAATGGAGTCGGAACACAAACTTCATGCGGAATATCAGATGAGATTTTTCGATGAGATTGCCATGGTTCGCGTTCAGACTACTCTTCGGAATGATGGCATAGAGCCACTCGGGTTGGAATATGTATCATCCTTTTATTATAGTGGCCTTTCCAAAAATGGTGAGGGCATTTACTCGGACAAAACAGATCTTTATGTACCATATAACAGTTGGGCTAGCGAAGCACAGTGGAAGCGGGATGACATCCGTGATCTTGGGCTCTCCGCAATGCCGATTGAAGGATATAATCTGCCGGATACAAGCAATAATCGGTACCATTATGAGAATATGGGATCTTGGTCTTCATGTGAACACTTGCCGATGGGAATGTGCGTTAATCGTGAAACCCATGAGATCAGTTATTATGAAATCGAGCATTCCGGTTCCTGGCAGATTGAATTAGGGTCAGATGTTGGAAGAAATCTGTATATTACGCTGATGGGGCCGAATGATGAGACGCAGTGGTGGAAAAATCTTCAACCAGGAGAGAGTTTTACTACGGTGCCAGCCTCGTTTGGCGTTTGTATTGGCGGCACCTCGGAAGCTTTGGCGGCGTTTACCAGGTATCGCAGAAAAATCCGTAGGCCGAATCAGGACAATGTGGGATGCAACGTCATTTTCAATGACTACATGAACTGCCTTATGGGAGATCCAACAGAAGAGAAGGAGAAGAAAATCATTGATCTTGCGGCAGAATTGGGCTGCGAGTACTACTGTATGGATTGTGGTTGGTATGATAAGGGACCTTGGTGGGATAGAGTTGGTGAATGGAAAGAATCGACAGAGAGGTTCCCGCATGGTATACGAAGTGTTGCCGATTATGCCCGAGCAAAGGGAATGAGGATGGGGCTCTGGCTGGAAATTGAGGTTATGGGGGTTGCCTGCGAGCTGGCAAAGGATTTGCCGGATGACTGGTTTATCTGCACTCACGGAAAGCGGAGAATTGATAATAAACGATATCTTTTGGATTTTCGGAATCCTGAGGTAAGGAAATACTGCATGGGAGTTGTGGATCGCCTGATTGAAGAATATGGAGTAGAATTCTTCAAGATGGATTACAATGTTACGACGGGACCTGGGAGTGATTTGAATACGGACAGTGTCGGAGATGCGATGTTGGAACATTATCGTGCATTTTATGATTGGATCCGTGAAATCTACCACAAGCACCCGGGTCTTGTGGTGGAAGCGTGCAGTTCTGGCGCACAACGGATGGATTACGGTATTCTGGCTTTTCATAGTCTCCAGTCAACCAGTGATCAAACAGATTATATTACCAATTCCTATATAGCAGCTAATGTAGCGTCAGCGGTTACTCCGGAACAGGCTGGAATGTGGGTGTATCCGTATGTGAATGAGCGGGAACACGTAGTTTATAATGTTGTAAACGGGCTGCTGCTTCGGCCTTATGTGAGCGGACTTGTCTGGAATATGTCTGAAGATAATCTGCAGTTAATGAAAGAGGGCATTTCTTTGTATAAGGGAAAAATCCGAAAAGATTTGCCGCAGATGGTACCGTTCTGGCCATTGGGACTTCATAATGTGCAATCGGAAGTGCTTGCTTATGGTTTAAGAGATGAGAAAATGGCATATTTGGCCGTTTTCGCTGTGAAAACGCAAAATGCGGAGATTGATTTGTCCTGTCTGAATCTTTCGGAATCTGCGAAAGCAAAGGTGCTGTATCCGAGTAGCTGTGATTGTGATTATTCCTTAAAAGAAGGAACTCTTTATGTACATTTGCCACAGGAAGCGTGCGCAAGGTTATTTGAGATCGAGCTTATATAATTATCTGACTCAAACGACTCCTGCTAGAAGTGAGTTTTCAAAGCTCATAGGCATTTTCTTTTGTCATGAAAAGTGCCTTTCTGAAGGTGGATTGCATCTTCGGGGGCGAATTACGATTATGATATACTATTTCCTGAATTCAGGCATCCTGCATTTCCCTGCAATAGCGGGGGTGATCCTTGTAGACATGACGGGTCGTTAATTTCCCTGCGGCAGCGGGGGTGAGAGAATTGCACGACGATTGCAAAACCGGAGACGAAGCGGGAACAGCTTAAAGCGGTCAATTTCATGTAACCAATAAAGAAACGCTTTGCCTTGACGGTAGGGCCGTTAATTTATGCTGATTTAGTAACTATTTGCTATCAATATGTTATATAATGACGACATAAGGAGGCGATAATATGGCAAGAACAGCAAGCATTGTTACCAGAGTCGAACCAGAAGTAAAGAAAAAGGCGGAGGCCGTTCTGAATCAATTAGGCATTCCAATGACAACGGCAATAGATATGTATTTGCGAAAGATTGCACTCAATCAAGGCATACCGTTTACGTTAGAAATTCCCAACTACAAAACACCGGTTGCATACGGGGCGTTGAGCAAAGAAGAACTAGCCGCAGAGCTTCAAAAGGGGCTTGATGATATCGAAGCAGGAAGAATACGCACCCTTGACGAAGTTGAGGCAGACATGAAACGGAAGTATGAGATATGAACTATACGGTTATCTTGACCGAAGAAGCAGCGCAAGAGCTTGAAGGAATTTATCACTACATTGCGCATGAATTGCTTGCACTGGAAACAGCTAGGAAACAGGTAGCACGGATCTTTTCAGAGGTCAGAACCTTAGAAACGCTGCCGGATCGGTACAAGTTGTACGAAGATGAACCGTTTCGCAGCATGGGAATCCGTTCTTTCCCCGTAGGAAACTACCTTGTATTCTATAAAGTGGACAATGAAAACAGGCGAGTTTATGTTATGCGCATCATGTACGGCGGTCGTAACATTCGGCAGCAGCTACAGGAACATAAAACGAAACCACATAACAGCGATGTATGATAAATTCCGTGTTTTAGGTTACGTTTTAGGTTATGTGGGGGAAAAGGCCTGCAAAATGGGCATTCCTTGTTAGAATCCTACTAGATTTGTTGCCCTATAATGGGTCAGAAGGAAAGAGAGGGCGATGGAAAATCGTTGAGGAAGAGCCGAAATGAAAGGTTACTGCCCATGTTGCGGGAAAGAGAAAGTAAGAGAATATGATATCTGTTCCATCTGTTCATGGGAAAATGATCCTATTCAGGAAGAACATCCTGACATGAGAGGCGGAGCGAACGTTATGAGTCTTTATGAGGCTAAGCAGGCATACAAGAGCGGCGCAAAGGTGATATAGAATCTTATCGATTACAGGGTAACGACATGGACGCAGAAAAACCTCATAGCCGTACCCCGGAGGGCACCTGGAAGCGGATTCCTGCGACGTAATTGTGAGGTTGTTTTGATTTAGGTACTTGCAGAACGCTGCGTGCAGTTACGAACGTCCGGATATAACATGAAAAGGCGTGAGCTCTGCTGCTGATCAGGCCCTTGTGATTCTTGCCTTCGGTTCCGATATCATAGCCTTGTACGATCTGAGGCCATTGTGATAGAATCTTCATTAATTATGGGGTGTCTTGGGTACAGGAGCAGCTGAGTCGGAATGGATGATTCTGTTAAAACACAGGAAAATACCGGAAGTATTTTCCGCAAAAGAGAGCGTATCGGGAATGCTTCGCAGGTGCCGGCAGAGAAGCCGATTGTAGGAAGCGATAAGCCGGAAGGCTTCGACAATGGCACGATTGAGAAGATCAATGAATTTTTGAGCCCTGAGGAATTGTATCAGGACCTTCTGGTTCGTGTACGCAAATATCATCCGAGTGATGATATTTCCATGATTGAGAAGGCGTACGAGCTTGCAAGAAAGGCACATGAAGGCCAGAAGCGCAAGAGCGGAGAGCCCTACATCATTCATCCGCTGGATGTAGCCATTATTCTGGCTGACCTGGAAATGGATCAGGAGACCATCGCGGCAGGACTTCTGCATGACGTGGTCGAGGATACCATTTATACCAAGGATGAGATTGAGAAGGAATTCGGAACGGACGTTGCCAACCTTGTGGACGGCGTGACCAAGCTGAAGAAGATCAAGCTTTCCGGGGATTATGCGGATAAGACGCAGGCGCAGCAGGAAATGCAGGCGGAGAACCTCCGCAAGATGTTCCTGGCGATGGTTAAGGATATCCGTGTCATCCTGATTAAGCTTGCCGATCGTCTTCATAACATGCGGACGCTCCAGTATCAGCCTCCGGAGAAGCAGAAGCGCATTGCGCAGGAGACCCTTGATATTTATTCTCCGATTGCATCGCGTCTTGGCATCAGCAAGATCAAGGTAGAGCTGGATGATCTCTCGCTTCGGTATCTGAAGCCGGAGGTGTATCAGGATCTTGTGCAGAAGGTCAATGAGCGCAAGATGGAGCGCGAGCAATACGTCGAAGAGATTGCCTCCAACGTGGCAAAGGCCATGAAGGATGCCGGGATCGATGCAAGAGTCGACGGACGTGTGAAGCACTTCTTCAGCATTTACAAGAAGATGGTGAATCATCACAAGTCTCTGGACGAGATTTATGATCTTTTTGCGGTCCGCATCATCGTGAATACGGTGAAGGACTGCTATGCGGCGCTTGGTGTCATTCACGAGATGTACAAGCCGATTCCGGGGCGCTTTAAGGATTATATTGCAATGCCAAAGCCCAACGGCTATCAGTCGCTGCACACGACGCTGATCGGCTCGACCGGCCAGCCGTTTGAAATTCAGATCCGCACATTCGAGATGCACCGTGAGGCGGAATATGGTATCGCGGCGCATTGGAAATATAAGGTTTCCAGCGATGGCAGAAAGGTGGATGAATCCGAACAGGAGAAGCTTATCTGGCTTCGCCAGATTCTGGAGTGGCAGCAGTCCATGTCGGACAATAAGGAGTTCATGCAGCTCCTGAAAAGCGATCTGGACCTTTTCTCCGACAGCGTGTACTGCTTTACCCCGAACGGAGAGGTCAAGAACCTGCCGGCGGGCTCCACACCGATTGATTTTGCCTATTCCATCCATTCGGCTGTCGGAAACAAGATGGTAGGCGCGCGTGTCAACGGTAAGCTTGTCAACATCGATTATCAGATTCAGAACGGCGACCGCATTGAGGTTATGACCTCGCAGAATTCGCGGGGACCCAGTCTGGACTGGCTCAATATCTGTAAGAGCGCTTCGGCGAAGAACAAGATCAACCAATGGTTTAAGAAGAACCAGAAGGAAGAGAACATTGTCCGCGGCCGGGATGCGTTCGACAACTACTGCAGGACCAAGGGGCTGAAGGAAGAGCAGCTCCTGAAGCCGGAGTATATGAATGCTGTCCTGAAGAAGTACGGCTTCCGGGAGTGGGATGCGGTCCTTGCGGCAATCGGGCACGGTGGCCTGAAGGAGGGCCAAGTTGCCAATAAGCTGGTTGAGCTTTATGAGAAGGATCATCTTGCTCATCTTACCGACGAAGAAATTCTGAAGCAGGTGGAGGACAATGCAGCTGCCGCCAGACCGAACGGACACAGGGGATCCGGAATTACCGTAAAGGGAATTCATGATGTGGCCGTGCATTTTGCCCGCTGCTGCAGCCCGGTTCCGGGGGATGAGATTGTCGGCTATGTCACGAGAGGACGCGGCGTTACGATTCACCGGACGGATTGCATTAACATGATGAATCTTCCGGAGATTGACCGCGCAAGACTGATCGATGCCGACTGGGAGAACGGCGCACAGACTGTGGAGGACAGTGCGTTCGAGGCAGAGATCAATATCTATGCGTCAGACCGTGCGGGACTTCTTTCGGACGTATCCAAGGCCTTTACGGAACGGGATATTTCGATCATCGGCGTGAACACAAGGACGAACCGGCAGGGCTTTGCGAGCATGAATGTGACCTTCCGAGTCAGCGGAAAGGCAGAGCTGGCCGCGATCACCGAGAAGCTGCGCCAGATTCCGAATGTGATAGACATCAAGCGTGTATAAAGGAAAGCGGAGATGACAGGATCCGTATTTTCCTGGTGTGCAGGAGAGGGTGGCGGACGTCATCTTCTTCTGCATTTTTTGATTCAGAGGGAAAGGACAATGCAATGGCAGCAAAGGTTGTTGTGAAGGGATACGTGGTCGGAATGGTACAGACCAATGTGTACTTCCTTTATCGGGAAGGGGCAAAGGAGGCTGTGTTGGTGGATCCGGCGGATTACGGAAAGGCACTTGCGGACGAGGCGGGGAAGCTTGGACTTGAAATCAAAGGGATTTTTCTGACCCATGCGCATTTTGACCACATCGGAGGCGTCGAGGAGCTTGCGAAGCTGACCGGTGCAAAGGTCTATATCAGTGATGAGGAGCGAGAGCTGATTCATGACACGGATGCCAATCTGTCCTCGCAGTATCATAATCCGAAGACCGTGCAGCCTGACGTATTTCTCCGGGACCAGGAGACGGTCGAAATTGCAGGGATGACGATCCGGTGCATCCAGACGCCGGGACACACGGAGGGGAGCTGCTGCTATTATATCGGGGAGACGGGAGAAGAGGAGAAGGGAGATGTCGGAAAGAAGCCCTGTCCGCCGATCCTTCTGTCCGGCGACACCTTGTTTGAGGAATCGGTTGGAAGAACGGATTTTCCCACAGGCTCCATGAGCGCCCTTGTGCGCTCGGTGAGAGAAAAGCTTTTCATTCTGCCGGATGAAACACTTGTCTATCCGGGACACGGCGGGATGACACAGATCGGACACGAGAAGCAGTATAACGCAATGGTGTAACGGCCCTGGAAGCAAAGGCACTGTGAAGGCGGAATAACAGGAGAGACAAAAAGCATGCTGCGGATTGATGAAAACATAGATTTGTACCGGTATGAGATTCATTCTCTGATCAAGGCATTTTACCCTGCAGAGGACGTGAAGGTTCTGGTGGAGGATGATCCGGCCGGAGGGAAAATACGAAGAGAGCACCCGGATGTTTTTATGAAGGTGTCCATGGAGAGGGATCGGATTGCACTTCAGATCTCCGGGACCGGAGAAGAAGGAAATGATTTTCGCCGGTCGCTTCCGGCGTCTTCCGGTGCCGATTATTCGGCAAAGTGCAAGGAGACGAAGGACGCACTGAAGTCCTTTCTGTATCAGACCCTTTCGGAATACACGGGGACAGAGCTTCCCTGGGGCGACCTGATCGGAATCCGGCCGACGAAGATCGCTATGACGAGAATGGAGGATGGCAGCTCCGAAAAAGAGACCATTGATTTTCTGGAGAAGGAGCATCGGGTTTCCGGGGAGAAGGCGCATCTTGCCGTCGACATTGCGAAGCGGGAAAAGAGAATTCTGTCCGGAATTCATTATGAGAACGGGTACAGCCTCTACATCGGAATTCCGTTCTGCCCGACGACGTGTCTTTACTGCTCGTTTCCTTCGTTCAACATTGCACTCTGGAAGGAGCGGATCGGGGAGTATCTGGACGCTCTGGAGCGTGAGATGGCGGAGACCGCAGAGCTCATGAAGGGGCAGATCCTCGATACGGTTTACATCGGAGGCGGAACGCCGACTTCGCTGGAAGCGGAGGAACTGGACCGGCTGTGCTGCGCGATTGAGCGATATTTTGACATGAGCACGGTGCAGGAGTTTACGGTGGAGGCAGGACGCCCGGACAGCATTACGAGAGAGAAGCTGCAGGCGCTGCGGAAGCATCCCATCACGAGAATTAGTGTCAATCCGCAGACCATGAAGGAGGAGACGCTGAAGATCATCGGACGTCATCACACAGTGCAGCAGGTGGTGGACACCTTCCGGATGGCGCGGGAATGCGGCTTTGACAACATCAACATGGACCTGATTCTGGGACTTCCCGGGGAGGATGCGGAGGATGTCCGCAGAACGACGGAGAAGGTCCGGGAGCTGAATCCGGATTCCCTCACGGTGCATTCGCTGGCAATCAAACGGGCTTCCCGTCTTCGCCGCGTGATTGACGAGAAGGGATATCCGGTTCTGATCAATACCGATGAGACAATGGAGATTGCAGCAGAGGCGGCGGAGGATATGGAGATGAAGCCGTATTATCTGTATCGCCAGAAGAATATGTCCGGCAATTTTGAGAACGTGGGATATGCCCGTGAGGGAAAATACGGCATCTACAACATCCTGATCATGGAGGAGAAGCAGACCATCATGGCGCTGGGGGCGGGGTCAATTTCCAAGCGTGTTTTTCCGGATGGGCGAATTGAGCGCTGTGACAATGCCAAGGAGGTCTCTGTTTACCTTGAGAATCTGGATGAGATGCTGGAAAGGAAGCGGAAGCTCTTTGCATAGAACAGGAGGATGGGGTTATGGAACAGGAAATCAGAAGGACGGAGTTCACCTATTTGTCTTCGGATCAGAGGACGCAGATTCGTGCGGTCCGGTATGAGCCGGCAGGGACGCCGTGCGGAATTGTTCAGCTGACGCACGGGATGGTCGAGCATATGGACCGGTACGATGCTTTTGCAAAATATCTTTGCAGGAACGGCTTTGTGGTTGCCGGTCAGGATCATCTTGGACACGGCGCTTCCGTGACCGGAAAGGAAAAATGGGGATATTTTGGCAAGGCGGAGCACCCAAGCGACCTCCTTGTCGAGGATATGCAGCTGCTTCGGGAGCATCTGCAGAAGGAATATCCGGAGCTTCCCTATATGATGCTGGGGCACAGCATGGGCTCCTATATGCTTCGCAAATATCTCTCCGTTCACGGGGAGGGTGTTGCGAAGGCGGTTGTGATGGGAACCGGAGATGTCTCCCGGGTACAGGCAGGGCTTGGTCTGTTTCTCATCCGTGTGCTGTCAGCAATTCACGGAGAGGAGTATCGGAGCAAAATGATTCAGCAGATGACCTACAGCAAGTCTTACCGGAAATTTGATCTTACGGGGGAGCACCCGGAGAACAGCTGGCTGACGAAGGATACCGGCATTGTGAAGGCCTACTACGCGGATCCGAGATGCACCTTCCTGTTTACGCTGAATGCATATAAGGGTCTGGTGGAGGCAGCGGCCTATGACGCGAAGCCGGAGAACATCCGGAAGATCCCTTCCGGGATCCGTATTCTTCTTGCAAGCGGCGCCGATGATCCGGTCGGAGACCTTTCCGCAGGAGTAAAGAGAACGTATGAGAAATTCAAGGCAGCAGGGCTGAATGTCCAGATGAAGCTTTATCCCGGTGACCGGCACGAGATCCTGAATGAGACCGACCGGGGACAGGTGTGGAAGGATATGCTGGCATTCTTCAGGTCCTGAAAAGCATGCCGGATCAAGGAGGATATTTTATGAAAATCATTTCGGATCAGTATTACATCAACGTTCATTCGGAGCACAACAAACCGGCGGAGCACGCCTCGGACGGTGAGATTGTGATATTTCAGACGAGAGACTGCTACAACCGTCTGGTACAGACGGAAGAGAAAACGCTGGAAGAGCAGGTGGGAGAGGAGCCGGACAATCCTTCGACCGGACCGTTGTATGTGGACGGCGCAGAGCCAGGAGATGTGATTGCGGTGGATATTCTGGACATCACTGTAGCGGACCACGGCGTAGTTGCGATCGGGTGCGGTCCCTTTCGGAATAAGGAGGAGAAGGAGCCCTTCCACATTCTTCCGGTCAGAGACGGACGTGTGAGGTTTCAGGACGTGGAATGGGATATTGATCCGATGGTGGGCGTTGTCGGCACGGCTATGCCGGGACGTGAGATCGGAACCATCAATGCGTTTGAGGGAGGCGGCAACATGGACAGCCGGATCATCCGCAAGGGTGCAACGATCTGGCTTCCTGTCAGGGTGCCCGGAGCTCTTCTTGTGATGGGGGACATCCATGCCTCGATGGGCGACGGAGAAGTCTGCGGAACCGGTCTGGAAATCGACGGAGAGATCACGGTGCGCGTCCGGCTGCTTAAGAATTTCGAGCTGAACTGGCCGGTGACGGAGACGAAGGATGCGTGGTATGTCAACAGCTGCGGAGATACCTGTGACGATGCAATCCGCGCAGGCTACATGGAAATGCGGCGGCTGATTGCAAAGGCCTACGGCTGGTCTCTGGAGGATGCTGCGTTCTATATGACGCTGCGCGGCTATCTTGAGTCCAATCAGGCGTGCCTCGTTCCGCACGATACGTTCCGTGTCGGGACACCGAAAGTGAACGGAAAGCCCAGACTGATCGGATAAATATTCGATCAGTTCTGCAGCTTGACCACCAGAACGCCGTAGATGTTCTGCACCGATCCGGCAGCAGGGTAAGCGGGCATTGCAGCAACCTCGGGAAGTGTGGAAATGGTGGCCTCTGTGTCACCTTGGGCGAACGAAACCTGGATCCGCAGGTAGTTGGTATACAGTCTGCTCCAGGAAATGCGGGAGAAGGAAATGTCATTGGACCACCTTCCATACTGCGCATAGGCATTGACTCTTTCGAACAAAGGAGCCGTGTAGAACGTTTTGGAGGAGGCGGGCGGACCAACGATCAGGAGCTGGCCGTTTATATAGTCATAGCCCTGTCTTCCAGCCTCGGCGAGAATGCTCTGCGCAAGAGTCTGCGAGGCTCTTCTTCCTGCATACATGCCGTACTGATCCATTTCGCACTGCAGAATTCCTCCGTAAAGAAGGAACAGAAGATCGAGAAGAAGAATTCCCTTCAGACAGCGTTCGGATTTCCGGAAGAGAGAGGACCTTCCGGCGGAACCTGCTCTGTCGGAGGAAGCAGTCTTTTCAAAAGGAAAAACAAAACCGGACATGCAGAACAGGAGCGGCAGGATCAGGGCCATGGAGGCAACCATCTGCATATGCGTTTCTGTTTCGGGTGCAGCGAGATAGAAGCAGTTGGCTGCGGCCGGAATGAGAAGAATTCCGGCAAGAAAGAGGAATGCCTCGGCTTTCTTCTTGCGGAAGAGCCGAACCAGGAGGAAGCAAACCGGAAGAAATACGGGGACATAACAAAGCGGGAACCAGGAGTATCGCTCCAGGGCGTGCGAGAGATAGGTCCCGTTTACGAAATAATTCAGGATTGCCTGGTAGCAGTGGTGGAAGGCATTGGGGAGGCCCGCAAGGATATAGAGCGGCGAAATCTCCGAAAAGCCCTGGTAATCACTCGCCGGTGTGCCGGTCATCCACAGGCGGAGCTTCAGAAGAAGAACATAGAGAATTCCGCCGAGTGCGACCGAACAGAAGGCATGGATGAAAAAGCGCAGGCGTTCCCGGGCGCCCGCGGGAAGGAAAGCAGGCTTTGGCGATTCGGCATTGCCTTCCGCTGCGATGGAATACAGGAGCACAAAGAGCATCAAAAGTGCGGTGGTTCCGATTCCTGCCTGATAAGAGCCCATCATAAAGGCAATGCAGAGGGCGGAGAGAAGAATACGAAGAATGGCTGAGGATGTCACCGGCGCCAGAAGAGCCCACACTGCGAGCACAGCCAGAAAGAACGAAACCGCGAAGGTGATTGCCATGTAGCCGAAGGACATCTGGCAGACGATGCCGACAGAGCCAAGAAACAGAAAGCCTGCAAGAAGGTTTCTTCCGGAAGGAACGAGATCCAGCAGCCGCAGAATCAGAAGAAATGACAGCGAATACAGGGCAAGGGAGAAAACAGCCGGCAGAGGATCCAGCGAGATGCCGAAGCGCATTTTGTCAAGAAACGGCCAGAACCAGCGCCCGATGGAAAGCTCCCAGGTTCCTGCCAGGTAGTCGTCCTGATTCCACAGACCGTCAAGATCGTTGGTCAGCCGCAGAACAAGAAGCGGAAGCTGGACGAGCAGAGTATAAATCCACAGAATCAGAAACGGTCTGCGATAAGGCTGAAGCTTCGCCCATACGCAGGATGCGGAAACAGGAACAGAGTGATCAGAATCGGATGAATGCATGAAAACCTCCGGAAGAGAATACTGTTAAGAAAACACTCGTCTGCTGCATAACGAAGAAGTGAGCAGCAGAGATACCGAACAGATATATAGTAAGGCATTTGGGCGGTATACGGAAGCTTGTTCGGAGATTTCGGAATGATTGACATGTGCCTCTTAGAAGTGCAAGACGGAAAGAAACACTATAATATGAAGAAATCAGGGCTGCTCCGACATTGTTAGAATGTCGGAGCGGTCTTTTAGTATTATACAGATTTAAGAAAAAATTACGAAAGTTGTCTGTAATTCTGCCTTGTAAATCCGACACAATTGCGTTATATTCATTCGCAGTCCCTTAATGGGAATCTGTAACGATCGGTTTCGTTCGGCTGTCACATCGGAAAGGAACGGGCTGACGGAAGCAAATCTGCATTCTGCAAGTAGGAGAATCAATCGGAATGTCACAGAATCTGGTTATAGTAGAGTCACCAGCGAAGGTGAAGACCATCAAGAAGTTTCTTGGAAAGAAGTATGATGTCGCGGCAAGTCAGGGACATGTCCGTGATCTTCCGAGAAGTCAGATGGGAATCGATATTGAGAATGATTTTGAACCGAAGTACATCACAATCCGCGGAAAGGGAGACCTTCTGGCGGATCTCAGAAAGCGTGTGAAGAAGTCCGACAAGGTCTATCTGGCAACGGACCCTGACCGCGAGGGAGAAGCAATTTCCTGGCACCTGATGGCTGCGCTGAAGCTTGAGGACAAGAAGACAGCGCGGATCACCTTCAATGAAATCACCAAGAGTGCGGTGACGGAGTCGTTTAAGCATCCCCGTGAAATCGATATGAACCTTGTGGATGCCCAGCAGGCACGAAGAGTGCTGGATCGAATTGTGGGTTATGAGATTTCTCCGCTCCTGTGGGCAAAGGTGAAGAGAGGCCTTTCGGCCGGCCGCGTACAGTCTGTTGCGCTGCGAATGATCGGAGACCGCGAGGATGAGATCAATTCCTTTATTCCGGAGGAATACTGGAGTCTGGATGCGGTTTTGCAGGTCAAGGGAGAGAAGAAACCGCTGGTAGCGCATTATTATGGGCCCTTCGGAAGCACGAAGAAGGCGGAAATTGCAAACGGTGAGGAAGCAGAAGCGCTGAAGAAGGCGCTCGAGAAGGCAGATTATCAGATTACAGAAATCAAGACCACGATCCGTGAGCGGAAGGCACCGCTTCCCTTTACAACCTCTACGCTGCAGCAGGAAGCGTCCAAGGCGCTGAACTTCTCCACACAGAAGACCATGCGAATCGCACAGCAGCTTTATGAAGGCGTAGAGATCAAGGGCTCCGGTTCGGTCGGTATCATTACCTATCTCAGAACGGATTCCACGCGCATTTCGGAAGAAGCCATGGCTGCCTCCGAAGAGTATATTGCGCGCGAATACGGTCAGGAATTTCTTGCGGAAGGCACTCAGAAGAAGGCAGACGGCAAGATTCAGGATGCACACGAAGCCATCCGGCCTACGGATATCAACCGTACCCCGGCTTCGATCAAGGACTCCTTAACCCGGGAACAGTTCCGCCTGTATCAGCTGATCTGGAACCGCTTCGTGGCAAGCCGCATGGCCGGCGCGAAGGTGGAGCAGACAAGAGTGACTGTGACGGCGCAGGGGAAAAAGGCAGGAAAGCAGGAAGAAGGCGGAATCCTCTCTGCGGATGGAAAATATCTGTTCACGATGCCGTTTTCGCACATTGCATTTGAAGGCTTTCTGAAGGTCTATAAACCCGCTGACGAGGATAAAGCAGAAGGCTCCCTCATGAAGGGGGTAGATGAGAATTCGCAGCTCACCCTTTCCGAGCTGGATGCCCAGCAGCATTTTACCCAGCCGGTGCCGCACTACACCGAGGCATCTCTGGTACATGCGCTGGAGGAGCAGGGAATCGGACGTCCGTCCACCTATGCACCTACGATTACTACGATTCTGGCAAGACGGTATGTCACGAAGGAGAACAAGAACCTCTACATGACGGAGCTTGGAGAAGCGGTCAACAATATTATGAAGACCTCCTTCCCGGCAATCGTGGATCCTGCCTTCACGGCAAATCTGGAATCTCTCCTGGACGGAGTTGCAGAGGGCGAGGTTCGATGGAAGACCATCATTGAGAATTTCTATCCGGATCTGGATGCTGCCGTCAGGAAGGCAAATGAAGAGCTGGAGAAGGTAGAGATCAAGGACGAAGAGTCCGATGAGATCTGTGAGAAATGCGGCCGCCGCATGGTCATCAAATACGGGCCGCACGGTAAATTTCTGGCGTGCCCGGGCTTTCCGGAGTGCCGGAATACAAAGCCTTATTTTGAAAAGATCGGCGTAGCCTGCCCCAAGTGCGGTCAGGATATCGTGATCAAGATGACCAAGAAGGGAAGAAAGTATTACGGCTGTCTTGGAAATCCCGAGTGTGATTTCATGACCTGGAACCGTCCTTCGGGCGAAAAATGCCCGCAGTGCGGAAGCATTCTCCTGGAAAAGGGAAACAAACTCGTCTGCTATAATGAAGAATGCGGTTATATGACGGACAAGAAGGAAGGAACGACGAAATGAGCAAGAATGTGAACAATGTACAGCTTCTGGACAAGACTAGAAAGATCGAACGGCTTCTGCACAACAACAGCACGGGAAAAGTAGTTTTCAATGACATCTGCGCCGTTATGAGTGAAATTATGAACAGTGACGTTCTTGTTCTTTCTCATAAGGGAAAAGTGCTCGGAGTAGCAGAAAAGCCCGAAAGTGAAATCCGGCCGATCAAGAGCCTGGTGAAGGACGGCGTGGGTGAATTCATCGACGGCGATCTGAACGAGCGCCTTCTTGCAATCCTCTCGACCAATGAGAATGTGATGCTCTCTACGCTTGGCTTTGACGCGGAGGATTCGGAGCACAATGCCATCATTGTTCCGATTGAAATCGCAGGGGAGCGTCTCGGAACGGTGTTTATCTACAATCAGGGGCATGGATACGACATTGATGACATCATCATCTGCGAGTACGGCACGACCGTGGTCGGTCTGGAGATGCTGCGAGCGGTTTCTGAGGAATCCGCGGAGGAAAACCGCAGAACAGCGATTGTAAAATCGGCATTCTCTACGCTTTCCTACACGGAGATTCAGGCGATTCTTCACATTTTTGAGGAGATGGACGGAAAGAGAGAGGGAATTCTGGTTGCTTCCAAGATTGCGGACAAGGCCGGCATCACCCGCTCGGTGATTGTCAATGCGCTGCGCAAGTTTGAATCTGCAGGCGTGATTGAGTCCCGTTCCTCCGGAATGAAGGGCACCTACATTAAGGTTCTGAACGATGCGGTTTACAAAGAGCTTGACAATATGCGGAACCGGATCGAGGGATAATACAGACAGAATGATTCGATGACACATGGCCCGGAGTACCGGCAAGATAATACTTGCAGGCGGCTCCGGGCCGTGTTATACTTTGAACGCTGTGCGGAGAAACTATGCCGCGCAGTGAAGGACTATAGAACACGTATTTCCAGCAGATGCCGGTGGCCGAAAGGCTGGCATGAGTCCTGGAGAGCAGAGGCAGAGGCCTTTGCTTTTTCTGCGAAAGAGATACGGAAGGCCGGTTGCTCCCGGCAATCAACCAAACAAACGGAGGAATTTAAAATGAGCGTAGTATCCATGAAAGAGCTGCTTGAAGCAGGCGTACACTTTGGTCACCAGACCCGTCGTTGGAATCCTAAGATGGCTCCTTACATCTTCACCGAGCGCAACGGAATCCACATCATCGACCTTCAGAAGTCGGTTGTAAAGGTTGACGAGGCTTACAAGGCAGTATTCGAGATTGCAGAGCAGGGCGGCACCATTCTGTTCGTCGGCACCAAGAAGCAGGCACAGGATTCTGTTAAGGCTGAGGCTGAGCGCTGCGGCATGTACTATGTAAATCACAGATGGCTCGGCGGTATGCTGACCAACTTCAAGACCATCCAGACCAGAATCGAGCGTCTGAACAAGATCAACGAGATGGAGAACGATGGAACCTTCGATGTCCTTCCCAAGAAGGAAGTTGCTGCTCTGAAGAAGGAGCAGGAGAAGCTTGAGGCGAACATCGGCGGCATCAGAACCATGGCTCACATTCCGGATGCGATCTTTGTTGTAGATCCCAAGAAGGAGAAGATCTGCGTAAACGAGGCACACAGCCTTGGCATCACTCTGATCGGTATTGCAGATACCAACTGCGATCCGGATGAGCTTGATTACATCATCCCCGGAAACGATGACGCAATCCGTGCGGTTAAGCTTCTCTGCTCCAAGATGGCAGATGCTGTTATCGAGGCTCGTCAGGGCGAGGAGAACGTAGCAGCAGATGCAGAGGGACAGGATGCTCTTGCAGCTGAGTCCGCAGCAAGCGAGGCAGAGCAGGCTGCAGAGGGAACTCTTTGATTCCCTTCTGATTCCGAAGACATGTAACAGGAGGCGTCTGTTTGGCGCTTCCTCGAGAGGTGCCGCAGAGGCTGCGGCAGAAAGGAATACGCTATGGCAATTACAGCAGCTCAGGTTAAGGAACTCAGAGAGATGACCGGTGCCGGCATCATGGAGTGCAAGAAGGCACTGACTGAGACAAACGGAAATATTGACGAGGCAGTTGAGCTTCTCCGCAAGGCTGGCGCAGCCAAAGCTGAGAAGAAGGCAAATCGTATTGCGGCAGAGGGCCTTTGCTATGTTGCTCAGAATGAGGACAACAAGGCAGCGGTTGTAGAGGTTAACTCTGAGACCGACTTCGTAGCAAGCAACGCTACCTTCAAGGAATATGTTCAGAAGGTTGCAAATGCAGCTCTGAATACCGAAGCTGCGGATCTGGAAGGCTTCCTTGCAGACAAGTGGCCGGAGGATCCCTCCAAGACGGTCAGCGAGAGCCTGGTTGACATGATCGCAGTGATCTCTGAGAAGCTGTCCATTCGTCGTTTTGAGAAGGTTGAGGCTGCAAACGGCCTTGTTGCTTCTTATGTTCATGGCGGCGGACGCATCGCTGTTCTCGTAGAGGCTGAGTCCGATGTTGTAAATGATGAGATCCGTGAGGCAGTTCGCAACGTAGCAATGCAGGTTGCAGCTCTTTCTCCGAAGTATGTCAGCGAAGAGGATATCCCGGAGGATGTTCGTGCACATGAGAAGGAAATCCTTCTTGCACAGGCTGTTGCCGAGAACGATGCTCTTCCGGAGAACAAGAGAAAGCCGCAGCAGATTCTTGAGAAGATGCTGATCGGCCGTCTTAACAAGGAATTCAAGGAAATCTGCCTGAATGACCAGATCTATGTTAAGGCAGAGGACGGCAAGCAGTCTGTTGCTGCATACCTTGCAGAAGTTGGCAAGAAGAACGGCGCCACTGTTTCCGTCAAGAAGTTCGTCCGCTATGAGACTGGCGAGGGAATGGAGCACAAGGAAGAGAACTTTGCAAAGGAAGTTATGGAGCAGGTTGGTAAGGCCTGAGCCCGTTTGAGCAGATTCTTTTCAAGTGCAGAATGAGTGCATATTTGCCGGAGGGCCAGCCGCAGGCTGCCTTCCGGCTATTTTGATTCAGGGAATAACATGAAATTCAGCAGAATTAATGAAACAACAATACGCTGCTATCTGACCCGTGAGGATCTGGAGAGCAGCGGCATCAATCTGGATGACATCATGGAACGGAAGACCAATGCCATGGAGTATCTGCACCGGGTGATTATGGAGGCGGCAAGAGAAGAGAACTTCCAGCTGGACGGCGCTGTGAATACCATGCAGATCCGCGCGATGATGGACGGCTCTTTGGCATTGACGATTTCGAGCGGAGAGCCGGGAGCGCTTTCTGCAGAGACCTCCGATGTGCCGGACTTGTTCCGGTCGCTGGTAGCAGGCCTGACAGAGGGAAGGCAGGAAGCGGATGCTGCAAAGCAGTCGGGAACGCCTTCTTCCGATGCAGGTGAGAAACCTGCCGGAACGGATACGGCAATGGCTGCCATGCCGCGGCAGGAGAAGTCAGATTCGGCATCCATGAACCGGAAGGCTGCGGAGGCTCTGAATCCTCCGAGAGAGCGGAAGCACAGTACGTTCTGCTACATTTTCCGGTCGATTGCAGATGCCGGTGAATGCTGCCGGAAAATCCCGGATACAGCAGCGCTGCAGTCCTCTCTCTGGCAGGATCGCGGAGATGGAGCTTATTATCTGTTTCTTTCGTCAGCCGGAGATGAAATCCGGTTTGAGAAAACCATACTGGCAATGAATGAATTCGGAACCTTTTCCGATGCACCGGCCGAAACGGTCGCCTATATCATGGAGCATGAGAGATGTATTCTGAGAGAAAACGCCGCAGCGCAGCTGGCCCGTCTGTAAAAACGGACGGAATGATTCGTCTGAATAAATTTATCGCTTCCTCCGGACTGTATTCCCGAAGAGAGGCAGACCGTCTTATGGAAGCGGGCGATGTGACGGTGGACGATGAAATCGCGCAGCCTGGCCGCATGATCACCGGAAAGGAAAAGATCAAGGTCAGAGATCAGATCATTCGTTCGCAGGACCGCAAGGTTGTAGTGGCCTATTATAAGCCGGTCGGAGTGACGGTTACAAAGTCGGATCCGCATGCCCGTGTGACACTGGAGGACGTGTTCCGCTATCCGATTCACCTGACCTATGCAGGCCGCCTGGATCGTGATTCGGAGGGCTTGCTTCTTATGACGAATGACGGGGAGCTGATCGATGCCATGATGCGCTCCTCAAATGAGCATGAGAAGGAGTACATTGTCCGGACCAGAGGAAAGCTCAGTGATGAGGATCTGCATCAGATGTCCAAGGGAATCTGGCTGAAGGATCTGGAGATGAAGACAAAGCCCTGCCGCATTGAGAGGCTGGGGGACTATACCTTCCGGATTGTGCTGACACAGGGCCTGAATCGTCAGATTCGCCGTATGTGCAAGGCCAGGGGCCACGAGGTGAAGACACTGAAACGTGTGCGGGTGCTGAACATTACGGTAAAGGGACTGCAGCCCGGAATGCAGCGCGAGCTGACGCAGGATGAGAGAATGAAGCTCTACGAGATGGTCGGACTGACACTTGCAGATTAAGGATGCCATATGACGCGCGAAGAATACGAAGAACTGAAAAGAGTCATCGATTACCACATGAAGCGGTATTACGATGAGGATGCTCCGGAAATCAGCGATTATGAATATGATCAGCTGATGCAGAAGCTGAAGGCCGCAGAGCGTGAGCATCCGGACTGGATCGGACCGGATTCGCCGTCTCAGAAGATCGGAGGAACGGCTCTTGGGAAGCCTTCAGGCGGGAAACGCGAAGCCGGTGTCAAGGTCACTCACGATGTGCCGATGCTCTCGATTGAGGATGTTTTTACCAAAGAAGATGTGAAGGCATGGGTCTCCAAGGTGCATGAAATACATCCGGACTGCCTGTTCTCTGTGGAGGTCAAGGTGGACGGACTTTCCATGTCCATCCGCTATGAACAGAAGGAGGACGAAAGGCTTCATCTGGTCCTTGCGGAGACGCGGGGCGACGGCCTTGCCGGCGAAGATGTGACCGCCAATGCACTGGTGATTCCGGACGTGCAGCAGGTTCTGGATCTCCCGTATAAGAGCCTGGAGCTTCGCGGTGAGGTCTATATGGCGCATGAGGATTTTGAGCGCTTCAACGAGGAGATGGAGGAGCAGGGCAGGAAGCCTGCGGCCAATCCCAGAAATCTGGCGTCCGGAACACTGCGGCAGCTGGATCCTTCGATTACAAAAAAGCGGGGCCTTCGCATGTTCGTGTTCAACGTTCAAAGAGGACCGGAGGAGATCATGGAAAGCCATGTGAAGGCGCTGGATCTTCTGGAGGAGAAGGGCGTCTCTGTGGTCTATCATCGAAGCTGCAGGACGGCGGACGAGGTCCTTTCGGCCATTGACGATATCGGAGGCATGCGGGATACGCTGCATTTTGATCTGGACGGTGCAGTGGTAAAGATCGATCATGTGGCATATCGGAATGATTTTCCTGCGGGTTCCAAGTACTCAAGCGGACACATCGCATACAAGTATCCGCCGGAGGAGCGTATTGTTGTGATGGACCGGATTCTTGTTGACGTTGGAAGAACCGGAAAGCTCACATTTACGGGCGAATTCCATGACCGGGAGACCGGAAAGCCTGCAAGACTCTGCGGAACAAGTGTATCGCGCGCAACGCTCCACAACCAGGATTATATTCAGGACATGAAGATCGGCGAAGGAGGAGAATATCGCCTGTTTAAGAGCGGTGAGATCATTCCGAAGCTGAACGGCTGCGTCAGGGAACCGGAGGTGATTTTCTCTGCACCCAAGGTCTGCCCGGTATGCGGTCAGCCACTGGTCCGTGAGGAGGATACGGCAGACATTCGCTGCATCAATCCTGCCTGTCCCGCGCAGGTTGTCAATTCGATCGCATATTTTGCCTCCAGAAGCTGCATGAACATCATGGGGCTTGGCGATACACTGGTGGAGGCGCTGGTGCAGAAGGGCTATCTGCACAGCTATGCGGATATTTATCATCTGAAGGAGCACCGCGAGGAGCTGATCGAGGAAGGCATCATCGGCAAGGAAAAGAACACCGACAAGGTGCTGGCGGCGATTGAGGCCTCCAAGGAGAATTCCCCGGTTCTTCTGCTGACCGGACTTGGAATCCGGAACTGCGGAAAGGCTGCGGCACGCGAGATTCTGTCTCATTATGACAGCATTGATGCACTGGCAGAAGCCGGGAAGGAAGAGCTGACGCAGATTCCTGATGTGGGGGAAACCACGGCAGCCTGCATCCATGATTTTTTCGCCGCAGAGGAGAACCGGAAGATCCTGCAGGAGCTGCGGGATGCGGGCGTTAAGCTGAAGATGGAGCAAAAGGAAGCGGGATCGCAGAAGCTTGCCGGTCTGACCATCGTGGTGACGGGCACACTCCCGACACTTGGAAGAAAAGAGGCGGAGGAGCTGATCGTATCCAATGGCGGCAAGGCGTCCGGCAGCGTTTCGAAGAAGACCAGTTACGTCCTTGCGGGAGAGGCGGCAGGCTCCAAGCTTACCAAGGCACAGCAGCTCGGCATTCCTGTGATTTCGGAAGACGAGTTCCGGGCGATGCTGTGAACATAGACAGAAAGGAGCGGTCATTATGCCGATTCGGATTCAGAATGATCTTCCGGTTAAGGAAGAGCTGGAGAAAGAAAATCTCTTTATTGTTGACGAGAACAGGGCAGCGCATCAGGACATTCGTCCGCTGGAGATCTGCATTCTGAATCTCATGCCCAAAAAGGAAGATACCGAGCTGGATATTCTCCGTATGCTGAGTAATACGCCGCTGCAGTTGAACATTACCTTTATGCGAATGAGCTCTCATCTGTCCAAGAACACCTCCTATTCGCATCTCCATCAGTTCTACGCATCGTTTGATGATCTGAAGGAGCGGCGCTTCGACGGTCTGATCATCACCGGTGCACCGGTGGAGAAGCTGGAATATGAAGAGGTGGATTACTGGAATGAGCTCTGCCGTGTGTTTGCATGGAGCGTGACCAACGTGACCTCGACACTTCATATCTGCTGGGGAGCGCAGGCCGGACTGTATTATCACTATGGACTCCCGAAGAGGATGCTGAAGGAGAAGCTTTCCGGTGTCTACTACCACAAGGTGATGCATCGCAAGGATCCCCTGGTGCGCGGAATGGATGACTATTTCATGATTCCGCACAGCCGGTACACGGAGGTTCCGGCTGCCGCCATTCATGCGTGCAGCGAGCTTAAGATTCTTGCGGAATCCAAGGAGGCCGGTGTTCTTCTGTGCACTGCCAGGGAAGGACGACAGGTCTTTATCTTCGGGCACGGTGAATATGACCGCTATACGCTCCGCGATGAATATGAGCGCGATGAGAAGAAGGGAATTCATCCGAACGTGCCGGAGAACTATTTCCCGGACGATGATCCTGAGAAGAAGCCGCTTCTTCAGTGGCGCAGTGCAAGTCAGGCGATGTACAGCAACTGGATCAATTATTACGTATACCAGGCAACACCGTTTGATTGGGTATAAAAAGAGCGAAAGACGTTGATTTTAAAGGATTTTCGGCACTTCAAATCCATCGTCTGCGGTACGAAAAACCAAATCTGCAAATTTGTTTCCGTACAGAAAAAGCATTGTCTTTGCTTCATTTTGAAGGAAGTGAAAAACTATGACAGCGAATCCGATCTTACTCCAGAAAAAATACAGTCGTGTCATTGAGCTGTTTGCCAGACAGCAGGGGATTTCGCTGGATGATGCGCTGAATTTCTTCTATCATTCCCAAACTTATCCATTGATGCGGGACGGCGTCTCGGATATGCACTGTATGAGTGATGAGTATCTCGCAGAAGAACTCAGACGGGAATACACGAGCTGATGGAATAGCGTACCATATAGCAGCTTATCTCTACGCATGCTATTGCTACGTGAATGAGATTGAGGTTTCCAATTCCGTTATCCGAGATCGTTTCGGAATAGAAGCGAAGAACATGTCCACGGCATCGAGGATTATCAAAGAAGCCCTGGAAGAAGGCAAGATAAAGCTGTCCGATCCGAATGCATCACCCAAAATGCGCAGATATATTCCATACTGGGCTTGATTTTGAAAGCGTTTTTCTACTATCCTTTGGAAGTCAAACAAGGGTGCGTCAAAACAGACGGGCCCGGGACAAATGTAAAATAAAAAGTAAGCCGACTTGTACAAGCGTGAAATCAGGAGGAACAGCTTATCCTCACAGGTTTCACGCTTGTCAACATTGTGGACAGCATGTTTGTGGCGAGGCTCTCCGAGGCCGCGCTGACGGCTGCTTCACTGGTCTAGCCCGTTCAGTTTCTGATGATTGCGGTGGGAGTCGGAACCGCAGTGGGACTGAATGCGCTGCTCTCCCGGAAAATCGGGGAACGCAAGACGGAGGAGGCCTGCCAGGCGGCCACCACCGGGCTGATCTTGATGCTTGTTACGTCGATGATTTTCTCGGCAGCGGGGATCTTTTGTTCCGATCAGATTGCAGACGGTCTGACACCGGACTCGGAATTGCAAAAGCTGTGCAGGCAGTATCTGTCTGTCAATCTGGTTTACTGCTGGGGAATCTTTCTCCAGACCTACGGGCAGCGGCTTCTGCAGGCGGTCGGCGATACGGTGCTGTCCATGATTTCTCTGATCGTGGGAGCGGTGCTCAACATCATTCTGGATCCGATCATGATTTTCGGGCTGTTTCACTGCCCGGCGATGGGAATCCGGGACTGCCGACCATTGTCATGCAGGCGATTGGAAGCGTAATGACGTTCTTGGTCAATGACATTCTGCTCGGTGTTTCAACCACGGCTGTAGCCTTTTTCGGGGTTTACTACAAGCTCCAGAACTTCCTGATGATGCCGATCAACGGACTGGGACAGGCGGTCATTCCCATCGTGGGCTACAATGACGGAGCGGGGAAGACGAAGCGGGTGCAGGAGACCTGGAAGGTGTTGCTTCCGACCGGAATCGTTCTTGCGCTGTGCGGAACGGTTCTGTTCTGCGTACTTCCGGAGCAGCTCTTGTCTCTGTTTTCTGCCAGTCCAGAGATGCTGCTTCTCGACACTCCGGCTCTGCGGATCATCTCGGTTTCTTTTGCGTTGGCTGCGGTCACGGTGCTCTGCGGCTATTTCTCATCGGGCCTTGGAAACGGTGTGATCAACATGGTCGGCGCGTCGATCCGTCAGGTGGCCTTGCTGGTTCCGTGCCTTGTGATGCTGATTCGGACGGCGGGAATCGCTTCCGGCTGGTATGCGTTCTGGATTGCGGAGGCGGCCGCCTGCCTGTATAGTTATGGTGCATCGAAGAAATTGTTGAAGAAAAAGACGGAAAAGGCTGGATGACATTTTGACCAATAAGCTGAAGGAAAAAACAGAGCTTCGCTTCGGAAGCATCGCCCACATTTATTATGAGATCAGCGGGAAAAAGTTTCCGAGTCAGCTCGATCTTCTGGAGGAGTGGTTTCCGGGGCTGATCGTCTCGGTGGAGCCTTCAGACAATGCGACCAGGAAACCGGCGGACTACGTGGATCGGGAATACCGGATTCACGCGGTGCGGTATCAAGACCGCCTGTATTCCGGCGGGAGCGGCCGCATCTCCCAGATCTGCGGCCGCCTGACCGGTACGGCCTCCGGCAACCAGGAAAAAGAGAGGAAAACCGCGGAGCTGATTCAGAAGCACGTGGCAGAATGCTTCATCTGCGACATGGAGCTGACACCGGCTCTGAAAGAAAATGTGGCGCGGCATCTGGCAGAATGGTCCGAAGAGCAGATGACGGTGCTGCATCAAACCGTGTTTGAGCTCCTGTACAGTCTGACCCAAAGCCGGAAAGAAACCGATGAGTATGACCGGAAGGCAGAACCTTTTGCGATGGATGACGAGACCTTTGACGGTGTCATTTATAACGCCGCATATCAGCTGAAGCTGTCTTCTTTTGCGGGACTGTGCAACGCTTATCTCTGGCTCCTTGTGGGGAGCCTTCTTAGGAATGAGTCGGGGCGGGTGCTCCGTCTGTACGACAGTTCTTTTATCGCGATACGCCGTCAGTCCGGGGAAAACGGAGAACTGGTGAACAAACTGAACTGTCTGTTTTATCCGGATTCATATGAATATACCTATTCAGGAGATGATCTGGAGAATCGATTCCCCGGTGTGGAGTGGTACTGCGATGGGTGCGGAGCGCATCTGAACGAGCAGGAAGATTTTGATGACAACCTGCCATCGTGGAAATGTACGGCCTGTGGGTATGAAAACAGGCTGGATGCCAGTGAGATCTATGAAAATGAGGAGGACTGGGAAAACCGGGTTCAACCGGTGAGCTGGAAGAAATTTCAAGCGGCACTGGAAGAAAGAAAAAAGGAGAAGCAGGAAGAATCGTAGGATTCTTCCTGCTTCTCCTTTTTTGATCCGGGCAGAATCTTTTGGAAAGATTTTGGGCATATCTTTTGCTCCCCGCGATATTTACTCTGTAAGCAGAAGGGAAAACCAGAAGGGTTTAACCTTGACCGTCCTGCGGGGAACGGAAGTAGGCTGTTCATAAGATGCAGCTTTGCCATAGGGCAAGACTGAACAGGGAGCATTTGAAAATATGGAGGATTGCAATGAAAAAGAAATTGTTATCATTAGCACTTGCAGCAATGGTCGTTATTCAGACATTCGGTTATCCGGTGTTTGCTAAAACGATCAAGAATTTTGACGCATCTTATTATGCAGCGAACAGTCCGGATGTTGTTGCGGTTTTGGGCACAGATCCGACGGCTTTGTACAACCATTACCAGAATCATGGAAAGGTCGAAGGACGGCTTGCATATGCAGGAGCAACCGCAGGAGAAAATGTTGCAACACCTACGGCTTCAAACAGTAAGAAAACTGCTGCAAAATCTGATGATGGCTTACAGGTCGTTAATTCGGGAGTATATTTTGTTCCAGATGAGTATTCTGGGACTACTTATATCGAGTACACTGCATTAATCCGTAATTCGAGCACAACGCAGGCTATAAGTTTTCCGGAAGTGACTTTTTCTGCACAAAATTCAGATGGAACTGTACTTGCTGCAGACAAAATGGTCGGTTTCTATTCGATGCCTGGTAATACTACCGCACTGGGGGGACTGGTCACAGTTCCAACATCCAGTCTGAGAGCGGATACACAGTTTATTTTTGGCGTTGGCAAACAGCAAAAAGTAAAGGCATCAAGATTGCAGGTACCTTCAAACGCATATTTTACAATTACAAATGTCAGTGTGCAGCAGAGTGATTATTATGCATCTGTTACCGGACAGCTTACTTATACCTATCCCAAAGAGCAAAATATGGTCAGGATGGACGCTGTCTTTTATAAAAACGGAGCAATCGTATATTCGGCGCAGTCCTATCTGGATAATATTGCACCAGGAAGCACAACTGCGTTCTCAATATCGGCAGATAGTGCCAATAAAATTTCCTATGACTACGTACAGGTTTATGCTCAGGCCTGGTAGTCTGTTCATTCAGCAGTTTTGTCGCGATATTCTTCCCGATTGATTCAGAATACATAGTAACCTGATGGGACAGTCTCGTTGCGAAAATAAAAGTGCTCTCAGCTTGTGATGTGCTCACTCATCACGGGGTGGGGGCTTTTTTTAAAATGAAGAATCTGTACTCAATAGCAAAAACTCTTCAAAAAACGAAGTTTCTGCACTTGGTAGCAAAAAAATTCAAAAAACAATGTTTTTTGCCATTGATAGCAGAAACTTTCCGAAAAAGCATTCCCTGACATTTGGCAAGGCCTTTTGGAAAGATTTTGGGCATATCTTTTGCTCCCTGCGACATTTACTCTGTAAGCAGAAGGAAAAAACGGAATGGTTAGGACTATTACAAAAACCAAGTATGGTAGATTCTATCACAGTCAATGGAGAAGACATTACTTCTGGAGGAAAAATCTATAGACCTAATGTCCCTATTGTAATCACATATCATGGAAAATAAATTTCAGAGCTATCTCATATATTATGTGAGATAGCTTTCTTCAAATTCAATTTCAAGAATTGTGCGTAATCACAAAGAAGAGAATCTGTTGAGAGCGGAGACAGTCAGTTGCGATAGATGCCCTTTGAGAATCATGGGGATATTCCCGCTATCTACATAAAATTTTCTGAGGGGCATTCTGCAATTGCACGGGAAGTGCATAATTTGAATAAAAATATGTGCAGTTTAGCGCAAATTAGAATATAAAATTTACACTAAACTGCATGAATATCTGCTATACTGTGATCAGCATCTGAAATGGAGGGCTGATTATGTATAGAAAAATCATGAGTTTTCTGGAAGCCTGGAAGGAAAGCAGTCACCGCAAGCCTCTTATTTTGCAGGGAGCAAGACAGGTGGGCAAGACCTACTCGATTCTGGAGTTCGGGCGCAAGGCTTATGAAAATGTGGCATATTTTAATTTTGAAACCAATCCGAAGCTGAATGAAACCTTTGAGGAAAACATCAGCCCGGATTATCTGATACCGATTTTGTCTCACATCGCAGGTCAGACAATCGTAAAGGAGAAAACGCTGATTGTATTTGATGAGGTGCAGCTTTGTGAAAGAGCTTTGACCTCTTTGAAATACTTTTGCGAAAATGCTCCAGAATATCACGTTATTGTGGCAGGAAGCCTTTTGGGCGTAGCGGTCAACAGAGCAAAGTTTTCGTTTCCCGTTGGAAAGGTAGACATGAAAACGCTTTACCCGATGGATATGGAAGAGTTCATGCTCGCAATGGGCGAAAATGCACTTGTGGAGCAGATTCGAAAGTGCTTTGAGACCGACAGTCCGATGCCGTCTGCGTTACATGATGCGGCGATGCAGCGTTACCGGCAGTACCTTATTGTGGGTGGAATGCCAGAGTGTGTCATGCAGTTTGCAGACACCAAAGACTATATTCTCGCCCGCCACACGCAGGACACAATTCTTGCAAGCTATCTCAATGATATGAGCAAATATAATACTTTGAATGAGATCAAAAAGACCCGGCTTGCGTATGACAATATTACTGTTCAGCTTTCGAAGAAGAATACTCGTTTTCAGTATAAACTGATAAAAAAAGGCGGCCGGGCTTCCGAATTTGAAAATGCCATTGAATGGCTTTGTCTGTCAGGAATCGTATCGAGGGTTTACCGGGTAGAACAAATCAAAAAGCCTTTGGAGAATTATCGTGACATCGATGCGTTCAAAATTTACGTATCCGATCTGGGACTGCTTTGCGCCAAGAAGGATTTGGCAGCAGCGGATATTCTTTACATGGGGGAGGAGCTTGACGACTTCAAGGGCGGAATGGCCGAAAATTATGTCAATGTACAGCTTTCCATTAACGGGTATAATACCTATTATTGGGAGTCTGAGCGAGGGGCTGAAATCGATTTTGTGATTCAGCGTGATGGCCAGCTGATTCCGATTGAGGTCAAATCAGCGGACAACACAAGAGCAAAGAGCCTGAAACTATATATGGATACTTACAAGCCCGCCTATGCCATCAAGCTCTCGGCAAAAAACTTTGGATATGAAAATCAGAAAAAGATTGTGCCGTTGTATGCAGCGTTTTGCATCTGAAGCGGGCGGTTTGTAGTACGTAGGAGGAGAAGATCAGATGATTCCAACACCGGAAGAAGCGTTGAACCTGCTGTATGAGTTTAATCAGGGAGAATTTCATAGAAAACATGGCCGAATCGTCGGCGAGGTATAAATATGCAGAGTCTTTCAGAACGGACCGCCAGCTTTACCGATTCTGTCATCCGCCGGATGACACGGATTTCTCTTCAATATGACGCAGTAAATCTCTCGCAGGGGTTTCCGGATTTTGAACCGCCAAAGCCCATTCTGGACCGCCTGGCAGAGGTTTCGTATGAGGATTTTCACCAGTACTCCATTACCTGGGGCGCACAGGATTTCCGGGAAGCTCTGGCACAAAAGCAGTCCCGCTTCATGGGGCGTTCCATTGATCCCAACAGCGAAATTGTTGTCACCTGCGGCAGCACAGAGGCGATGATGGCTGCGATGATGACGGTGACCAATCCCGGGGACAAGGTGATTATTTTTTCACCGTTTTATGAAAACTACGGTGCAGACACGATCCTTTCCGGGGCAGAACCTATTTATGTGCCGCTGGTGCCGCCGGATTTTCATTTTGATCCGGATGTACTGGAGGCGGCGTTCTGCCAGCATCCCAAGGCACTGGTTCTCTGCAATCCGTCCAATCCCTGCGGCAAGGTTTTTACCCGCAAGGAGCTGGAGCTGATTGCGGACCTGGCAGCCAGATATGACACATATGTCATTACGGATGAGGTGTATGAGCATATCGTTTATGCACCGCACAGACACACCTATTTTGCAACTCTGCCGGGAATGTGGGAGAGAACCATTTCCTGTTCTTCCCTTTCCAAAACCTATTCCATCACCGGCTGGCGGCTTGGTTATATCATCGCACCGCCGGAAATTGTGGAGCGGGCCAAAAAGGTGCATGATTTCCTGACCGTCGGTGCGGCGGCACCCTTGCAGGAAGCGGTCATTCCGGGGCTGAAATTCGGGCAGGACTACTATGATGACCTGCTGGCCAAGTACACCCACAAGAAGAAGCTGTTTCTCAAGGGACTGGATGATCTGCAGATTGAGCACAATGATCCGGAGGGAGCTTACTATGTCCTGATGGATATTTCAGAGTTTGGCTATGACAGTGATTTGAAATTCTGTGAGGATCTCGCCCGGCTGGTAGGAGTCGGAGCAGTTCCCGGATCCAGCTTTTTCCGCGAGCCGGTGAATCATCTGATCCGCTTCCACTTTGCCAAGAAGGATGAAACGCTGCTGGAGGCGCTGAACCGGCTGGAAAGCCTGCGAACCAGAATTCCCGCCCGGAAACACAGCTGAGGTCAAGTAAAGTGGAGAGTTTACAGAAACGGTAAACAAAAAATATATCCGATAAGAAGCAACAGGCGGGCCGCCCGATGGGGCAGTCCGTCTGTTATTTTATCCAGCGGGATGACACGGGATTTATACCCTATCGGGTGTAAAAAGCTATATTCAGGCAGCATTTATACCTGATAGGGTATAAAGCATCCTACCGCTCGATCGCCTTTTTTACCCCTTCCAGCCCGGAGGCCCCGTCCGGAGCAACGGCGACCACGTAGCCGGAAAGCTCCAGATCAGTTTCTTTGGCATAGATGGTCTGCAGGTAGCGCTGTCTCGCTGCCTCATCCCTGGCGATACCCTCCAGAAGAGCTTCAGTGTAGGCCCGGATGATGGTCAGAGGACTTTTCAGGTCGTGGGACATTCCGGCGATTAACTCCTGCTTTTTCTGCTGTTCCTGCTGCTGAACCAGAGAGTCTTTTAGTCTTCCCGCCATTTCATCGACGGCATCGCAGACGGGACGGAATTTCTCCCATGTCGTGCAGATCCCGCAAAGTCAGGCCGAGCTGCGGCAGATAGATGTTTTGCAAAAGAAGCACCAGGACGCTAAGTCCCAGAGCCAGCAGTACCCCGGCAATCACAACGGGGACAATCAGCATGATCAGATTGGATCGTTTGAGTCTTTCCTGAATGGTCATAGAAGTTTCCTCTGTAGAGTGCAATGCAATAACTTCCTTATTTGTATCACAAGACAGAGAGGCAGAGTTTAACAGTTCATAAAAAGTGAGCAAATTTGGTTGACTGCCGAAAAGGAATCTGTGGTGCGGGAGGGGAGTGGCGGATTTACGGAAGATTAACAAAGGATGAACATTAGCAAGATAGTTCGGCCGCCCGGGAGAGCATACAATCACTTTTGGATTCGATGAAGGATAGATTTGAAAGGAGACCAAAAGAGTATGAGAAAACATGATTCTCTCACCGCAGCGAGTGTGGCAGCGATGGCAGCAGCGCTGCTTCTTAGTGCCTGCGGATCATCTGTGTCCGCGGAAAACGAGGCGGCAGGACAGACACAGACGGAGACGACAGCTGCAGAGAATCCGGGACAGACGTCAGAGACGTCCGCAGCGAAGCAGACAGCAGACGGAGAAAGTGCAGACCCTACCGTGGTAACGATTGCCCGGGGAACGGATACGGTGACACTGGATCCGGCTTTTGCGGGCGATAATGTAGATATCTGGGTCGACAGTCTGATTTTTGAGGGATTGGTTCGCGCATCGGAGGATGGAACGGAAATCCAGCCCTGCCTTGCAGATACCTGGGACATCAGTGAGGACGGCCTGACCTATACTTTTCACATCCGCGACGGGGCAAAGTTCAGCGACGGTTCCGATGTGACCGCAGAGGATGCTGCATTCAGCATTGAGCGCGCATTGAACGACGGTTCCTGGAATTCCCTGATCTCCTGCATCAAGGAAGCAAAGGCAGTGGATGACTCCACCGTGGAAATTGACCTGAATAATCCGTCGGGATCGCTTCTTTCCTGCCTCGCAAGCTTCATCTGTGCGGTATATCCCGAGAACTATTATTCCGAGGCGGATACGGACACGCTGACCAGAGAGCCTTTGGGAAGCGGAGCCTTTTATCTGGAGGAGTGGGATCCGGATGAAAAGATGATTCTGAAAAAGAATCCTTACTACTGGGAAGAAGGTTACCCTCTGGCGGATGAAATCGACCTTCTGGTCGTTCCGGATGACAATACCAGACTGATGCAGCTTCAGGCGGGACAGATCGATGCGATGGAAGGCGTCTCGGCGCAGATGAGAACGCAGCTGCAGAGCACACAGGGAGTGAAGATTCTGGACTTCCCGACCACACATGTGGACTATGTCTCCTTTAACTATACAAACGAGAAATTAAACGACAAGCGGGTTCGGCAGGCTCTCAATTATGCGACCAACCGCGAGGACATCAATCAGGCGGTGTTCGGAGGACTGGGAACGCTGTGCCCTTCGGTTGTATGGCCGACCGCAGAATTCTTTAATCCGGATCAGAAGAGCTATGATTACGATCCGGACAAGGCCAAAGAACTGCTGAAGGAAGCCGGGGCCGAGAATCTGGATCTGAACCTGATCATCTCCACGGGGGATGCGAGCTCTCTGATGGAGGCTACCATTTTGAAGGATCAGTGGTCCAAGGTCGGCGTGAATCTGGAGATCGAGCAGATGGATTCTTCGGCAAGACGCGATGCCCGCAACAATCTGACCTTTGAAGTTCTTCTGAACTATTTCACCAGTGACATTACAGATACCGCAGAGAACATGGAAATGTTCTGCATCAAGGACAACTTTGACTGTTGGCACCTCGGATGGAACGGAAAGGAGCAGGAAGAGGCGGAGAAGCTCGTCAAAGAGGCCGGAGCAACGAACGACAAGGAAATCCGCAAGAAGGATTACTACAAGGCACAGGAAATTATGGCCGACAATGCGCTGATCATTCCTCTGTGCACGCTTCCGGAGACGGTGGCGGTGCGGGACAACGTATCCGGTTTTGAGCAGGGAATCCTCGGCAACTATTACTTCAATGAACTGACGGTGAACCAGTAAAAACAAAAGCCTGCAAACAGGTGAGGAAGTCCTGCATGAGGGGATGCGCTGCATGCAGGACTTTCTGCTGTTTGGGGAAGAATTGAGGTTGGAACGTGAAAAGACTTCGATATATTGCAATCCGCATTCTTCAGATGATTCCGGTGCTGCTCGTGGTGACGATTGTTATTTTCTGGGGAATCCGCATGATTCCGGGAAATCCCGCTGTGAATATTCTGGGAGAAAAGGCATCGGAAGCGGCAATTCAGGCGATGGAGAAAAGGATGGGGCTGGATAAGCCGGTTCTGGAGCAATATCTGATTTATATGAAGCAGCTTTTACATCTGGATCTGGGCGATTCTCTCCGGCTGAAGGATTCGGTGACTCATTTGATCGGACAAAAGAGCGGAGTTACGCTTCTGTATACGGTGATGTGTACCTTCTTTACGTTGATCATCGGAATTCCCATGGGATATCTGGCAGGGACAACAAAGCACAAGATGCTCCAGAAGAGCATCACCTCGGTTTCGCTGGTAATTCTCTCTCTTCCGGAGTTCTGGTTTGGAATTCTGCTTCTTTTGCTCTTTGGACTGAAGCTTCAGTGGGTGCCGATCGGCGGCTGGGGAGAGACACTTGCCGATCATGTCCGCTGCATGCTTCTTCCGGCCATCACGGGAGCCCTCGGCTCCGTGGGGCTTTTGATTCGGAACATTCAGAGCTCGGCGGAGAAGCTCCTGTCCAAGGATTACGTCAATTTTGCAAGATCCAAGGGAACACCGCAGAAGATCATCCGGAATCGCTATGTGTTGAAAAATGTCATGGTATCGACGATGACGCTGATCGCGATGCGGGTGACCTCGCTCCTTGGCGGAAGTGTGGTGATTGAATCGGTTTATGCACTTCCGGGGCTTGGAAAAATGCTGGTGGATGCGATCAACGGACGAGATTATGTGCTGGTGCAGGGAACGGTGCTGGTTTATGCTGTAGTGGTTATGGTGATTACGCTGGTGATGGATGTGGTGTATTCCTTCCTTGATCCCAGAATCAGCATGGACTGAGGAGAGTGCGATGCTGCGTACGATGTGTTTTGAAAAAATACGAAAGGGAAGAACGAAAGATGCCGGGGCCGTGCTTGGATTTGTGCTGCTGGCGCTGATTCTTCTGATGGCATTTTTCCCTTTTCTTTTTACGGGAAAAGACCCCTATGAGCAGGATCTGATGAATGCTCTCCTGGCTCCGTCCGGAGAGCATTGGTTTGGTACGGATCAGTACGGAAGGGATGTATTTGCACGGGTCATTTATGGAACCGGTGTGGATCTGAAAATCGGCTTTTTTGCCATGCTGGTGCCTTTTTTCACGGGGAGTCTTATTGGACTTCTGGCAGGATATTACGGCGGCTGGGTAGATGCTGTTGTGATGCGGATTCAGGACATTATGACGGCATTCCCGTTTACGATTCTGGTCATTGCGATTATTACGATTTTAGGACCGAACATTTCCAATCTGTACATCGCGGTGTGGCTGGTCGGCTGGAAGGATTACACGAAGCTGGTAAGAAGTGAGGTCTTATCAGAGAAAAATCTGGATTATGTGCAGGCGGCAAGGGTGATGGGCTTTTCAAATCTGCGGATCATGATCCGTCATCTTCTGCCCAATACCATCCGCAGTGCAGTGGTATATGCGATCTCTGACATTATGATGTGCATGCTGGTCGGAGCCTCGCTGAGCTTTCTGGGACTTGGCGTGCAGCCGCCGATTCCGGAATGGGGAGCCATGATTACCGAGGGCAGGCCGTTTATCCTGAGTGCATGGTGGACCTGTGCTTTTCCCGGTCTTGCGCTTGCGGTTACCGGAACGGCGCTGAGTCTTGCCGGTGAGGCGGTTTCCTGTGCGCTGACGGATGATGGAAGAAGATGAAGGGGGAACATATGGAAAATCAGGAAGACCAGATTCTGCTGGAGGTTCGTGATTTAACAACATGTTTTGAGGGAAGAGCCGGGACGGTTCATGCGGTCAACGGCGTTTCGTTTCAGGTAAAAAAAGGTGAAATCCTCGGCCTTGTCGGAGAAAGTGGCTGCGGTAAAAGTGCAACCTGTCGCTCCGTTATTTCGCTCCTTCCGGGAGGCGGAAGTGTCACCGGCGGTCAGATCCGGTACCTCGGAACAGAGCTTGCCGGCAGAGAGGAACGCTTTATGAGAAGCATCCGCGGGCGAGAGATCGGCATGATTTTTCAGGAGCCCATGAATACGCTGAATCCGGTGACCACGATTGGCGAGCAGCTGATCGAAACGATGCAGAATGAGACAATGACCAAAACGGTCAAAAAGGAACAGGCACAGGAGCTGCTGAAAATGGTGGGGATTCCGTCCCCAAAAGAGCGGCTTTCGGAGTATGCGCACCAGTTCAGCGGGGGGATGCGCCAGAGAGCAATGATTGCGATTGCGCTTGCGGCAGGTCCGAAGCTCCTGATTGCGGACGAGCCGACCACGGCACTGGATGTCACGGTTCAGCAGCAGATTATCCGGCTGCTTTTGCAGCTTCGTGATAATCTGGGGATGGGAATGATTTTTGTGACACATGATCTGGGGGTGGCATCGGAGCTCTGCGACAGGATTGCCGTGATGTACGCAGGAAAAATTGTAGAGGAAGCAACGGCGGAAGAGCTGTTTCGCAATCCGCAGCATCCCTATACCGAAGGCTTGATGAAATCCATCCCGGCCGCCGGAAAGAAGGGAGAACGACTGACACCCATTCCGGGAAGTCCGCCGGATCTTCGAAAGAAAGTGGCAGGCTGCGCCTTTGCTTCGCGCTGCCCGTACCGGAAGGACGTATGCGGGCAGACATTTCCGGGATGTCAGGAGGCTGGGAAAGGACATGTGTTTTTCTGCCATCTGACCGGAAAAGCAGAGGAGAAGGAAGAGGAGATTGGTCATGAAATCGGATGAAACGATTCTGGAGGTTCGGAATCTGAAAAAGTACTTTCCGGTGCGAAGAAGCCTTGCACAGATGCTGGAAGGAAGACCGGCGGATGCCGTGCACGCGGTGGACGGCGTGTCTTTCTCCATGAAGAGAGGCGAGGTGACCGGACTTGTTGGGGAGAGCGGCTGCGGTAAGAGCTCACTGGCCAGAGTGCTGATGAACCTGTATCCTGCGGATGAGGGAGACATTCTCTTTGAAGGAACCTCCATTGTCAGCAGAAAGGCCGGACAGAAGAACCGGTACGGAACCAGAATGCAAATGGTCTTTCAGGATCCTTACGCGTCCCTGAATCCGAGAATGACCATCCGCCGGATGTTTTATGAAATCCTGACGGTGCATAGGATCTGCGACCGCAGGGACCTGGAAAAAACGGCAGTGCGGGATCTGGAGATGGTAGGGCTTGGCGCACAGGTGCTGGACTCTTTCCCGGGGCAGTTTTCCGGCGGACAAAGGCAGCGAATCAGCATCGCCCGGGCACTTTCCGTGCACCCAAGGCTCCTGGTTGCGGATGAAGCCATTACGGCACTGGACGTCTCCATTCAGGCACAGATTATCAATCTTCTTCTGGATCTTCGGAAGGAGCTGGAGCTGTCGATGCTCTTTATCTCTCATGATCTGTCGGTTGTGCGTTACCTGTCGGATCAGGTCGTTGTCATGTATCTTGGGAAAATTATGGAAATCGCGCGGACAGAGGAGCTCTTTGCGCATCCGCTTCATCCCTATACCAGAATCCTTCTGCAGGCGACACCGGTGATCGGGGGCAAGACCCTTGCGAAAAATGAGGGGATTCAGGGAGAGCCGCCCAGTCCGATGAAGATTCCGTGCGGCTGCCGTTTTCACACAAGATGCCCCTATGCAACGCAGCAGTGTAGAACACAGGAACCAGTCCCTCTGGATGCGGGAGAGGGACACATGGTTTCGTGCTGGCACCCGCAAGATGCAGAAGCTGTGAAATGAAGCAGCAGCGGAAGTAAGGAGGATTGCCTGAGGGCAAACGATCAGGCGGAGGTCTAAAAATGTGTATAGCAAAAAATGAGAGGGAATGGATTTGCCCGGAGCGCCTGCAGATGGGAGATACCATCGGTTTTGTGGCACCCTGCTGCGTTTTGCAGAAAAAGGATGCGGATCAGGCGAGGAGCGTACTGGAAGGAATGGGATTTCGTGTGAAATATGCGGAGCATCTTTTCTCAAAGGCATGGGGGTTTTCCGGTACGGATAGGGAGAGGACAGAGGATTTCATGCAGATGATCGAAGATCCGGAAGTAAAGATGCTTCTTTTTACCGGAGGAGAGGTCTCGACACATCTTTTGCCGCTCCTGGATTATGAGAGCATTCGCAGGCATCCCAAGCTGATCAGCAGCTTTAGTGACGGTACGTCGATCCTGAATGCCATTGCCTGCAGAAGCAGACTGATGACCTTCTATGGGCAGTCGATCCGAACCTTTGCAGAGCATACGGAGGGAACGGGCTATAATCTGCAGACCCTTCAGGACCGGCTGGTTAAGGGTACGGCGGAATACAAGGCCGCTTCCTCCTGGAGGACTCTCTGCAGCGGACAGGCAGAGGGGAGACTGACGGGAGGATATCTTGTCAATTTTACCCTCTTGCAGAATACGCCCTATTATCAGTGGAATTCGGAAGAGCGGCCGCTCCTTTTTCTGGAGGATCATGAGAAATTCAATGAACCGGCGGCGGTCTCCCGGTATCTGTCCTGTCTGGAGCAGGACGGGGTTTTCGATAAAGTCTGCGGTCTGATTTTTGGACATTATTCGGAACAGCACTGTCCGATTCTGGACGAAATTCTTCTCCGGATCGGGCAAAAGCATAACATCCCGGTTGTCCGGACAGATGATTTCGGACATGGAAAATACAACGCCATCCTTCCCATTGGAGAATATGCGATGCTGGACACAGAATGTGGAAGCTTTGAATTGCGGGGAAGCAGTGTTTACTGATCTGGCAAACTTCCAGGTGGCATAAAAAAAGCAAACCGTGAAAGGATAAAATGACGAAATACGCGATACGCTTTTATGCGAAACATACAAAGTGAACAGTTGAGGCTACAAAATGATAAAAAAGTGTTGCATAATATCTGCAGATGTAAGATACTATTTTTATCGCAAGTGCAAAGCATGTGTAAAAAGTTAACAAACAGAGTTGCCTTTGAGATGATGAGAATGGCAAAAGTGATAGTTCACAAGTAATGGTTCACTTTTGTTGTTCTTCTTTTTATTACATAAATTTCTGCGAAGGCGAATAAAAAGGGGTAATAAAGAATAAAAGGGGGAACAAAAATTGAAAAAGACTACACAGCATCAGACGTGTCTGAAAAAGGATTACAAACGAACAACAATGCTGATGTCGATTCCGGGGGCTGCGCTATATACGTTTTTCTTTACGTTCCCTGTTTGTCTTGGCGTGTACTACAGCTTTACGGATTGGAATAAGATTGCGAGGACCAGGAATTTTGTCGGCTTCGAGAATTACATCAATGCATTAACAGATAAGCGCTTCCTGAAGGCGTTTTTGTTCAATTTCCGTTACACCGTCCTGTATGTGCTTGGAATCCTGGTTCTTGCGACAATCATAGCACTGCTTCTCAATCAGAGGGTAAAGGGAAGCACAACCTTTCGTGCGCTGTATTTCCTTCCGGCACTGTTCAGCAGCGTTACGGTCTCGATGATTTTCAATCAGATTTTCTTCCGCGTGATTCCTGCATTCGGAAATGTAATGAACATTCCTATGCTGCAGAAGAGCCTTTTGTCCGGCAAAGATACGGCAATTTTCGGAATCTTGTTTGTGGCACTCTGGGGAGCATTGCCAATGCAATCGATTCTGATTCTTGCGGGCCTTCAGACAATTCCGGATGAGCTTCTGGAAGCGGCCAGAATTGACGGAGCAACCAACTGGAAGGTATTCCGGTATATTACGATTCCTCATCTGATCCCGACTCTTTCCGTTGTTCTGGTTCTGGCGGTAAAGGGCGGACTGATGGTCTTCGATCAGATCAAGATCCTGACGGACGGCGGACCGAATAACGCAACGAGATCGTTGTCAATATTGATCTACAACGACGCCTTTAAGAACAATCGCTTCGCTTCGGCGATGGCGGAGGCAATCATTGTCGGTATTGTTGTAGCGACTATTTCTTACGTTCAGCTGCAGATCAGCAATAAGAAATCTGTGAATGCATAACGGGAGCGGGGGGAACGCAAATGAGCAAGAAAAAATTAAATAAGATTCTGGTTTATGCTCTTCTGATTCTGGGGCTTCTGACGGTTGTTCTTCCATTATACATTACTTTTATCACAAGCTTTAAGAGTACGTCGGAGACAATCACCAACTACCTGTCCCTTCCGACGAAGTGGTATTTCGGAAACTTCAAGTACATTCTCTTCAAGAAGGGGTTCTGGAGAGCGCTGCTGAATACGGCGGTGATTACTGCTGTTGTTGCGGCAGGAGATGTGATTCTGATGCCGATGCTTGGTTATTCGGTGGCCCGGAGAATGAACGAAGACAGAAAATGGAGAGGCTTTTACTTCTATCTTCTGATTGGTATTTTCATTCCTTTCCAGGTAAAGATGATTCCACTGGTTCAGATGATGTCCGCACTTAAAATGATGAATCCGGTCGGTCTGGCAATTCTTTGCATCGGTTCTACGACTTGTGAAGCAACCTTCCTGTATACCGGATATCTTGCAGGAATTCCGAGAGACCTTGAGGAAGCAGCGTCCATAGACGGAGCCAGTACGTTCTATACGTACCGCAGAATTATTTTCCCGCTGATGCAGCCGATCATTGCAACCTCGGTGATCAAGGATTGCCTTTGGACATGGAACGATTTTACGCTCCCGCTGATCATCCTGAATCGTTCTCCGCAGTATTGGACGATTGTTCTGTATCAGTATAATTTCCAGTCAGAGGCGGGCGTGGATTATGGTCTGGTATTTGCCTGCCTGTGCATTTCGATGATTCCGATTCTTGTGATTTATCTTTTCCTTCAGAGACAGATTATGTCTGGCCTGACCAGCGGAGCTGTCAAAGGATAAAAAGAACAGTTTTGAACGTAAGGGGAGGAAAGTAAAGATGAAACTGCATTATTTGGGAACGGCGGCAGCAGAAGCCATTCCTGCAGTCTGGTGTAACTGTGAGGTTTGCAAAAAGATCCGGAAAACACGCGGCAAGGATGTCCGTACCCGGTCACAGGTATTGATCAACGATGATCTTATGGTTGATTTTCCGCAGGATTCGTACATGCATATGCTTCAGAACGATCTGGAGTTTTATAAGCTGAAATACGTGATATTCACGCATTCGCATCAGGATCATTTTTATCCGGAAGAGTTTGCAATGCGGAGTGAAGGCTATGCAGCAGGAATTGAAGAACCCGTTCATGTCTATGGGAACAATGTCTGCATAGATCGTCTGAAAATGACAGCGGAACTTGACGAGGGCGGACGGGTCATCCTTCATGAACTGAAGAACTTTGAGCCGGTGCAGATCGGTGATTACCTTGTGACGCCGTTGACAGCCCATCATGATCCGAGAGAGAACTGTCTGATTTACAGTATTGAAAGCGACGGAAAGAGACTGCTCTACAGCAATGATACCGGAGAGTATCCGGAAGAAACCTGGGACTACATAGAGCAGAATCATCTGAAGTTTGATCTTCTGAGCATGGATTGCACCATAGGAATGAAGGATTCGAAGGATTACCATATGGGATATCCGAACATTCTGAAAATGAAGGAGCGCTTTGAAAAGAACAGCTTAATTGACGAGCACACAAAGATCATTGCGACTCATTATTCGCACAACTTCTATCTGCCTTATGCGGAGCTTCTGGAGATCATGGAAAAGGATCACATTATTCCGTCTTATGACGGAATGCAGGTGGAGATTTAAATTGTAAATCTGCGGCAATCGGGAGCCGCTGATAAATAGAAAAGGGAGGTTCAACAATGAACAAGAAAAGAGTAATGGCACTGGTTATGTCGGGGATGATGTTATTCTCCATGGCAGGATGCGGATCTTCGGGGGACAATGCGGCTGCAGAGAGCAAGGCTGCAGCAGAAGCTACGGAAGAAGCAGCAGAGGAGAGCACGGAAAAGGCACCGGTTCTTGATACAGCCGCAGAAGATGAGAGCGGTACGGTCAGCGGAGAGTATACACCGGAAGACGGTGCGGAGATTGAAGTCTTTACGATAAAGGAAGAGATTGTTGAAGTAATTGATAATATCATTGCTGAATATACGGCAAAGTATCCGCAGGTAAAAGTACATCACACTTATGGTGAGGACGGTGAGACGGTTCTGAAGACCAGACTTGCTTCCAATGATATTCCTGATGTCATGCAGACGATGCCTGCCGGTATTGAATACAAGCAGTTTTATGATGCCGGATATCTGATGGATGTTACCGATGAAGCATTCCAGCAGAATATTGGCCAGAATCTGCTTGCACTGACGGAGTACAACGACATTCAGTTCTGCATGCCGATGACGGTAAGTACCTATGCTGTATATTATCGCAAGGATCTTTTCGAGGCAGCCGGAATTACTTCTGCACCGACAACCTTTGATGAGTTCAAGGAAGATCTTCAGAAGCTTCAGGATTCCGGAATCAAGAGACCGATTGCTTTCCCGTTCAAGGGAGATGCTCCGCAGCTGACCGAGCGTCTGATGGGTGAGCTGAATCCGGACTGCCCGAAGGACTTCCAGGCAATTGCGGATGGAACCAAGGACATTGCTGACAGCGAATCACTGAATACCTTTGCAGATTTCCTGGATACCATTAAGCCTTATGCTACCGAAGATGCACTTGGAATGGACAGAGATGCTGCTCTTCAGGATATCGTAAACGGTGATTCCGCAATTATGTTCAACGGAAGCTGGCTTCTTTCTCAGTTCCTGACAGCTAACCCGGATCTTGACATTGCATATTTTGCACTGCCGAGCCCGATCCTGGATTCTCCTCAGGTTGCTGTTAACGTTGACACTGCATGGTCCATCGGGACTTCCACCAAGTATCCGGAAGCCTGCAAGGCATTTCTTGACTTCCTGTCCCAGTCTGATATCGCTCAGGAATACTATGAGGTTGACGGAAATATCAGTTATGTGAAGGGCGTGAAGTATGACAAGGAACAGCTCATGGATGTTTATGACACCGTAATGAGTGGTTCGGCATTCTCGACCGTAGGAAACCAGTGGCCGACATGGGATCTGAGAGGCGATCTTGCAGCAGCTGCTCAGGGATATTATGGAGATGGAGACAGAGAGGCTTTCTTAGACGCTTGCGCTGAGTACATTGATTTCTATTATCACCGCTGATGATAGGCAGATATTTAACGCTGAAGTGACGGGATACCGAAGAATACAGAGCTAAAGAGAGATGTTCTGTGAGGAAGCTCCTTATGGCATACCGAAAGGCGTGTCATAGGGGGCTTTTCTTATTCGACAGAATTCTGGAGAAGACTGCTTTTAAAAAGGAGGTTAAATCAGATGATCGGCTGGTTGAAGGATGCGGTATTTTATGAAATTTATCCGCAGAGTTTCAGGGACACGAATGCGGATGGAATCGGAGATTTTAATGGGATCACGGAAAAACTGGACTATATCAAGGAACTTGGCTGTAATGCAATCTGGATCAATCCCTGCTTTGATTCTCCGTTTCATGACGCTGGATACGATGTGAGAGATTACAAAAAGGTCGCACCAAGATATGGGACAAATGAGGATCTGTATCGTTTGTTCTATCGGGCACACGAGAAAGGAATTCATATTCTGCTGGACCTTGTTCCGGGACATACCTCGGAAGAGCATCCTTGGTTTAAGGAAAGCCAGAAGGTGGAAAAAAACGAGTTCTCCGATCGCTATATATGGACGGATCACTGTTTCCGCGGTTGCGACGGCATTCCCTATATTGGCGGTGAAGCGGAACGGGCAGGCACGTATCTTCTCAATTTCTTCAAGTGTCAGCCGGCGTTAAATTATGGATTTTTACATCCGGAGGAGCCTTGGCAGAAGGGCATTGACGATCCGGATTGTATTGCAACCCGCGATGCGATGGTGGATGTCATCAGGTTCTGGCTGGAGCATGGGTGTGATGGATTCCGCGTAGATATGGCAGCGTCTCTTGTCAAGAAGGATGACCCTGACAAATCTGGAACGGCACATGTCTGGAAATATATCTTTGATCGTGTACGCAGAGATTATCCGGAAGCTGCATTCGTTGCAGAATGGAGCAATCCGCCACAGGCTGCAGATGCGGGATTTGATATGGATTTCTATCTGAATGAGAAGGGAAATGGTTATTCCACACTTCTCCGTGATTACGGAAATCACAAGGATGAAGATCATAGCTTCTTCAAGAAGAATGCAAAGGGAGATGTGACATCATTTGTGGAGGAATTCCAGAAGTATTATGACAAAACCAAGGGAAGAACCTATATTTCGCTTCTGACCTGCAATCACGATACGATTCGCGCCAAGGAAACCCTTGATGATGAAGAGATTAAGATTGCATATGCAACCATCTTCACGATGCCGGGCGTACCCTTCCTGTACTACGGAGACGAAATCGGAATGAGGTATGAACATCTACGTACAAAGGAAGGCGGATATTTCCGTACCGGATCCAGAACCCCGATGCAGTGGACTGCCGGAAAGAATCTTGGATTTTCAGAGGGCTGTGCGGATTCGTTGTATCTTCCGGTCGATCCTTCGGACGATGCTCCTACTGTTGAATCGCAGGAGCAGGATGAGAACTCTTTGCTTCATATGGTCAGGCGGATACTTGCATTCCGCCACGAGCATGAAGACCTTCAGGCGGATGGCGAATATGAGGTTTTATATGCAGAAAAAGGAAAAGCACCTTTTGTTTATCGCAGAGGGAAATTTGTGATTGCGGTCAATCCGTCGCTGGAAACCGCTGTTGCACCTGTCAAGGTGCAAGGAACGGAGGCGTTCCGGATTGGCGGAGGTGCACAGGTTGATAAAGATTGTCTGAAAGTCGCACCGCAGAGCTTCGTGATTTATGAGCTGTGATTTTGTGTTTGGACGATCCGGGTGCCGGCAGTACGAATCGGCTTGAGAATTTTGAAATTACAGGTATGGAAAATGCAGGAACTGGTGACTTATTTTCATGAATTTAATATTGCATCGGTGAGTCTCAGACTTTTTATGGCTATGATTGCAGGTGCATTTATAGGCGTCGAGAGGGGGAGAAGAGGAAATCCCGCAGGACTTCGTACCTATATGCTGGTCAGCATTGGGTCGGCACTTACCATGCTGATCAGCATGTATGATTATCAGATGATTCATGGACAGTGGGCAGAGCTGGCCGCCATATATGATATTTCTGTAGATGTTTCCAGATATTCCGCCAAGGTAACCAGTGGAATCGGCTTTCTGGCCGCAGGGAGTATCCTTGTCAACCGGCGTAAGAGAGTCAAAGGTGTGACTTCGGCGGCTAGTTTATGGGCCAGTGCGTGCATGGGGATTTCAATTGGTGCGGGGTATTACGGATGCATCCTGATTGGATTTCTGATGATCCATTTCATCAATGTATTTCTGTTCCCTGTGTCGGGATGGGTGGCTGCCAAGTCAAGAGATATGAGCATCTATGTGGAGTATGACGGCTTCTGTAATCTGAAGGAAGTTCTGGAAGCGCTGCATCAGACAGATGTATTGATCTTCGATGTAGATATAGACAAAGGGCAGAAGAAAAGCGGTAAAAAATCGAGTGCGGTGATTTTCATGCGTCTGCCAAAGAAAATCGATCATGGAACGGTACTGAAACATCTGATGAGACTTCCCTGTGTACAGGAAGTTAACGAGGTCTAGAGGAAATAATCATGATTACAGGACTTGAAACACTTCGTGATTTTAGCATGCTGTCCACGTTTGCAAAAATGCTGTGTGCGATGATCTGTGGCGGAGCCATTGGGCTGGAACGAGAATATAAAGGAAGATCAGCGGGATTTCGGACTCATATTCTGATCTGCCTTGGGGCCTGCATGACCGCAATGACAGGCCAGTATATTGTCATTGTTCTGCACTATTCTGCAGATATGGCCAGATTGGGAGCTCAGGTTATTGCGGGTATTGGTTTTATCGGAGCCGGAGCAATTATTGTTACGAAGAAGAATCAGGTGAAGGGGTTGACAACGTCTGCAGGACTTTGGGCGACGGCCATAACGGGACTGGCCTTTGGATCGGGCTTTTATGAAGGCGGCGTGTTGACAACGGTATTGATTCTTCTGGCAGAGACTGTTTTGTCGAGATACGAATATGCATCTCACAATTATGTCAGACGTCAGATCCTGTATGTGGAATTTACAAGACGGGCAGCCTTTGATTTTATCATGAGCGAGATGAAAACCAGAGGAGACCGTATCGAAGAGGTTGAAATGACCCAGGATGGAGAAACAAAAGAACGTAACGGAAAAACGCAGCGGGCTTATGTATATTACAGAGCGGCTGAAAAAGAAACTGAAGTTGAAACAAACTGGATGGAAATACCTGGAATTGATCTGGTAGAGCTCATATGAGATACATGGCAGAGAGCAGGGGGACAAATAAAATGGCAAATCATCTGATTGTGGTCAGCGTGGATGCACTGGTTTATGAGGATCTGGAATTACTGGGAAAGCAGCCGAATGTAAAACGACTGCTTGAAAACGGAAGCCTTGTGCGGCATATGCGGACCGTGTATCCGAGTCTGACGCATATTGTACATACAACACTTATGACGGGGTGTACGCCGGATAAGACCGGAATCATTGCAAACGAGCATTTTGAACCTGGAAATGCCAGGCCGTCCTGGTACAACGCTTTGGATGAGGTGCAGTGTGAGACACTTTTTCATGCAGCGAAGAAAAAGGGACTGCGAACATGCTCCTGCCGTTGGCCGCTGACCGCCGGCGGCTTCGATGTCATCGATTATCTGGTTCCTGAGATTATGGATGAGGACAGAGAAGGCGCTGCGGACCTTCTGGAAGTTCACAGGAAAATGTGTTCTCCGGAAATTTATGAAGACATTATTCTTCCGAATATCGGAATTCTGGACTGGAGTAAGTCCAAGCATCCCACGGATGAAGAGTTTCAGATTACCTGCGCCTGCGACATTATCCGTAAATATAAGCCGAATCTTGTGTTGACGCATCCGAGCTTTGTGGATGATACGAGGCATCGGTACGGTTTGTTCAGTGACAAGCTGAATGAGGCTTTGATTGCCACAGATCGTTGGATCGGCATGCTGTTGGATGCCGTGCGGGATGCAGGGATTGAGGATGATACGAATATAGCAATTGTCAGTGATCACGGGCATCTGGAAGAAGTGCGCAGCATTGCTTTCAACGTATTTCTGAAAGAAAAAGGATACATTGATACCGATGAGCAGGGAAAGGTAACGGACTGGCGCGCTTATGCCAAGGGCTGCGGCTTGTCGGCAGAGATTTATGTATCGGAAGCCGGAGACAAGGAGGCGGTTTATCAGGACCTTTGCAGCATGGCAAGGGCTGGAATTTACGGGATTTCCGAGGTCCTGACGGCAGAAGAGGCAGAAGCCAGGTACGGAATCTGCGGCGCATTCTCCTTTATTGTGGAAACAGACGGCTACTCGGATTTCTGCGATGAATGGCTGGGAGAAGCAGTGATTCCCGCAGAACGTGCGGCGTTCCGATATGGACATTCTGATCACGGTCATATGCCGGAAAAGGGACCTCAGCCTCCGATGATTGTCTGCGGACCTGATTTTAAGCAGGGAGAGCAGCTGGATAATGGGAAGGTTGTGGATGAAGCACCTACCTTTGCAAGAGTTCTTGGACTGGATCTTCCTGAGGCACAGGGCCAGGTAATGGAAGCTCTGCTTCGGTAAAACAAAGGTGAAAGGAACAGGTGAAAGCTTCCGGACAAAAAGAAAGGTTATTATGAGGGGACAGTATAGAAAGGTGGATGAGCGAACAGGAAAAATACTGTTCTGGCTGAGCTGGCTGGTATATTTTTCCTCCTACCTGGGGAGATTGAATTATTCTTCGGCGATGTCATCCATTATGGTGGACGGAATTCTGACAAGATCTCAGGCAGGAGCGATCAGTATGGCGTATTTTTTCGCCTATGGAATCGGGCAGCTGTGCAACGGAATTCTGGGAGACCGGTGGAAGCCTGAGAATATGGTGTTTTTCGGCCTGTCCGGTGCCGGAGTGGTTAACTGCCTGATGGGCTTTGCAGGAAGCTTTCCGGAAATGATTATGCTCTGGGGAATTAACGGCTATCTTCAGTCCATGATCTGGCCGCCGCTAATCCGGATTTTTGCAGAGCGATATACGGAAGATCGGAAAATGAAATACATTGTGAACATCGCGTCCAGCATGGCGATCGGGACGCTGATGTCATATTTTCTGTCAGCAGGTACCATGAAGCTTTGGGGGTGGAAAGCTGTGTTTTTCACAGCGGCAGGTGTAATGCTTCCATTGGCGATTCTGTGGGTATTCGGCTTTCGGTGGATCAACCGCGTGTCTGGAAATGCGGAGGGTATATCCGGAGAAGGCACTACGGTTATTGCAGAGAAGCAGACAAAAACTGTACATGAGAAAGAGAATATTTCGTTTGCGTACCTATTGAAAACCAGCGGCCTTCTGATGATATTGTTCCCGGTTTGGATTCACGGGATGCTGAAGGACGGTGTCACACAGTGGGTTCCGACGTACATCTGTGACAGCTATGACGTTTCGGCTTCCTTCTCTGTGATCATGACGATGATTCTTCCGGTGATTAATCTGAGTGGAGCATATCTGGCGAGATTTGTTCAGAAAAGAAGACCGGACAGGGAGATGGAGAACTCGGCGATTTTCTTCGCTGTTGCAACAATTGCACTTGCAGGCCTCCTTCTGCTCAATGGTGTGAATGCGATCCTTTCGATCCTTCTGTTTGCTGTGGTTACGTCCTCGATGCTGGCGGTGAACACCCTGTATATCAGTATGATCCCCATGCACTTTGAATCTCTTGGACGGGTTTCAACAGTTTCCGGTTTTCTGAACGCCATGGCATATATCGGAAGTGCGGTTTCCACGTTTACGATCGGCGTAATGGTAGAAAAAAACGGATGGAGAATGACAATTATGGGTTGGATTCTGCTGACGGCTGCAGCACTGGTGATTGCTGCCGGGCTGAAAAGGAAAACGTTTTGCGCAGATACGGTTTCAGAAAGTCACTGAGGGGCAGGAATGAAGAATACGACAAATAGCACAGATTATTTTGGAAAGGATGCAGATCCTCTGAAGAACAAGCGACTGTTCCTGCTCGATATGGATGGAACCATTTATCAGGAAAATACCGTCTTTGACGGGACGAGGCAGATGCTGGATTACATCCGTGACAGCGGCGGGCGGTATGTTTTCATTACGAACAATTCATCGAAGTCTGTGAAGGACTATATGGATAAGGTACATCAGATGGGGCTTCCGGCAGAGGCAGAGAACTTCTTTACCTCCACACAGGCGACGATTCTGTATCTGAAGGAGCATTTTCCGGACGCACTGGTTTATTGTCAGGGGACAAAATCCATGATTTCGGAGCTGCTTGATGCCGGTATCCGCGTGACCGAAGAGGTGCGTGACGGAATTGATGTGGTGCTGGTTGGCTTTGACATGGAGCTTACGATGCAAAAGCTTCGGAACACCTGTGAGATTCTGACCTGTCAGAGCCCGGCTTATATTGCTACCAATCCGGATGAATGCTGTCCGGTGTCGTATGGAGAAAAAGCCGGATTTGTGCCGGACTGCGGCTCCATGTGCTACGGAATCGAAAAGGCAACCGGGAAGTGGCCTGTTTTCATTGGAAAGCCGGAGCCGACAATGATTGACATTGTCCGGAATAAATTCGGATATACCAGGGAAGAAACGCTGGTGATCGGGGATCGTCTGTATACCGACATTGCTTCCGGAAACAATGCGGGGGTTGATACGGTGTGCGTGCTGAGCGGAGAAGCCTCGGAGGAGGATATCCGAAACAGTGAAGAAAAGCCCACATATACCTTCCGGGACATCAAAGCGCTGTGGAGATATTACGATCAGAATTCGGATTTGACAATTGTTCGCAGATGACTTAGCATGAACCGGAGCAAAACCCGGGAGAGCGGGCGCGGATTTTTGAGAGTGTATCTTTTTCGCCGCACAGTTTCAGAGCATTATGTTCTGACGCTGTGCGGCTTTTTATGTGGAACGGGAGGAAGAACAATATGATGGACCAGAGCTTTATGAAAACAAAGCCGGTGCTGCCGCTTGTGGTATCGATGTCGATGCCGATGGTGCTGTCGATGCTTGTGAATGCGCTGTACAACATTGTGGACAGCTTTTTCATTGCAAGGATCAGCGAGGATGCGATGACGGCTCTGTCGCTGGTCTTCCCGCTGCAGAACATTGCAGGTGCGGTCTGCATCGGCTTTGGGGTTGGCGTCAATGCGGCAGTGGCGTTTTATCTGGGAGCGGGGAGACAGAAGGATGCGGACGGCGCAGCATCGCTGGGGGTCCTGCTTTCGCTGGTGCATGCAGTTCTTCTGACGATTGCTCTGTCTCTGGCGGCGAGGCCGTTTCTGCAGGCATTTACGAATGATCCAGCGGTACTGGATTATGGAATGCGCTATGCGCGGATCGTTATCGTGTTTTCTGTCATCAATCAGGTTTCCCTGGTTTACGAGAAGCTGTTTCAGGCAATCGGAAGCATGAAGGTGTCCATGGCCAGTATGATGGCAGGCTGTATTGTGAATGTCATTCTGGATCCGGTGATGATTTTCGGATTCGGACCGATCCCTGCCATGTCGATCGAGGGAGCCGCATATGCAACGATCATCGGACAGGCGGTGACACTTGCGGTTTATCTGGTTCTCTGGAAAAAAGGACGACTCCATCTTCATATTTCTCTGCGGGAGGGCTGGGAAAACCGGCGCTTTACGGGACGGCTGTACAATGTAGGCATTCCGGCTACGCTGAATCAGGCGCTTCCTTCCATTCTGATTTCCATGCTGAACGGAATTCTTGCAGGGTATTCGCAGACGGGAATTCTGATCCTTGGCATTTATTACAAGCTTCAGACCTTCATCTATCTGACTGCAAACGGCATTGTACAGGGAATCCGGCCACTGGTTGCCTACAATTACGGAGCAGGAGAAGAAAAGAGAGTGGGCAGCATTTTCTGGACGGCGCTTGGCATGGCCCTTGCGGTGATGGGCGTCGGAACCGTGATCTGTGTCTTTGCTCCGAAGTGGTGCATCGGACTGTTTACGGGAAATCCGGAAACAATTCTGCAGGGAGCTGCGGCACTTCGAATCATCAGTGCCGGATTTCTGATCTCCGCTGTGTCCGTTACGGCAGCCGGAACACTGGAAGGCCTCGGAATGGGAGGAGCATCTTTTATCATTTCACTGCTGCGCTATCTTGTGGTGATTCTGCCTGCCGCATATCTTCTGAGCCGGGCATTTGGAATGAACGGAGTATGGATGGCCTTCCCGGCAGCAGAGTTTCTTTCCGCCGGAGCCGCAATCGTTCTGTACCGGAGGGTGCGCAGGACAAGCCGGACGATCCGCTGACACACGGACCCACACGGACATTTGGCTGGATGAATAAAATCCCCCTCTTGCCAAAGCCGGGCGCAAATGGTACAATCATACCGCTGTTCTGAGTGGAACAGCTGTGAGGCCGTCTTACCTGCCGAATCGCGGGCGTTCCGCGCGGGACAGGGTTCCCGGTGTTCGGGCGCGGCGGCTCATGTAGGTGAGTGAATGATAGATCATTCACGACAGCGCTTGCACGAAGGAGGTAGTCGAACATGAGAGAAGGAATTCATCCTCAGTATTATCAGGCAACCGTAACCTGCAACTGCGGCAATACTTTCGTAACCGGATCCACTGTTTCCGAGATCCACGTCGAAGTTTGCTCCAAGTGCCATTCTTTCTACACTGGCCAGCAGAAGGCAGCAAATGCTAAGGGTCGCATTGATAAGTTCAACAAGAAATACGGTCTTAAATAAGATAGTGATTTCAAGCGATGACGGAGGTTGGAGCAGGAGGCTGCCCCAACCTCTTTGTTTTTATTATGTTCAACCTGGGCAGGTGCTGATGTGGCAGCACTGAGAGGATACGAAAGTGGCGAAGAGAAGAAGACGGCAGCGCTATTCCGGAATCGGCGGACAGGCGGTTCTCGAGGGCGTGATGATGCGCAATAAGAGTCAGATGGCGGTTGCAGTAAGGAAGCCGGATGGCGAAATTGAGGTGGGAGTGGACGAATACCATGGCATCGGCGAGAAGACCATCTGGGCAAGGCTTCCGCTGGTTCGCGGAGTGCTGTCCTTTGTGGATTCGCTGATCACTGGAATGAAGGCAATGAACTTCTCAAGTGCGTTCTATGACGACGAGAGTGACAGCGGGAAATCCCCGGAGAAGAAGGAACGGGAAGAGGCGGTGATGACCGGCATTACGATCGTGATTTCACTGGTTCTTGCGGTGGGAATTTTCGCAGTGCTTCCGGTATTTCTGATGAAGCTGATGAGCGGTTGGATTCGGAGTGATGCCGTGATGGCAATTCTGGAGGGCGTGATCCGGCTGGCCATTTTCCTGATTTATATGATCGCTATTTCCGCGATGAAGGACATCCGGAGGCTGTATGGCTATCACGGCGCGGAGCACAAATGCATCAACTGTATTGAAAGCGGACAGCCGCTGACGGTAGATAACGTGATGCGGAGCTCGCGCTTCCACAAGCGGTGCGGCAGCAGCTTTATCGTTCTGATCCTTGTGATCAGTGTGATTTTGTTCTTCTTTATCCGCGTAGACAGCTTCGGAATGCGGATTCTGGTTCGTATTGCCATGATTCCGCTGATTGCCGGAATTTCCTTTGAGTTCCTGCGGTATGCGGGACGCCATAACAATACATTTGTCAACATCATCTCGGCACCCGGTGTGTGGCTTCAGCACATCACAACCAAGGAGCCGGACGAGGGAATGGCGGAGGTTGCCATTGCTTCGGTGGAGGCGGTTTTTGATTGGAGAGCATATCTGAAGAAGAATTTCGGGTATACCGAAGAGGAGCCGGATGCGAGCGGAAGAAGCATGTAAGACATATCGGGAGCTTTATGAAGAGGGTAGGAGGATTCTGGAACAGGCAGGGCTGCCGGATGCGGCACTGGATGCCAGGTTCCTTCTGGAGGAGGTCTGCGGAACAAATCTGCAGACTCTTCTTGTTTTTCCGGAGAAGAAGGTGACCGAAGAAGAGGTGAATCAGTATCGCACCTTTATTCAGAGACGAAAGGATCGCGAGCCCACCGCGATGATTCTGGGCGAGTGGGATTTCATGGGGCTCACCTTCCGGCTGAATAAGAGCACGCTGATTCCGGAGCAGGATACGGAGGTTCTGGTGGAAACCGCGCTGGAGGAGCTGAAGCGAAGAGGGCTGGGCGAAGCTCCGCTTCGGATTCTGGATCTGTGCACGGGCTCCGGCTGCATTCTGCTCTCGCTTCTTCACGAACTGAGAAATGCCGGCGGACTCGGCACGGATTTGTCGGAGGAGGCACTGGAGGCCGCAAGGGAGAATGCCGTCCGCCTTGGCTTGCAGGAGCGGGGCACTTTCCGGCAGGGAGATCTCTGGGAGCCTGTCGGAGATGAGAGGTTTGATCTGATCGTATCGAACCCGCCGTACGTTCCAACGGAGGTCATTCCGACGCTGGAGCCGGAGGTTCGCTGCGGAGAGCCCTATGCGGCTCTTGACGGAGGAGAGGACGGACTCGTGTTTTACCGCAGGATCATGAGGGAAGCCGCAGGGCATCTGAAGCCCTCCGGTATTATAATAGTGGAATCGGGATTTGATGAGGCGCCGCAGATTGCGGCCCTGATGCAGGATCAGAAGCTTCGGGGAATCCGGACTGTGAAGGACTACGGCGGTCTGGACCGGGTGGTTCTGGGAGCCTTATAAATCAGGCAGGAATATTCGGCAGAACCGCCTTCGCGGATTTTGCCTCAGCGAGGTATCAATATGTTTGAAAAGATGGACTCGGTCCTTCTTCATTATGAAGAGATCGCAAGAGAGCTCGCGATGCCGGAGGTGGTGCAGGATATGGACCGCTACCGGAAGCTAATGCGGGAGCAGACGGACCTGACGCAGGTGGTGGAAACCTATCGCGCATACCAGCGGGCTGTGCAGGACGTTGCAGATTCACTTGAGATGATCGATGCGGAGAGCGACCCGGAAATGAAGGAAATGGCAAGGGATGAGCTTGCCGATGCCAAGGAGCGCGTGGAGAAGCTGACGGAAGAGATGAAGGTGCTTCTTCTTCCGAAGGATCCGAATGACGACAAGAACGTCATCTGTGAAATCCGTGCAGGCGCGGGCGGAGATGAAGCAGCCCTTTTTGCGGCGCAGATTTACCGGATGTATGTGCACTATGCGGAGAGCCGCGGCTGGAAGACGGAGCTCCTGGATTTTGAAGAGAGCGGCATCGGCGGCATGAAGTTTGTGAACTTCATGATCATCGGACAGGGAGCCTATTCCCGGATGAAATATGAGAGCGGTGTACACCGGGTGCAGCGCGTTCCGGCGACGGAGTCCCAGGGAAGAATTCATACCTCTACGATTACCGTTGCGGTCATGCCGGAGGTGACGGATGACATCAAGATCGACATTCCGCCGGAGGACGTCCGGATGGATATCACAAGAGCATCCGGAAACGGCGGACAGGGCGTCAACACGACGGACTCTGCGGTGCGCCTGACGCATCTTCCGACAGGAATTGTCATTTATTCCCAGACGGAGCGTTCTCAGCTTCAGAATAAGAACAAGGCCTGGGCACTGCTTCGTTCCAAGCTGTACGATCTGGAGGTGCAGAACCGTCATGACAAGGAGGCGGATCTGCGCAGATCGCAGATCGGAACCGGAGACCGCTCGGAGAAAATCCGGACGTATAACTTTCCGCAGTCCCGTGTCACGGACCACAGGATCAAGCTGACGGTATATAATTTAAATGACGTGATGAACGGGGATCTGGACGAGATCCTGGATGCGCTGATCGCGGCGGATCAGGCCGCGAAGCTTCTGAAGATGAATCAGGAGGAATCCGCCTGAGCGTTGAGAAGCGGACAAGGAGACAGTACAGTATGGGGCTTTTGGAATACAGACAGCAGCTGGATGAAATTGACGCACAGATTGTGAAGCTCTTTGAGAAGCGGATGTCCATTTCCGAGAAGGTTGCAGAGGATAAGATTCATTCCGGCAAACGGGTTCTGGACAGGAAAAGAGAGCAGGAGAAGCTGGCAACGCTGGCAGGGCTTGCGGGCTCGGATTTCAACAAAAGGGCGGTACGTGAGCTTTATGAGCAGATTATGGCAATCAGCAGGAAGTGCCAGTATCGTCTGATGGATGATGCGGGACAGCTTCACGGGCTTCCGTTTATTCCGGTGGATTCGCTGATCGGAGAGAAGACGAGAGTGGCTTATCAGGGAGCTCCCGGAGCGTATTCCGAGGCGGCCATGAAGGAATTCTTCGGGGAGAACATTGACAACTTCCATGTGGAGACCTTCCGCGATGCGATGAGTGCAATTGAGGAGGGCGCGGCAGACTATGCGGTGCTTCCGATTGAGAATTCCACGGCAGGAATCGTGTCCCAGAATTATGATCTCCTCTTTGAATTTGAGAATTACATCGTCGGGGAACAGATCCTTCCGATCCGGCATTGCCTGATGGGAATTCCGGGAACCACCACGGAGAGCATCCGCACGGTTTACTCCCATGCACAGTCTCTGATGCAGAGCGAGCATTATCTGGACCAGCATCCGGAATGGCAGCAGGTCGGCATGCAGAACAACGCCTACGCGGCGGAGAAGGTTGCAAGAGATCAGGATATCACGAAGGCGGCGATCGGCTCGGAGTATGCGGCAAAGGCCTATGGGCTGGAGATCCTTGCGGAGGGAATCAACGATTCGGACAACAACTCCACCCGTTTTATCATTGTGACCAACCGGAAGGTTTTTCTTCGCGGAGCAGGGAAAATATCCATCGTACTCGAAGCGGAGCACGAAAGCGGAGCGCTGTACCGCGTGCTGTCGCATTTTATCTACAACGATCTGAATATGACCAAAATCGAGAGCCGGCCGATTCGTGACCGCAGCTTTGAATACCGCTTTTTCATTGATTTTGAGGGAAATCTTCAGGACGGCGCTGTGAGAAATGCGCTGAGAGGCCTTCGGGATGAAGCGAAGAACCTGAAGGTTCTCGGAAACTATTGAGTCTGGCGAAGCATCGGCGAATACCCGCATCTAAGAAAGGAACAGGAAAACGATGAGGCAGAAGGAGTGTATTCTTTATCGAAACTTCGAAAATGAGGAGCTGCTGGATAAAATGACGCAGGTCATCGAGGAGGGGGAGCGTGAGCTTGTCGACTCCGCATTGGATCCCGGCAGTGAGAAAATCAGAGAAAAGCTGTACGACTGCATTTCACTTCTTCTGAAGGAGGCCGGAAATAACGGCTTTTACGGAAATCTCTGGCATGACTATCTGGCGGGCCTTCTGGTCGGACATGAGAACAGCTACTCCATGGCCTGCGAAATCCGCGGCGCTGTGGGCGGAAGCATCAATGAGGCGGCGCTGCATGACATCCGGATCTTCAAGGAATATTTTGACTTTGATTTTACAGGAATCATGCAGGGATTTCATGTTCCTGAGTTATCTATAGTACTTGACTATCAGCCGTCCGGAAATGAGAGCAAGGCCTACAACACCAGAATTCGCGACCGGATCTGCACGCTGGCGAAGCAGTTTGAATCGGCGGAAAGTGCAGAGGAGATGAAGGATTTCCTTACGGCATTTTACAAAGAGTACGGCGTCGGGATGTTCGGGCTGCACAAGGCCTTTCGGATTGAGCATGATGAAGCCGGAGAATTTGCAGGACAGACAAGAATTGTGCCGGTGAAGAACATTCTTCATGTCTACATGAAGGATCTGGTCGGATATGAGATTGCGAAGAAGAAGCTGATTGAGAACACGGAGGCCTTTGTAGAGGGAAAGCCTGCCAATAACTGCCTGCTTTACGGCGAGGCGGGAACCGGCAAATCGTCGAGTATCAAGGCAATTGCCAATGAGTATTATGAGCGGGGACTTCGGATTATTGAGGTGAGCCGGTACCAGTTCCGCGATCTCAACAATGTCATTGCCCGCATCAAGAACCGGAATTATAAGTTCGTTCTGTATATGGATGACCTTTCTTTCGAAGAGAACGAGACGGAGTATAAATATCTGAAGGCGGTCATTGAGGGCGGCCTTGAGAAAAAGCCTGCCAACGTTCTGATTTATGCAACGAGCAATCGCAGACATCTGGTTCGGGAGAGCTTCCATGACCGCGACGGCGTGGAGTTTTCCGACAAGCACGGCGGAGATACCGTACAGGAGAAGCTGTCTCTGGCAAACCGCTTCGGAGTATCGATCTATTACGGCGCTCCGACCTATGAAGAGTATCATGAAATTGTGGCGGAGCTGGCAGCCCGTCACGGCATTGAGATGGAGCCTGCGGAGCTGAAGAAGCTGGCAACCCAATGGGAGATGAATCACGGCGGTCTTTCCGGAAGAACCGCACAGCAGTTCATCGATCACCTGCTCGGGACCTGCTGATCAGAGGGCAGCGATACAGAATGAGAAAAGAGCCGGAGAATGTCTGTGAGACGACGGCTCTTGCCGGAAGGGGGTTCGCTTATGGCAATACGCACATTTGCAGCGATTGATGTAGGAAGCTATGAGCTTGGAATGAAAATATTCGAGGTTTCCCGTACCAGGGGAATCCGGGAGATCGATCATGTGGTGCGCAAGATTGATCTGGGAAGCGAGACCTATGCGACCGGCAAGCTCTCTCTTCACCGCATCCAGGAGGTGCGGGATATTCTGAAGGAATACCGGAAGATCATGGACACCTACCGGGTGGAGGAGTATCAGGCGTACGGCACCTCGGCGATCCGGGAGATGACGAATGCCTCCATCATCCTTTCTCAGTGGGAGGAGGAAACCGGAATCCGGATTGATGTGCTGACAAACTCCGAGCAGCGCTTTCTGGATGTCAAATCCGTGGCCTATCGCGGAAAAAATTTCGATCGCATTGTGTCTGAGGGCTGTGCCATTGTAGACATCGGAGGCAGCAGCATTCAGATTTCTCTGTTTGAGAACGGCGTTCTGCAGTCGACACAGAATCTGAAGCTGGGGGTTCTCCGGATCCGTGAGCAGCTTCGCCATATTGATGCAAGGCGCTCCCAGCTGGAGAAGCTGATCGGCGAAATTGTAAACTCGCAGATGCAGGTTTTCACGGATCTGTATCTGGGGGAACGAAGCTTTCCGAATATCATCGTCATTGACGATTATCTTTCTTCGTTTCTGGAGTCGCAGGGACGGGATCTCATCGATGTGGGACAGTTTCGTTCCTTCGCGGAGTATTTCTCGGAGAACTCCTCCAGTGAGCTTGCGAGAGAGTTCCGGATGAGCGAAGAGGGAATTTTCCTTCTTCATATTTCCGGTGCGATGATGCAGTGTATTATCGATGCTCTGGGAGCGGTGAGAGTGTATGCTCCCGGCGTTACGCTTGCAGACGGAATTGTGTATGAATACGCGGAGAATAAGAAAATTCTTCCTCCCAGTCATGATTTTGAGGAGGATATCCTTGCCTGCGCGCGCAATATTTCCGGAAGATACCGCGGAAATGCGGAAAGAGGACAGTCGCTGGATCTTATATCCATGAAGATTTTCGATGCGACGAAGAAGATCCACGGCCTTGGCAAAAGAGAGCGCTTTCTTCTGCGCCTTGCCTGCATTCTGCATGACTGCGGCAAATATGTTTCGATTGCCAATGTTTCGGAGTGCTCCTACAACATCATTATGCGGACGGAGATCATCGGAATTTCACACATTGAGCGTGAAATTGTGGCGAAGGTCGTTCTTTACAATCACAGCGATTTTGTTTATTACGAGCAGCAGAATACCGCATCGGATCTGGATCGTGAGGCTTATCTTACCATCACGAAGCTGACGGCCATTCTGCGTCTTGCAAACGGCCTGGACCGCACACATAAAAAGAAGCTGGATGATATGCGTGTCAGTGTCCGCGAGGACCAGCTGATTATTTCGGCAAGAAGCGGCGTGGATCTGACGCTGGAGAAGGCACTGTTTCAGGCAAGAGCAGGATTTTTTACGGAAATATTCGGTATTGTCCCGGTGATCCGGCAACGAAGATGATCGTTTCGGCAGGAGGAATGTCATGTCAGAGAAGAAGAGAAGCAAGAAAGAAAGCAGTCCGGAGGGAATCCTCTGGCGCAGCCCTGAATACTATTTCAACCGGGAGCTGTCCTGGCTCCAGTTTGACAGAAGATGTCTGGCAGAGGCAAGGAGCAAGGAAAATCCCCTGATGGAGCGGCTGAATTTCCTGTCCATTACGGCCTCCAATCTGGATGAATTCTTCATGGTGCGTGTTGCATCCCTGCAGGATATGTGCACGGCCGGATATACGAAGAGGGACATTGCCGGGATGACAGCGGGAGAGCAGCTGGAAGCGATTCTTCGCGATGCGCATGATTTTGTTGACATGCAGTATTCGACGCTGAACCGTCAGCTCCTTCCTGCTCTTCGGGAAGAGGGAATTACGATTCTTACCGGAATTCAGCAGCTGACAGCGGAAGAGAAGGACTTTGTAGAGGAGTATTTTCAGACCGAGGTTTACCCGGTTATCACTCCGATGGCAGTGGATTCTTCCCGGCCGTTCCCGCTGATTCTGAATAAGTCGCTGAATCTGGGGGCGCTTTTAAAGCGCAAGGAGAATGCCGGCAGAGGAATTCTGACGCACACGAAGAAATCCAGAAAAGCACTGAAGAGTGAGGAGGAAAATCTTGAATTTGCAACCGTTCAGGTTCCTTCGGTTCTTCCCCGTCTGATCCGGCTTCCGGAGGATGCGGCGGTCTGCTCCGGGGCAAAGCAGGACGGCCATGTGCCGGTTCGCGTGATCCTTCTGGAGACGGTCATTCGTGACTACATCGGAGAGCTCTTCCAGAGCTACGACGTGGTATGCACGGCACCGTTCCGCATCATGCGTAATGCCGATATGGACATTGATGAGGATGAGGCAGAGGATCTTCTGAAGGAGATCGAGAAATCGCTGAAGCAGAGAAGACACGGAGAAGCTATCCGACTGGAGATTGAGGCGGGAGCAGACCCGAGACTTGTTCAGATTCTGGAGGAAGAGCTGCGGCTGGATGAGAAGGAGGTGTTCCGGATTGACGGCCCTCTGGATCTGACCTATCTTTCCAAGGTGCGGAAGGTGGAAGGCTTTGAAGACCTTCATGAGCATCGCTATCTTCCGCCGCAGGAGGTTCCGGAGCTGCCTGCAGGCTGTGATATTTTTGCACAGATCCGGAAGGGCGATATTTTCCTGAGCCATCCGTATGAGACCTTCCAGCCGGTGGTTGACTTTATTGCAAAGGCAGCAGTGGACCCCGATGTTCTGGCTATCAAGCAGACACTGTACCGTGTCAGCGGCAACTCGCCGATCATTGCGGCGCTGGCAAAGGCGGCCGACAACGGCAAGCAGGTGACGGTTCTGGTTGAGCTGAAGGCAAGGTTTGATGAGGAAAACAACATTGTCTGGGCGAGAATGCTGGAGAAGGCAGGCTGCCATGTTATTTACGGTCTGGTCGGCCTGAAGACGCACTCCAAGATTACACTTGTCGTCCGCCGCGAGGAGGATGGCATCCGTCGCTATGTCCACCTGGCAACGGGAAACTATAACGACACCACGGCGAAGCTCTATACGGATGTGGGACTGATGACCTGCAAGGAGCCGTTCGGAGAGGATGCGACCGCTGTCTTTAACATGCTGAGCGGATATTCCGAGCCGAGATCCTGGAATCGCCTGATTCTGGCGCCGCTCTGGCTGAAGGACCGGTTTGTTTATCTGATCGGGAGAGAAGCGGAGAATGCGCAGAAGGGTGAGCCGGCACGGATTGTTGCGAAGATGAATTCACTCTGTGATCCGGATATCATCGAAGCGCTCTACAAGGCAAGTGCGGCGGGTGTGAAGATTGAGCTGATTGTCCGCGGAATCTGCTGCTTAAAGAGCGGAATTCCCGGCGTCTCCGAGAATATTACAGTGCGCTCCATTGTCGGAAACTTCCTGGAGCATGCAAGAATCTTCATGTTTGAAAATGCAGGGCACCCGGAGTTCTTTGCAGGCTCTGCGGACTGGATGCCAAGAAATCTGGATCGCCGTGTGGAGATTGTATTCCCGCTGGAGGATGAGAAGGTGAAGGAAAAGGCCTGGCACATTCTGGAGACGGAGCTTGCCGACACGGAACAGGCGAGCATTCTGCAGCCGGACGGCACCTATGAGAAGGTGGACCGTCGCGGCAAGACCAAGGTGAATTCCCAGCTGATCTTCTGTGAAGAAGCGGCAGAGGCGGCAAGAAAGGCCCGCGCTGTGATCACAGAGCAGAGAACCTTCATCCCGGAAGAGCACCGGGAGACGGAGAACTGAGCGCTACGCCTTTTCCAGAATCGGAGCGAGTCCATCGTGATTGTTGTCGGTTTCGGTAATGACATCGGCAGCATCACGCATTTCCGGATTGGAAGGGAGGCCGTTGCACATGCCGATGCCAAGGCCTGCGGCCTTCAGCATGGAATTGTCATTCGGCGCATCTCCGGCGGCAATGGCATTTTTCGGATCGATTCCGAGATGGCGGCAGAGCCACCGGAGGGAATCCCCTTTTGTCGCGCGAACGGGATCGATTTCCAGATACCAGGCATTGGACATCACGGTGTGGAGAACGGTGCCGTATTTCGCTTCGAGAGCCCTTGAAAACGGCTCCAGGGCATGGTCGGTCTCATTCTCAAGGTGAATGGACAGACACTTGCAGGGCGGCGCCGAGAGTGCTCCTGCGGGATCCTCTGAATAGCGAACGGGCATCGGAACCGGCATTCTGTCCGGCGAGGTATAAAAGGCAATTTCCTGCGAGGGCTTTCTGGCAACAATGTCATCGGTATCGTAGGTATGGCAATGAAGGCCGAATTCATCCGCCAGCTTCATAACATCACGAACCACAGGAAGGGGAAGCGTTTCTCGAAGGAGCGTTTCCCTTTCTTCACAGGAATAGAGCTCTGCGCCGTTGTAGGCAGAAAGATACAAATTCGGATAATGAAGCTTCAGACGCTCTGCGAGAGATTTCGCATCGGCCATGGCTCTTCCGGTGGAGAGAACGAAGAGATTACCGCGTGATACAAAGTCATCCAGTGCCTTTCGGGTTGCGGGAGAGATTTTCTTCTCGTCCGTTGCCAGTGTTCCGTCGAAGTCGCAGAAGAAGATCCTCGTCTCGTCATTTATATGAAATCTGGTGTGCTTCATGTTCGTCAGGCAGTCCTCGGGTACGGCCAGATGTCCATAGCCGGTTCCGAGAGAAAGGCCCGGCTTATTTGCGCCGTGGAAATCCGAGCCTCCGGACAGAAGAAGCTCATAGCGCCGGGCAAGAGACTGGATTTTTGCGGTCATTTCCGGTGTGTGCTGGCAGTAGTAGGCTTCGATTCCCATCAGGCCGGCCTCCTTCAGCTCGCGGACCAGAGTTTCCAGACCCTCATCCCCCAGCTTGTACTGGAACGGATGAGCAAGAATCGGAATTCCGTGGAAGCGCAGCAGAAATTCCACAGCCATTTTCGGTGTGATTTTTTCTCTGGGAACAAAAAACGGGCAGTCGTCGCCGATATATTTGTCAAAGGCCTCCTTCATGCTGCTGATGGCACCCTTTTTCAGCAGAAACTTTGCCATATTGGCGCGGGTGACAACGGCATCCGGATTATCGGCCATGAGCTCCTCATAAGGAATGGGAAGCCCCGCATCGCACATCATCCGGCACATCTTCTGATTTCTCAGATCTCTTGCGTCGGAGAACTCCTTCACCTGTTTCTGAAATTCCGGATTCCTGTAATCGTAGAAGAGGCCTACGATGTGGACATCCTTTTCGTGATATTTGGTGGAGAGCTCGATCCCGGGAATCACTTCAACGTTTGTGCCGGCGGCGGCCTCCATGGCTTCGTCGATGCCTGCCGCGGTGTCATGGTCCGTGAGGGCAAAGGCAGAGAGACCCTTTTCTGCAGCGAGCGTAACCAGCTCTGATGGCGTAAACGTGCCGTCTGAGCGTGTGGAATGTGTGTGCAAATCAACTGTATTCATCGGATACCTCATTTCTCATTTTTTCCGGCACCGTCTGCCGGCATCAGTACCCCTATCATAACAAATAGAGCTTCATTTTTCTCGCCGGAAATGGCGTCTGTGCCTGTGTGCATGGTATAATTTTTCAAATCAGAAAAGAAAACAGACCGATGAAACGAGGAACCAGATGAAGCTGCCGGCGCGAAAGACGATATGGAATAACCGGACAATCCCCCAAAGACTGCGTTCGATTCTGCAGAGCCTTCTGATTGCCGCAGGGCTTTTGATTTCCTATGCGGCCTATTATGTTTATATGGATGGACAGATCTACCGGGAAAGCATGAGTAATCTGTCTGCAACCTATGGACAGATCAACTGCACCTTTAACCTGTTTGTTCAGTACAACTGGAATCTTCTTTCGGACTGGAAATTTTTCCTGGAGGAGAATCCGGAGCAGAGCAAGGAGAGCATGCAGAACTGGTTCAGCATTGACAAGGAGCAGGAAATCTGGATGTACACAGATCTTGTTCTGTTTAATGAGAACGATGATTTTCTGACGCTGCTCGGGCGCATGGGACATGCGGATAACTGCGACGAGCTCTTCGGGAAGCTGTATCAGAGCAGAAAAGCTCTGGCGGGAAGCTACGTTTCCAGTTCAGGAGTCCGCAGAATCATGTTTGCCATTCCGTGTGACCCGGTTTCTGTGGATGGAGTTACGTATACGGCGATCGGGGTGACGTACGACAATACCATGCTGGAGGAGATGCTGACTTCCAACGCGTATGGAGGCGGCAGCGATTGCTTTGTGATCAATGCAGATGGCGAAATCATCCTGTCACTGACGCCCAAAACGGAAATCAAGGATGCCGTCAGCAATCTTTCGGATTATCTGGAAGAGGAGCATGTTTTTTTGGACGAACGGAAGCTGGAGCGGTTTCGGGACAATCTTGCGCTCTCGAAGAGCGGCGGCTCGGCCATTCATTACAATGGCAAAGAGTATTATATCTATCAGATGCCGGTGGGAATGCAGGACTGGTCTCTGGTCGCAGTGGTGCAGACGGAAAAGGTGGATGGAGCGGTGCGGAACGTTCAGCGCATGACTACGGTGATTCTGTCGTTTCTGTGCATCGGGCTTCTGATCTGCATCCTCTGGATTTCCGGCAGCAGAAGCCGGGAGCAGCTGCAGAATGCACACCTGAGGCTCCGGAATATGGAGAACAGCAAGCATCTGACGGAGCAGCTGCTATCCGGAATTACGAAGATGGTAGACCGGTTTGCCATCTGTGATCTGGAAAAAGGAACCTACGAGTACCGGGAAATGAAGGGAGATCCGCTGTATCCGGAAACCGGGGACTATAAAGAGCTGGTTGAGAACGTTTCCAGGCGGTATACAGCCATGACGGGCGATGATCTGGCGAAGATCACAAATATGCTGTCCGCGGAGCATCTTGCGGAGCTGCTTACCGACAGGGAGGATTCGTTTACCTTTGAATACAGTGCAAGAGACCGGTCGATGTTCATGCTCATGAACGTGATTCCGCTTGCATTTAAGGATGGCACTCTTCATACGGTCCTTCTGGCGTCGCAGGATATCGGCGTTCGACATGAGCTGGAGAATCTTGCCAATACCGATGCACTGACGGGCCTGTTCAACAAACGGTATTTCGAATCGCTGCTGAACGTCAAGGATCAGAAGAAGGCACCTTACACGCTGTTTTATATGGATCTGAATCTGTTTAAGCCGATCAATGATCAGTACGGGCATGTGATGGGAGACAAGGTGCTGGTTGAGGTGGCGAGACGGCTTCTTCTGTGTATCCGAAGCTCCGATCATGTATTCCGTCTCGGCGGAGATGAGTTTGCGGTGGTCGTGGGAAGCGCGCTGCCTTATGAACTCTGCAGGGAGAGAATGCAGCGGATGCGGACAGAGATTACAAAGCCCATGCAGATTGACGGGCATATTCTTCAGGTCGGGGTCTCCTGCGGGGCTGCCGTCTGTCCGGCGGATGCAGATAATTCTGAGCAGATCTGCGAGCTTGCGGACAGGAGAATGTACGAAGAAAAAGAAAAGGCGCACGAACGGATGAAGGCGCGCTACACGGAAGAGCTTCGCTGAGAATACAGATAAAAAGCTGCGGCTTTGGGGCATAAACTCCAAAGCCGCAGCTCTTTTATTCTGCGTCCTCTTCGACGTCTGCGCTGGTGTCGGCAACGTAAACGGTGCGCTTTCTTGCATCTGCATCCTGCTCGAGGTAGGTGTCGTAATCCGTTTCCTTGTCGATGATGCCGCCGCCGGGAAGAATCTCGATGATCCGGTTTGCGGTGGTCTGCACAACCTGGTGATCACGGCAGGCAATCAGCTCAACGCCGTGGAATTTGATCATACCGTCGTTGAGTGCGGAGATGGACTCCATGTCCAGGTGGTTCGTCGGCTCGTCGAAGATCAGGCAGTTGGCGCCGCTGATCATCATCGAGGAGAGCTGGCAGCGGACCTTTTCTCCTCCGGAGAGAACCTTGACCTTCTTGATTCCGTCTTCTCCGCGGAACAGCATTCTGCCGAGGAAGCCGCGGACATAGGTGACATCCTTGATCTGGGAATAGGCGGTCAGCCACTGCGTGATGTCTTCTTCTGTGTCAAAAAGGTCGGTGTTGTCCTTTTTAAAATAGGACTGGGAGGTTGTGACGCCCCACTTGTAAGAGCCGCTGTCCGGCTCCATGTTGCCCATCAGAATTTCGAAGAGCGCCGTCTTGGCCTGCTCCTGAGAACCGACGAAGGCAATCTTGTCGTCATGCTTTACCACAAAGGAGACATCGTCCAGAAGCTTTACGCCGCCGACAGTTTTGGTTAGGTGCTCCACGGTAAGCACTTCATTTCCGATTTCGCGGTCGGGACGGAAATCAATGAAGGGGTACTTCCGGGAGGAGGGCTTGATTTCGTCAAGCTCAATCTTCTCCAGAGCACGCTTTCTGGAGGTTGCCTGCTTGGATTTGGAAGCGTTCGCGGAGAAGCGGGAGATGAACTCCTTCAGCTCCTTGATCTTTTCCTCCTTCTTCTTGTTGGCCTCCTTCATCTGACGGATCATCAGCTGAGAGGACTCGTACCAGAAGTCGTAGTTTCCGGCATAAAGAGTAATCTTGCCGTAATCGATGTCCGCGATGTCCGTGCACACCTTGTTGAGGAAATAACGGTCATGGGAAACCACGATGACGATGTTGGGGAAATTGATCAGGAATTCCTCCAGCCATGCGATGGCATCGAGGTCCAGGTGGTTTGTCGGCTCGTCGAGGAGAAGAATGTCAGGGCTTCCGAAGAGCGCTCTTGCAAGAAGAACCTTCACCTTCTGGGCTCCGTTCAGATCACCCATCTTCTGATAGTGATACTCATCCTCAATGCCAAGACCGTTCAGAAGAGACTCGGCATCGGACTCGGATTCGTAGCCGCCCATCTCGGCGTATTCACTTTCGAGCTCTGCGGCGCGGATGCCGTCCTCGTCGGAAAAATCCGGCTTGGCGTAAAGCTCGTTCTTCTCTCTGCCGATTTCATAGAGCTTCTGATTGCCCTGAACGACCGTGTCCAGAACGACCTGGTCGTTGTATTTCTCGTGATCCTGCTCCAGGAAGGAAAGACGCTGGCCGGGGGTAATCGCGATTTCGCCGGAGGTTGTATCCAGCTGACCGGAGAGAATCTTCAGAAAAGTAGATTTTCCGGCGCCGTTTGCGCCGATGATACCGTAGCAGCCTCCCTCTGTGAATTTGATATTGACATCTTCAAACAGGGCTTTCTTGCCGACCCGGTAGGTAACGTTGTTGGCTGAGATCATGTGATGTTTTATCTCCTTTGTCTTGCAGTGAAAATTATCTGATAAATCCAAGCTTCTATCTTATCGAAGAAACCGGTTTTAAGCAAGGCTCTTATCGACGTCCGGAAAAATGTCCTGCCCAGGCTCCGGCAAAATGACGGAAAAAGCGGACAAAACCGCACAATCTGCCAATATTTCCGCACAAAACAAGGCTTCAAGGACTGTGCGGGAGGGGGAGATTAAGGTATAATTTATGAATAATGAACCTGTGCACAGATGCACAGCAGATTAGGAGGAAAGATGAGTAAAAGGGTTTACAAGTTCGAAGAAGGCAACGCGAAAATGCGTGATCTCCTCGGGGGCAAGGGTGCAAACCTTGCGGAGATGACCAATCTTGGACTGCCGGTACCGCAGGGCTTTACGATTTCAACGGAAGCCTGCACGGATTACTACAATGACGGCAAGCAGATTAATGAGAACACGCAGCAGCAGATTTTCGATGCTTTGTCCTGGCTGGAAGAAATCCGCGGCAAGAAGTTCGGTGATGAGAACGATCCGCTTCTGGTTTCGGTACGTTCCGGCGCTCCGGTTTCCATGCCCGGAATGATGGACACAATCCTGAACCTCGGATTGAACGATGTTTCCGTTGTCGGCTTTGCTAAGAAGACCGGAAATCCGAGATTTGCTTATGACTCTTATCGGAGATTTATTCAGATGTTCTCCGATGTCGTTATGGGTCAGCCGAAGACTCTTTTCGACGCCATCCTGGAAGGAGAGAAGAGTAAGCACGGCTATAAATTTGATACCGAGCTGACGGCAGAGGATCTTCAGAATGTCATCGCTCAGTACAAGAAGCTCTACAAGGAGCAGCAGGGGGACGAGTTCCCTCAGGATCCCCGCGTGCAGCTGATGGAAGCAATCAAGGCTGTGTTCCGCTCCTGGGACAACCCGAGAGCGAATACCTACCGCCGCATGTATGACATCCCCTATGAGTTGGGAACCGCTGTTAATGTTCAGTCGATGGTATTCGGCAACATGGGCGATACCTCCGGCACCGGCGTTGCTTTCACGAGAAACCCCGCAACCGGCGCAAAGGGCATCTTCGGTGAATATCTGATCAATGCACAGGGCGAGGACGTTGTTGCAGGTATCCGCACGCCGCAGCCGATTGCGAAGCTGGGAGAGGATCTTCCTGAGTGCTATGAGGAGTTCCTTGCGATTGCGCACAAGCTGGAGAATCACTACAAGGATATGCAGGATATGGAGTTCACGATTGAGGACGGCAAGCTCTTTTTCCTGCAGACAAGAAACGGAAAGAGAACCGCACAGGCTGCCATCCAGGTTGCCTGCGATCTTGTAGACGAGGGGATGATCGATGAGAAGACCGCGGTAACCCGCATCGAGCCGCAGTCCCTGGATCAGCTGCTTCATCCCGGTTTTGACACAGAGAAGCTTAAGAATGCACGTGAAATCGGTCAGGCTCTTCCGGCATCTCCGGGAGCAGCGGCAGGACGTGTGTATTTCAATGCTGAGGATGCGGTCACCGCACACGCTGCAGGAAACCGCGTGATCCTTGTTCGTCAGGAGACCTCTCCGGAGGACATCGACGGCATGCATGCCGCAGAGGGCGTTCTGACCATGCGCGGAGGAATGACCTCTCACGCAGCGGTTGTTGCCCGCGGAATGGGAACCTGCTGCATCTCCGGCTGCGGTGATATGAGAGTCAACGAGGAAAAGAAGTTCTTCGAGCTTGGCGGACATACCATACGCGAGGGAGATTATGTTTCTCTGGATGGCTCCACCGGTAAGATTTATCTTGGTGACATCCCGACCGTGGAGGCTTCCATTTCCGGAAACTTCCAGCGCATCATGGACTGGGCGGACAAGTACCGCGTTCTTCAGGTTCGCACCAATGCGGATACGCCTGCGGATGCAGCGAATGCAGTCCATCTCGGTGCAGAGGGCATCGGCCTTTGCCGCACGGAGCACATGTTCTTCAATCCGGATCGTATTCCGAAGATCCGCAAGATGATTCTTTCCGATACCACAGAGGAGAGAGAGGCTGCACTGAACGAGCTGATTCCGTTCCAGAAGGCCGACTTCAAGGGAATCTACAAGGCAATGGAGGGAAGGCCGGTTACCATCCGCTTCCTGGATCCGCCGCTTCATGAGTTCGTTCCGAATACACCGGAAGAGATTAAGGCAATGGCGGACGAGATGGGAATTTCCGCAGATGAGGTGCAGAGAAGATGCGACGACCTGAAGGAATTCAACCCGATGATGGGTCACCGCGGCTGCCGCCTGTCGGTCACCTTCCCGGAGATCGCCAGAATGCAGACCAGAGCCGTCATCGAGGCTGCCATCGAAGTGAAGGCAGAGGACGGCTACGATATCGTTCCGGAAATCATGGTTCCTCTTGTCGGCGATGTGAAGGAGCTTGCCTTTGTCAAGAAGGAGATCGTAGATACCGCCGAGAAGGTGAAGGCGGAGAAGAATTCCGATATCCGGTACCACATCGGAACCATGATCGAGATTCCTCGTGCAGCCCTTATGGCAGATCAGATCGCACAGGAGGCAGAGTTCTTCAGCTTCGGAACCAATGACCTGACGCAGATGACCTTCGGCTTCTCCCGCGATGACGCAGGCAAATTCCTGCAGGATTACTATAAGTCCAAGATTTACGAGCAGGATCCCTTCGCACATCTGGACCAGAACGGCGTAGGTCAGCTGATTCAGATTGCGGTAGAGAAGGGGACGAAGGTTCGCCCGGACATCCATCTTGGAATCTGCGGCGAGCACGGAGGAGATCCGGCTTCCATCGATTTCTGCCACCGTGTGGGCCTGACCTATGTCAGCTGCTCCCCGTTCCGCGTACCGATCGCGAGACTGGCCGCAGCACAGGCTGCCATTAAGAATCCGAGAACATAAATCGAATTCTGTGATTCATCAAGGGGTCATGGGAGGCCGAAAATGGCCTCCCATGATTTTTTTTAAAGAGCGGATTCCGGAAACGTGATCCGCAGAGGGGAAGGAACAGAAATGAATCAGGAAACAGAAAAAGAGTTATACATCGACTGTGACGGAATCCGGCTTCACTCGAAGCTGGACTACCCGGAAAGCTTTGACGGGAAATGCCCGCTGATGCTGTTGTTCCACGGCTTTACCGGACATATGGAGGAGCGGCATATTCTGGCAATTGCGGACACGGCACTGGAGGAGGGGATGGCGGTTCTCCGTGTGGATTCCTACGGACATGGAAAGAGCGAGGGTGAATTTCGGAATCACACCCTTTACAAGTGGGTGACCGGAGCTCTTGCTGTCGTGGATTATGCGAAGCAGCTGGACTTTGCGACAGATCTGTATCTGTGCGGACATTCGCAGGGAGGTCTCCTTGTTTCCCTGATCGCTGGAATGTGCCCGGACGTGTTCAAGGCGTTGATTCCCATGTCACCCGCGCTGATGATTCCGGAAAATGCAAGAAAAGGTTCGCTTCTTGGACAGTCCTTTGATCCGGTTCACATTCCGGATACACTTGTCAGCTGGGATGGGAGAGAGCTTGACGGCAACTATGTTCGCATCGCGCAGACGATCCACGTGGAGGATGAGATTGACCGCTACCAGGGACCCGTGTGCCTGATCCATGGGGACGCCGACGAGGCGGTTCCGCTGGAATGCTCGGTGCAGGCGGCAAAACGCTATGCCAATGCGGTTCTGGAGGTGATTCCGGGGGATACACACTGCTACGATTATCACCTGGAGCTTGCCTGTGAGAAGCTGAAGGCGTTTCTTGAGAAGACGATGAAAGGATAACAACAACGACCGGTATGGCGAATCTGATTTTTTCTCTGAATGCAACACTTCCGATCTTTCTGGTTATGATGGCGGGCTGGGCGTTCCGGCAGATGGGGATCATCAGCGATTCCTTTGCTTCCCAGATGAATAAATTCGTGTTTCAGATTGCCCTTCCGGTCAGTCTTTTTACTCAGCTGGATGACATTGATCTGGCCAGAGAGTGGGATACGGGCTTTGTCCTGTTTTGCTTTGCAGCTACGCTGTCGTCGATTCTGACGGCAGCGCTTTTGTCGTATTTTTTCGCGGAAAAAGGTGACCGTGCAGAGTTTGTCCAAGGCTCCTACCGGAGCAGTGCATCCCTCCTTGGAATGGCTTATATCGAGATGATTTACGGGACTTCCTCTACGGGTGCTCTGATGATGCTCGGCTGTGTACCTCTGTACAATGTGGCGGCGGTTCTGATCCTGTCGGCTGGAAAGGGACAGAAGCTGACAGGAAACGAGCTTCGGAAAACCCTGGTCCGGATCATCACCAACCCGATTATTCTCGGAATCATGCTCGGCTTCCTCTTTTCTGCGATGAAGCTTTCCATGCCGGAATTTCTGGAAACCTCTCTTGGATATGTCGGGCGGCTTGCTTCGCCGATGGGACTCCTCTCCATGGGTGCCGCCATGGACTTCAGAAAGATGTTCGGCAAAGTAAAACCGGCCCTCTGCGGAACCTTTCTGAAGCTTGCGGGCTTTGCGGCGGTTTTTCTTCCTCTTGCAGTTCATATGGGCTTTACGGGAGAGAAGCTCGTCGCAGCACTCATTATGCTCGGTTCCCCTGCCACGGTGGCAGGTTATATTATGGCGAAGAACATGGGACATGAAGGAACCCTGTCCGCGTCCATGGTGGTGACCACCACGCTGCTGTCATCGGTGACTCTGACATTGTGGCTGTGGCTTCTTCGAAGCGGCGGGTTGATTTGAAAAAATATTTTCAAAATGGTGTTGACACGGCATTAAATGTTTCGTATACTAAACAAGCTGCAGCAAGGAAATAAACATAGCTGCGAAACATATGGCGAGGTAGCTCAGCTGGCTAGAGCACGCGGTTCATACCCGCGGTGTCGAGGGTTCAAGTCCCCCCCTCGCTACTTACATGAAGAGATCAGAAATGTTGGTTGTCCGGCATTTCTGATTTTTTTGCTTTTGGAAAATACGAAAACGCACGCCGCGAGGATTTTCTGTTAGACGAAAACAATACTTCTGTGCTATAGTTAGTAAAACGATACACTAAACATGCGGCGGGACAGGAAAAATGGTAACAATCAAGGAAATAGCAAAGGAATGCGGGGTTTCTCCTGCTACGGTTTCCAATATTCTGAATGGAAGAAGCAACGTCGGAGAAGCGACCAGACTGCGGGTCATGGCGGTGATTAAGGAGAGGGGATATCGCCCGAACAGCATTGCGCAGGGACTCCGCAGACAGAGAACCATGACGATCGGAATCATTGCGGAGGATCTGACGCAGTTCACGGTGCCGCCCGTTCTTGACGGGGCGATGAAGGCCTGTGAAGATCACGGATACCGGACGGTTGTGCAGGATCTCAGATTGTATTCCAGATGGGCGGGTACCTGGTTTGATAACGCGCGTATGGTAGATACGGTGCTGGAGCCGGCGATACAGGAGCTCTCGACGATTATGGTAGACGGAATTATCTATGTGGCCGGGCACGGGCGCCACATGAATGTTCCGCGTCAGAATGGTATTCCGATTGTACTGGCTTATGCCTATGCCAACGATCCGGAGGTGCCCTGCACAGTGATTGATGATAAGGATGCAGCCTATCAGATGATGCGGTATCTTCTTTCCATGGGGCATACGAGGATCGGAATCATCGCAGGTGTCAGCGACAATACGCATACCAGGCTTCGTCTTGAGGGATGTCAGAAGGCTTTGTTTGAAGCCGGAATCCTGTATGATCCGGGACTTGTGCTCAACTCCACCTGGGACAAGGAAGGCGGATACCGCGCCATGGGAAGTCTGATGGAACAGGGAATCACGGCAGCGTTCTGTATGAACGACCGGATGGCGGGAGGCGCTTATCAGTACTGTTACGAGAGAGGACTTTCCGTTGGAGAGGATATCTCAATTGCCGGCTTTGACGATGAGATCATTTCGGAGTATATGACGCCGGAGCTGACAACGATGGCGATTCCGCTGCAGGAATTCGGATCGAAGGCGGTGGAGCAGCTGCTGGAGCTGATTGGCAGAGCATCACAGGATGCAAAAGCGGATAAGCCGGAATCACCGCGGGAGGTTTTATTGCCCTGCACGCTGAAAGTGCGAAAATCTGTTGCTAACCGAAAGGTAAAACGTTAAATTAAACAAAAGCATGCGGCTGCATTTGTGCAAACACAACGAATAACTTCGGAATCAGCATTTGTTATTTGACAAATAGACAATTCCGGAGTTATTCTTTATTTAACGAGATAAAACGATTTACCAAAAAGAAACTGCAGAGCGGCCGTGATGCAGGAATATAATAAGTAAATCGAATTAGTATCAAAGAATACCGGGAGGGACAAATGAAGAAAAAATTCTTGACAGGACTTTTGAGCGTGTCGATGGCGGCTGCAATGCTCACAGGCTGCGGAGGAAGCAAGGCACCGGCAGAGGATAAGGCACAGACGGAAGAGGCAGATGACACAGAGGAGGCTGCCGGAGCGGAAGAAACCGGCGATGACGGCGAAGAGGCTTCTGCAGATGAAGCTCAGTCTGCCATTGATGAGAGAAAGGCAGCGGCAGAGGAGAACGGAGAATACGAGAAGATCGTCATCGGATTCTTCGACTGGACCGGAACACCCGCAGGAATTGACCGCATCAACGAGGCACTGTCTGCACATACCGAGGAAACGCTTGGACTGGATGTGGAGCTTCAGATTATCGATTCCGCAGCATATGGGGATGACATGAAGCTGATGCTCAGCTCCGGCGAGCAGATGGATATCTTCAACACCTGCATCCTTGGCTACAGCACCTGCATCAACAATGAATACGTTCTGGATCTGGAAGAGGATGATCTGTTTGCAAAGTATGGCGCAGGAATTCGTGATTATGTCCGCGAGGATTATATTGATGCCTGCCGCGTAGGCGGAACGCTTTACGGAGTTCCTCCGATTAAGGATTACGCGATTCAGACACAGGCGGTCTGCATCGGTCAGGAATATCTGGACGGAATCGGCTATGATGTCTCCGGCTTTGAGCTGGACGAGAACGGATATCCGATTGCTTCATGGGATGATATTGAAGAGATTTTTGCAAAGCTTCATGAGAAATATCCGGATAAATATGTTTTTGCAATTCAGGACAATGAGCTGACGCAGGGCAGCAGCGTGGATAACATCGGCGGTGATTATTACGGCTGCCTTCTGGATCCTGCAAATTCTCTGCAGATTGAAGATGTTTATTCTTCCGACATTTTCAAGGAGTGGTGTGAGAGAACCTACGCCTGGAACCAGAAAGGATACATTTCGTCGGATGCCCTTACGGATGACACAGGCGCTTCTGCAAAGGTAAAGTCCGGAGCATACATGTCCATGATGGCCTGCTCCAAGCCGGGCTATAAGACCCAGATCTCCGGTGAGTGCGGACGCGACATGGTTGTGTTTGATGTCGGAGAGAGTTTCATGAGCTCCTCTTCCGTATCCTCCTTCCCTTGGTGCATCAATCAGAACACCGAGGATCCGGTTGCGGCAATGCAGGTTATGAACGCAATGTATTCGGATCCGGTAGTTTCCGATCTGATCTGCTGGGGTCAGGAAGGCAAGGAGTTCCAGGTAAATGAGGATGGAACCATTACCTATGCAGACGGTGTGGACGCTAATACCTCGGAGTATTATCCGAACGTTCTGTGGCTGATGCCCAATCCGTACATCGCACATGTATGGGAGGGAGATCCGCTGAACATCGGTGAGATGATGGCAGATTTCAATGACAACTGCAGCTGCAAATCCAAGGCACTTGGCTTTACCTGGGACAACAGTGACTGCGCAGCAGAATATACCGCTCTTCAGAATGCTTACAGCCAGTATGGCAAGCAGGTGGCCTTCGGCTTTGTAGAGCCGGAGAAGGGCATTGCCGAACTGGAGTCCGCATTGAAGGCGGCTGGTCTTGATGACTACATGCAGGCGAAGCAGGATGCACTCGATGCATGGGCAGAGGAGAACAACATCCAGTAAATCAGAACCCGGGACCGCAGGAGCGCAGAAGAACTCCGGCCGGTCCCGGCTTTTTGTTAAGGTTTTTCTGTCAAAGCGATGGATTCGGCCCGGACGCAGACGGATCTGAAAAGAGAAGAGGAAATTATGAAGAAAAATAAGAGAAAACTGGCACGATACCTGCCGCTGTATCTGATGGCGCTGCCGGGAATGGTTTATCTGATCATCAATAATTATATGCCGCTCCCGGGCCTTGTTCTGGCCTTCAAGAAATACAGCGCCAAAAAGGGGATCTTCGGATCGAAGTTCGTGGGCCTTAAAAATTTCAAATATCTGTTCGCAACAAAGGATGCTTTTATCATCACACGCAATACGCTTCTCTATAACGTGGCATTTATTATCGTGAATACGATTCTTGCCGTTTTTGTTGCCATCCTTTTGTCAGAGCTGACATCCAGAGCCAAGAAGTTCTATCAGTCCATGATCCTCCTTCCCTATATGATTTCCATGGTCATTGTCAGCTATCTGGTTTTCGGTTTCCTGTCAACAGACAACGGATTCATCAACAATACCATTCTGAAGGCGCTTGGAAAGGATCCGATCTCGTGGTATCTGGAACCGAAATACTGGCCGTTTATCCTGATTTTTGTCAGTGCCTGGAAGGGCGTTGGTTATAACTGCATCATATATCTGGCAACGATTCTCGGAATTGACCGAAGCATTTACGAGTCAGCAGCAATTGACGGAGCCTCCAAGTGGCAGCAGATTACGAAGATTACGATTCCACTTCTGAAGCCCACGATCATCATGCTGACCATGCTCGCAATCGGGCGAATTTTCTATTCGGATTTCGGCCTGTTTTATCAGGTTCCTCAGAACTCCGGAGCACTGTTTGGTGTGACGAATACGATTGATACCTATGTTTATCGGGGACTTCTGGAGCTGGGAGATATGTCCATGTCTTCTGCAGCAGGTCTTTATCAGTCGCTTGTTGGATTTGTTCTGGTACTGGGATCCAATCTTCTTGCGAAGAAAATCGATCCGGAATATGCATTGTTCTGAGGAGGAGTTCGCGTGAAAACAAAAGAAGAACGGCGCTTTCAGATATTCGCCAATATCGTGATGATCATTCTGTCCCTCCTTGCCATTGTTCCGTTTGCGCTTCTGGTGATTTCCTCCTTTACGGACAATTCCACGCTGATTGCGAATGGATATTCTTTCCTTCCGGAAAAGTGGAGCACCTACGCATATGAGTATATTTTCAAAACAGGAAACAGCATCATACATGCTTACGGAGTTTCCATTTCTCTGACGGCAGCAGGGACAGCAATCTCTCTTTCCATCACGACGCTGCTTGCCTATGCACTGTCCAAGACGGACCTTCCGGGGCGCAGGATCATGCTGTTCATGGTGGTCTTCACCATGCTCTTTAACGGAGGGTTGGTGCCGACCTACATTGTCTACACGAATGTCCTGAATGTGAAGAACACCTTCTGGGCGCTGCTGGTCCCGGGTCTTTTGATGAATGGCTTCAATGTCATGCTGATGAAATCGTATTTCTGCAGCAGTCTCCCCGGAGAAATTCTGGATGCAGCTTACATCGACGGCGCGGGAGAGTTTCAGACGTTTGCAAGTATTGCGGTTCCGCTTTCGAAGCCGATTATTGCGACGATCGGACTCTTTAACGGAATTGCCTACTGGAATGACTGGATGAACGGCTATATCTATCTGACCAAGAGAACCGATTTGTATTCGGTACAGAATCTTCTGAACCGGATGATGCAGAACATTCAGTATCTGTCTCAGAACAGTGCACATATTCAGGATGCCAGCGTGGGACTTGCCTCCATTCCGTCAGTTTCGGTACGAATGGCAATGGCAACGGTCGGTGTTCTGCCGATTCTGGTTATTTATCCCTTTGTGCAGGGGAACTTTGTGAAGGGAATTACACTCGGAGGAGTAAAGGGCTAAGGAATACGGTGAAATGAAGACGATTGACATTACAGTGAATGAACAGAAAAAGAAAAGCAGAATCCGGAAGGAAATCTACGGTCAGTTTGCGGAGCATCTGGGAAGAGGAATTTATGAAGGACTGTTTGTCCGTCCGGAGTCCGGAATTCCGAATGAAGACGGGATTCGCACGGATGTTGCGGATGCGCTTCGTGAAATCAAGGTTCCGGTGATCCGCTGGCCGGGCGGCTGCTTTGCCGATGAGTATCATTGGATGGATGGGATCGGACCTCTGGAATCCCGTAAAAAGATCATCAACACCAACTGGGGAGGAGTTCTGGAGGACAACAGCTTCGGAACACATGAATTCTTCCATCTTTGTGAAATGCTGGGCTGCGAAGCCTATGTCAATGGCAACATCGGCAGCGGAACGGTAAAGGAGATGGAGGACTGGATGGAATACATCACCTTTGACGGAGAGTCTCCGATGAGCCGTCTGCGCGCCGAAAACGGACGCAGGGAACCCTGGAAAATGAAATTTTTCGGGCTTGGAAATGAAAGCTGGGGCTGCGGAGGGAATATGTTCCCGGAGGATTATGCGACAAGATACCGGCTGTATCAGTCCTTCCTTCATGATTCGCAGAAGGTGCCCGCGGAAAAAATCGCGGTCGGACCTGCCGGGGATGATTACGACTGGACAGAGAAGCTTCTGGAGAAATGCTATCGCAGAAATCAGCCGCAGCGCCACGGCTTTATGGATGGTCTGAGCGTCCATTATTATATGTATCTGCGTGGATGGGATGACAAGGGAAGCGCTCTTTCCTTCACCGACGAGGAATGGGTTCTGACGATGCAGCGCGCTTATTTTCTGAAGGAAATTCTGGAAAAGCATGCAGCGATTATGGACCGCTATGATCCGGAGAAGAAGATCGGACTTGTTGTGGACGAGTGGGGCAACTGGTTCTGGACGGAGGAAGGAACCAATCCCGGATTTCTGTATCAGCAGAATTCGATGCGGGATGCAGTGTCTGCGGGTCTCAATCTGAATGTCTTCAACAAGATGAGTGACCGTATCACAATGACCAACATCGCACAGATGATCAATGTTCTTCAGTCGATGCTTCTGACGCAGGGAGCAGAGCTGGTGAAGACGCCGACGTATTTTGTCTACCGGATGTTCCGTGATCATCAGGATGCAGATCTTCTGGAGAGCGCGGTCAGTGGAAATTATGAGCTGTCGGTTCTTGAGGATGACCGGACAGCCCCTGCCGTGCCTGTTCTTTCGGAATCCGTTTCCATGAACGAAAAAGGAGAGATCAATCTCACGCTGACCAATCAGTCAACGGAAGACGATCTCTCTGTCAGAATACATATGAATGAGTCGAAGCCCTATACTGCAGCTCTCTGCGAAATCCTGCAGGGAGAATCCTCTTCCGAAGATCCGCATGGACTTCGTGCACACAATAGCTTCGAGGAACCGGAGCAGGTGCAGATTCGTCCTTATGCACAGATCTCAAAGGATGAGAGCGGCTTTGCGCTGACGCTTCCTGCAGCAAGTGTGGTGCACCTTACTCTGCGGAAGAATTAAAACAGAAGCTGCAGACCCATCACAATCATCCAGATATAGGCACAGGTCTTCGGGATCATCAAAAGCCCGACCTTCGGATACTTTTTGCAAAGAAGCGTTACCGGCAGATAGCATCCGAAGGAGATGAGGATGGCGGCAACCATTCTGGTCATGTGATAGCCGTTTGCATTTCCGGAAAGAGCGTACAGGATGATGACGCCGATGCCGGTTACGGCAAAGACCGCGTTCCGGAGAATGGAGAGCCGGAGGTTTCCCTCCTCGGAGCACCAGTTGTTCTGCGGCAGCAGGCAGATCGCGATTCGGACGATGGCCGAGATCCAGATCATTGCTTCAACCGCTGCAGGAGCGGAAAGCTCCGGGAAGGTGAACTTCCAGATGTACAGAAGAAGAATGTAGAATACGGTCATCGTAACGGAGGAAACCTGAAGGCCGATTCCGAGCTGCCGTTTGATCTTCTCACTGGTGCCGTGCACAGAACGGATGATTCTGGGAACCAGATGAAAGGCATCTCCGCCGCAGAGGGTCAGAGTCAGGATTCCGTAAAGAAGATACAGAGTGTTTCCGTGTGAGAACGCGAAGAAGAGAATCCCTGCGATCAGGTCAAAGATCAGATATGCGGCGTCAAATACGGCCTCCATCCGATCGGGCATCTGTGCTTTATGCTGGTTTGTCATAGCTTTTGTCATTGTTTCCTTCCTTTCCGTGCCTGTACAGGCATCTGTCTTACATTTTCTGAATTCATTTCGCTGCGTATGTGCGTATCCCGAATGTCTTGTTAACGAATATCGGATGCGTTTTTGATGCATTCCTCTGCGTTCTCGCAGACCTTTCGGAACACATGCATACAGTCCCTGATTTCTTCCGGAGAAAGTCCCCGGAACATATCGTCTGCAAACTGTTTTTGAGCGCGGATTCCGTCCTGAATGATTTCCTTGGCAGAATCCTGCAGATGGATTTCCACATGCTTCCTGTTCTGCCCGTCGGTTTTTCCGGTATAGAGGGCGGATCGGATTTTGTCAACACTTTTTGGATCCTGAGGGAAACTTTTTTGCGTCCGGAAAAGAAAACAAGTATACTAACTCACATAGCTGTTTATGAAAGAAGCGGTTTGGGGCATCGGAAATGAAACAGAAAGAACGAAAAGTGTGGGATCTTGTTTTTCCGGATTTTCCGGAGAGAGAGCCCGAACAGGAGAATATACATCGGGCATTCGAGGGAAAGATCCCGGATTTTTTTGCGGATCAGCTGACGAACCGCGAGCTGGAGGATTTTCTGGAGCATTATGATGAATGCAGGGAATGCCGGGATGAGCTGTCCATTCAGTACCTGATTCATACCGGGCTTGCCAGGCTTGAGACCGGCGAGGTGTTTAACCTTCAGAAGGAGCTGGCAGCCTATGTGGCTCTGGAGCGCGGCCGCCTTTTCCGCAGGGAACGGAATGTGAAGCTGACGGCGCTGTATGAGCTTTTTACGCTGCTTGCCTTTGCCGGGGCGGTTGCTGCCTGTTATGTTCTTGGTATTGTATGACCGATGGAGTGAGAACAGATTGTGGATAAATTAGTACTGATTGACGGACACAGCATATTGAACCGGGCATTTTACGGAATGCCGGATCTGACCAATGCGGCGGGACTTTATACAGGAGCCGTATATGGCTTTCTGAAGATTCTGTTTAAGATTCTGGATGAGGAGAAGCCGCAGTATCTGACGGTTGCGTTTGATGTTCATGCACCGACCTTCCGTCATGAGGCTTTTGCAGATTATAAAGGAACGCGGCATGCCATGCCGGATGAGCTGAGGGAGCAGGTCCCTCTGGTGAAGAAGGTGCTGGAGGCCATGGGAATTGCCATCTGCGAGAGGGCAGGTCTGGAGGCGGATGATATTCTCGGGACGATTGCGAAGAAGGCGCAGGCAGGCGGCATGGAGGTCACTCTTGTCTCCGGAGACCGGGATCTTCTTCAGATTGCAGATGAGCACATTCAGATTCGGATTCCGAAGACGAAAAAGGGCCAGACGGTCATCGAGAATTACTATGCAAAGGATGTTCTGGAGGCGCTGCAGGTAACTCCCGCGGAGTTTATTCAGGTAAAGGCGCTTCAGGGAGATTCCTCGGACAACATTCCAGGCGTTCCGAAGGTCGGGCCGAAGACGGCAACGGACCTGATCGTCCGGTATCATTCGGTGGACGGTGTTTACGAACACCTGCAGGAGATCACGAAAAAGGGCCTCCATGATACCCTTGCGCAGAATGAGGAGCAGGCGCGAATGTCTCTGTTTCTTGCGACCATCAGGACGGATGCGGAGGTTTCGCTGGATCCGGAGAAGGCAAGAATCGGGAACTTCTATACGCCGGAGGCGTTCCGGCTTTATACAGAGCTTGGATTTAAGAATCTTCTTTCGCGTTTTTCCATGGAATCCGTGGCGGCGGCATCCGGGAGCATGGATGGGGCAGACGGAGCTTCCGGAGAACGAAAGGAAGCGGTTCGGATTGTCACCGGAGAGAAAGAAGCGAAGGAGCTTCTTCAGAAGTGGACATCCGGCGGCGAAGAGGACGGAGCGGCTCCGTGGATTGGCGTATATCCTTTCTATGACAGAAATGGCGGAGAGAATGTTCTGCTCGGCGCCGCACTTTCCTGTCGCCGGGAGAAAATTTTCCTGCCTGCCGCCGGTGAGAAAGAAGTGCTTTCGGCGGAGACCTTGATCCGGTATCTGACGGAACTTCGAAGGACTGCCCTGAATGGGAAAATCCGGCTTGCGGTGTTTGATCTGAAATCGCAGTTTGATTTCTTTGGCATGGAAGAGGAGGAGCTGAAGGACGGGATCCATCTGGATGGCATGTTTGACGTTCTTCTTGGAGCCTACCTTCTGAATCCGCTCAAGAACGATTATGAGCCGGAGGATGCTGCCTCGGAATACCTTGGGGAGACGCTTCCTGGAAGACAGCAATTTGCGGGAAAAAGTTCTTTTGCAGAGCTTTTGTCCGGCACCGGCAAGGAGGATGGGCCTGCGGGACTTTCCGCTGCGGCAGAATTTGCCGCACAGATTTCCGATACCCTGGCCAGAGAGGCGGAGCCGGTAAGGAAGAAGCTGGAGGAAGAGGGAATGCTGGAGCTCTATGAGAAGGTGGAGCTTCCTCTTACCTATATTCTGTATGATATGCAGCGAATCGGCATCCGTGTGGTCCCGGAGAAGCTTGCAGCCTACGGAGATCAGCTGACGGGACGGATCGCAGAGCTTGAGAAATCCATCCATGAAAAGGCGGGACACTCCTTTAACATTGCAAGCCCGAAGCAGCTCGGGCAGGTGCTCTTTGAGGAGATGCAGCTTCCCGGCGGGAAGAGGACGAAGAGCGGCTTTTCCACGGCGGCAGATGTACTGGACAAGCTGGCACCGGACTATCCGATTGTGGAAGAGGTTCTGGAGTACCGGGCGCTGACCAAGCTGAAATCGACGTATGCGGATGGACTTCAGGCCTTTATTGCCGATGATTCCAGAATTCATACGACGTTTCATCAGACCATTACGGCCACAGGGCGCATCAGCTCGACGGATCCGAATTTACAGAATATTCCGATGCGGACAGAGCTCGGCAGGGCGATCCGGAAGGTGTTCATCCCCTCTGAGGGTTGCTGCTTCACCGATGCCGACTACTCGCAGATTGAGCTTCGGATTCTGGCCTCCTTGTCGGGCGACGAAGCGCTGATTGAGGCATACCGCGAGAATCGTGATATTCACAGGACAACGGCCTCCCGTGTGTTCCATACACCCTTTGAGGAAGTGACGGATCTACAGAGAAGAAACGCCAAGGCGGTCAATTTCGGCATCGTGTACGGCATCAGCTCCTTCGGACTGTCACAGAATCTTTCGATTTCCAGAGGAGAAGCAAAGGAATACATCGATGAGTATTTCCGCATGTTCCCGGGAATCAAGGTGTTCCTGGACGAGGAGGTTTCGGAGGCGAAGGAAAAGGGGTATTCCGTTACCATGTTCGGAAGACGGCGTCCGATTCCGGAGCTGGGGAGCTCGAATTTCATGCAGCGACAGTTCGGCGAGCGCGTCGCGATGAATGCGCCGATTCAGGGAACCGGAGCGGACATCATGAAGATCGCAATGATCCGTGTCTTTGAAGAGCTGCACCGGCAGGGGCTTTCCTCACGGCTCATTCTGCAGATTCACGATGAGCTTCTGATAGAGACAAAGGCCGGAGAAGAAGAAAAGGTGGCGCAGATCCTTCGGGATGGCATGATGGGGGCAGCGAAGCTCCTGGTTCCTCTTGAGATTGACTGTCACACGGGAGCAGACTGGTACGAGGCAAAATGAAAATCATTGGTGTTACGGGGGGCGTCGGCTCCGGAAAAACCGAGCTGCTGCATTATATTGAGAAAAATTACCACTGCCGTATCCTTTTGGCGGATGAAGCCTCTCATGAGGTGATGCAGAAGGGAGGGCGGATTTATGAACCTCTGGTTGCACTTTTGGGAAGCTCTGTTCTTGACAGCAGCGGCGAGATCAACCGGAAGGAAATGGCGGCCCGGATTTTCTCCCATGAGGAGCTGCTTGGCAGAGTCAATGCGCTGATTCACCCTGCGGTCAGGGAATTTATTCTGGAAGCTGTCGCAGAAGAACGGGAAAAAGCCGCTGCCGGCGCTGACGATGCGGTGGATTATTTTTTTCTGGAGGCGGCACTTCTGATCGAGTGCGGCTACCGCTCTGTTGTAGATGAAATGTGGTATATTTACTGTGATCTTGCGGTCCGGAGAGAGCGCCTGAAGAAATCCAGGGGCTATTCCGACGAGAAGATTGACAGCATTCTTTCCTCTCAGCTTACGGAGGCGGAGTTCCGGAGCGGCTCGGATGTCGTTATTGACAACTCGGGAAATCTGGAAGATGCTTACAGACAGATTCGGGAGGCGCTTGCTTCCGGAGAGAGGAAATGAAGAAAGAGACAGCATGAGATTTCAGACCTTTGCGAGCGGATCCAGCGGCAACTGCAGCTATATCGGCTCTGAGACAACGCACCTTCTGTTTGACGTCGGCATCAGTCGGAAACGGACGCAGGAGGCATTAAACCGGATCGATCTGGATTTTCCGGATATCGACGGTATTTTTATCACGCATGAGCATTCCGATCATATTCAGGGCCTTGCGATGATCCTGAAAAAATATGACATCCCGGTCTATGCAACGGCCGGAACGATCGCGGCAATCCGGAGAATGGAGAAATACAGGGAGCTTGCAGCGGATCGCTTCATTCCGGTCAGGGCAGATGAGAAGACGGTTGTGAAGGACATCACGGTGAATCCGATGACGATTTCGCACGATGCGGCCGAGCCCGTGGGCTACCGGGTCCTGTACGGGGGAAAGAAGATTTCCATCTGCACCGATCTTGGATGCTACACGGATTATACGAAGGCGTGTCTGAAGGATTCGGATGTGCTTCTTCTCGAAGCCAATCACGATGTCAATATGCTGCAGGTGGGGCCGTACCCGTATCCCTTGAAGCAGAGAATCCTGTCGGACAGGGGGCACTTGTCCAATGCAGCAAGCGGAACGCTTCTCGACAGCGTTCTGAATTCACATATGAAAGCAATTTTTCTGGGGCATCTTTCACAGGAGAACAACTACCCGGATCTCGCCTTTGAAACCGTCCGTCTGGAAATCAATGCGGCGGATGATGACTACGAGGCGGATGAGCTTCCGATCCGGGTTGCACCGAGGAAGGAAGCATCCGGAATGGTTGAAATATAGAGCAGTAACGCACAGGAAAGGACGGAACACATGGAGAAAAGAGCGATCATCACGGTTGTCGGAAAGGACACCGTCGGAATCATTGCAAGCGTCTGCAGCTTTCTTGCAGAGCGCAGGATCAACATTCTGGACATTTCCCAGACGATCGTGCAGGGCTACTTCAACATGATGATGATTGTGGATTTTGCAGAACTGAAGGAGCCCTTCGGCGATATGGCGGAGGAGCTTGCCGTGATCGGAAGAGAGAAGCTTGGCGTTCAGATCAAATGCCAGAAGGAAGAAATCTTCGATTCGATGCATCGAATCTGAGACAGAACGGAGGTTATTATGATCAATATCCGCGAAGTGGAAGAAACCAATGCCATGATTGAAAAGGAGAATCTGGATGTCCGCACGATCACGATGGGCATCAGTCTCCTGGACTGTATCAGCTCGGATCTTCCGACTCTGAAGAAGAATATTTATGAGAAAATCTATTCTCTGGCGAAGGATCTTGTTTCGACAGGGGAAGATATTTCCCGCGATTTCGGGATTCCGATTGTCAACAAAAGAATTTCGGTGACGCCCATCGCTCTGGTCGGCGGATCTGCCTGCCACAGCCCGGAGGATTTTGTGGAAATCGCAAAGACTCTGGATGAGGTGGCAAGAAAGGTTGGTGTGAACTTCCTTGGAGGCTACAGCGCCCTTGTGTCCAAGGGCATGACAAAGGCAGATGAGCTTCTGATCCGTTCCATTCCGCAGGCGCTGAAGGAGACGCAGGTTGTCTGCTCCTCTGTAAATCTCGGATCGACCAAGACGGGCATTGACATGGACGCTGTGCGGCTGATGGGCTCCATCATCAAGGAGACTGCAGAGGAGACAAAGGAGCTTCCGGTAAACGGCTGTGCAAAGCTTGTCGTTTTCTGCAATGCGCCGGATGACAATCCGTTTATGGCGGGGGCCTTCCACGGCGTGACCGAGACAGATGTGATTCTGAATGTCGGTGTCTCCGGCCCCGGCGTTGTGAAAAAAGCTCTGGAATCCTGTCACGGTGCGGATTTTGAGACGCTTTCCGAAACCATCAAGAAGACCGCCTTCAAGGTGACCCGTGTCGGCCAGCTGGTTGCAAAGGAAGCCTCTGCGCGGCTCGGCGTTCCGTTTGGCATCATTGACCTTTCTCTTGCGCCGACCCCGGCAATCGGAGATTCGGTTGCGGATATTCTGTGTGAGATGGGCCTGGAGAAGGCAGGAGCTCCCGGTACGACGGCTGCACTTGCGATGCTGAACGATCAGGTGAAAAAGGGCGGCCTTATGGCGTCCAGCTATGTGGGCGGTCTTTCCGGTGCCTTCATTCCGGTCTCGGAGGACCAGGGAATGATCGATGCGGCAAGAGCGGGCGCTCTTACGCTGGAAAAGCTGGAGGCGATGACCTGTGTCTGCTCGGTGGGACTGGATATGATTGCGATCCCCGGAGACACCAAGGATACGACGATTGCAGGAATTATCGCGGATGAGATGGCTCTTGGCATGGTGAACCAGAAGACAACGGCCTGCCGCCTGATTCCGGTGCCCGGAAAGGGTGTTGGCGAAGAGGTTGAGTTCGGAGGCCTTCTTGGATATGCACCGATCATGCCGGTAAATCCTTTTGGCTGTGACGAGTTTGTGAATCGAAAGGGAAGAATTCCTGCCCCGGTACACAGCTTTAAGAACTGATTACAAACGAAAACGGAGGGGTTGGTTATGGAAGCAAAAAAATACGATGTAACAGCACTTGGAGAGCTTCTTGTGGATTTTACGGCAGGACCCGTCAGCTCACAGGGAAATCCGACCTTTGAGGCAAATCCGGGCGGTGCACCCTGCAACGTACTGTCCATGCTGCAGAGGCTTGGCCATCAGACTGCCTTCATCGGCAAGGTCGGTAAGGATGCCTTCGGCGAGATGCTGAAGGAGAAGGCCGGAGCGCAGGGAATTGACATGAGCGGTCTGTCGATGGATGACAGCGTGCATACAACGCTTGCATTTGTGCAGAAGCTTGCAAACGGGGATCGTGATTTCTCCTTTTACCGGAAGCCGGGTGCGGATATCATGCTTCGTCCGGAGGATGTACGGGCTCACCGGGATCTGATCGAGCAGTCCGAAATTTTCCATTTCGGAACCCTGTCCATGACCGATGAGCTGGTGGATCGTGCGACAAAGGAAGCCCTGACCATTGCCAAGGATAACGGCGTCACCATCTCCTTTGACCCCAATTATCGTCCGCCGCTCTGGAATTCGGAGGATGAGGCAAGAGAGAAGATGATATTTGGCATGCAGAACACCGATATCATGAAGATCTCGGACAATGAAATTGTGTTCCTGACAGGCGAAGAGGATCTGGATAAGGGTGTGCGTCTTCTGATTGACCGCTATGAGATTCCGCTTGTATTTGCAACGCTTGGACCGGACGGAAGCCGCGCCTACTACAAGGGCGAGCGCGTGGACTGCCCCGGCTTTAAGAATCCGAACACCATTGAGACAACCGGCGCCGGAGATACCTTCTGTGCCTGCGGTCTTCATTTTGTTCTGAAGTATGGCCTGAAGGAGCTGAATATTTTCCGCCTTCGGGAGCTTCTGACCTTTGCAAATGCGGCAGCTTCTCTTGTGACGACAAGACGCGGTGCACTTGCCGTTATGCCGACCGAAGAGGAGGTGCAGGAGTACCTTCGCAGCTTCCGGTAAGAGCCTGATCGGAAGAAGGCTGAGACTGAAGACTCCGGCCGGAACGGATTTTTTGGTTGATTTTCGCTTTTGCTCTGGTATAATGAATTGCATGCACGGAACAGCACAGTTGTGCATGCATCTGCGGTATTAGTTCATCGGTAGAATGCGACCTTCCCAAGGTTGAGAGGTGGGTTCGATTCCCATATACCGCTTACATTTTTTATCGGCTTTCACTGAGGCTCAGTGGGAGCCGTTTTTTTTGTTGGTGCGCTTCCGGTTTTATTCGGAGCGTTTTCAGAATGTGCTACAATAGCGCCATGATGACTTTAACCTTCTTACTGACAGTTACATATGAGAAAGCAATGCGGCTCCTTTCGGAGGCGGTCATACTTCTTTACAGCTGCTTCCGGAGCGGCCTTCTCTGGCAGGCGGCCGGAATGGGGCTTTTGACGGTGATGATTTTCTTCCTGCCTTCCCTGTGGATTTCCTGGAGGATTGCAGGGAAACGCTGCCGCGGAGAGCGGGCGGGAGGCATCCGGAAGGGAATTTTGTCGGTGCTGCTTGTGCTGCCTCCGACTCTGTGCGGAGCACTTTTGATGCTTGCCTTCGGGACGGATGGAATTACAGGGCGTGCGCTGGTCCATCGGATCGGATGGCAGGGAAGCTATCCCTGGCTGGGGGCCTTGTTTGCCGGGCTTCTGGCGTCGGTGCCGGTGCTGCGCCTTTCGTTTCAGCGGGCACTTTCGGGAACGGATCCTGTTCTTCTTCAGACGGCGGAAACTCTGGGGATCCGGAGAAGAAGAGCCTTCTGGAGCATTGCGGTGCCGGGAGCCATGAAGGGAATTGCAGAGGGAACGATTCTGGCCGCGGCAAGAGCGGTGGGAGAGTACGGAGCCTGCTCGTTGATGGCGGCTTCCGGGAATGGAGCCGGATATGCGGCGGCCTGGATCTGGGATCTTGGCGCTCTTGCAGCAGGAGGAATTCTCTGCGCGGCGGCAGCCGGAATTTTTCATTGCAAAGAGAAAAGGAAGCACGGGAAGCATGAGTCTTGAAGTACAGATCCGGAAAAAGGAAGCAGACCGGACGCTGAAGATGAGTCTCCGCACAGAAGAACGGTTCCTTTCTGTGCTGGGAGAAGAGAGCGGCGGGAAAACAGCACTTTTGCACTGCCTTTCCGGCCTTGTGCTGCCGGATGAGGGGAGCATTTCCATGAACGGGAGGGTGCTCTATGATTCGCTTCAGAAGATTTGCATTCCGCCAGCAGAGAGAAGGGCAGTTCTTCTGCCGGAGAATTATGCGCTTTTCCCCGGAATGACGGTGGAGGAAAATCTCCGGCTTGTTCTTCGGGAGACAGAGAGGAACGTACATCGAAAGGAAAGAAAGCTGATCACGACGGAAAAGACGGCGCAGCTTCTGAAGGAATACGGTCTGGATGGTCTTGGCGGCTGTTATCCGGGAGAGCTCTCGCGTGCGCAGCAGCTTCGTGCGGCAATGGCAAGAACAATGGCCGCTTCACCGGAGCTGGTGCTTCTGGACAATCCTTTCTCAAGGCTGGATCCGTATCTTCGGGCGGAGCTTCTTGCCGAAATTCGCGAGAAGCTTTCCGGAGAGAAAAAGGTGACCGTGGTTCTTGCGACCGCGGACCGGGATGAAGCGTATGCCATGGGCGGCGATATCGTTTCTCTGGAAAACGGGGTCACCGGCGAGGCAAAGTCAAGAGACTTCTTTTTCCGTGAGCCCTCGACGGTGGGAGCTGCACTTTTGTCGGGCTGCCATAACATTGCAGAAGCAAGAAGGCTGGATGCGTACCATGCGCTGGTGCCCGCCTGGGGCGCTGTTTTTGTTTTTGCAGGGAAGAAGGCTGCGGCAGAGCAGAAGGGCTGGGAGAAGCTTCCGGAGGATCTGGCAGCGATCGGAATCCGTGAAGAGGATTTCCGAAGGGAGCTGCCAAAGGATGCGGCTTTCGGGGAATACAGGTGCTTCACAATCCACGTGGAGAAAATCGAGGAGGAGCTTCAGAACTGGAAGGTGTGGTTTACGGCAGGACGTTTGTCGAAGCGGCGGAGTTTTGCGGGAAAGGCTTCCGGGGGAAGTGCTTCGGAAAACGGGCAGGGCACCGATGAGAGGAGCGGACTTTTCCTCTGGAAGATTTCCAGGCGGGAAATTTCCAGAGAGGAGCTTCGGGGGATCCGGAGACTCTATGTAAAGAATCGTCAAATTATGCGTCTTTCCGATTCAAAACAGGGATAAAACCGTTTTTTTATCAGTTGTCGGAGTCTCTTCGCTGATATATGATGAAGGTGTCATGAGAGCGCAGCATCCGGCGTTTCTCTGACGGATAAATATACGTTTCATATTTCATGAGTAAGGAGACTGAATATGAGTGATACCAATCTCACGACTGCTGTCTGCGAGGAAAAGGGACCCATCACTGACGAGCTTCTCACAAAGATGAATGCTTACTGGCGTGCGGCCAATTACCTTTCTGCATGCCAGCTGTATCTTCTGGACAACCCGCTTCTTAAGAAGCCGTTGACCATGGATATGGTGAAGAAGAAAATTGTCGGACACTGGGGAACCGTTCCCGGACAGAACTTTGTATTTGTACATCTGAACCGCGCCATTAAGAGATACGATCTGGACCTGATCCTTCTTTCCGGTCCTGGACATGGCGGAAACTTCTATATTGCTAATGATTACCTTGACGGCTCCTACAGCGAGATCTATCCGAACATCTCTGAGGATGTTGACGGAATGCAGAAGCTGTTCAAGCAGTTCTCTTTCCCGGGCGGCGTTCCTTCTCACTGCGCACCGGAGACTCCCGGCTCCATCAACGAGGGCGGCGAGCTCGGCTATTCCATTGCGCATGCATTCGGAGCTGTATTCGATAATCCGGATCTGATTGCCGCTGTTACCGTTGGTGACGGCGAGGCGGAGACCGGCCCTCTTGCCACCTCCTGGCAGAGCAATAAGTTCCTGAATCCTGTCAGCGACGGTGCAGTTCTTCCGATTCTGCATCTGAACGGATACAAGATTGCAAACCCGACCATCTTCGCACGCATGTCGCATGAAGAGATGGTGAATTTCTTCCATGGCTGCGGCTGGGAGCCGTATTTTGTCGAGGGTGACGACCCGATGACGATGCACCGCAAGATGGCGGAGACCATGGACGAAGTGATCGAGAAGATCCAGACGATCCAGAAGAATGCAAGAGAGAACAATGACACGACGCGTCCGGTATGGCCGATGATCGTTCTTCGCACACCGAAGGGCTGGACCGGCCCGAAGGTAGTTGACGGACAGCGTATTGAAGGCAACTTCCTGGCTCATCAGGTTCCGATCATGATGGACAAGCCGGAGCACCTGCAGATGCTCTCGGACTGGCTCCACAGCTACAAGCCGGAAGAGCTGTTTACCGATGACGGTAAGCTGATTCCGGAGCTGAAGGCGCTGGCTCCTGTCGGCAATGCACGTATCGGTGCAAACCCGCACGGAAACGGCGGTAAGCTTCTTCGTGATCTGCGCATGCCTGATTTCCGCGACTATGCATTCGATATCGGAGACGGCCACGGAAGCAAGGACGGTCAGGATATGACCGAGATGGGCAAGTTCATCCGTGACGTCTTCAAGCTGAATGATGACGCGAAGAACTTCCGTATCTTCGGACCCGACGAGACAAACTCCAACCGTCTGAATGCAGTCTTTGATGTAGAGAACAGAGATTGGAATGCGGAGCATCTGGATACGGACGATCATCTTGCTGCAGATGGACGTGTTATGGACTCCATGCTTTCCGAGCATATGTGCGAAGGCTGGCTTGAGGGCTATCTTCTGACCGGCCGTCACGGCTTCTTCGCAACCTATGAGTCCTTTGCAAGAATTATAGACTCCATGGCTGCACAGCATGCGAAGTGGCTGAAGGTCTGCAACCAGCTGTCCTGGCGTGAGGAGATCGCTTCTCTGAACCTGATCATGTGCTCGACCGTATGGCAGCAGGATCATAACGGATTTACCCACCAGGATCCCGGCTTCATGGATCATATGGCAAACAAGAAGGCAGACGTTGTTCGCATTTATCTGCCGCCGGATACCAACTGCCTGCTGTCCACGATGGATCACTGCCTGCGTTCCAAGAACTATGTGAACGTAATCGTAGCTTCCAAGCATCCTCGTCCGCAGTGGCTGTCCATGCCGGAAGCAGTCAAGCACTGCACACAGGGCATCGGCATTTGGGAGTGGGCTTCCAACGATCAGGGTCAGGAGCCGGATATCGTCTTCGCCTGCGCAGGTGAGACACCGACCCTTGAGGCACTGGCAGCTGTCAGCATCCTGAATAAGGAGCTTCCGGACCTGAAGATCCGCTTCATCAACGTTGTGGACCTCTTCAAGCTTCAGCCCTCCAATGAGCACCCGCACGGTCTGACGGATGAAGAGTATGACATGCTGTTTACAAAGGACAAGCCGGTCATCTTCAACTTCCATGGATATGCAGGACTCATCCATGAGCTGACCTATCGCCGTCACAACAACCGTCTGATTCATGTTCGCGGCTACAAGGAGGAAGGCACCATCACGACTCCGTTTGATGTACGCGTACAGAACGACGTGGATCGTTTCCATCTGGTACAGACTGCTCTGCAGAATCTGCCTCAGCTTGGCAACAAGGGCGCTTATCTGTATCAGAAGATGAGCAACAAGCTTGTTGAGCATAAGCAGTACATCCATGAGTATGGCCAGGATCTGCCGGAAGTAGCAGACTGGAAGTGGGAAGACAGATAATCGGAAGCATCCCTCGAATACTTGTCAGCACTGACATGCAGAATATAAAGGAGCTTCGCCGCATGAACGGCGAAGCTCCTTTTTGACATCCGGCCATATGCACAGGCAGGAAAGATATGCTACACTAAAGTGTATTGTGAAAATACCAGAAAGCCCGGAGGAACGCTATGAGATGTCCATTCTGTGGAAAAGAAGACAACCGTGTGATCGACTCGAGGCCGGTGGAAGAGAACAATTCCATCCGGAGACGAAGAATCTGTGATACCTGCGGGAGACGCTTTACTACGTATGAGAAGGTAGAAACCATTCCGCTTGTTGTCATCAAAAAGGACAACAACAGAGAGCCGTATGACCGCTCCAAGATAGAGGGCGGTATTTTGCGCGCCTGCCATAAGAGACCGGTTTCCGTCAATCAGATCAAACACACCGTGGATGAGATTGAGGCGGAGATTTTTGACCGCGAGGAGAAGGAAATTTCGAGCCGCGAGATCGGTGAGCTGGTCATGGAGAAGGTGCATGATCTGGATCCGGTTGCCTATGTCCGTTTTGCTTCGGTGTATCGCGAATTTAAGGACGTTGAGACCTTTATGGATGAGCTGGAGAAGGTCCTGAAGACGGAGAATGGCAAGAAAGCACTGGGACTTGGGATGGATCGCCGATGAAAGATTTGTTTTTTCCGGACAGACGGGTGAAGTCTGCCTATGAGATCGACTATCGCGGCCTTTATGAAGAGGGAATCCGCGGGCTTATTTTTGATATTGACAATACGCTGGTGAATCCGAATGCGCCTGCGGATGACAGGGCAAAGAAGCTGTTTGCAAGGCTCCGGGACATGGGCTTTCAGACGGTCATTCTTTCCAACAATACCGGAACGCGTGCCAGTCTTTTTGCAAAGGATGTCGGAAGCACGGTTGTGACCCGGGCGATGAAGCCGCTTCCGCATAAATACCGGAAGGCGATGCAGCTTATGGGAACCGATGCGAAGACGACGGTGTTTATCGGAGATCAGGTATATACGGACATCTGGGGTGCCAACAATGCAGGGGTCATTTCCATTCTGACGGAGCCCTTGACGACGCAGGAGGAATTCTGGGTTCGCTGGAAGAGGAAGCTGGAAGCTCCGGTACGAGGACACAAGAAATGGAAATAAATGGAAAAACAGCGGTATATGGACTGATCGGGAATCCGGTTGGTCATTCATTTTCCCCTCTCATCCATAATCTTCTGGCAGAAGGTCTGGGAGTGAATCTGGTTTACGAGACCTTTCCGGTGGCGGATGAGAGCATGATTCCCGATGCGGTGAAGGGCGCGTATGCGCTTGGAGTACAGGGAATGAATGTGACGGTGCCGTACAAAAGCGCAGTCATTCCGAATCTTCCGGAGGTGGATCCGATTGCGAGAGCGATTGGCGCCGTCAATACTTTGGTCCGGCAGGAGCCGGGAACAGCGGAAGACGGAAGCGTGATTCCGGGCGGATACAAGGGCTACAATACGGATTATCCCGGCCTTTTTCGGGCGCTTACGGAAATGGGAATTGTTCTGAAGGAAATGTCGGTGATTCTGATTGGCGCCGGCGGCGCGGCAAGAGCGGCTGGCTTTATGTGCGGAGATGCAGGGGTAAGGAAGCTCTGCATTCTGAACCGGACCCCGGAAAAGGCGCAGCATCTTGCGGGAGATCTGAAGGAAGAATTTCCGGACATGGCAGTCTCGGCACAGCTTCTTTCGGAAGCTGCTGCGGTGTCGATGAAGATGAAATCCGAGGGCGAACAGGTTCTTGCCATTCAGTGCACGAACGTCGGTCTTGCTCCGAAGGTGGAGAATGTACCGGTGGAGGATCCTGCTTTTTATGAGCATCTGGATGCTGCCTATGACTGCATCTACAATCCGGAGGAAACCCGTTTCCTTTCCATGGTAAAGGCGGCGGGCAAGCCGGGGAGAAACGGCATGGATATGCTGCTGTGGCAGGGAATTTTATCCTTTGAACACTGGACCGGGAAGAGACCGGACCGGGAGCTGGTTGAAAAGATCCGCCATAGTCTGTATGCGTTTTTCAAGTCAAACGGGGGCAGCAGATGAACAATTATGTCCTGATTGGTTTTATGGGCTGCGGCAAGACCACCATCGGCAGAGAGCTTGCCGGGAAAACGGGCATGAAGCAGCTTGACACGGATGCACTCATTGTGCAAAGGGCCGGCATGCCGGTTGCGGAAATTTTTCATAAAGAAGGAGAACAGGGATTTCGTTTTCGGGAGACGGAGCTTCTGAAGGAGCTTACGTCAGACGGACGGGAGAATGTGATCTATTCGACAGGAGGAGGAATTGTCCTTCAGGAAGAAAACAGAGAGCTTCTTCGAAGGCTTGGAACGGTGATCCTTTTGGAGATTACGCCGGATGAGGTGATCCGGCGCCTTGGAAAGGATACCACGCGGCCGCTTTTGCAGGGACTGGACCGTATGAAGAAGGTACGAACACTGATGGCGCGCAGAAGACAGGCCTATGAGGACTGCGCGGATATCTGCGTTGCGGTATCCGGAAAGAAGCCGGCGGAGATTGCGGCGGAAATTCTATGCGCGGTTGAGAATAAAAAGACGGACAGGGAGCAGAAATGAAGAAAATACTGGTCATCAACGGCCCGAATCTGAATTTCCTCGGGATCCGGGAGAAGAGCATTTACGGAACAGAGAATTACAGCGCTTTGCTTGGAATGATTCAGAAGCATGCTGCAGATCTCGGCATCGCGGCGGAGTGCTGGCAGTCCAATCACGAAGGAGCGATCATCGATAAGCTGCAGGAGGCTTATTTTGATGAGGATCTCATCGGAGTGGTCATCAATCCCGGGGCGTATACGCATTACAGCTATGCGATTCATGATGCGCTTCGAAGCGTTTTTGTTCCGAAGGTGGAAATCCACATCAGCGACATCCATGCCAGAGAGGCGTTTCGCGAGATGTCCGTGACGGCACCGGCCTGCGATCATCAGATCGTGGGACATGGCCTTTTGGGGTATCTGGAAGCGATGGACTGGATTTGTGCAAAAAAGCCTTGAAAAACAGGCCTGTTTTCGGTATCATGATTGCGTAATTGTGACTATATATTTCCAGGAGGATTATCTACATGATCACAGCCAGTGACTTCAGAAACGGCGTTACCATCGAGAAGGATGGCAACGTATATGAGATTATCGAATTCCAGCACGTTAAGCCCGGAAAAGGCGCAGCTTTCGTAAGAACCAAGCTGAAGGACATCATCAACGGAGGCGTTACCGAGACCACCTTCCGTCCTACCGAGAAGTTCCCTCAGGTTCGTATCGACCGCAAGGACTTCCAGTATCTGTACAAGGATGGTGATATGTGGACCTTCATGGACACGGAGTCTTATGAGCAGATCAGCCTTGGCGCAGATGTCTGCGGCAGCGACATGAAGTTCGTCAAAGAGAACGACATGATCAAGGTTGATTCCTACAACGGCAATGTATTTGCAATCGAGCCTCCGATGTTCGTAGAGCTTGAGATTACCGAGACGGAGCCTGGCTTTAAGGGAAACACCGCTACCGGTGCAACCAAGCCTGCTACGGTAGAGACCGGTGCACAGGTTGCAGTACCGCTGTTCTGCAACATCGGCGATAAGATCAAGATTGACACCAGAAGCGGCGAGTATCTCTCCAGAGCATAATGCATGATGGATGCCGGATGAGAGCTGGTACAGGATCATGAATTTTCACAAAGACAATGGAAACCTGCGTTTCCGTTGTCTTTGTTTTTTGGGTGCGCCTGTCGGCGCACGTTTTCAGAAGCCTTATTTCAGGAGGAAAATTCATGAATTCTTGTAATATCCGCGGGAAAGGCCTGTGCGCGGAAAAGGTAAATCTCGCACAGACGATGCCTTACCAGAAGGCAAAGGAGAGAATCTGTATTCGTACCGTGAACCATTGTCATAATCGTCAGGAATTGGAAAAGCTTCCGTATATCGGCTGGGAGGATCTGGCAATTGTGTTCTGCTACGATGTGGAGGACGGAGGAGAAATTCCGATTCTTCCGGAGGATCTGCAGCAGTGGGGAATTGATCTGTATGAGCTGCATCGGAATGCTCTGATTCAGAGCCGGAGAATTCATCCGCCGCTGTTTGCTTCGCTGCGGGAGGTTCTCGGCCTTCCGGAGGACTGCGAAGATGCCGGGGCTGAGAGCTCACTGTATGTGCTGACCTGCAGAAAGGCTTTTTACGGCTCGTCGGTGATGTTTTATCCGGGAATGATGACCTACCTTGCGGAACGGCTTGGAGGCGATCTTTATGTGATTCCCTGCTCGGTTCATGAGGTGCTTTTGATCCGGAAGGAGGAGATCGAGGATCCGCAGGGGCTGGTTTCCATCATCCGCTCCATAAACCGGCAGGAGCTTCTTCCGGGAGATATTCTCTCGGATTCCTTATACGAGTATCTGGCGGACAGGGACCTTCTGCGAAGATTGGCATGGAATGGCTGATTCTCATACGGAAAAGACGAATTTCGGCATGAGGAGGGACTTTACTTTTTGCGTCTGCGAGGGTATGATGCTCACGTAAAGCGATGAAGAGACGAGTAGAACTGTACGAAAGCCTTCAGAGAGGAATTCTCCCGGAAATGCAGCGGTTATGGCTGCATGAGCGAAGAACCGGCAGGGCGCCTGCCCAAGCGGCTTCGGAGCGCGGGATGCTGTGAGAATTCCGGCGATGACGCAGTTTGAAGACCAGCTCCGAGCGGCCCCAATCCGGCCCGGTGATTCCGTGATCATCATGAACGAAGCAAGAAAACAGGGTGGAACCGCGTAGAGATACGCCCCTGACGCTGCCTGATGCGGTGTCAGGGGCGTTTTTGCATTCATAAAGGAGAACAGCAATGGAAAAAGAACAGTATCTGGAAGTGTATCGTCATTCACTGGCTCATATTCTGGCCAAGGCGGTTTTGGAGCTTTACGGCAAGGAGACCCAGTATGCCATCGGACCGCAGATCGATGACGGGTTTTATTATGATTTCGTCCTGCCGGAGGGGAAGACCATTCAGGAGGCCGATTTCAAGAAGATCGAAGATAAGATGCGCGAGATTCTGAAGCGTAAGGAGAACTGGACCAGAAAAGAGGTCTCCCGGGCAGAGGCACTGGAGATTTTCAAGGGACAGCACTTTAAGACGGAGCTGATTGAGGAGCTTCCGGAGGATGAGACGATCACCATCTACTACACCGGCGACGATTATGTGGATCTGTGCAGAGGACCTCACGTTGAGAATTCCCAGGATCTTCTGTCTGCAGCATTTGAGCTGCGCAGCGTTTCCGGCGCTTACTGGAGAGGTGACGAGCACCGCGATCAGATGACCAGAGTTTATGCGTATGCTTTTCCGGACAAGGCGGCTCTGAAGGCACACAAGGATCTGATCCGGGAGGCAAAGGAAAGAGATCACAAACTGATCGGAAAGCAGACAGAGCTGTTTTACTTCGATCCCACTGCACCCGGAATGCCTTACTGGATGCCCAGAGGATGGAAGCTGTTCAACGCCCTGCTTGACTTCTGGAGAGGAATTCATGAAGAGCATGGCTATCAGGAAATTTCCGGACCGGTTCTGTCGAAGAAGGAGCTGTGGGAGACCTCGGGTCACTGGGCGCACTATCAGGACGGCATGTTCATCATTCCTCCGGCAGAGGGAGAGAGCGAGGAGGATACCTACGCACTGAAGCCGATGAACTGCCCGAATGCCATTAAGATTTATCAGACCAAGCCCCGTTCCTACAAGGATCTGCCGCTTCGCATTAACCAGGTGGACGTCATTCACCGTAAGGAAAAGAGTGGCGAGCTCAATGGTCTGTTCCGTGTACAGCAGTTCCGTCAGGACGATGCACATATTCTTGTGACCGAGGAGCAGATCGCAGATGAGATCAATGATATCATGGATATCGCGACACAGATCTACGGAACCTTCGGACTGACCTATGGCGCAGAGCTCTCCACACGTCCGGATGACTATATGGGCGATATCAACACCTGGAATCAGGCGGAGGCGGACCTGAAGAAGATCCTTCTGGACAAGTATGGTGAGAACGGCTTCGAAATCAACGAAGGTGACGGCGCATTCTATGGTCCGAAGATCGATCTGAAGATGAAGGATGCTCTTGGACGTGAGTGGCAGATGGGAACCATCCAGCTTGATTTCCAGCTTCCGCTGAACTTCGGAATGAAGTATACGGCAGCAGATGGAACACAGAAGCAGCCGGTTATGATCCACCGCGCAATTTTCGGATCCATGGAGAGATTCATCGGAATCATCACGGAGAACTTCAAGGGAAGCTTCCCGTTCTGGCTTTCTCCTTATCAGATCGGCATTGTTCCGATTCGTCCGGAGCACAATGAGTATGCGAAGAAGGTCGCAGACCTGTGCCGTAAAAACGGACTTCGTGTGGAAGCAGATTACTCCGACAATAATATGAAGACCAAGATCAAGGGCTTTAAAAATTACAAGGATCCTTATATCCTGGTTCTTGGCGACAACGAGGCAGCAAACAACACGGTTTCGATCAATATCCGCGGCAACAAGCAGCTGAATAATGTACCGCTGGATGAATTTCTGGATCTGTGTGACCGCATGGTGGAAGAGCACAGCCTGGAACTAACAGAAACGTTGGAAAATTAACGAAACAGGGATTCCTTTGTGCGAAAATAATGTGATATCATTACTGTAAATTCACATTTCAATATTGCGGACAGGGGGATTCTGAATATGCTGCTACAGGGGAAGAAAGCAATCGTAACGGGTGGTACACGCGGCATCGGATATTCGATCGCGGAGACTTTTCTGAGAAACGGAGCGTCTGTCGCTATTTTTGGTTCCAGACAGGAGACGGTGGACAAGGCGCTTGCACAGCTGAAGGAAGAGAATCCGGAATGGGATGTCATTGGCATGTGGCCGGATCTGACGGACTATGCTGCGATGGACGCTGCATTTACAGAGGTGGAGAAGGCATTCGGACGGATTGATATTCTGGTGAACAATGCCGGAATCTCGGCAAGGGAACCGTTGTACGAATATACAACGGAAGAGTTTCGGAAGATTATGGATCTGAATGTCATCGCGGTCTTCAACGGATGCCGCGCGGCAGCTCTTCGAATGAAGAAACTCGGCGGAGGATCCATCATCAACACCAGTTCGATTGTCAGCCTTTACGGACAGCCGTCCGGCGTGGGCTATCCGACCAGCAAGTTTGCGGTCAACGGTCTCACGAAGAGCCTTGCCCGCGAGCTTGGAAGGGATAACATTCGTGTGAATGCGGTTGCCCCGGGGGTTACCAGAACGGACATGGTTGCCAACCTGCCGGAGGAAATGGTGAAACGCGTATGTGCTCCGATTCCGCTCGGCCGCATGGGCGAGCCGCAGGAGGTGGCAAATGCATTCCTGTTCCTGGCAAGCGATCTTGCAAGCTATGTGACAGGAACCATTCTCTTTGTAGACGGAGCGGCACAGACCTGAGTGAAAAAGACGTATTTTGTGCAGAGCCGGATCCTGATTTGGCAGGCGTCTTTGGAACAGTGCAGAATCTGATTGAAGCCGACGTATTTTGCTCGGAACTTGATTGAAACGAGCATGTGCGGCTGTTGAGGCGCCTGTCCCGGAAAGCTATAATAGGTTCGTAGTGAAAACCAGATCTCGCGATCTTACTGATCGCGAGATCTGGTTTTTTAACTGGGGGATAGAGCTTGAAGGTGACAATGATATGCCGCCTTCAAACTGCAGCATCGGCGCTGACGCACCGGCTTTTGCATTCAAACTGCTACATCGGCGTTGACGCACTGGCTTCTGCCGCATTCGGTAAAAACGTCTTTGCGGATTTTGCCTCAGCGAGGTGTAAAATGAGAGTTTTATTAATTCTGGTTGACGGAATGTGACCGGATTGCGAACTCCCTTCCGGATGATTTTACTGTCATAGTTACCGCGGACCACGGCGGTCATGACAGAACGCACGGCACCGATTCTCCGAAGGATATGATCATACCGTTCATCATCAAGGGAAAAGATTTTAAACCCGGCGAAAAACTTGAGAATGTAAGCATAAAGGACATTGCTCCGACGGTCGCGAAGCTTCTGGACATTGCTCCTGATCAAGCCAGGAAAGGAAAAAGCCTGGTGTGAGATGAGCTGTTGAATGATGGGAAGCTGGTGATTGCTGAAAAGCTGGTGCGAGATGATTTGCGGGTGGTCGGGGATGCATTTGGGACAGGGCTTTTTGCCAGGGAATTATCTTGATTTTCCTGGAAGCGCGGCTGGGGATGCATTTTCGGCGGGGGAGTTATCCTGGTTTGATAAAAATGTCTGGGAGGGATGATTTCCAGCGGGGAGATTGATCCTGATTTGCGGAAAAAGTCGCAAAGGGATGATTCCTGTCGGGGAGATTGATCCTGATTTGTGGGAAATGTTTGGCAGGGATGATTTCCAGCGGGAAAACTGATCCTGATTTGTGGGAAAAATCTCACAGGGATGATTTCCAACTCGGGAATTCATCTTGATTCGCGGGAAATGCCTGGCAGGGATGCATTTTAGGCTATGGAGAGCATTCCTACCCTAAAATTCTAAAAAGTGAAAAAACTACTTGCAATTCGAAAACAGCGATGATACAATACGATTCGCTGTTCGAGAGAACAGGATCTCACAAGACAATAACTTCTCATGGAT
>ERZ1034680.26-NODE-26-length-133052-cov-17.470492_pt1 | contig 133052 bp, 115 predicted proteins | sample MGYA00520639_ERZ1034680 | MGnify/ENA primary metagenome ERZ1034680 (study PRJEB33766, sample SAMN09781760) | gut metagenome | biome: gut microbiome | host: Homo sapiens | place: Madagascar | study: EMG produced TPA metagenomics assembly of the PRJNA485056 data...
CGATATTCTGCCCGAATACAAGACTCATCAGATTGTCATCAAACAGTGTCATTTTATCAATCAATCTGTTGATGATTACATCGTTCTGGACATAATTACTGCCCAAAACTTCTTTTGTCTCTCCCGACATTGTTCTCCTCCTGTTTAGTTGTGTAAGCAGGGAGAATATAATATCGCATGATACGAAATTTCTTGTCAATATAAAGCATCCGCAACCCCAGTCCGCTTTATTCACATAATGTTTCTCAACCGACATATCTATTTTCCCTGCTATTGATAGGTAACTTAAAGCATTGAAAATTTCCATGTCTTTGTCGAAAAATATTAAGTGGTTCTGCCCTCTTCAAAGTGATACGCACCGATGAAAATGTGTATTGTGGTGTCGCTCAACAGAAATATAATGCTTTGGCTTGATTGTAGCATTAAAACCGCAAAAGGGCAATAAAAATATCAGGCAAATTCCTATTATCCTATTATAAAAGAGAGACAGCCGCGAAACCGCGGCTGTCTCTGAGGATAAATTTTACTAACAGGTTAGTGAATTGCGTGTTTTTTATGCTGTTAAGCATATTCTACTGAGCTTTTCTTCTCTTTAAGCTGTATCCAACTGCACCTGCTCCGCCAAGAAGCATCAGTATAAGTACCATCATTGCAGGATTGTCATCGCCTGTTCTGGTTGCTTTCTTCTGATTTGCTGCCAGCTTTTTAGCCGGAGCTGCTGTCTGCTGTGCCTGCTTCTCAACTACTGTAATAGTTGCCTTGGCTGTTCCGTTTGTGAATAAGAACTTCACTTCATGGTCTCCGACACTGAGCGAATCAAGGAACTCCTTTGTAAATGTGACAATTGTTGAGCCGCTCTTTACTGTATAGTATTTCGGATCAACCGTCTTTCCATCTACCATAACATCAAGGAAATACTCTACTTCACAGTTGACACGGATTGCATGAGCTTCATCCACTTTAAGCACGTGGGTAGTGTCTGCTCCCTCAAGGATATCGTACTCGTTGAGTTTAAGCTTTTCTATGTTCTCTGTCTTTGTAGCGCCACATGACTCACAGGTGTATGTCATCTCGCCCTCGTCTGTGTATGTTGGAGCCTTGGTCTGTACTCCGCCATCCCACTTGTGGCCTGTTGCTTCTTTTGTCTGCACATTTTCCTTGGTCTGCGCTTTAAAAGCTGTGCCGTTTTCGTTCTTGAAGCTTACTGTGTACTTTGTGAGCTCCGGCAGTGTACAGCTATTATTCTGTGTCACTTCTGCTTTTGATTTAGCTGTCTCTGTGTCAGTCTTGTCGCAGTATGTGCACTTTCTTACAGCTGTACACTCTGTGTTGTCAGCGCTCCATGTGTATGTTGTATCGGAATATGTGTGGTCTGCAATTGTGAGCTTTCCAGGTACCGTTATTATTTCATAGCTAGGATTAAACTCTGGTGATAAAGATACAACCTCAATTTTGTATATACCAGCACTTTCTCCCTCTTCAATACGCATAGCAATGTTTACAGGTTCAAATCCATCTACTAATCCATCAGCGGTATAATCAAATCTAGGATTTTTTTCTCCAACATGTTTTACCTTGTCATTAGCAGTAAGTGTGATTTTCTTAGGCTTTATAGTATATGTAAATGATTCATTTGAATTAATCCTGTAATTTCTATTATTAATATCTGCCTCTGCCTTGTGCTCTCCGCCTCTAAAACCACCATCATATACATTTACAATAACATTGAGTGTATCCCCTTCACAAATATCTTTTGCATCAACTGTAGCTGTTGGTTTTTGTTCCTTACCATTAAATGTAAAATCCGGTGTTGTCCATTTAATGTCTACGAGCTTTGGACTTATAGTAAAGTTAGCATATGCCACAGCAGCAAAATTATCATCATCCTCTGCCACAGATACTCTTAGTGTATATTCTCCAGCCTCTTTTGGTACGTCTGTTGTATAAGTATTCTCAGGCTCTCCATAATTCTGGAACTCAAATTTTACTTTGCCTTTATCTGTCGCATTAGTTGATTCAATTATAGGCATTGCTACTGCTTTTCCATCATAAGTCTTATCAAGCTTTGTCTTTATAGTAACAGTTCCGTCATTCTTAACTTTTAGTGTTATTATGTCAGAAGCCAATGCGGTACCTTCTGCTTTTACTCTGACCTCATAATTTCCAGATTCGAGAGTTCCTGTATCTGTACCAAATAATTCTGTCCAATTACCTTTATCTGCCTTTTTGTACTCATACTTTTTATCAGATGCAAATCCGGTGATTTTACTATAATTACCAGTGACTGAATGTTTTGTTTCAACTTTTAGACCGGTTGGAGTGTCTGCTTTGGTTATGGTAATTGTCTGAGCATAAGATTCATCCTTATCCTCTGTTGCTTTTCTTATTACCTTAACTCCATTTGTTATATTAACACCATTTATATTTACAACATAATCCTTTATTTCTTTCCAACTGGCTCCACCATCTGTGCTGTATTGCATGGATGGAGTTACGCTCATTAAAATACCACTGTCCGGACCTGTAGCTTCGAATACAGCATTTGGTGTCTCTTCCTTAGGTTTTACATATTTGGGTACTTCAATCTCGCTAATTGACGATATCAATTTATCAGGCTGTCCTTTATATCGCATCTCGTATGTTCCAGGTTTAACCGAAATTTCAGTCCTATCAGAAGGCCACTCTGTCCATTCATCATCATTCTTAAGCCTATATTCAAGATTACTGCTTGAAGATAAAAGTTTTATAGTACCATTTCCATTCCATGTATCAGGTGCACTTCCACATGCTTTTGGAGAACTTTGTGTATTCTTATCTGTTATTGTAATATTAGCCTCTACACTACCTATTGGTGTTCCCGCAATTATAATTTTGCTATTATCAAATGATTTTATATAAAGACCTTTATCTGCTTTATATAAATTATCAAATTTAATTTTATCTTCATTTGTAAAATAATGACTATCATCAGCAACAAGGACAATATCAGTAATGAAACTCTCTTGCTCAACACTCTGCTCTAATTCGCCGGATTTTTCATCTAAACATACGCCTTCTGGTAGATTAACTTTCACCGTGTATTTCGGCAGTTCCACATTCCTCTTTAATACTACATTTCCTTTTGAATTTTTACCAATTTTATACTCTTCATCATCCGAGATAAAATACTTAGCATCTGCTACATCATCTGTAATTATTGCAGGAAACTTTGTAGATGCAACTGTAATACCAATTTTAGCCCCATCCTTCAAGTTCTCGGCATTAATCTGTTTTCTTTGAGCAATATAAAGATTGTTAGCATTATTGTTAGCATTATTGTCAATTATTGATGGTACACCAGAAAGAGTCATAGTACATAATTGATTATAAACACCACCACCTGTATTTTTAGCAGTATTACCTGATATAGTTCCACCAGACAAAACTAAGTTAATCTCCGGATTTATTCCTTTATTTGAATTATCATCCTTTGGTAATCCCCAGATACCGCCTCCGTTATATGCTGAATTACGAGATATAGTACCTCCTGTCATTGTAAAACTAACTTTAGATACATGTTCTTCATTATTATCATAGTAACTTGTAGCATAACCTGCGACTCCACCTCCTCCACTTAATGCTTTAGTTGAAGTAACCTTATTATCAGTGATGCTTCCATCTGTCATGTGAAATATTGTGTTGTGCTGTGTCTCTGCATAATTATAAACACCACCGCCTCTGTACTGGCACTTATTATTTGAGATGGTTCCTCCGGACATATAAATCTTACCATTGAAGTTAGATACACCGCCGCCCTCTCCAAAAGTTTCATATCTGTCATCTTTTGCCTCATTTTCACTGATTTTTCCGGCTGACATATTAAACGTACCGCTGTTACTCACACCTCCACCTGATCTTTCAGTTCTGTTTTCAGAAATTTCTCCACCTGTCATAGTGAACGTACTATAACTATCATCATTACGTACTCCTCCTCCAGCACCGCCACTTTTATTATTGCAGATTTTACCGCCTGAAAAGTTAAATTTCCAACTATTATATACTCCCCCACCTCCACTATAAGCTTGATTATCAGAAATAACCCCTCCATACATATTAAAAGTATCACTATTATAGACACCGCCACCAAAGCTTGATATATTAATCTTGTCTGCATTTTTAGAATTATTCTTTATAGTACCGCCGTACATATTAAATGTTCCCCTATTATATATTCCGGCACCATAATCAACAGGTCTGTCATAAGAATAATCTGGTCCTACATATTGATTTTCAATCCAGCATTTATTGCTATCAACTGAACCACGCCAAAGGTTAAGAGTTCCGTTATTATATATTCCTCTTCCGTTTTTCCCATCTGAATGTGTAATTGTACCAGTTTCACCTGCACTACAATCAGTTATTGTCAGTATCCCTTCTCCGCGAATGTTTATGGCAGCTGTATCAGAATCACATATAATGCGGTGTCCATTCAGACAAAGATTCACATCACCATATACTTTCCATTCTGATGTAGTATGTATATCACCCTCCAGATAATAATAGCCCGATTCTATCGAATCATTAATTTCAGATAATGGCTGCCAGTTAATTGTATCATCATGTTCATGATTATACTCACCGGTTACGCAAATACAGTGATTTTTATGTGTACTCGGTATATCCTCCGCCCAAGTATTATCAGGCATTAGTCCTGCCACCATTGCAAGACTTAATAGAATAGCATACATTTTTTTCTTCATATTCCAGTACCTCCCTCGTATCTGTGCTTCGTTATATATTTCCATATCACATATACTTGTATTGATAGTACTAATTATACAACATTTTGTGCCTTACTTTGCCCAAATGGCGCCAAATGTAGTTTTCAGGGTGTGAATTGCAGAACAGCCTGCAAATCAGGCAAAAAAAACAAAAAATGTGTAAAAACGTAAAAACAGCCTGACACATCTCTCACATATGTCTGACTGTTCTTATCGCTTACTATTCAGTTTTATTATAACTATCCGCTAGATTTTCCTATAGTGGTACGCAAAGTATATATTGCCGGCGATTGCGGTGAGCGTCCACGAAATGACGTATATGAGGTATAAGGACTGTAGTGTCTTAAAATACGCAAACACCGTGAGCAGCCATATAATCCTGAATACGACAGAGCCCATGACCACTATGATGGTTGGCATGACGCTTTTTCCGATGCCCCTGGCGGCGGCTGTGGCATTGTCCATGAAGGCTGATACACAGTAGACGAATGCCATCACACCAATTCTGATCTGTCCATAGTGTATCACGGCATCATCACTCGTAAAGAGCAAAAGGAACGGTCTTTGGAATATAAACAGCGCCACTCCAAGCACCAGTCCCATCAGAAACGAGTATGCCAGGGTGATGAAAAATGTCCTAAGCACCCTTTCCTTTTTCCTCGCGCCCAGATTCTGCGCTATGAAGCTGGTACATGCGGTGTAAAATGCTGCCATCATGTCATAGATGAGTGAATCCGCATTGGTGGCGGCTGAATTGCCCTCCACGACCACATGGCTGAAGGAGTTGATGGATGTCTGGATACATATATTGGCTATGGCAAAGAGCGAGTACTGTATCGCTGCCGGCACTCCGATACGAAGCACGGATGCGGCCGCATCCCTGTCAATCGCTATATCCTTCATGCGCAGGCCGTAGCTGCCGTATGTCTTCATGAGAAACCTGATGATGAGAGCCGCTGAGATGTACTGTGCTATGATGCTTGCGATGGCTACTCCTATCACTCCCAGGTCACATACTATTACAAAAAACAGGTTTAGCACTATATTGATAATACCTGAGATACTCAGGTATATGAGAGGCCTCTTTGTATCCCCCACTGCGCTCAGCACACCGTTGCCGAAATTATAAAGCGCAAGTGCCGGCGAACCGCACAGATATATCATCAGATATGCTGTAGCACCGTCTATCAGCTCGGGCTTTGTATTCATCACTTCAAGCAGTGGCTTTGAAAAAGCCAGGCCTGCCACTAACAGTAAAAGTCCCGCTATAAAGCACAGGATGACCGATGTGTGGACGGTCTTATGCACCCTCTGATAGTCCTCTGCTCCCATGTGCAGTGCCGTGACAGCATTGACACCGCCTCCCATGCCAAGCAGTATGCCTGTTGTGAGTGTGATGATGATTGTCGTGGAACCGACCGAGCCGAGTGCTCTTGCACCTGCAAATTTTCCCACCACTGCCACATCCGTCATATTGAAAAATACCTGAAGCAGGTTTGAGAACATGAGCGGTATGGAGTAAATCAGTATCTTCCTTGCGAGTGGTCCGTTCACCATATCCAGTTCTTTGGTCTGTGTTGCTCTTGACTTCATTTTTTCCTCTTGTAAATCTATAATAATCTGATTAATTATAGATACATTTCATTCTTTTTTCAAGACTGTTGTTTACGCTTTACAAAAAAGATTATATAATAAAGTTAAAAAGACTTAAGAGGTAAAAAATGTTTGAAATAGTAATCTGTGATGATGACGATGCATGCCTTGAGCAGACCTGCCAGCTTGTGAACGACTGGAAGGCTGCTATCAGCACTCCCATCAGTGTAAAGACCATGGAAAGCGGCGATAAGCTGCTTGAATACTGTGCCAAAAACAGTCCTGATGTGATTCTTCTGGATATCATGATGCCGCTTTTAAATGGCATGGATGCTGCAAGAGAGCTTCGCGAGCACAATCTGATATCGAAAATTATCTTTCTGACCACATCGCCTGAGTTTGCCATTGAATCCTATGACGTGGATGCTTCCGGTTATCTGCTAAAGCCTGTTGACAGAGAGAAGCTATATAAGCTTTTGGACAAATGTTTGTCTGCTGTGTCAAAGCCTGCCGATTCCATCGCAGTACATACTGCATTTGGATATCAAAATGTACTCATGCACCATATTGAGTTTCTTGAAGCGCAAAATAAGAAGGTCATATTGGCACTATATGACGGAAAAAGACTTGAAGCCATTGGCAAACTTTCAGATTATGAAAAGCTGCTCACTGTCGAAAAAGGCTTCTTCAAGTGTCACAGAAGCTATATTGTATACATGCCGGCTGTGGAGCATTTTTCAGCAACTGAGCTTGTCACAAAATCAGGTACAAAGATTTCCATTTCCAGAGGTCTTTCAAAGAGCTTTCAGGATGCCTATTTCTCATATATGTTTAAGGAGTAGGCTTTATATCATGAAAAAGGAATAATTATATGCTTAATTTTATCACGAACACCGTGAGATACATATTCACACTATACTTTGGAGTATTTGTCACTACATCTATAATAGGTATCAAAAACAATAAAAAAAATATATTGATATTAAATGCATTCTGTGTCATAGATCTGCTTTTGGATCTCGTACTCATGTGCTTTAAGGGCTCTGCAAGTGTGGTAAGTGCATATCCTCTCGTGACACATCTTCCTCTTTTGCTGATACTGATATTTGTTTTTCACCGAAGCGTACTCAAATCTCTGCTTGCTGTCACAAGTGCCTACATGTGCTGTCAGATATGTAACTGGATGTCTATCATCACAGAGTCGCTCGGCTACGAGTCCTGGATTGTTGATTTGACCTATATTGCCGGCATTTTCCTCACATACTTTATCGTACACAGGTTCATCGCACCCGCACTGTCCGATATTTTTGCAAAGCCCGATGTGGAGCTTATACCTATATGCATCATGCCGTTTTTCTACTACATATTCGACTATGCGACAACAGTGTACACGAAGCTGCTTTACAGTGGCAGCCGCATAGTGGTCGAGTTTGTGCCATTTCTCATGTGCATCAGCTTTCTGACGTTCTGTGTGGTCTACTATCATTCGATTGAGCGCCAGCAGCAGATTGCCACACAGAATTATTTTATGCAGATAAAGCAGGCGCAGTTTGCAAAGGAAATTGAGAGCATGCAGCGCAATGAGAAAAATGTTTCTCTGCTGCGCCACGATATGAGGCATTTTCTGAACAATATAGCTTCCTTCATCGAAAACAATGAAAATGACAAGGCCTTGGACTACATACACAGTATCGTTAAGGCAACCGAAAAGATCACCAGAAAACGCTTCTGTGCAAACGAAATAATCAACATCATTATCATGTCCCATGCAGACAGCTTTAAGGGTAATCATATTGATTTCAAGTACTCTATATCTGTTCCATCAAGGCTCCCCTTCTCAGACATAGATATGACCGCGATACTTCAAAATGCACTGGAAAATGCCGTGCATGCCGTCATGATGCTTGAGCCCGAAAAGCGCTTTATCAGACTTTCCATCTCAGAAAAAAGCGGCAAGCTTTTGATTTCTGTTGAAAATCCTTATGCCGTAAGGCCTAAGCTCATAAACGATATGCCTGTTGCAACAGAAAGAGGGCATGGACTTGGCACAAGAAGCATCCGACAGACTGCTGAGAGACTGGGTGGCAAATGCCAGTACAGTGTTACCGATACACTGTTTATTGTAAGAGTGATAATTTAGTTTATTAAAACAGCCGGTGCATAACGCACCGGCTGTTTTGGTCCTCATATTACAATAAATAATTCAATTCATAATTTAGAAATCTGTGAGGTTTGCAGCTCTCTTCTCAAGGAATGCTCCCATTCCCTCTTTCTTGTCGTTTGTGTCATTTACAACACCAAAGAGGTTTGCTTCCATCTCAACAGCGTTCTTGATATCCATATCATATCCGTTGTTGATAGCAGCCTTTGCAACTGCGATTGCGTAGCTACCCTTAGAGATGATCTTTGCAGCCATAGCCTTAGCTGTTGGCATAAGCTCCTCTTTTGCTACTACTTTATTAACGAGACCAATGCGGTATGCTTCTGCAGCGTCTACATTGTCGCATGTGAAGATCATTTCCTTAGCACGTCCCATTCCAACTAAACGAGCAAGTCTCTGTGTACCACCAAAGCCAGGGATAATTCCAAGTCCTGTCTCAGGCTGTCCGAAAATTGCGTTCTCAGAAGCGATTCTGATATCACATGCCATAGAAATCTCGCATCCTCCACCGAGTGCGAATCCATTGACAGCTGCGATTGTTACCTGACGCATATTCATAAGCTTGAAGAATGGCTCTGAAGCCTTGATTCCGAATGCTCTTGCCTGTGGTGCTGTGAAATTAACCATCTCTGAGATGTCTGCTCCTGCTACGAATGACTTGAACTCGTTGCCCTTCTTGTCAGGACCACCTGTAAGGATAAGCACCTTAACATCATCTCTTGCCTCAATCTCTGTTAATGCTACATTTAACTCGTCAAGAGTCTCACTGTTTAATGCATTAAGAGCAGCCGGTCTTGAGATTGCAAGTACTGCAATCTGATCTGCTACGTCAAGTGTTAAATTTTTGAACTCGCTCATTGTATAAATCCTCCTTAAAAAACCTATGTATAACCGACATTTCTGTCGTAATTTATAAAAAAATAGTAACACTTTGACAAATTTTTGTCAATGTCTGAACGGTCTTTTTCAATAATATTTAATGTGAATCGTTATCTAAACAGAAATATTGCGAACCATCTGCAGGCTGATAGTCTCAAGCAGCTTGAAGCACGCATTCACAAAATTGCAGGAGACAGTCTGCTTAATGCAAACTGCCTCCCGCCTTAGAAATAATATAATCAAATTATTTAATTAAATTAAATCAAAACTCAAATTACATAAGACCATGTGTCCTATTGTAAGCATTGCAGATCATATTTGAGTTCTTGATAAGGATATGCATAGCAATGAATGGTCCGATTCCACAGATAAGTGTACCAAATATGCACCACATCAAAACAGTGGTTCCATTCTCCTGAATGCCAAGTCCGTATCTGCCTGCATTATTTGCCAGTCTGTTGCCCAGCTTATAGTACCAGTACCATGCATAAATACCGCATGTAATCATTGAAAGCAGGATAAATGCTACGAGACCTGATGTATTCTCGCCATCTCCATCACATGCTACATTGACATCATGAGCCATCTTGTAGATGAAATAATATCCATAAATACCACATGTAATAATAGACAGGATGATGTATGAGGCAAGACCTCTGTCATCCTTTAATCTTTCTCCCCTGTATGGTGGAGGAGTCTGACCACCATTGTTCTGGTAGCCTGTATTGTACTGTCCGGCTCCGTTGTTCTGATAGCCTGCATTGTACTGTCCGGCTCCGTTATTCTGGTAGCCTGCGTTGTACTGTCCGGCTCCGTTATTCTGGTAGCCTGCATTCTGCTGGTTTGCACTGTTTCCTGTGAAGGACTGCTTTACCTCATCAAATGCACTTCCAAGCTCGTGCTCTGCTGCATTGAAGGCCTCTCCTGCTTTGTTGACAAAATCCTGTGCCTTGGAAACAGGTGCTCCACAGGCTGGGCAGAATTTTGTTGAATCAGGAATTTCTTTTCCACATTTCTCGCAAAACATCTTCTTTCTCCTTTTCTATTTGCTATTTATTATACGGATGATACGAAACAGGATGTTGTTTTGTGGCTCAAAAACCACGACATCATCGCCTGACCATATCAATCTGCATATATAAACTATAGCAAACATAATGATGATTGTAAATATAATTATTTTATAAATTTTAATATTTATTTTAGATTTACACAAAAGCACTATTACCGCAATAGGCACAAGCCAAAAAAGCGGATGGTATGCAAATGCCTTTGCTATATCAAGCTGTAAAAATGCCATCCATGCCCTCGACATGCCACAGCCTGCACATGATATTCCGGTGATGAACTTAATGGGGCATGTGATGCCTATCGACTCCATAGCTGTGTAAAGCACCACTACGGCTGTGACAGCACATATGAGCTCTTGTCTTTCATTTTTTCTTTTATTATTTCTTTTATTGTCCATACAAATGTTATCTCAAAAAGTATGCACTGTAAGGTGGCAGCTCAAGGCCACCGTTTAAAGTAACCTGCTCACCTGTAATCAGGTCTGTTGCTTCATTCTTTCCCATATCAAAGCCCGCGAAAAATGACTGGTCTGCGGCATTGATGCACACGAATACCCTTTCACCATCACATTCTCGACCAAAAACACACTGGCCGTTTGTGAGCACAACCGAATAGAAATTGCCGTAGCATAGTGCCTTTGACTGCTTCTTTGCCTCTGTAAGCTTTGAAATCCATTCAGTCAGCTCATTGTACTGTGGCGCTTCAAAGCATGCCCTAAGCGCCGGGTCACCGTCTTCTTTTTTTGCCTTCTCTCCCCACTCACTGCCATAGTACACACAAGGGATGCCCGGCATACCAAATGCAAGTGCATAGATTAGTGGCAGATGTTTTTCATTGGTCAGTATGCTTGCCACTCTTGTCACATCATGATTGTCCACAAATGACAGGAGATGCTTACCCTTGTAGAGAGTCCACTGCTCCGGTCCGAACTGTCTGAGAAGCGAATGATTTATCTCAAACATATTCATGGAATTAAAGCTCGAGTACAGACCCTTATAGCACTCATAGTTCGTTACCGAGTGAAGCATCGCATCATTCATAATCTGGTTGTAGTCACCATGCAGTGTCTCTCCCACCAGGAAGAAATCCGGCTTTAGTGAGTCGCAGAACTCCCTTAGTCTTCTGAGGAAATCATGGTCGAGGCAGTATGCCACATCAAGTCTCAGCCCGTCTATATCAAACTCGTCTACCCAACCCTTTATCGCTGAAAAGATATGCTGGATTACATCCTCATTTCTCAGATTAAGCTTGACCAGGTCATAGTTGCCTTCCCAGCCCTCGTACCACAATCCATCATTATAGTTTGAATTGCCGTCAAAGGCTATACGGCCAAACCAGTTCACATATGGTGAGCTTTCTCTGTTTTTGAGCACATCCTTAAATGCCCAAAAACCTCTTCCCACATGATTGAACACGCCATCCAGCACTACCTTTATGCCGTCCTTGTGCAGATTGTCACACACCTGTGCGAAGTCCTCGTTTGTGCCAAGCCTTGTGTCTATTTTTGTATAATCTCTTGTATTATATCCGTGTGTATCAGATTCAAACACCGGTGAAAAATAGATTGCATCTGCCCCAAGCTTTTTGATATGAGGTATCCAGTCATTTACTTTCAAAATTCTGTGTTCCAAAACACCATCATTCTCAAATGGTGCTCCACAGAAGCCTAACGGATAAATCTGATAAAATACACTTTCATATGCCCACATTATTTTGTCCTCCCTGATAGTTGTGTAGTGGATTTGTACCTGTTATCTATTATACACAATAATGCAATTATATGCCACAGTTTTTTGTTACTTTTTACCTATAAATATATACCTTTTGCCCCTCATATCATAATATTCTTAATTATGCAGTCTAATAAAAATTCCTGTAGATAACACATGCAATAACCACATGGATAAAGAAAATAAGCGGCATCCCCTTTACAAAATACCAATGCTTTGTCTTGTGCCTGAAGGCATACATCCCAGCCCAGGTACCGGCGCTTCCGCCCAGCAGGCTTAGTCCAAATAATGTCTTCTCCGGGATGCGCCATGCGTGTGCCTTGGCCTTACACTTGTCAATTCCCATCGCAGCAAAGCCTGCTATATTCATAAGAAGCAGATAAATCAGAAAAATTTTCATATAAATGATGCTCCATTCTATTACTCCGCACATAAATTTATAAATATATAAACATATCTGCATATATTAATAAGTCCACAAAAAACAACAGCCCAGCCATTAAAGGCCGGGCCGTAAATTAATTATTAATTCTTAACTTTTTTAGAACCCTTAGCCGGTGCAGCCGCCTGTTTTTTGATGGCGCTCTTTCCCAGATAAAGCTTCATCACATACCACAGCTCTGTAGCGATACAGATTGAAGAATATGTTCCGCAAAGCACACCTACCATGAGTGGTAATGAGAACTCTCTGATTGATGTATGACCAAAGATAAAGAGTAACAATACCATAACAAATGTAGTAAGCGAAGTATTGATGCTTCGTGAAAGTGTCTGTGTAAGGGACTCGTTTGCTATATCAGCAAGCTCATCTGCTGAGTACTTCTTGATACCGTGAAGGTTCTCACGGATACGGTCAAAGATAACGATTGTATCGTTGACTGAGTAACCTACGATTGTAAGTATACATGCGATAAACGTACTGCCGACTGAGATTCTGATAAGTGCATATGCTGTGACAACAACAAGCACATCATGTACCAGCGCAAGGATAGCACTTGAAGCAAATCTGATATCCTTGAATCTGAACCAGATATATAACAGCATGAAAATACATGAAATAATAACAGCCTTTACAGCGTTTGTTCTCATCTCTCCACTGATTGTTGAGCTGATACTCTGAGTCTCTATAGTTGATGCATCAACCTTGAAATCCTTCTCAAGAAGAGCTGCGAGATCCTGTCTCTCATCGAGTGAAAGTGTACGTGTCTTTAATGTGACATCATGGCTGCCCTGAACTGTAGTAACCTGTACTGCGCTGTTGCCAAGGAGCTTTGATACTGAAGGCACGATGTCCTTCTCAACCTCTGCAGCTGTATAATCCTTGCCAAAGTCTGCTGTGGTTGATGTACCACCTACGAACTCAAGACTGTAGTTTAATGCATTGCCACTTGTAGCACCGAAATAAATCATGCCGCCGATACCTGCAAGTATGACTACACCTGAGATAACAAAGTATTTGACTCTGTTTTGTACAAATCTGATAACCCTTCTCTTCTTTGCCTTGCCGTAGAACTTCTCAGCTCTGACACCGACACCGTAAAATGCTCTTGTAAGGTATTTTGCAATAAAAAGAGCTGTAAACAGTGACAGAATAATTGAAATCATAAGGGTGTATGCAAAGCCCTTTACTGTACCTGAACCAAGCACCATAAGCACAAGTGCTGCGATAAAGGTTGTAACCTGTCCATCGAGGATGGCTGAAAGAGCCTTCTTGTAACCCTCATTTACTGCCGCAAGCACTGACTTGCCGCCTGCTATTTCCTCACGGATACGGGCAAATACGATAACATTTGCATCTACTGCCATACCGATACCAAGGATAATACCCGCGATACCCGGCAGTGTAAGTGTAATCTCAAACCAGTAAATAAACAGTACTGTAAGCATTGAGTAGAGTGCAAGTCCGATAGATGCAACCACACCGAGTATACCATAGAGTACAATCATGAATACCATGATTAAGATAATTCCGATGATTGCAGCCTTTACTGCATTTGTGAGGGCTGTTCCACCGAGCTGTGCACCAACGACATTTGACTCTAACTCCTCGAGCTGGAGGTTGATGGCTCCAACACGGATAAATGTTGCAAGGCTTGTTGCCTCATCGAAATCCTTCATTCCGTTGATTACGCAGTTACCGTCTGAGATAACAGCGCTTACTGTAGGAACACTGATGAAATGATCATCATAGTAGATACCGATTGACTGTCCGGCATCCTTAGCCTTCTTGGTGGCATCTGCCCATGTATTAATAGCCTCATCCTTGAGCTTTAATGAAACAACAGGCTCCTTTGTTGATGTAGATGATGACTGGTCATACTGGGCGCTTGCATCCTTTACATCGTTACCATCGAGGATGACTGAACCATTGGCCTTTAAGGTGTCAATATCATAGTTGAGCTTGTAGCCGCCCTCAACTGATGTGTCCCGTGTGTAGTTGGCATTTCCATCGCTGTCATACTGGGCGATGAAGTACAGTGATCCCGGACTTCCGAGGTCCTCAAGCACCTTGTTAGGATCATCAACACCAGGAATCTCAACAGTGATACGGTCATCCCCGCTCTTGTATACAGAGTACTCTGTTGTGTAGCTTTCTGCACGCTCCTCGAGCTTTGCGATAGTATCGCTTACGTCCTTGTCTGAAGGATTCTTGTCCTTGATATGGTAGGTGATTGAAACACCACCTGAGAGGTCGAGACCAAGCTTGATATTCTGATAATTCTTATCCTTGGTGCTCTCACCATTAGCAGTAGCCTCCTGCTTTTGCTTTGTGTCGGTGATTACTGCTGTGGAATACCAGCCAAGTAAGCCGATACAAATGACTGCCACAAGGATAATCACCCAACTCTTTCCTTTTTTCATTTTCTTGTACCTTCCTGTCATTTTGCTACCATCCATATAGGTATACGGATGGCAAATATATTCGCACACGGGTCACAAATACCGCTATCCGTTTCCCGTGACAAATTCAAATTATTGTGCATCATCTGCCATATCAGCCTCTGCTGCCTTAATCATGATAGCGCACTCTATACGCTTCTTCTGCAGCTCGCAGCCTAAATCATAGGCATCAGTGATTGTGCCGTGGAAGTTGTATGAGTTGGCGGCACAGCCACCGCTGCAATAGAATCTGGCAAAACAGTTGCGACATTTTTCCTTGGCATAAACATTACAGCACTTAAACTCATCCTGGATGTCAGTGGCCTTGATGCCATCCCAGACATTACCCATAAGGAAGTCCTCATTGCCCACAAACTGGTGACATGGATATAAATCTCCCCATGGAGTCACTGCCAGGTACTCTGTTCCTGAGCCACAGCCGGAAAGACGCTTATATACACAAGGTCCTCCCTCTAAATCTATCATAAAATGGAAGAAATTGAAGCCGTTTCCTGCCTTGTTTCTCTTTACCATCTCTGCTGCAAGTCTGTCGTACTCATCAAAGAGCACAGGTAAATCAGAATCCTTAAGTGCATACTCATCTGTAGGCTGTGCCACTACAGGCTCAACCGAAATCTGCTTGAAGCCTAAATCAGCCAGATGAAGCACATCCTTTGAAAAATCAGTATTGAAATGTGTGTATGTACCTCTCACATAGTACTTGTCCTGATGTCTGCTCTCTGCAAACTTCTGGAATTTCGGAACAATAAGGTCATAACTGCCGGCACCCTTTCTGAAAGGTCTCATGCGGTCATGAACCTCCTTGCGTCCGTCTATACTAAGAACTACATTGTCCATCTCTTTGTTGGCGAACTCCATAATCTCGTCATTTAAGAGCACACCGTTTGTGGTGAGTGTGAACCTGAAATGCTTGTCATGAAGCTTCTCCTGCTCTCTTCCATATGCCACAAGCTGCTTCACCACATCCCAGTTCATGAGAGGCTCTCCTCCAAAGAAGTCTACCTCTAAGTTTCTTCTGCTGCCTGAATTGGCAATCAAAAAATCAAGTGCCTGTTTTCCAGTCTCATAGCTCATGAGAGCTCGTCTGCCGTGATACTCGCCCTCCTCTGCAAAACAATATCTGCAGGCAAGGTTACAGTCGTGCGCTATGTGAAGGCAAAGTGCCTTTACAACTGTCTGGCGCTTCTTGAAATCTATGATACGCTCTTTGTATGTATCTTCTGTGAAGAGCTCTTCATTATCCTTAAGCTCATTTACTTCCTGTATTGCTTCTTCTATCTCCGTCTGTGGATACCTGTCCACAAGCTTTTCAATAATCTCCTTAGCTGAGTTGTCCTCAAACAGCTCAATAACGTCATATGTGACATCATCCACCACATGGATTGCGCCACTGTTGACATCTAAGACAATATTATAGCCGTTGTTCTTGTACTGATGAACCACTACAATATTCCTCTCTTTCTATACACATTTTAAAATTACCACTGCGAAAAGAGTGTGCACCTATCAGCGCACACTCTTTAAATCCGCTTCACCTATGACTATTTGTACTGCTCACAAGTCTGGTTTCCAACTGTACAAGATGTCTTGCAAGCTGACTGGCATGATGTCTGGCACTCGCCGCATCCGCCCTTTTTAACTGTGTTCTGTAATTTTCTTGTATTTAATGTCTTTACGTGTTTCATTTTTATCTCCTTTTCATTTAACGATGTCTGATTGACACATCATATTTGCTCTCAACATTATATCACAGCATTATCAATATGAAAAGTCCTTTTTTTAGCGAAAAACAAGCGCTGAAAACATTACCAGCAGGAGTATTATCAAAAGCTCGAATATATTTTTTGATTCACCTATATCTATGACCACTGTTGCTATCACATACGTTATCCAGTATGCTACAACAGTCACCCTGATAAAACGCCTGCGGTGAAAGCAGCATTTAAGTAAAAATCCGCACATAAGCCCAACCACTATATTGACCGCCATTGAGAGTGCAAAGCTTATCCACTCCGCCATGTCGACAAAGCACTGTACTATGGAAAGTATGATAAGGCACAAAAGCGCCGTAAGATGCATGATACATATTGTTATCACAGGACCTTTGATTTTTCTCCACATAAAAACGCCCTCCACACATCATATATATGTGCAGAGGGCGGTAATTATTCATGTATGAAATTCATTCGTGATTACAGCTCACAGTTATTAACTGTTCTAGGGAATGGGATAACGTCACGGATATTGCCCATGCCGGTAAGATACATTACGCATCTCTCAAAGCCCAGTCCAAAGCCTGCGTGTCTTGCAGAGCCGTATTTTCTTAAGTCAAGGTAGAACTTGTAGTCATCCTCTGAAAGTCCAAGCTCATTTATTCTGGCAAGAAGCTTGTCGTAGTCATCCTCTCTCTGGCTTCCACCGATGATTTCTCCGATTCCCGGCACGAGACAGTCAACTGCTGCAACGGTCTTTCCGTCGTCATTCAGCTTCATATAGAAGGCCTTTATCTCCTTCGGATAATCTGTGACAAATACAGGGCGCTTATAAATCTGCTCTGTAAGGTATCTCTCATGCTCTGTCTGTAAATCACAGCCCCATGATACCTTGTAATCAAACTTGTCATTGTGCTTTGAAAGGATATCTATAGCCTCTGTGTATGTCACACGTGCAAAATCATTTTCAACAACATTTCTTAATCTGTCAAGGAGTCCCTTGTCCACGAAATTGTTGAAAAATGCCATCTCCTCAGGTGCATTTTCAAGCACATAGTTGATAACATACTTGAGCATGCTCTCTGCAAGCATCATATCATCCTCAAGGTCTGCAAAAGCAATCTCAGGCTCAATCATCCAGAACTCTGCCGCATGACGTGTGGTGTTTGAATTCTCCGCACGGAAGGTAGGTCCGAAGGTGTAGATATTCTTGAATGCCATAGCATATGTCTCGCCGTTTAACTGTCCTGAAACAGTAAGGTTAGTAGGCTTATTAAAGAAATCCTTTGAGAAATCCACCTTGCCTTCCTCTGTCATAGGGAGATTGTTCAAATCAAGTGTGGTCACCTGGAACATCTCTCCTGCACCCTCACAGTCACTTCCTGTGATAAGCGGTGTGTGCACGTACACAAAATCCCTCTCCTGGAAGAATTTGTGAATAGCATATGCGCAGAGTGAGCGCACTCTGAAAACTGCCTCAAATGTATTGGTACGAGGTCTTAAGTGTGAGATTGTACGAAGATACTCAAATGTATGTCTCTTCTTCTGCAGAGGATAATCCGGTGTGGATGCACCCTCAACAGTCACCTCAGCTGCCTGAATCTCAAATGGCTGTTTTGCATCCGGAGTAAGCACAAGTGTACCTCTTACGATAATTGCAGCTCCGACATTGATCTTGCCAACCTCATCATAGTTGTCTAAGCCATTTCCGTATACAATCTGGATTGGCTCAAAAAATGTACCGTCGTTTACCACGATAAATCCAAAATTCTTTGAATTACGATTGCTTCTGACCCATCCTCCGATAGTCACCTCTTTGTCAGCGAATTTGTCCTTGTTGCGGAAAATCTCGCGTATGTTTGTAAGTTCCATTATCTAATCCTCCATTTAAGCTGCCTGCGCATCACCACAGACAGCATATTTATCGTTATTATTCGGCATCCGCGCTGCCACTTGAAGTATCCGGCGCTGCACTGCCATCCTCAAATGTCACATTTGCTTTCTCTGTGACTGTATCAATAGCCTTGTTTACAAGGTACTGGTTCTTAAGGTATGTCTTTCCCTCATCCTTGTGTCCGCTTCCAAAATACTTGTATACCTCAGAAGCCTTGCTGAACTGGCCATTGCTGGCTGATACGATGTAATCCACATAGCTGTTGAAGGCATCATCATCCATCTTGATATTTTCCTTCTCAGCGATAAGTCCAAAGATGAACTCTGTCTTTATCTGGTCTGTCAGATTCTCCTTCCACTTCTCTGTGGCCTGATCCACTGTCATGTTGTAGTTGGACTTTAAATATTTCTTAAGTGTCTGTCCATCCTTGACATTTTCCTTGGTAAATGAAGCAATATACTCATTGAGTCTGGCCTGTAAATACTCATCAGGAATCTCAACTGTGCTGTTGTCAATCATGTAGCTCTTTATCTTGTCCACCTCAGCGCTGTAGAGCTGCTGCTTCAAATCCTTATCAATCTGTGTGGTAAGCTGGGCATTAGTTGTCACCCCTGCCTTTCCAAATACTGTGTTGACCTGCTCGTCTGTCATATCAGCAAGTGCAACAGGATCTGCTGAGTAAATACCCTTTACTGTATACTCAAATGTAACTGTCTGTCCGTTTAAATCGTCATTGCCATAATCCTCAGGGAAAGTCACGTCACCCTTAACCTTGTCACCCACCTTTGCTCCGATTATAGGCTTTGTAAATCCATCAATAAAGGATGAACCGCCGACCTGGCTGTTGTTTGTCACATCAAGCATCACATCTGTAGCTGAGCCACCATCAAATGCTTTGCCATCCTTATATCCTGTGTAATCAACCTTGACATAATCGCCATCTGCAACTGTATCACGATCAGTAACCTGCTTGTACGCGTCTGCACCATATGACTGAAGCACATTGGTCAGATATTTCTGCTTTGCTGTATCGTTTATCTCATAATCGTTTGAGACAGTAATTGCAACACCTGAATAGTCTGCAAGCTTTGTAACCTGCTTTGCATAGTCTATGTCAAACTGTCCGCTTCGCATCGTCTCGCTGCCGGCCTCGGTGCCTGTCTCTGTTGCGCTCTTTGAGCCACCCTTTTTGCTCTTGCCGCTTATCACAACAGCAAGCGCAATAATTACCACGATAAGTGCAATCACAATCACTGCTATGACTGCCTTCTTACCTGTATTCTTCTTCTCACTCATTGGAATCCTCCTGAAATCTGTAAGTCATGTTATTTATATGTATAATGCCCTGCCACATCAAAAACGCATCAGAAAAACACCATACTTATCTACAATATCACATATCAGGTTAAATTACAACGAGTGAAAATTTCTTTATCTTTGCAAACACCGGAGGAGTATGCATCCTAAGCCCTACTGTCACCCTGGCATTCTTTTGCAGCCTTACCGGCTTAAGCAGATGTGTCACAAATCTGACATCAGCCGGGAAAATATCGCTTGTATATGTATGAACGCCGCTTTCATCCTCCACATCCATAAACAGCTTGACCTCGACACCTGTTGTATTGGTTCCTCTATAGTCAACCGCTGCTATATACTCACCGGTATATTCAATATCCACCGTCTGGCTTATCGAATAGTCAAAATTGGCATCTGAAGAGATAAACACTCCATCCTTCCCAAGTGTATACTGTCTTTCTTCGAGGCTTGTCTCAATCTGCCAATTATTAAATCCATCCTTAAATTCAGGATTTGAGATTAGATTTCCATGAATCATAAGAAGCTTCATGAAATCCTCCACCTCCGGTGTTTCTTCATACTCATAAAGTGATTCAATATACTTATCAAGCTCTTTAATCGGCGGATTTTTCGGATCAAAGTCCCTGATTGCATCCCAGCCCGGCAAAGCCCTGCCATGCTCATCAAACATCCCCATATTCTCAAACCAGGTTCCCATGCCTTTACCAGGTACACCGACAGGCTCCCAGTAGTATACACCTGTCTTTCCGGTATCCTTTGACACCTCTGCTGCTATCTGCATGATTATTTCAAGAGACTTCTTCTGCTCTTCGATGCCTGCATCAAGCCCTGCTGTCTCCATGAGCTCCTTTGAGATATGCTCTCCCTTGCAATGTCTCCATGGATGAGCTGTCTCCACAATATAAACCGGCAGATTATATAATTTTATGAGCCTGCTCATAGTATCCTTCAAATCCATAAAGGTGCCATGCCAGAACGAATAAAACGAAAGACCAATCGCGTCAATCGGCAGCATGCCCGCATTAAACATAGAATCAAACCAAGGCATAATACAGTTATATCTGCCTCCCTGATCCAGATGAATCATGACCTTTGTCTCCGGGAGCAGCTCCCTGACAGCTCTGATTCCCTCATTTACAAGTGCAGCCAGCTGCCTGTACTGTGGCACTGCACCATCCGGAAACAGCATACCACTCCTTATTTCATTGCCAATCTGAACCATATCCGGCGCACAATCCATGATTTTTAATCTGTATAGCACATCATATGTGTACTTGTGCACTGCCTCCTTCAGCTCATCAAAGCTTAAATTCTTCCACGCATCAGGCTTATTCTGCTGTCCCGGATCTGCCCAGTAATCTGAATAATGAAAATCAAGCAGAAAATGCATTTTGTATTTTTTAATGACATGAGCCATCTCGAGAACATATGTAAGACTGCAATACCCCTTAGACTCCGGCACCTTATCAGGCTCATTCCATATGCGCAGACGGACTGAATTTACATTATTCAGCTTTAAAAGATCAAATACCCTGCACACATGACCTTCCCTATCCATTATTTGTATATTATTGTCAACCATCATAGGAACGGATGAAATATCCACTCCCTTTAAGAAATTACTATCCTTTTTCTGCTTGCGCTGCTGCTTAAGCTGATACATCTTTGTGTCAGCACTTACGAGATAATCGTCAAAGCTCTTACCACTGCCCGGCTTTGTATATATGATGCCGTGACTGATAAACAGGCTGTGCTGCTCCATGATATCATACACGCGCTTTATATACTTCTCAGCAGTGTCATGTCTGTTCCCAGGGATAAACACGATAAATTCATCTCCACCGAATCTATATACCATACTTCCCTCAGGCTTTTGCTCATCAAGCACCCCCGCCACAGTCTTTAAAAGCTCGTCACCGTACTGGTGTCCGTAGGTATCATTTATGTCCTTGAAATCATCCACATCGAGAAATACTATGGTGCAGCCGATATTTTGGGCTTCAAGCTCAGCAAACACAGGAATGACCATCTCATTGCATGCCACACGATTGTATAGGCCTGTGAGCGCATCATGGTTGTAGAGATTCTTAAGCTCATTATTTGTATTCTCAAGTACCTTTTGCTTAAAAAGATTTTCAAGCTTCTTGAGCAGGGCAGACTGTATATCAAACTGCTCAGGATGGTCGTACAAAAACTCAGGATTCCTGAGTATTACATAGCCCACTATCTCGTCCCTGAAATGCAGCGAGCAATACATATAGCAGGTGTTTTTATCTACACTCTGCATGTACTGCATAAGGTCATTTACACTCTTAAACTCAAGCTTTCCATTGTCCTTGTCATCCGCATAGAGTACAACCTCATCGTCAATATCATAGCCATGCTTCCTAAAGTGTGCATTGTTCCTTGCAGCTGCCAGATCAGAAACACCGACCACATACACTCCGTCACACTTCATGCTCTGCATATAGTCAGAGTATCTCTCAAACAAATCATAGTATTCATTGCACTCCTCGAGCTCTTTCTGGAGGATCATTACTGCATCCTCCTCCTGCTCTCTTGCAACGGAACCTTTGATAATATTCTTTATGTAATTACGATAATCCACTCTGCCGGTATTAGGGCATCCGCAGCTCTCAGCCGGGATAAACTCAGAATCAAGGTATTTATCAGAAGCATCGCCCGTGCCATTCCAAAGCGCCTTAAATATCTCAAGAACATTTCTGCCTATATTGCCCCTGTTGTTATCCACTGTTGTAATCTGTGGGTTAAAATACGCAGCCTTATCCAGATTGTCAAAGCCTGTGACCTTAAAATCCTGTGGTACCTTGTATCCAAGAACCTCTGCTGTCGCACACAGTCCTGCTGCTATATTGTCATTTGCACATAAAAACACATCCGGTAACGGCTTTTTGCTCTCGTGCCAATCACTCATATACCTGACACCTGTCTGATAATCAAAATCACCAAACATGTACATATCAGCTGTAAGTGGTATGCCATAATCACTTAAAGCCTCCTTGAAGGCTTCAAAACGCATTCTGTTCTCATAATGATACGGCGGACCACCTGCAAACACAAAGCTTTTACAGCCATGCGTATAGTACATATGATCCATTACCTTGCGAAACAGCCTCTTATTGTCGTTGCCTACATAGTAAAACCCATCAACCTTATACCCGATACTCACTACCGGCACATTTACCGACTGAAGCTTTCTGACCATATACTGTATCTCATCCAGGTTGGTCGTATTGGTGCAGTCAAATACCACTCCGTCGAAGCTGTTTAAATCAGGCAAATCGTTCAGCGCATACTCGCCTTTGTTAAACTTTGAATCCTGACTCCAGGTTCCGTTGGTGTTGTAAAAATACAGGCACACATCCAGTCCCAGCTCTTTAGAGCCTTCCATGATACCCTCAACCCACGAATATGTTACATATCTTCTCCAGCCATCAGCCAGAAGAGCAATTTTCTTCATTAATAAATACCTCTTTGCGTCTTCTAAAGACTTTTTCAAAAAATGTAGTTCTATTATACTACGATTTCACCTATTCTTGCAATAAAGATTGATTTTTTTTAGCATATTTGATAAAATTGATTTAAATAAGCAAATTTTTAGGAGGGATACGTTTTGAATCCAGCATTAATCGTACTTATTGTTATCGCAGTAGTGCTTGTGGTAGCATTTATAGTATTAACAATCCTCGGAAAAAAAGCACAGAAAAGAAAGGAAGAGCAGGACGAGCAGATAGCTGCTGCATCGCAGACAGTCAATATGCTAATCATTGACAAAAAGCGTATGAAGCTAAAGGATGCCGGTCTCCCACAGCAGATTATTGAGCAGACACCAAAGCTTATGCGCCGCTCAAAGCTGCCTGTAGTCAAGGCCAAGGTCGGACCAAGAGTCATGTCTCTTATCGCAGACGAGCAGATCTTTGATGAGATTCCTTTAAAGAAAGAGGTTAAGGCTTCTGTCAGCGGTATCTACATCACAGCTGTCCGCGGTATCAGAGGACCTCTTGAGAAGCCTAAGAAGAAGAAAGGCTTCCGTGCAAGAATGGCAGAAAACTACAGCAAGGCCAACGAACAGCTCAAGGCTGAGGAGGCTGCAAAGGCTGAAAGAAAAGCTGCTAAAGAGGCTGCCAAAAAGGCTAAGCAGAAATAATATCATGATTTAATTTTCATGTACATAAACAGAGCATGTGGGATGACTTTCATCCTCACATGCTCTGTTTTTTATGCAATCTTGACTGCTGCGCCTTTTTTCTTCACAGCTATATTGATGTGACAGTCGCCTACAAATTCATAGTTGACATCAAGTGCATACTTTACCTCTGCCCTTATCTCGTCCTCAGTCTCCTTTACCTCTATGCTTGTGGCATCAATACCTATCTGGATACTTCCAAACGGTGTATAATAATATGTCAGGTTTTTCTTTCCCTTCTCAAATATCATATGTACACTCATAGGCCCCTTGCGGGTGAACTCAAGATAATTGTCATTGAATTTAAGCATATTTTTGAGTGTCTGGGTCTCACCCTCCATTATCTCCTCAAAAAGCACATAGTGCTTGTTATTTCTTATATAATACTCTCCCGGGGCAATCACCTCTACCGCATCAGACTGCTGGTCCGGTGCGAGCTGCAGGCCCTTTAATGATACTACTACATCCTTTGTCATTTCTTTCTCCTTATCCTCTTGCATATCTAAATTAATTCACGTTTTAATAATTTGTCATCACATATTTTCTTTTAATATATTTTTTCAGCATGAATATACTAACTGTTTTATCTGAAAATATCAAGGATTTTTAGTTTTATTTCATATTTTCCACTGTCAAATATGCTCTCATACTCGTCCGGAGTGAGTACCTCCTTAAGATTTTCCTTTGCGTCATCCTCCACCACCTCGTACACACTGCCCCTAAAGCACATGTTTGGATACAGCACGCACCACCAGTTATGACCGGCTCCATCGCCCAGTGTTATTTCAAGCGCCTCGTAATTTCCCTCAGGAAATGTATAGTCCCCATACGTCTTTTCCGGGAAATCGGTGTGTGTAAGCTCTGCCGATGCGCCATATGTAAAACCATTTGCTGCAAGCGTCTCCTTTGATACCGCTATTATTTCGTCCATATGGTCATTTACGGTGGCTCTGGTTTCTTCGATATTTTCGCACTCCAGCAGATATGGCTCTATGTAAGCCCCTACTGCATCGCGCACCTGCTTTTTCACATTCTGGTCTGCTTCACTGTCACTGTTTGCCAGCACATGAAAGCGCAGGATTTTGCCGGCGATGGATTTTTGCATGTCGGATGTACACGTTGTACTGTTTGTGCTTATCGCAGGTGCATGATTTTTTGCAGCGATTACTGCCGTAAGGGATATTATTGCTATGGTTGTTATTATTATTCTCTTTCTCATGTAAACAAGTATTGCCTTATTTGACGAGCTTATTCATCTTTTTTTAAAATTTTACCGGTTTTCATGAATTTCATTCGTATAGTCATCCAATAAGGTGCCAAGTGTAATTATCGGTTCACCATCCTCATAATTCTCCTTATTCATTTTCTGCTCATAATAATCACCCATGTTATCAAAGATATCGTTTATATCATCTGCTATGCACACGTATGTGTTTCTAGGAAATTTTTTTGATGTCTTGCAATATTCCATGAAATCTGAATAAGCTGCTTTATCTTTTCTAAGTGTTTTTCCTATTAAAATCACCTTCAAATGATTGGTATCGGCTTTTTGTGACAGCCGATCCTCGAAGCTGTCCACGGCTGTTTTGATATCATCTGCATATTCCGGTTCGTAGGATTTGTCCATGTTATAGTAGAACTCTATATATCCGCTACTTTCATTTGCCAAATCATCTCTGTGGATAACATATTCTTTGTAATCAGTTACCTCTTTACCTGTTACTTCTTTATCGGTTATTTCGTCAGTATCTACATCTACAATATCGACCGCCGCAAGTGTCGGAAAACAGCGCTCCTCAAGTTCCACTGCACTGCAGCCGGTGAGCATGAGACCTATCGTCAGCACTACTATGACCGGTATCGCTATGCACAATAAAAATCCAAGATATTTTTTCACGATTTCATCTCCACTTTCAAGAATATATGCTAAGGTCACTGTGACTGCTATGACAAAAATGATGCACCAGCTTCTCATAGTGCTCTTTTCCTTGTCATGGCTTTTCTGTCTGTCAGAGCCAAATTGCTTATTGCTACAGGAATACCGGTTTTTATTAAATGTAAATATAACTTTTCTCGTATTTTCAGCAAAATTCTCACATCTTAAAACCGCATAATAAAGGCTCATATTGAGTACTGAAAACAGCGTGAAAAACCAAACCGACAGCATCAGTGCATCTGCCCTCTTAAAGAAGCTGCCTTTTATCTGCACATCACTCATCAGTACGACAGCCGGAAACTCTATTTCCGACAGTGAATATTTTCCGAAGCTTCCAAGCAATACTGCATACAATAAAAAAAGAATGCCTGCATATGTGAGTATTGCTTTACTCACACTCCATCGTATCTGTGAGGCAGTGCGCTCCCTTACAAACAGTATATTGAACACGGAAATGGATGCCGCAAACACATAGTATGCACCCGCAAATATATCCGCTATGCCAAAGTCCACACCGACTCTGTCATTAATCATCAGATAGTCAAATCTCACATCCGATATTGCAAACAAAAGCATAGCAGCAAGCGGTATCAGCACAAAGAAAAATACTACCTCGTATACCCTGGCCCGGCACTCCACTCCGCCACTTAGCGCATAAGCGCATACCGCCATTATCACAAGGAGTACAACTGTAAATGACTCATCCGGTATAAGGCTGTCACGTATCAGCTTTACAAATATCCATGCAAGAAATGCGGCCTGTGACAGCTCGTATATTGCAATAATTAAATCATAAATTAACATTTTCGCATATTTTGTTTTATCAATGCTTCTGTCATATATTGTTTTCCTGCGTTCACGCACCTCGCTTACTATCCACATAAACAGCCATGCCATGAAAACTCCGAGTGCGATTGAGATAAAAGCATACTTTCCAAGCTTCGCCAGATTGTTTGGAAGCACCAGTGTGCCGACTCCAAGCAGATTAAAGACGTATAGCCTGTATAGCTGGCGGGGCGATATGCTTTCGTTTTGTGCAAATGTGTAGCTTGTGCTCATATTTTTAGTCATCCTTATTTCCTTTCAGCTTTCTGCACTCCTTTTCCCTTGCAAATACAGGCCGCCTCCATAGTCTGCGAAGCGGAAATCGTATGATACTGTCCTTTTCATCCTCGCCGCCTGTCAGCTCGCTGCCCACAAATGGCATCATGTATGGGTAACCACAGCTTTTGAGCTTTGCGAGATGCAAAAGTATCACCATCAGACTTATTAAAAATCCAAAATATCCAAGCCATGCCGACATAATTATTACAGCGAATTTAAGTATCCTAAATGAAAATGCAAACTCCTCACTCGGTATGGCAAACGAACAGAGTGCGGTGAATGCAACAAGAATGACCACTATAGGGCTTACTAAATTTGCATCCACTGCTGCCTGTCCGATTATGAGGCCTCCGACTATGCCTATCGTGTTTCCCATTGCTCCGGGAAGTCTTATGCCGGCTTCGCGAAGCAGCTCAAAGGACAGCTCCATCATGAGCACCTCTATGAGCTGTGGAAAAGGACAGCCGAGTCTTGCTTCATAAAACGCCAGTATGAGTGGTGTCGGCAGTATCTGTGTATGAAAATTTGTGACCGCCAGATAAAGCCCCGGCAATGTAAATGACATGAAGGCTGCCACGTACCTTATCAATCTGGCAAAGCTTGCCGCTATCGTTCTGTTATAGTAATCATCTGCGGTTTTTAAAAAATTGTTCATTGTGGTTGGCAGTATTATCGCTATCGGTGAATTATCGCACAGCACCACCACCCGCCCCTCTAGAAGCGCATTTACTGCCACATCCGGCCGCTTTGTGGTCTGAAGCTGTGGAAACGGTGAATACCATTTCGCCTCGGCAAACTGTTCAATGACTCCCGAATCACCCACATGGTCTATTACATAGCTGTCCAGATTCCTTTCCACATCCTCTACAAGCCCCGGTTTTACGAGGTCTCTCACATATAGTATGTCCACATTGCTGTGTCCTCGAAGTCCCTTTTTCACCTCTTTACACTTTAAGCGTGTGCTCCTTAGCCTGCGCCTGATAAGTGCTGTATTTATCTTTATGGAATCAGCAAACCCCTCATTGGAGCCTCTTATGACCTTTTCCGAATCAATCTCCTGAATTGACAGGGCGGGATATCCCTTGTCTGGAAGCTTGAAGGCATCCGGATAACCATCCACAAAAAAAATCACGTCTCCTGTCAGCATCATCTGGGCCGCCTCATTAACCGTGTGCAGATGTGCAAATTCAGATAGAGCTGCCTGATTTTTGTCGAGTACTTCCTTAACCTGATCCCGGTCTATCCCTTCAAGGAATGAGGTAAATCGTCCAAACGCACTGTTATTGATACCGGAGCCTGCACATGTCACCTCAATATAAGCAACAAAGCACTTTATTGAGGCATCACGCCCCAGATACATCTCCTGCATCTTGATATCTGAGCAGTCAGAATATATCTGCCTGAAGCTTTTTATGTTCTCATCTATGTTTGTGGTCATCTTTAACTCTCCTATATACCCAATAAATCCCGTCAGATTTAAAATCCCTGATATAGTATGACCATACAAGCCCGCAAATATCCCTGATTACTTATTTTTTGCTATTATCTAAGTCACTAGCTAAGCCACTAAAAAAGGGCACCGTTCACACATCAGTGCGACCGGCAGCCCCTGGTTTTGTTATATTATTTTGTGTTTTATTATCTTTGTCTGCTATAATCTTGTTTTATTTTTGTTTTATTTCTTCTCTTCATCCTGCTTTTGTATCACCGCCTTCACAGCAACCGCCTGATTGGCCACATGCGTATGCATTTCTGTAGTCACAAGCTCCATATTTCTTGACTCAAGCGCCCTGTAGATGGCGTCATGCTCCTTCACAAGCATCGGATAATTCTTTGGGTCCTTCAAATACTCCACTCTGTAGCGGTACATCTGCTCGCGGATATTGTTCATCATAGATACAAGCTTCGCATTGCTGGTTGCCTCATAGATAGCATCGTGAAACTTCACATCCTCCTCAGCTATCTTTTTCACATCTCCTGAGTCCATGCTCCTCTTAAACTCGTCCTTTATGGTTTTTAGATTCGCAAGCTGCTCATCACTGATTTTCTTACAGGCTATTTTGGCTGCAAGCTCATCAAGAGCCTCTCTCACCTCAAGCACATCCTCCATATCCTTGAGAGTCATCTTGGCAACCTCTGCGCCCTTTCTCGGCATTGTGACTGCAAGCCCCTCCTGCTCAAGCATTCTGATTGCTTCACGTATAGGTGTACGGCTGACTCCAAGCTTTGACGCAAGCTGCAGCTCCATAAGTCTCTCTCCCGGCTTGAGCTCGCCCTTTAAAATTGCCTCACGAAGTGTATTAAACACCACATCACGCAGTGGCAGATATGCATCCATATTTAAAGTTAAATTATCAGTCATCAAACTTCTCCTATCTCTTGTATTATCATTCTCACATATAATAAAAAAGTAACTATAAAGCACCCGATGTGCTATCCGGATATCACGTTATTTGCGATTATTGTATACAGATGTCAGATACACCTGTCTGGCAAGATGTGAGCTTCTCATGGCTTTGTACGCTTTCTTTGCAGTATCTTCATCGTCAAACAGACCAAAAACCGTCGGACCACTACCGCTCATCATGGCTCCTACAGCGCCATTTGAAAGCATATGCTTCTTTATCTCATCTATCACCGGATAATTTGGTATGGTCACAGTCTCTAAGACATTTCCCATATGTGCTGCGATATCATGCAGATTCTTAGCCTTTATATCATCTATCAGGCGGTCTATATCCGGATGAATAGTCGTATCATCAAGCTTCAGATTCTGGTACACAAATTTTGTGGATACCGAGATGGACGGCTTTGCAATAAGCACCGGACACTTTACCATTGGAGGAAGAGGACTAAGCGCCTCTCCTATGCCCTCGGCCAGCGCCGTGCCTCTCATAATACAGTATGGTACGTCCGCACCTATCTGCACACCTCTTTCCATAAGCTGTCTCTTTGTCAGTCCCAGTGAAAAAAGCCTGTTTACACCTATAAGCATAGCTGCCGCATCAGTACTGCCCCCCGCCATCCCTGCTGCAACAGGAATACGCTTGTCCAGCTTCACTGATACACCCTCAGTTATAGAAAACTCATCCATCAGAAGCTTTGCAGCCTTGTATATGAGATTGTTCTCGTTTACAGGGAGAAAAGACAGATTGGTCTGTATCTGTATGCCGGGCTCCTTTGTCCTTTTGATATCAAGCCTGTCATACAGATGAATGGTCTGCATAATCATGCGGACCTCATGATATCCGTCCTCTCTGCGCCTCACCACATCCAGCCCCAGATTAATCTTGGCTAATGCTTTTAATGAAATATCGTTATTACTACCCATATTGTATTACCTCTGTTTTTTGTATACAAGGATTATAACACACCCTGCCAAAAAGAGCAAATTTAAATATTCTCATTTAATTGTTCATTTTCATTACTTTTCAGATTTTCCACGTATTGCACAAAAACACTATGTTCACATAGTACATGTTTGCTAGATTTAAAAAGTAACCCTCTAACGCACCACAACAAAAAGCCTCACAGCATATCAATAATGCTTGTGGGGCTTTTTTTAAAAAGTTTTTCTAAACTCGTATGTGCAATTTTTCTATTTCTTTTCCAATATAAATTTGCTAATCAGCTCGTTCATTGTCTCCGCCTGTGCTGAAAGCTCCTCACTTGTTGCTGATGTTTCCTCTGCATTTGCTGAGTTTGACTGTACAACATCTGATATCTGATTAATGCCAGCCTCTGCCTGCTCCATAGCCTTTGCCTGCTCATCTGCAATCTCACTGAGTTTTTGAGAAGAATCTGCAACTTCCTTCATACCATTGATAACCTTTTCAATAGAAGTACTTACGCGCTCTGCAGCTTCATTACCCTCGTTAGATACCGCAATGGCACTCTCTATAAGCTGACGTGTGTCAACTGCAGCCTTGGCACTCTGCTCTGAAAGACTTCTGATTTGTCCCGCAACAACTGCGAATCCTTTACCTGCCTCACCTGCACGCGCTGCCTCGATAGCTGCATTGAGTGAAAGAAGGTTTGTCTGACTGGCAATATCCTCAATCTCAGAAATGATATTCTCAATCTGCTTAGATGTATCATTGATGCGTCCGATAACATCAACCATGCCCTGCATCTCCGTATGGCTGTGATCTGCTTCCTCAGCATACTCCTGTGCAATCCTGTATGTATCATTGAGCTTCTCAGATGTTTTCTCAACACCGCCTGTGATATCTGCAAATGTAGCCTGAAGCTCCTCAATGGCTGCTGACTGATCCATAGCACCTTCTGCTATTTCCTGTGCTGCCTGAGCAAGGTTGTTAGAACCTGCTGTAACAAGTGATGATATCTCATTGATATGTGACATAACATCATTCATCTGTGTCTTCATCTGACGCATTGCCATGAGAAGTCCAATAAAATCTCCGGTATATTTATCTTCCATGTCTGATGAAACTGTATAATCTCCTTCTGCCATCTTTCCAAGAAGCTTGTCAGAGTCAGATATGATAGTCTTAAGGTCTGCTGCCATGTTTTTCGCAACCCCTACCATATCAGCAATTTCATCTTGTGAATCAACCGCCGGGAATGGAGCCTCAAGATCCCCCTGTGCAAATGTACGTAATCTCTGTTTTAACTCATCGAGTGGTTTAGAAATACCAACTGCAACTTCGTCCCCGATTTTCATCGAGATAAAATATGAACCGACAATGATAACAATAACAATACCAAATGCGGCATATGATACTAATGATAATGTCTTGCTTAAATTATCTCCCTCTGTTACCTTTATATTCATAAGGGCAACAAGCTGCTGATATATATCATCATATGCAGGTGCAAGATCTGCTACTGCTCTCTCCTCGGCCTCCTTCTGTGTCTCAGGATCTGTAGCATTCTCACCTAACTGTCCAATCTCATCATCGAGACTCCAGTATGAGTCGAGCTTACTGTTTATATCATCATATATAGCCTGCTCCTCACCTGTCTTTATAGAGCTTTGCAGCTCTCCCCAGTATTTTTGAAATAATTCCTTTTTAGAATCATGTGTATCAGACATCTTACTTAATGTGTCAGAAGCTGTATAACCGATAAGAGCTCGTGTAGCGCTTCGTGTCTCTGAGAAGGTTACCATAACCTTTCCTATATCTCCCTGTGAAAATCCGTAAAAGGTTAGTGCGCTGGAATATCTCATTGACACAATAATCATAAGAATACCCGCGATAACACCCGATGCCGATGCTACAAACGTAGTCAGTCTGAATCCTTTTTTTAAACGATTTTTAATGCTAAGTGTTTTCCACTTTGACATGTCTAATTTCATGATGTTTCCTCCCCATGAATAATGATACCTATATACTATATTTCTATTATACACCTCTTAAAAAATTATACAAGCACTAAAAAGGTGACTGCACGCTGCGTGCAGCCCCCTTTTCATAATTCATAAATCAGATTTCTTATATTATAATATTCGTTCCATCACGACACTTTTACATACACATCCGGCTTCTATCCCTGTACCTGTGTGTCATCTGTGCCATTCTTCCAGTCATCAAACTTCTTGAGCACTGCATCATAGGTATCCTGGCAAATTGATGGCAGCTTGTCTCCCCAGGCTCCTGTTGCCTGTGAAAAGCCCTTCTTGAATGCATTCAAAAGCTCATCAGCCTTGTCCTTGTCGCCTCCCGACAGTGCCTTTGCAAAGTCAAGTATACGGTCTGAGGTCTTCTCAACACCCCAGTATCCATCATCTGCGATGTCCTTTTTGGCCTGCGCTATTGTGTCTGCATCTACAGTCAGATTCTCAAACAGACTCTTTAAGCCCTGTGACTTGTCCCAGGTTGAAGCCTGTCCTGTCATGGACTTTCTGACGATCTCGATAAGCTGCTGCTGTCTGGCGTTGGCATCATCCTTAAGTGCCTGTACCAGTGCATCTCTGTCTGCCTTGCTCATCTTCTGGTTTACTGTGCTCTTTGCAGTATCCTTTGAATCATCCTTGCTGTCTGATTTCTCATATACAGCTGCCTCCTCGCTGAAACCTGCAGTCCTTGCATCCGACTTATCCGTCTTTGCATCCTGCTTCTTTGAAGCGGTATTAGTATTCTTTGTCTGCGCCTCGTCCTTTGCTGTGACACTCTGCGCCGCTACTGCTGAAACTACACTTGAAATAGCATCTAACATCTCTCATCCCTCCCTGGTAATGTGCGTGCGGGAATCCTTTCCCGCTATACTATTATCAACCTGTATAGCGTCTAATATAGCTAAACAGTTTATCTCTTATACTGTGTATCGGCTATTTTGTATCTGTTTCTTATAGCCCTTGCCGTTATTTTTTCAATTTTCTGCCAAATATAAATGTCGAAAAATATATTACCGATGCAATGATCACTATCATCGGGCCTGTTGCCACATTGGTGTAGTATGACACTGCGAGGCCGACTATACCGGAAAATACTGAAAATATCACTGAAAAGAAATGATACTCACGCATATTTTCCGAAATATTCCTTGACGAAGCCGCTGGTAATATAAGCAGAGCATTTATTATAAGTATACCTATCCACTTGATGGATAGCATAACTATGAGTGCTACAAGCACCGCAAACAGATTATCCAGAAGACGCACATGGATACCCTTGCTTTTTGCCACGCTTCTGTGTATACATATGGCGTTGAGCTTATTGAAGCAAAACCCCCAGAACACTATCGTGACCACAAAAATCACAATTAGATAAACTATCTCAGTCTTTGTGATGCTTAGCACATCGCCCACCAGTATACTTGAGTATTTGCTGAAATTGCCGCCCTTTGACAGTATCGCAAGACCTATCGCCACAGAGCACGATGAAAATACCGATATAATGGTATCTGTCGATGCAGTGTTCAGACTGCCTATCTTATTTAAAAGAAGTGCAAACACTATCGCAAATATCACCATGGCAAGCGAGGTGTCTGCCATGCCGCATACCACTCCGACAGCGATTCCTGTAAGTGCTGAATGTCCGAGTGCATCTGAAAAGTATGCCATCTTTTTGTTTACAATCATGGTTCCCATTATGCCAAAAAGCGGTGTGATGATGAGCACAGCGATAAGGGCATTTCTCATGAAATCATATTGAAGCCAGGAGGTTATATTCATTTGTGCTCCTCCTCTCTCACCCAGGATTCCTCTCCTGTGTAGAAAATTCTCTCAAATTCTTTGCTCTCGAAGACTTCCTTCACAGTTCCCTGCTTTGCTACTGTCTTATCAAGCAGCACAACATGGTCTGCGTACTTTGCAACATAATCCAAATCATGTGATATGAGTATGATTGCAAGGTCATAGTGAGTCTTTAAATAATCCATGGTCTTATAGAAAAGCTCCATGCCGTTTTGGTCTATTCCGGACACCGGCTCATCCAACAGCAGCAGGTTCGGCTCGTCCATGATTGCCATGGAAAGAAGCACTCTCTGCAGCTGTCCTCCCGAGAGGTTGCACACCTGCTTGTCGATGAGCTCCTCAGCCTCAAATACCTCGAGTGTCTCCCTTATCTTTGCCTCTATCTTTTTGCTCTTTGGCAGAAAAACAGGATAATTGTACTGATAGCTTGCTATGAGGTCATACACGCTGACCGGTGTATTTTTCTCAATATTGACAGACTGCGGCACATAGCCGATTTTAAGCTTAGCCATATGTCCGTCCTTAGTATCCTTGAACTCAATCGTACCGGTGTGAGGTATCTCGCCTAGTATCGCCTTTATGAGTGTGGATTTTCCGGCACCGTTTTGGCCTATTATGACATTGAAGGAGCCGCAGTGTATGTGCATATTTACATCCTCAAGCACTGTCTGCTCTCCAAAGCTCACTCCAAGGTTATTTATTTTTATGCAATGAAAGCCACATGGCTGTATTATTTTCCGCATATTTTCTCCAATTTTATTTAGTAAATGCCTCTTTGATAAGCTCTATATTGTGCTCCATACCATAAAGATAGCTGTCCTTGTCGTACTCTCCCCTGTTGAGAGGGTCGATATAAACCACATGCACATCTGTCTCACGCGATACGGTATCTCCCATGCTCTTTCCGTAGAGCTCCTCAGCGAGTATTACAGACACTCCGTCATCCTTTATGGCACCTATTACCTGCTTTATCTCACCTGCGCTGACTGAGCGTTCCTCGTCAAGGTCTAACAGATAGCATGCATTCATGGAAAAATCATCAGCTACATACGCATAGGCCTCATGGAATATGATGATATTCTGTCCATTGGTAAGACTCTTTATGCTATTTATCTTTTCTTCAAGCACTGCAAGCTTTGCATCATATGCTTTTGCATTTGCATAATATTCATCAGCATGCTTTGCATCCTTTTCGGCAAGCCGGGATGCGATTGTCTGAACCATGGTGCGGTAACGCGGCACGCTCATCCATGCATGGGCATTCTCATCACCATGGTCATGGTCATGCGTACTGTCTGCCTCTGTATCAGCTTCGTGGTCATGGTCGTGGTCACTGTCCGATTCTGTGTCTGCTTCGTGATCATGGTCGTGGTCACTGTCTGCATCTGCATCGTGATCATGGTCGTGGTCACTGTCTGATTCATCCTCAGAAAGAAGTGCCACATCCTCGCAGGCCTCAACCACATCAAGCTTCGGATACGCCTTTGCCACATCTGACATAAACGACTCTATACCGCCTCCGTTTATGACAAAAACATCGGCTGTGGATAAAAGCTTCATATCCTCCGGTGTTAGCTGGAAATCGTGCAGACAACCGGTCTGTGGCTCGCTTAAGTTTTCAAGTCTCACGCCTTCCACACCATCCATTATGTTTAAAGTGGCAATGTACATAGGATAGAAGGATGTCACGACAGTAAGCATATCATCAGCTTCGTCAGTATTTTTTGCACTGTCCGAAGCATCTGACATTTCACCGGCAGCTCCTGTTTTACCTGCTGTGTGTTCATATGCCATTACCGCAAGCGTACACACTATCAATATACACAAAAACATAATGCCTACAAATTTGCATTTATTCTTCATATATTAAATATTCGCCTTTCTTTCTATAACTTTATTTCTATGGCTCTATTTCGACTTTATTTCTTTTTATGATTATTAACGCTTTTTTTGCTCTTGGCCTTATCTCTGCGTTCTTTAGTCTTTTTGGCAACCGGCTTTCCGGTCTTCTTCCAGCGCTCCTTTTTGTGCGGCTGGGATGCAGCGGCTCTTTTTGCAGCTGATTTAGCCTCGCGCTTTGCTTCTTCCTCCTGTTTCATGGCTAGAAGCGTCTCCTCGTCAAACACGAGTGAATCTATGAGATTCCAGATTTCGTCCCTGCCTTCCTTTGACATGGACGAAAACGGTATAACTACCGTGCCCGGCTTCACATGAAGTACATCCTTGATAGTCTTTATGTGTGCGGCAATCTGGCTTTTTTTCAATTTATCAGATTTGGTCGCAATGATGATCGGTGCAAAGCCCTGGTTTACCATCCAGTCATACATCATGATATCATTGTCCGATGGCTCATGCCTTATATCTATTAAAAGAAACACTGCCTGAAGCTTTTTTGAGGTGTGAAGATAGTTTTCTATCATCTGTCCCCATTTAGCTTTTATCTCGATATTGGCATTGGCATAGCCATAGCCCGGCAGATCGACCAGATACATGGCGCCATTGACGTTATAAAAATTGATGGTCTGTGTCTTGCCGGGCTGTGAAGAGATCCTGGCAAGTGACTTTCTGTTCATGAGTGCGTTGATCAGTGACGACTTACCTACATTGGATTTGCCGGCAAATGCCACTTCATTATACTCATTGTCAGGGATTGTGCTTGTAATTCCGCAAACTGTCTCTAAATTAACACTTTTAATTACCATAATCTCTTCCTCATTCTTATTTTACAAATGCTATCTTCTCCACCTGTGAAAATCTCTCCACCGGCACGATTTCCATGCCGTCTGTTATTTCTTTTGAAATCTCCTCCAGGTCCTTTTCATTATCCTTTGGAATACATACTGTTTTTATTCCGATTACCTTGGCTGCAAGCAGCTTTTCCTTGAGTCCTCCTATCGGAAGCACCCTGCCGCGCAGTGTTATCTCGCCCGTCATGGCTACATCTGCCCTGACAGCTCTGTCTGTAATAGCCGAGAGCATGGCTGTCGCCATAGTAATGCCTGCGGATGGTCCGTCCTTTGGCACTGCGCCCTCCGGGATATGTATATGGATGTCATGCTTCGTATAAAACTCTGCATCAATGCCATATCCTTCGCTTATTGAGCGCACATAGCTAAGTGCCGCCTGTGCCGACTCCTTCATCACATCACCAAGCTTACCGGTGAGCACGAGCTCACCCTTGCCCGGCAGCACATTCACCTCGACCTCGAGTGTGACTCCACCCACGCTGGTCCATGCCAGGCCTCTAACGATTCCAACCTCTGCGCGATCATTTTTCTTCTCCTGACTGTACTTCGGATTGCCCAGATATGTCTTAAGATTGGTCTTTGTAACCTTTACAGCAGCTTCGCTGTCCTTAAAGATTTCCCTGGCAGCCTTGCGGCACAGCTTGCCGATAGTCCTCTCAAGGCTTCTGACTCCGGCCTCTCTGGTGTACAGCCTGATGATATCCTTTAGAGCCGAGTCTGTTATCGTAAGCTGTTCCTTTTTAATTCCGTTTTTGCTCTTTTGCTTCTCAACCAGGTGCTCCTTTGCTATGTGAAATTTCTCATTTTCAGTGTAGCTTGACACCTCGATAAGCTCCATCCTGTCAAGAAGCGGCTTTGGAATGCCTGAAACCTCATTTGCAGTTGCAATAAAAAGCACCTCCGACAAATCTACAGGCATCTCGATGTAATGATCCCTGAATCTGCAGTTCTGCTCACTGTCAAGCACCTCAAGAAGAGCGGCTGATGTGTCACCCTTGTAGTCACTTGACACCTTATCTATCTCATCCAACAGCATGAGAGGATTTGAAACGCCTGCCTGTCTTAAGCCATTTACTATACGGCCCGGCATAGCGCCGATATATGTCTTTCTGTGTCCACGGATTTCTGCCTCATCACGCACACCACCAAGAGAAATACGCACATATTTTTTCTCCAGTGCAGACGCAATTGAACGGGCTATGCTTGTCTTTCCTGTTCCCGGAGGACCTACAAGACAAATTATAGGACTCTCTCCCTTGCTTGTCAGGTTTCTGACTGCCAGAAACTCAAGTATTCTCTCCTTAACATCCTTTAATCCGTAGTGATCATCATCGAGCACCTGTGCTGCATGGTCAAGATCCTTGTTATCCACAGACATCCTGTTCCACGGAAGCTCAAGTACAGTCTCTATATAGCCTCTCTCAACTGTGCTCTCCGATGAGCTGCTGCTCATATTTCTAAAGCGCTTTATCTCTTTTTTCGTCTTTTCCTTTACGTAGTCAGGCGCATCTAACTCAGATAGCTTTTTCTCATATTCATCAGCCTCCGAGTCAGCATTCTCACCCAGCTCCTCACGTATCACACCAAGCTGTTCACGAAGCACATACTCCTTCTGATGCTTGTCCACACGAACCTTTACTTTTTTCTGAAGCTCATTCTTTATGGAAATAACCTCCACCTGGGAGAGAAGTAATGATACTATAACCTGATATCTGTCATTGATATCCTCTGCCTCAAGCACCTGCTGCTTAAGCTCATATGACACCGACAGATTGTTGGTTACATAATCTATGAGCTTTTCAAGATCCTCATACTGATCTATCTGTCTGATAAGCTCCTTGCTGATTTTGCCGACGACTGCCGCATATCTGTGAAAAGCCTCTCTGACTCCGAGAAGCATGGCTTCCCTGAGATCCTCCGGCAGGCTGTCCGCATTACTATCACAATAACAGATTTCTGCCTCAAGGTACTTCTCACAACCGGTAAAGCCAAGCAATGCTGCCCGGCTTATTCCATCTATAAGTATTCTCACAACATCATTCTGCAGTCTGACAACCTGCTTTATGTCGGCTACTATTCCCATCCGGTAGAGGTCTTCCTGAGTCGGGTCCTCCCTGTCCACATTCCTTTGTGTGACAAGATAAATCTTTTGATCCTGCTCCATAGCCTCCTCGACAGCACGGAGTGAGCGCTCTCTGCTGACATCGAAATGAGCAATCATCCCCGGCAGAATAGTAAGCCCTCTCAGCGCTACTGCAGGCATGTTAATAATCTGTTCTTCCACTTATATCTCCTGTATTATTGCACAGCCTGGCATAAAAACCGCTGTGCAATTTATATTATCCGATGCTGTATCTTTTGTAAAATACCGCCATGTACTTACGATGCCGCTTTTTCCTCGATATATGCCTCCGGCACACACTCACCATCAAGCTTTAAGTTGTCCTCAACGGTATCCTTGTCGATTACACACTTGCTGATGCTCTTGTCTGATGGTATACGATACATAAGGTCAAGCATAACAGCCTCCATGATGGCACGAAGTCCTCTGGCTCCTGTCTTTCTCTCAAGCGCCTTGTCAGCGATGGCATTTACTGCATCGTCTGTGAACTCAAGCCCTACTCCGTCAAGCTCAAAAAGCTTGGTGTACTGCTTGATAAGCGAGTTCTTAGGCTCCTTAAGTATACGGATAAGTGCATCCCTGTCGAGTGCCTCAAGTGAGACTGTGATAGGTACACGTCCGATAAACTCAGGAATCAATCCAAACTTTACAAAATCCTGTGGAAGTGCATGCTTAAACGCCTCTCCTACATTGAGCTCTGTCTTTGACTTTACATCTGAATTGAAGCCTATAGATGATGTATCCATACGGCTGTCGATAATTTTTTCCAGACCATCAAATGCTCCACCGCAGATAAAAAGTATATTAGTAGTATCAATAGGAATAAGCTCCTGCTGCGGATGCTTTCTTCCGCCCTGTGGCGGTACAGATGCCTCTGTGCCCTCAAGAATCTTTAAAAGAGCCTGCTGTACACCCTCGCCTGACACATCTCTGGTGATTGAGACATTCTCTGATTTCTTTGTAATTTTATCTATCTCATCTATATAAATGATACCATGCTCTGCACGCTCGATATCATAATCTGCCGCCTGAATAAGCTTTAATAGGATATTCTCCACATCCTCACCTACGTATCCTGCCTCTGTAAGTGTTGTAGCATCAGCGATAGCAAATGGAACATTTATCACTCTGGCAAGTGTCTGCGCAAGAAGTGTCTTTCCTGAGCCTGTAGGTCCAAGCATGAGAATATTACTCTTCTGAAGCTCTACATCTGATGTATCACCTGCCAGAACTCTCTTATAGTGATTGTAAACAGCAACCGAAAGCACCTTCTTTGCCTGGTCCTGTCCTATTACATAATCATCCAAAAACGCCTTAAGCTCCTCCGGAGTAACAAGATTTATATCATCCTTAGCGCTGCTTTTGTCCTCATGACCCTCAACGCCTTCCTCCTCAAGAATCTCGGCACATATATCTATACACTCATCGCAGATAAAAGCTCCATTAGGTCCGGAAATCAAACGATTTACCTGGTCCTGTGTCTTACCGCAAAATGAGCAGCGAATCTTTCCGTCGTTTTTTCCTGCCATTATTAACTCCTTTTATTGCATGAGGGCATCCCATACGGGGTACCCTCTTAAATTCATCTAACTTCTGATTATCTGTTTGTTATTACACTGTCTATAAGACCATACTCAGCTGCTTCCTGTGCTGACATATAGTTGTCACGCTCTGTATCAGCTGCAATTGTCTCATATGGCTTGCCTGTATTGGCTGCTAAAATCTCGTTTAATCTCTTCTTTGTCTTTAAAATATTCTCTGCAGCAATCTGAATCTCAGTAGCCTGACCCTTTGCCCCGCCTGATGGCTGGTGAATCATAATCTCTGCATTTGGAAGAGCATATCTCTTGCCCTTTGCACCGCCTGCAAGAAGGAAAGCTCCCATGCTGGCTGCAAGACCGATACAGATTGTTGAAACATCACACTTGATGTACTGCATAGTATCGTAAATAGCAAGTCCTGCTGTAACCATTCCACCCGGTGAATTGATGTAAAGGTGGATATCCTTATTCGGATCCTCAGACTCAAGGAATAAAAGCTGGGCAACAACAAGGCTGGCTGTTGTCTCATTTACTTCCTCTCCAAGGAAAATGATACGGTCTTTTAATAATCTGGAGTAAATGTCGTAGTTGCGCTCTCCTCTGCTGGTCTGTTCAATGACATATGGTACTAAACTCATATAAAATACCTCCTTTATAAAAGCTCAAAAGACCGGCTCAGAAAATAGGCTTCTGAGCCAGTCCATCAAATTTTGATTCAAAAAATCTTATTCTTCTGTAGACTCTTCTGCATCAGCCTTTTTCTTTGCCTTTGCACGCTCTTTAACGTTGTCCATGATAAGATCTACGGCCTTTGTGATAGCAAGGTCTTTCTTCATAGACTCCTTCTCAGCATCTCCCATGTACTCTTTAAGCTTATCAGCCTCCATGCCGTATGCCTTAGCCATCTTCTCTACCTCAGCATCGATATCTGCATCAGTAACCTCGATATTTTCCTCCTTGGCAATCTGCTCAAGTACAAGGCTGCTCTGGATACGTGTTGTAGCCTCAGGACGAACCTGATCCTTAAGTTGGTCAACTGTCATGCCTGAGAACTGTAAGTACTGCTCCATTGTAAGACCGCTCTGTGCGATTCTCTGAGCGAACTCCTCAACCATTGTCTCACACTGTGTCTCAATCATTGCCTCAGGAAGATCCATCTTTGACTTGTCGATAATCTTCTGGATAGCCTCATCCTCTTTAGTCTTCTTAGCTTCTGTCTCTTTCTTCTCTGTGAGGTTCTTTTTGATTTCCTCTTTGTACTCAGCTAATGTATCAACACCTGCTGCATCCTGTGCAAACTCATCATCAAGCTCTGGAAGCTCCTTAGCCTTGATCTCGTTGATCTTAACCTTGAATGTAGCCGGCTTTCCTGCAAGGTCTGCTGCCTGATACTTCTCAGGGAATGTTACATTGACCTCAACCTCATCGCCTGTGTTCTTTCCTACTAACTGATCCTCGAATGTATCGATGAATGTGTGTGAACCGATCTCTAATGGATGATTCTCACCCTTTCCACCCTCGAAAGCTACTCCGTCAACAAATCCCTCAAAGTCGATAACTGCTGTATCTCCCTCTGCTACAGGACGATCTGTAACTGTAACTGTTCTTGCATTTTTGTTTCTCTGGTTCTCAAGCTCAGCGTCAACCTCTTCATCAGAAACTGATGTGTCGATCTTTGTAACTGTAACGCCCATGTACTTACCAAGAGTAACCTCAGGTCTTACAGCAACCTCTGCTGTGTAGATGAAAGGCTGTCCCTTCTCAATCTGAGTAACCTCAACTGTTGGGCGTGAAACAATGTCAACACCGCTCTCGTCAACTGCACCTGCGTATGTCTGCTGCATAAGAATGTTTGCTGCATCCTCGTAGAACACACCTGCTCCATACATTTTCTCAATCATAGCTCTTGGCACTTTTCCTTTACGGAATCCAGGTACACTAATCTGTTTCTTCTGCTTCTGATATGCAGAATCCAATGCTTTCTCTAATTCCTCAGCTGCTACCTCAATAGTAAGCTTCGCCATATTATGCTCTAAATTCTCAACCTGTACACTCATGTCAATCGTTATCCTCCTTAAAAATATATATGAATGGTATGTACATCAAATGTAATGTGGGCATGCTTTTTAAACTGCTAAGCCCAGTCATTGGATGATTATAACACAACAAATCCACTATTTCCAGTGTTTTTTAGATTAAATTTGCTTTTGTGTATAATTCCATAAATTGTCAGCAATACCAAAACATATTTTTGTCATTTTACGGCATAATATTTCCATACACATACAGCTTGTGTATAACGTTTTAAAAGGAGGTATTGCATTATGGCAGCATCAAGTAGTAAAAAGGCTTCTGTACCGGAGGCAAAAGAGGCTATGAGCCGTTTCAAGGAAGAGGTTGCTTCAGAGCTTGGAGTTCCTTTAAAGGAGGGCTACAACGGTGACCTTACTTCTAAGCAGGCCGGTTCAATCGGTGGCGAGATGGTCAAGCAGATGATCATGAAGCAGGAGCAGCAGATGAAATAAGCTCTGCAATAGCAGGCTTCAAATGTACGCTTCAAATGCAAGCATAAAAAGAGGCCGCGCACCATGGGGTTGGTGTGTGACCTCTTTTGTTATAATACCAAGCGCACCTGTCTAGTATACCAGTCCCTGTCGAATATGCTCTACTGTGGCATCGTCTGTGAAGTATCTGACAAGCTCGAGTGCAAACGCAATAGCTGTTCCCATTCCACGACTTGTAATCACATTGCCATCCACAACTACAGGCTGCTCAAGCCACTGTGCACCGAGCAGCTTTTCCTCAAAACCCGGATGACAGGTAGCTTTTTTGCCCTCAAGTATATGATTCTCACCGAGCACGCTAGGCGCTGCACATATCGCTGCAACAAGCTTTCCCTCAGCGGCGAATCTCTTAATTGTCTTTACTACAGTCTCATCCGCACCGAGGTTTAATGTACCCGGCATGCCTCCCGGCAGTACGATTGCATCATAGCTGTCAAAATCAGCCTGTGCCTTTGTGGTATCTGTCTTAAATGTCACCTGATGAGAGCTTGTCACCTCGGCTTTTTCCGTGATTGATATGGTTTCAATCTCCAGCTTTGCTCTTCTAACTATATCGACTACTGTAAGTCCTTCAATCTCCTCACAGCCGTCTGCCATAAAAATTCCTACTTTAATCATATTTTTCTCCTTTATTTTTCTTTGATAATACTAAAAAGCTACGGTTCATCCTTGAATTTTTAAATACCGGTCATTATAATCAGTTATGCACGGCAATTTTATGTTTAAATATGTAATTTCGTATAAGCATAAGTCATTGCTGTTCACGCAAAAGTATAAACCGTAACTATAAATCTACCAGTAACCTGAAAGGATATACCATGGAAATCGAAAGAAAATACTTACTTAAACAGCTTCCTTCCAATTTAGACAGCTACGCGAGCAAAAAAATCGCCCAGGGCTATCTGTGCACCTCTCCTGTTGTCAGGGTCAGACGCTCAAATGACAGCTATTATATGACCTACAAGGGTGCCGGCCTTATGGTGCGCGAGGAGTACAATCTTCCTCTTACCAAGGAGGCATACATACATCTTGTCCAAAAGATTGACGGCCGCCTAATCGAAAAGACCCGCTATCTCATACCTCTTGACGGTGGTCTGACCGCAGAGCTTGATGTATTTGAAGGTGATCTGGCTCCTCTTACACTTGTGGAGGTTGAATTCGACTCTGTTGACGCGGCAAATGAATTCACACCACCTGACTGGTTTGGCGAGGATGTCACTGAATCCGGCAAATATCACAACAGCTATCTGAGCCGATTGGAAAATTCATAGTACTGCCTGGTCTTTATCGTATTCTTTAAATCATCATACCGCTTTTGCAATGGGCCCTCAGGAACTACAACATCCATAACCACCGCTATGTCATCTATAAGGCGGTCGGTTATGGTATCCCTCATTGAGACAAGTATATTGTACTTCTCTTCAAAGGTATCCGCATCAAGAAACTCCATCAAACGCGGATCCGGTGCCTGGCCTTCATCTGCATCCGGCGCAGGCATATCCTCCGGCTTATCCTTAAGCGTGATCTTCTCAAATCTGTATTTCTGCTTCACATCAGGATATTTCTCATGGTCCACCTCGCTTACAAACATGTCGAGTGGTCTGGCGTATATCCCAAAATCATCATATAAAGCCTGATAAATCACAAGCTTTTCCCCTGTCTCTGAATGTGTTGCCACTGTAACTATCTGATACAGCTTATTCTTAAAGTGTCTGTAAAGCTCTCCTGGCTTTGGTGTTCTGTCCATCATTTCTGCCTCTTTCCTTATTATTTAAAAGTTGTTGATCATGTCTAAGCCTTCCCCAAGGAAATCTCTCTCAAACTCCAGATTACCGCTGTATCCCATGGCAATCAGATCCTCAACACTGCCAAACATGCTCTGTGTCTCAGCCTCTATAATCTTTGCACCGTCTGCCGCTTGGGTATGCAATGTCTGGCAGTTTCTTGAGTGCTCCTGAGCCATTCTCTGCTGTGCCTCGCTATGTCCGTGCATAGCCTCAAGCTCTTTTTGTGTCGTATCATCCGCAAAGCGTGCGTTATTTTTCACGGCCCTCTGCACTATATCCGGATTGCTCTGCTGCGGTCTCTGCTGTGGCTGTACTCTCTGCTGCATCTGTGGTCTCTGAGGCTGCTGTGCTCTCTGCTGCATCTGTGGCTGTGGTCTCTGCTGATATGTCTGGTTCAACGCATTCATACCCGACTGAACTGTATTCTGCATGCTGTTCCATATCTGCTGCATCTGCTTCTGCTGCGGTCTTGGTTTGTTTGGCTGCGTATTTTTGCTGCCTGCGCTCTTTGATTTTTTGTTAATGTAAAAAATAGCTCCTAATATAATTGCCCAAATTATAATATCCATATTCTGCTCCTTTATCAATCTACATTTTCTATTTCACTGCCCGTGTTGTTCCTTCTTGCATTCTTTATAGCATTTCTAAATAGTATTGCTCACGTCAATCCCTGAATATCCTGCACATATCGCGCAGTATGTATTCTGCTGTCTGTTCCGGCTCCCATTGCTTTGTAACACCCACAAGCAGCGGATTAAGCTCCGACAGTATCCTTGCCGTGCGCCGGTCTGTCGTGCCCTCATACTTATCGTTTATGGCCTCAGCCTGCTTCACACATGCCTCAAGCTGCTTTAATATATCCTTCCAGAACTCCTCGTAATATATCTCATGCACTCTCTTAGTCTTTTGTGTGAAATTCAGCTCTGCAAGCTCTTTGTTGCTGTGCCCCAGATAGAAATATGACAGAGCAAACAAATCAGGCTTTTTCCTTTCAAGCCCCTCATTTGTCAGGTGTATCAGATTCTCTATCTCACTCTGTAAAATGATACCGTTGTCAAAGGATGACAGATATCTCTCCCCCTGCTTTACAACAGAGTCCAGAGTCGTGTGAAAATCCGTGTCCACCTTGCTGATTAAAAATTCATCGTCAAACATGCCGCTTTTCGCTTTGCAAGCCTTTATCAGCTCTCCAAAGTGCTTCCGGTCTGTTCCTGTGAGCTCACAATACCCGATAACTTGTTGCTCAAGCTCCTTTAAATCTGAAAGCAGGCTGCTTAAGCCTGTCTTCACGCCATAATAGCGCTTTGCAACACCGGAGGAATTCTTTTTGGTTTTGACATACAGCTTAAGCCAGCTGTTGACCACTGTCATGTCGGCACCTGCCGTATCCATCGCTGTCTTAAATTTCTTTTCCGTATCACTTAGTCCTAAAATCATCACACACCCTCAAACATCATTCTAAAACTATATAATAACAATTCTACACCATTATCATATTTTTTTAAAGAGCCTTTTTTCTCTCTGAAAAGCCCTCTTTAAACGCAAAAAAGGAAGCCATACAATAGCTGTATGACTTCCTATATACTCTGCATGTTATTCGCATCGTCGTGCGAACGGCACGAGCGGCTTTGTTATGATAGCAAAATCAGATTAACGACCGAACTGCATATCGTTGTTACCTGATTTTGTTGTGAACATCTCAAGCATGTTGATTGGATCATTGTAATCCATAAGCCATCCCTCACGGGCGAAATCAAACTGTCCGTCCTTACGGCTGTTAAGGAATACGTTCCACTCCTGCTGCTCAACCTTTAAGTTGATACCTACCTTTGAAAGATCAGCCTGGATAGCCTCACCAATCTTTACATTGGCCTCTGAGTTGTTTACGAGGTATGAGAACTCGACAGTCTGGTTTACCTGGCCTGTGCTCTCATCTAATAATCCGATAGAAGCAAGAAGCTCTTTAGCCTCCTCAAAGTTCTTATCGTAATCTGTGCCGTAGTAGTCCTTGTTCTTGAACTCGCCACCGTTACCATCTGTAACGCCCTCTGGGATAAATGTTGTGGCAATCTTCTGTCCGCCCTGGGCGATTGTATCGATAATGTACTGACGATCGATAAGAAGACAGATTGCTTTTCTGAATACCTTAGCCTGGTCAGCATCTAATCCAAGTTCTGAGTAGAGCTTAGAGTTGATGTTGAAGCCTGCGTAGTATGTTCCAAGGTTGTCAACTGTGTAGAACTCGCTAGTCTTCTTAGCTGCCTCAATCTCGGCTGTAGGAACTGTATCGATGAAATCAAGGTCACCATTCTGGTAAGCTGTGTAAGCTGAAACATCATCAGATGTAAGCATTACGTTCATCTCATCAACTGTTACATTGTCAGCATCCCAGTAGTTAGGATTCTTAACATATGTCATGCTTGAATCATGCTTCCACTCCTTGAGTGTGAATGCACCGTTTGTAACGAACTTGTCGCTTGCATCGTTTGCCCAGTCATCATTTCCCTCTACTGACTTCTGGTTTACAGGGAAGAAGAATGGGAATGCACATAAGTCAAGGAAGTATGGTGTAACTGCTTTAAGCTTGACTGTAAGAGTCTTTCCATCCTCAGAAGCTACTACATCATCAGCAGCAAGACCCTTTGTATCATCATATCCTGCGAATACTGCGCAAAGGTAGCTGTAATCTGCAGCTGTCTTAGGATCTGCTGCTCTCTTCCAAGACCACTCGAAATCCTTTGCAGTAAGCTCATCACCATTTGACCACTTAAGACCGTCACGCATTGTGAATGTGTATGTGAGGCCATCCTCAGAAACCTCATAGCTCTCTGCACATGCAGGCTCAAGCTTGCCCTCAGCGTTGTAACGCATAAGACCCTCAAAGCTGTTTACTGCAAGACATCCGCCGTCAACAGTACTGTTTAATGCAGGATCGATATGATCAGGCTCTGATGCCATGAAGATGTTTAACTTTCCGGCATTCTTTGTGTTCTTTGCATTGTAGAAGTATTTCATACCCTCTACTGTTGAGTATACGCCTGTTACATAATCCTTGAGCATATACTGGTCATTGTAGTAGTAAAGTGGAATAACACACCATGTATCCATGAGCATATCCTCTGCCTGGTGCATCATCTCTGCACGCTTTGCAAGATCTGTCTCTGTACGGATAGATTCTACTAACTCATCATAGCCTGTCCAGTCTACGCCTGCTGATACAGAAGTATGAGAAGTGCCGTTAGCAGATGTGTCGTTAGTAGATATTTTGCTCTCGCTCTTGCCTCCACAAGCAGTCATGCCAAGTGCCATAGCTGCAACAAGAGTAAGTGCTACTAATCTCTTTTTCATCTTTCTTCCTCCTAATTAATTAATATGAAAAATAAATTTATGTTAGAACCGGCACAAGCGGCTTAAGCTATATGCCGGTAGAAACCATATATTAGCGGTTGAAGCATGCAACCATATGTCCGTTTCCTCTGTCTGTAAGCTCCGGACGTGCTGCAGCACACTGCTCTGTCGCGTATTTACAGCGCGAACGGAATGGACAGCCGCTAGGCATGCGAAGAGGTGAAGGGACATCTCCCTCAAGCACGATTCGCTTGCTGTGTCTGGCAGTCTCAGGATCCGGAATCGGAACCGCTGAAAGCAACGACTGTGTGTACGGATGAATCGGATTGTCCATCAGCTCATCAGCATCTGCAAGCTCCATCATATGACCTAAGTACATAACAGCTATTCTGTCAGAGATATGCTGCACTACAAGCAGATCATGCGCTATAAACAGGTATGATAACCCTCTCTCCTTCTGCAGATCCTCAAACATGTTGACTACCTGGGCCTGAATTGAAACATCAAGTGCCGATACCGGCTCATCACATACGATAAACTTCGGATCTACTGCAAGCGCTCTTGCTATTCCGATACGCTGTCTCTGTCCACCCGAAAACTCATGCGCATAACGTGTGGCATGGTCTGCGTTTAGTCCAACTGTCTCCATGAGATCCATAATCATCTCATGGCGCTCTTTCTTGCTATTGTAGAGCTTGTGCACATCGAGAGGCTCTCCGATGATATCCTCAACCGTCATACGAGGGTTGAGTGATGAATACGGATCCTGGAATACCATCTGCATCTGCTTACGGTAAGGATGCATATTCACATCTATCTTCTTCTCACTGTCAAACAATACATTGCCGTCGAACTCAATGCGTCCTGCTGTAGGCTGGTACAGACGTAAAAGAGTACGTCCTACGGTTGTCTTTCCACAGCCTGACTCGCCAACAAGTCCAAGCGTCTCACCCGGCTTTATGGCAAATGACACATCATCGACTGCCTTTAATTCCATCTTTTTAAATCCGTCATGAACAGGGAAATACTGCTTCAAATGGTCTACCTTGAGCAGGTACTCGTTGTTATTTGTCTCACTACTCATTTGATTTTCCCTCCTCCATCATATTCTTAATATTCATCCAGCATGATGCGAGATGATCCTCTCCAACCCAGATTTCCTCCGGCTTTTCGGTGAGACATATCTTCATAGCGGCATCACAGCGAGGGCAGAATGCACAGCCCTTTGGCATGTTGAGCATATTGATTGGTGTGCCTCCTATAGGAACAAGCCTGGTTTTTGAATTGGTCTTTGTAGGGATTGAACGAAGCAGTCCCTTTGTGTACTCATGCGCCGGGCTGTAGAATATGGCATCTGCTGTTCCTCTCTCACACACACGGCCGCCGTACATAACTATGATCTCGTCACACATTGAAGCAATGACACCCAGATCATGTGTAACCATGATGATTGCCATACCAAGCTTTTCCTGCAGTGACTGCATAAGCTCAAGAATCTGTGCCTGAATAGTCACATCAAGAGCTGTTGTCGGCTCATCTGCGATAAGGATATCCGGCTCACATGCTAATGCCATAGCTATCATGACACGCTGTCTCATACCACCAGAAAGCTCATGAGGGTACTGATTTACACGCTTCTCAGGCTCATTTACTCCTACAAGTGTGAGCATCTCTATAGCGCGCTCCTTTGCTTCCTTCTTTGTACGGTCTGTGTGAAGAAGCACTGCCTCCTCAAGCTGGTAGCCTACCGTAAATACCGGATTAAGCGATGTCATAGGATCCTGGAAAATGATTGAACAGCATTTTCCTCTGAAATCTGCCATTTTCTTTTTGTTCAATTTGGTGATATCCTCACCCTTATATTTTACTGAGCCGCCTGTGATGGCACCATTCTCAGCAAGAATCTGCATGATTGAATATGCTGTAACCGACTTTCCTGAGCCTGACTCTCCTACGATTCCAAGAGTCTTTCCCGGCTCAAGCTTAAAGCTGACACCGTTTACAGCTGATACGTCTCCGTTATCGGTCTTGAAGGTAGTGTGCAGATCAGATACTTCAAGAACAAACTTATTATCTTCCATCTTACTCACTCCTTACTATTTCGATAATTTAGGGTCAAATGCATCTCTTAAGCCGTCACCGATAAGATTCAATGTAAGAACAATGATACAAATCGTAAGCGCCGGAAAAATAAGACGCAATGGGTAGCTCTGGAGTCCGCCACGCGCTGTATTTGCCAACGAACCAAGTGAAGGCATAGGAGCCGAAACACCAAGTCCGATAAATGACAGATAACTCTCAGTAAAGATAGCTGATGGTATCTGAAGCGCTGTAGTAATGATGATTACTGACAGACAGTTCGGTAAAATGTGTTTTCTGATAGTGCGGGCTGATGATGTTCCGATACACTTTGCTGCGAGAATGTACTCATTCTGCTTGATGGTAAGAATCTGACCTCTTATAAGTCTTGCCATTCCTACCCAGTAAAGCAATCCAAACACTATGAAAAGTGCAATCATGTTGACACCAAGCTTTGAAAGCACTGTACCCTTTATTACAGGTGTTAGCACCTCATTTAATACAACTGCGAGTAAAATGATGAGCAGCATATCCGGCAATGAATAAATGATATCTACTATTCTCATCATAACCATATCTACCTTGCCACCGCAGAAGCCTGATACGGAACCGTAAATGATACCGATTATAAGCACAAGCAGTGATGCAAACACACCGACTCCCAGCGATACACGAGCTCCGTAAACAACACGGATAAAATAGTCTCTTCCGAGCTCATCTGTGCCAAAAATGTGCGGGAACAGCTTCTCACCTGCATCAATCTGTGCCTGCTCAGCATCGCTGTACTGGAAAGGTCCTAAGTTCTGTGCACCCTTAACGATATCTGCATAGCCGTAAGGCACAATCTTTGGTGCCAGAAGAATAACCAAAATAAGTAAAACCAAAACTATAATAGAACCCATAGCCAGTGGATTTTTGCGGAGTCTCTTAAGACCATCCTTCAAGAAGGTAGTTGACTCACCCATAACCTCCTGCTGGCGTTTCTCTTCATCTGATGCCTTGGCAAAATCCTTCATATCGAACTTGCTAAGGTCAATCTGTGTGGAGAAAGGAGCTCTCTTCATATTATCTTTCATCTTTATCTCTCCTTAATCAAGCTTAATACGTGGATCAATCACTTTGTATACAATATCTGTAATGAGGTTCGCGCCTACCATGATGACAGCAAGGAAAAGTGTTGTGGCCATAATCATTGTGTAATCACGGTTTGTGATACAGCTTACGAACTTGGAACCGAGTCCTCCGATATTGAAAATACTCTCAATAACCATTGAACCTGTGAGGATACCACCAATCATAGGTCCCACATATGTGATGACCGGAATGAGCGCATTACGAAGCGCATGTACAAATATAATCTTGTACTGATGTACACCCTTGGCCTTTGCCGTACGGATGTAATCCTGTCCGAGTGCATCAAGCATTGAAGTCTTTGTAAGTCTTGTAATATATGCCATCGGTGAAAGTGACAGTGACAGCACCGGAAGTAATACCATGTTGCTTCCTGAGCTGAAGGCCTGCACCACGCCAAGCTTTATACAGAAGAAATAAAGTAATAACGTAGCGATGACAAATGACGGCATCGACGTAATCAGTGTGACGAAGAATACTATAACTCGATCCGGCCACCTGTTTCGCATCAGCGCTGCTATCGAACCGAGCACCACTCCGAATACTATCGCAGTGAGCGCCGCTAAGAGTCCAAGCTTCGCTGAAATCGGGAAGCTCTCCCCAATGATATCTGAGATTGGACGGTCTGTCTTAAGACTAACACCGAAATCTCCGTGCAGCACGCCTGCCATGTAATTCTTGTACTGGACTATAAGTGGCTGATCCAGTCCGTAGCGTGCCTCAAGCTCTTTCATTACCGCCGGACTCTTTGCCTTCTCCGAATTGAATGGACCACCCGGAATTGCATTCATGGCAAAGAATGTAATAAGACTGATAATGAAGATTGTAAAAATCGCGAGAATAACTCTCTTTACAATGTACTTACCCATATTTTTCTCTCCCTCTTGGATTTGTATCGATAATGCATTATTTTTATTTTTTAAAGCATTATCACTGCACCACGTCAAAGTATTTTGTCTAATACGCAAAAAAGTGCGAATGACCTCATTGTCATTACACACTCCCTAATCTTGCTGTCTGATACAACTGTCGTTCTGACGCGAACAATTCTTTTTTATTATACACAGAAATCATACTTTGTCAATTGGATATATTTTCCTATATTGTTTTCATTTCTGCATAAAAATTAGTTATTTTTTTATAATACTCATTAATAAGGGTAATTTATGTAGCTCATAAGCATTATTTATACATTTTTATTCATTTTTATTTTCGCATTAAAATATTAATTTTCAGTGCATGATTACTTTGAATTGTTAAGTACTGGCGTTATTCTGGCATTAAACGGATATTTGGTGTATAATTACATATCATTATATATCAAGGAGCCACCTATGCTTACATACGACGATGCACTCAATCTCAACTACTATAAAAAAACAACCTTTACCGGCTGGATGAACGACATGCGCTTTCTCATAAAGCGTGAGGAGCCAGTCATCAAGGAAGCCACCGAGGATACACCCGAGGAAAAGGGCGAGCCAATCTTTCATGCATGGATATGGCCGGGGCCGTATATTTTTGACCTGACCGACGACAGCAAAAAGACTGACAATACCTTTCCATTTACAGATGACGGAAAAAAACAGTGTGTAGACTGGATTAATGAGGTCATCAGTGCACACTCAAACGATTATCCGAAAAATAAAACAGATGGAGAAAACCTGCTTTCGTAATGTAATAAATAATGTTGACACACCTGAAACAAAATGATATACTGTCAAAGTGTTTGCGGGCATGGCGGAATTCTTGACAATTGAACTTCTAACGTTCAATTGTAGGCAGATGCGCTACTGTACGCGGCATATATATGCGGGCATGGCGGAATTGGCAGACGCGCTAGATTTAGGTTCTAGTGGGAGACCGTGCAGGTTCAAGTCCTGTTGCCCGTACTGTTTACAAGGGTTTCAGAGGTTTTTATTACTTCTGAAATTCTTATTTTTTTATCATTTTTCCTATACGAAAGGATACCACAATGCAGGCTTACAAGGATTTAGTAAAAGCACTTCCTGGCTTAAAAGAGGATATGCCACGCGCATTTTATATGCTCGCAGAGCTCTTTGATTACGGCTCATTTGATATATGCAGAAGTGACGACAAATATATAATCCCTTATATCATGAATGATGCGGTGGAATGCTATCTGACCGTGGAAAATGCAGTGTTAAAGGGCGATTATCATAGCGAGGAAGAAATCATTTCGGCATCGTTGGTTTTAGGAAGTGAAAAAGGCTACGGACTCATTCTGCACCAGCAGGACAATGTGGTCACACTCTGGTTTGATAATTTGCATGTGCATGAGGCATGCTTTAAATACCATGAAATAGGACATTTCTGGGTAAAGGGACAGGAACAGTGGCGCATGCTTGTATATATGGTAGGAACAATCGCGGACAAGTATATGTACATGGGAAAGGAATACTGCAACGAGACAGAATGCTTTATCCAGAGCCTTATTTACTTTGCACCGTTTCGCAGATGGACACCGGTACCTGGCGATTTGATGGAGTATCATTTTCCGGCCCGTGTAGAGGGAATAGACATTATGGAGGAGCTTTGCAGGGAGGTTTTGGACACTGATTATCTTAAGCTCATTGCACGCTACAGGGCAAATCCATGTGAGAAAACGGAAAAGCTTTTGAGCAGACATTTAGCCGATGCAAAAAGAGTACCGCTTTATCAGTATATTTATAAGCTTGTGATAAAGGCATCAAAGGATTATCCCGAGAGAAATTACGGAAATCAGATAAATGAACGCATAAAAGAAAAGCGTAAAGCGCTTGAACAGGAGCTGCTTCAAAAGGGGTACTGCGGAAAATACCCTGTGTTTTCAAAGAAAAATACGACTGTGCGTGTAATGGAGGAACAGCCCTACGTCACAGCAATTCTCGAGTGGGATGATTACAAATACAAGCAGCAGCTTATGGTTTCTGAGTGCAGTGCCAAAAAGTATGATGGAATAAATGCGGGATTTTTTAAAGGAATAGGCAGACACGGACGCATTGTGCAGGTGTAGATACACATAAAACAAAAGCCACGGAGCAATCCGTGGCTTTCATAATACGCTTATTACAAGGATGGGCTTGAGAAGACTCGAACTTCCGACCTCACGCTTATCAGGCGTGCGCTCTAACCGGCTGAGCTACAAGCCCTTGTGTTTTGCACAAAACGTATACTACAATATTTTTGGTAAGAAGTCAAGAGTTTTTTTACAGGTCTATAAATAACTATTCACTTTCAAACAGTATTTCCACAACAAACCGCTTCCCCTCAAGCCTTGCTTCAATACTCCCGCCCATTCTCTCCACAAGCTCCTTTGCAATCGAAAGCCCAAGCCCGCTCGATGATATGCTCCTAGCCTCATCGGCTTTGTAAAAGCGCTCAAACACCTTGTCCACGTCTATATCATCAGGATTTTTTACATCATTTGAAACCAAAATATGGACAATCCTATTTTTTGAAGTACGCTCGTCATCTGAAGCCCTGCAATTGCACGAATCCTGCTGCCTCATCTGTATACAGATGCTCTTCTGCCCATGCACCAGCGCATTTTTTATTACATTCTGAAACACCCGCCTGAGCGCCTGCACATTTGCAGTGATAAATATCGTATCCTCACATATATCAAGCGATGGCTCAATGCTCTGCTTTTTCCACTCCTCATAATAAGAAAACACTGTCTGCTTTAAAAGTCTGCTGACGCAGCAATTTGACAGCTCCAGCTTGAAGCTGTCATTTTTAAGCTTTGTGAACATGAAAAGCTCCTCGAGCATATCCTTGAGGCTTGTGATGCGCTCCTGGATGATATCTATATAATGCTCCTGCGCGCTCTTGTCAGTCTCATCCCTAAGCAGCTGAAAATAGCCGTCCAGCGAGGTAAGCGGAGTGCGGATATCGTGCGACAGGTTTGTGTACGTGTCAGATATCATCTGCTCCTTTTTTGCCGCCGCCTCACGCTGCCTGTGCCATTGCTCTAAAAATCTGTTTATGCGCTCCTTAAGCCTTCCGATATCAGCCATGTTGGTATCGGTTAAAAGGAGCATATTTGTATCCTTTTCGCATAAAAAATCAAGCTGTTCATTAATGTCACGAAGCTGTGCCCTTATTTTTACGAGCACAGCTATTAAGACAGCTACCGAAACTGCAAGTATTACAGTCAGTATTTTCCAAATCATGTTTTATTCCTCATTCAAAACACATTATATATCCCTGCGTTTAAATACACCGTACACTGCAATCAGTGACACCACTGCCCACACAGCGGCTACCGCAAATGCACCGCCTACGGTCTTTGCAGATGCACTCAGATCAAGCTCAGAAATCTTGTTGACTATAAGGTAATCATTTATATCAAAGTTCTTTACTCCGATTTTTTCAATAAGTATATTGATTCCACTGAAAATCAGTGTAAAGATACCTGTACACATGCACACAGCGATAATCATGCTGATTACATTGTTTTTTATAATAATTGCCATTGCCATGACAAAATATACAAACAAAAGTGTGACCACATACTGGCTGCCAAGCATCTTAAATAAGTCCGCCGCATCTCCGAATTCTGCTCCATGTAAAAACAGCGGTGTCGCAATACACTGGACGATCACATCAAGTGCCATGGCCACAAAGGTAAATACCGAAAGCGCTATCATCTTTGAAAACAGCAGCACTCCACGGTTCTTCACCTGTCCGCCTACGCTCTTTATATAACCGCTGTTTAGGTCTGCTGTTGAAAAGAGCACCGTAAATATTGCAAGTAAAAGTGCCAGGTCAAGCCCCGCTATATCGCTTTCAACCATATCTGCTATGGTCGGTACCTCATCTGACATGTCGGAGTCGTCCACTTCAAGCCCGACTGTTGCCGTTGGTCCATTCGACGATTCTGCTGATGCTGTATCATATTCATCTGCTATCTCACTGTCTGACTCACTTACCATAGTGACCTCATCAGTTGTTTCCACGATGCTCTCTGCCGCCATGCTTCTGACAAGAGCTGTCATACCGCTCGTAGCTATTGCGAGTGCCATAGCTATTACCAGTATAACATAAGCTGACTTTGTATGTATCAGTCTGTAAATATCCATTCTTACCGCATTAAACATTTGTCGCACCTCCTGTGATACTAAGGAAATATGTCTCAAGCTCCATTCCTGTGACCGCTAGCTGTGCCACCGAAACTCCTGCTGTGACCAGCGCTGTATTTAAGGCGGCGCTATCATTCAGACGCTCATAGACATCTATATGATTTTTGTCCACTATCATGTAGTGCACAAAGCCCATCTTATCGAGCACAGGCACTGCTTTATTCGGATTGTCCACTGTCAGTGTAATCTTCTCACTACACTTGGAAAGCAGCTCCTCTCTGGTAATTTCCTGAAGCAGAGCTCCATTATTTATAATGCCGTAGTCTGTGGCAAGCTTTGAAAGCTCCTCCAATATATGGCTTGAAATAAACACAGTCATATCCTGCTGTGCACACAGATTCTGAATTGTATCACGCACCTCTGCAATTCCCTGTGGATCAAGTCCGTTGATAGGCTCATCAAGCACTAAAAGGTCAGGCTCTCCAACCAGCGCCATGCCGATTCCAAGCCTCTGCTTCATACCAAGTGAAAAATTCTTTGTCTTTTTCTTTCCAACATTTAACAGACCTACCTTATCAAGTATGCCCTCTGCATAGCCCTTTTTACTGATGCCGAAGAGACGGCACTTCATCTCGATATTTTCCTTCGCCGTCATGTTTGGATATACACCCGGTGCCTCAATCAGGCAGCCCACTCTTGAGCGTACCTTTGACAAATCCTTTCCAGCGTATCCAAACATGGATATCTCTCCGCTTGTCGGCTTTGCCAGACCACCGATCATTCTCATACAGGTAGTCTTGCCGGCACCGTTTCTGCCGATAAATCCATAGATTGCACCCTTTTTGATGTGGATATCCACATTGTCAACTGCCTTCTGGTGACCATACTGCTTGGTCAGTGCCTTTGTCTGCAATAATATTTCACTCACAATCAAATCTCCTTTTCTTTTTTCCTTAGCAACCCTTTAATCATAATATAAATGTAAAATCCTAATACATCGCTAACAAAAAGTAAAAAAAGAGTAAAGCTTGTTTACCTTTACTCTTTCATTTTGTAGCCTATGCCCCACACTGTCTCTATGTACTCGTCATCGGTCAGCTTTTTTATCTTCTTTCTGATATTGCTGATGTGCACATCAAGAGTCTTTGTCTCGCCCATGTACGGCTCATCCCAGGCATATTCAAATATGTCCTCCTTGGCAAACACCTGTCTGGGATGCGCCATGAGAAGCTCGAGTATGGCAAACTCCTGCTTTGTGATGCCATCAACAGCATTATCAGCTACATAAAGCTGTCTTGAAATCCGATCGAGCACAAGCTGTCTGTGCTCTATTTTAACAGGTCCCGCTATGTATGTATTTGCAGTATCTCCCTGCCCTGTCTCATTTTCTGCTTTTGTCTGGTTTTCCCCTGCCTGGCCCGACTTTGAAGGCACATCTGCCACCGCATGACGCAGCTGCACAGCCACTCTGGCAACGACCTCCTTTATCTCAAACGGCTTTGTGATGTAATCATCAGCGCCTGCCACGAGCAGATTGATTTTCTCATCCAGCTCATCCTTTGCCGTAAGGATTATCACCGGAAGTGACGCATCCATCTGCCGTATCCGTGCCAGAAGCTCCTCACCTGAAAGCCCCGGAAGCATCAGATCCAATAGCACAAGCGCATAAGCTTCCCTTTCCAGCTTAAGCAAAAGCTCTCCCTCTGTGCCTGACCATGCCTGCCTTGTCCTATATCCGGCTTTTGAAAGCGCTGTCGCAAGCAGATCATTAATGTCCTTGTCATCCTCTATTATGAGTATCTCCCCGGATTTGTTGTCTGTCATAATATTCCCTTTCTCTATCTGTTGTACCACTTCATAACTTTTTATATTCTAGAAATATCCCTCGACTCCCTGCACCAGTCCGTCTGCCAGATTTTCAAGTGTGGCATCGCTGTGGTCAGAGCATGCGTTGCCAAGCTCTACATCCACTGACGGTACCGTGCTGTATGAGGTCTGTGTCAGGTCTATTGCCATAGAGCCATTACCGTTTATCTTTGCTCCATGGGCGCGCAGTCCTTCTATCAGGCTTGCCCCAAGTGCATCATGCTGCTGCCAGTGTGATGCAACCGGCTCCATTCCCTTTATGCCTCCCGGCACTGATATGTAAAAGCAGCCCTTATCGTAGCTTAGTCCGTCGCCATCCCAGTGCAGAGCAATATGACAGTCTGCCGCATTATTGCAGATGACAGTACGTGCCACATTATCAAGCTGTACATCGCTTCCGTCTCTTACCATAAGCACATCATAGCCTGCCGCAAGCAGCTTGTCCTTTAATATCTGCGCCATACGGAGTGTGACAGAGCTCTCCGGTGTACCGTCATTAAAGGACATACCACCTGAAACTGCTACTGCTTTTGTTGCACCTGCGCCTGTTGTACCACCTGTGGTCTTTGCCGAGCCGTCCGGATGGCAAAGTGTCTTCACAGAAGTGCCTCCGCTTGTACCGTGTCCAGCATTGACACCTACTACTATGTTTTTGCGGTTTGCTGTGGCTTTGTACATAACCGCACAGCCTGAATTTATCGCAGAATGGTCTGCATACTGCCATGAAGGATTTAGTGATACCGATTCTCCATTCTCATAGGATGCTCTTTCAACATACTGATAAGAGGAATTATTTTCACCTGAATTGTTCTGCTCCTCGTCCTGCTGTTCGGCAGTCTGTTCTTCCTGCTGTGTTTCTGTCTGCTGTGTTTCTGTTGCAGCCTCTGTTACCACCTCTGTCACAGCTTCTGTTTCCGTAGGCATCTCGACCTTCTCTACAGCCTGTGTCTCTGTTGCAGGCTCTGTCGGTGTATCCTGTGCTTTTTTGCCACATGATGCGAGGGTAAATATCATCATGCCTGTAAGTAATATTGCTGTAAGTCTTTTCATTTAATAAAGCTCCATTTTCTTTTTCTTACATTATAGACAAACCCATGATATTGTTCAAGTATTAGGCAACATTACTTTCATTTCAAAAATTTCTGCTGTTGATTCCCAATTAAACAGGCGCAGAAATTTAATTCTACGCCTGTTCCTATGGTTTTGAGTTATTAACTGTGGTGTTATGCCGAAAACAGACCTATCACCAACCTGTCAACCATCACCCCTGCAATTATCCCTATCACAAATACAGTACATACTCTTGCAAAATACACCATCTTTGGCTTGGGTGATTCGCGATAGCTTACCAGTCTGGCGGAAAGCAATATCATGCACACGGCTGCTGCTATTGCAATGCAGCCCATTATGATGCGGCTTGTTATACCGGCGCTTTTTAGCTTCCACTCCGTCAGACTTTTCTCATCAATGGTGGTGGATACGCTGTTCTCGCCCAGCTTATCCTGTATTTTTGTGATGCTTTTTAAGTCTGAAACCTTTACACAGTACGATGATGCTTTTGGTGTGTCTCCTTGATTTTTTATGAAATTTTCCGCAGCTGGAATACTTATAAACGCTGCTTGTGAATCAGAATTATCATCCACCACACCTGATATCCTTGCTGCACTTTTTCCTATGATAATGCTGTGTCCTATCCATTTTGCTGCCTCCTGTTTCACCTCCGGCTGCTGCTCTTTCAATTCAATGTCTGACAGTGTTGCAAGCATAGGGATATTTATCACAACAGAAAGCCTGCTGCTCTCATCTGAATAATATTCTCCACATATCACTGTCCCCTCTATCATCGCAGCCTGTATGCCTCTTACACCTATCTCCTTATCCACCGACTGTGTCTGCACGTTGGTGTCTATATCATACACATACGATCCGTTTTCTGCGCCCATTTCACCAAGCTTAGAAGTTGCCTGTGTAAATGCATCCTGCGCACCATCCTCGGCAGGCATCACATATATTCTGGCACTTTCCTTAATACTGCTGCTTAGATCAAGCTTTTGCTGCACGGCATCCGCAAACAAAAAAGCTGCCAGACTTATAAACAGTATTCCCGGAAATGCGATGCTTTTCCACGTTTTAATTCCGTAGCCTGTCATCATTTCTTCCTTCCCATGTAATACGCCCCTGAAACTGCCCCTGCAAGGATTATAAGTCCACCTATTACTGCAAGTGATATCCACCACTGCGAAGCACTTTTCTCTTTCTTCTCATCGCCTGTCGAGGCTTCATCCGGCATCTTATTTATCGTTGTATTGAAGCTAAACTCCTGTGAATGCTCATTTCCAAATCCATCCTCATACGTAAGCGTAACCGTTCCTGTCGTATCGCCATACTGACTTTTCCCCTCAAGAGTGGTTATAAACAGATTAGTCTCCCCTTCTCCTGCCGTACCGCTTTCCATATTTCCGATAAAGGCTGTCTTGGTCTGCGAAAGTCCGTCTCCTGTCACATCACATCTGACATTGTACACAGTACTTCTTCCAAGATTCATCACCTGAAATGTCAGTGGAATAGTGTCTCCTGCGGTCACATTTTTATCTATATTTGGCATGGTCAGCTTCACATCAAGCGGCTGTTCCACCGTGACCACAAAATTGCCTGTCGAGCTGAGTGTCGAAGCCTTTGGATCATCATAGCTCATGGCTATCTCTATCGGATAATTGCCGTCTGCCGTGCTTTTTGAAGCATGGAATTTAAGTGTCAGCTCTGTGGTCTTTTGTGTGCCGATTTTTCCTATAAAAATAGTATTTGAATCATTTTTAAGCTCTATATCAGCAGATGGCACATTCACGGTTGCTACCAGATTCTGCACTGATTTCTGCCTGCTCGTATTTTTTAATGTAACCGTTACCTCGAAATCCTCACCGGCCTTTACAGTATCGGTATTTATGACACTCTTATCCACCAAAACTACCGGAGCCGATGTGGGTGTCTCCTCCGCCTGTGTTGTATCTGCCGCCCCAGAAGATGCTGCATTTGGATCAATACCGTCTGCTACCGTCACAAAATTCGTAAATGACTTTTGTACTTCTATGCCGTTTTCATCCTTTCCAGTCACATTTATGATAACCGGATAGATGCCATTCACACGTTTTCCTGAAAGAGTAAGCTCAAAGGAAACGAGAAATATATCTTTAGTTTCTCCTGTACCGTTTATGTATTCAGGCTTGCAGTTAAACTCCTTTTCATAGCTTCGAAATACAAACGGAGAGCTGTCTGTAGCCCCAAGATCTACCGATGCCGTTATTTTATCCTGCTGTAATTTTCCATCGCTTATAAGAGGAAGCACCAGTGTTACATTTCCGTTTGCACAGACCGGCTGATAGCCGTTTGCGTATGCCTGCTGCATGCCCTCGTATACATTTTTGTTGTCTATGCAAAGTGATACCTCAGACATTGATGCGCCCGAAGCTGCATCGTCCTTTGAAGCTGCATCGTCCTTCGCGCCTGCTCCCGCCTCATTATCCGGCTTGTCTGCCTGCGCCTGAGTACTCTTCCCCTCATGCATAACAGCACTATCCGACTTGGCATCAAGCGTGCTTGCATGCACTACGAGTATAAAATGATAGCTTAAGCACATTATGATCACCAACAAAATACTCACAAATTTTTTCACTTTATTTCCTCCATGTATCCATCATCCATCTCGCAGACCGTGTCACACAGCTCATCTATATCAGCCTGATTGTGGCTTGCGAGAATTATTGTCTTTCCCTCTGCGCGCAGCTCCTTTATCAGATTTCTGATCTGCGCTACACCATGCTTATCAAGTCCGTTAAACGGCTCATCCAGTATCAGAAATGATGGATTCTCCATTATTGCCTGTGCTATTCCGAGTCGCTGTCTCATTCCCAGACTGTACTTGCTGACATTTTTCTTTAGCCCCGGATCAAGCCCGACTCTCTCTATCGTCTCTACTATGCGCTTTTCATCGGCAATCCCCTTAAGAGATGCCAGAAGCTTAAGATTCTTAAGTCCGGTCGCTCCCGGGAGAAAGCCCGGTGTCTCTATGATAATTCCCATATCATCCGGGAAATCCATATCCTTTCCAACCTCTTTTCCATTGATGAGCACACATCCCTCATCAGGTCTTAAAAAGCCGCATATGCATTTCATCATGACTGTTTTGCCACTGCCGTTATTGCCGACAATGCCATGTATCCTTCCTGCCTCAAACTCCCTGTTGATACCATGAAGTATTTCTTCTTTTCCAAAGGATTTGTGCAGATTTTCTATTTTTATTGCAGCTTCCATGCTACTTTCCTCCTGTTCCGGTAAATTTGAAATTGTAGCCTCGCACTGCCCAAAGTGCTGCGATAAAGCAGACGAGCACGAGCACTATGCAGATCAGGTAGCTCTGCCACAGCCTTGGCAGCATATCAAGCCCGAAATTGTGCATATAAAATGTGGCATGGTTTAAAGGAGATACCCAGCCCACCCATACATTTACCTTATAGGCTTCGTAATCCGGTATATTAAATATTCCTATGATTGTCTGCGGATTCAGTAAGAACCCATATATACTGAAGCCAAATGCTGCAAGTACTCCGCCTATCTGCCCGAATTTCAGGTTAAATAAGAGCATGAGAAATACCAGAATGAGCGAATAGCACAGCATGAGCAAAAATACTATAGCCGCACAGCCGTATGGAGTAGACATCCCCATCGCCTTTACCGATGCCGGCACTGCCAGCGCCTCACCGGCCTTTGAGTATCCCAGTGCAACCGCAGTATTGCTCCATATATTTCCCACGAAAGCCTTTCTCATGCTGATAAATGCTGTCGCAGACATCACAAATACCATATAGACGGATGTGGCAAGAAGTATGTAAATTGCCTGTCCGAGCAGCCATTTTTTCCTTGTCGTTCTCATAAGAAAAAACGGTGTGGCATTTGTGACAAACGGCATATCCGCAAAGAGAAATATCAGAATCATCGATGATAACAGTATTGAGTTGCTATCACCGAAGGTCCATATGAAGGGCTCCAGTATCTGCATGGAAGTATCATATTTTTCCGCGAATGCAACTATCTTATCCGATAGCAGAAAACAGAATATAAATGCAATCGAAAAGCTTAAAAATATACGTGGATTTTTCTTCCATGTCCTGAAATTGTACAAAGCCACCATAAATACCTGTTTCATATTCCATCAAGCCTCCTCTCCATAGCCGGTATCAGAAGCACCGTGATAAGCATACTGACAAAAATCAGAAATATCACTGCGCCCGCCTCACCAAATTCCCAGTTCCCTGCCGACGGACAAAGCCACTCCTTCGGATTTATGATATACAGCTTTTTTAAGTATCTCTCATGCAATATTATCAATGTATACTCGAGCACAAACGGTGACGCATAGGCCATATATCTGCTTGCGGTGAGTACCGAAAAGAGCATTCCGATCAGTGAAAACACCATTCCGATGCAAAAAAATAAGACATACGTTGCGTCTGTCTTTTCAGCCGTTCCCTGCTTCTCCATCGGCAGCAATATAAGGCGCAGCAGATTGTAGTACACTCCGGTTCCCAGTGTACATGCCGTTCCTCCGCTTATAGCTGCCGCAAGTATTTTTGCACTTATGTAATGCCACCTCCCGGCTCTCGGAAGATAGCTCTTTATAAATCCGGAGTCTATCTCCTCGAGAAAAGCCGAGGTATACGGCAGGGCTGCAAATACCGGAAGAAGCAGGCACAGGGCATCAGACTTTATGGCATTCTGCAGCACCGTAAGATGAGTGCCATAGGCAATAAGCCCCTCCCTATAATCGCCTGCCGCTTTCCAGAAATCCGCAAAGCCGCCTATCCCAAGAGCAAACACGATTCCTGCGACCGCAAGGAAAAACAAACGACCTGTCAGAGCCTGCTTTATGCATGATGAAATTGTATTATTTATCCGTAGCTGCTTACTGCTTTCCTGCGCTCTATCCATATCAATAACCAGCCGTCACATCAATGACGCTTCCATCCACCGCGTTTACTGCAAGAAGAATCCAAGGTTGCTGTTCTGAATAATTTTCTCCTCCAAAATCAATATTATAATCGCCGTAAAACAGCCATGCCGGTGTGAGAAGTCCGTTTCTGTCACTGCCGCTGCTCCTTACACGCATCAGTCCCAGCCTTACCTCATATACTGTTGCAGTTGCCTTTATCTCAACATCTCTATCTTCATGTTCTTCCAAATCACCTCTTGTGGTTAGAGGCATCATCTGTTCAAAGATATCCTTTGCCTGATCAAAGGATATGATACCGACATTGTCTGATACCTCCTCCTCTACCATTTGAGGAAATTCCCAGCTAAATGCAACAATACCATTTTTATCCACAATAATACGGATTTTCTCATACAGCCATGTAAGAGTAGTATCATCCTTGTCAGGTACATAATCTGAGCTTGTCGTTGCGCTTTGAATACCATTTATATTCTGCACAAGATTAAACACATATGCTGTATAGTTGTCTGCTGAAATCATTTCTGCATCCTGATCGTATTTATCCGTATCATCAAAATCTTCCTTATATTTGTTTCCTGCTGCACAACCAACATCATAAATTTCCCAGCCCATACCTATTTTCTGTACAAAGTCATCAACATATTTTTTGGCATCCTCCTCGCTTATTCCAATCTTCTTTTTTTCATCATCTGTACATGAAGCTGCCTGTGTCGTCAATATACCATCGTAATGATAGTCTTTAACATTCTCATATCTGGCAGATGAACTAAAACTATCCTCGTCAGATGATGAGCAGATACTAAGTTTTTCTTTTTGATCCTTTGAGCTTACATTTAATTCTTTGGTTTTTGTTGTACCGCTTACAGTCTCCTGCTCCACATCCACATACGAGGAATCCTTTGGCACATATTTCAATGTGCTCTCATCAGGTGCTGTTTTCCGTTCCTCTTCATATTCCTTGATAATCCCCTCATGTGTTTGTATAATACTCTCTTTATCAGACTCTGAAGTATCCGGATCATCTTTAACATTTGCAATATACTTTTTTTCTTCCAATATCAGATTATCTATTTTCTGCTTTGTCCAGTCTGAGCCTGTTGTAGTATAAGCTCCATCCGGGAAAAAATAGTCATACAGCTTATCAGCTATCTCCTGCGATAATTCACCACTTTTTACTCGATACATAGGTATGGTATCCTTTGTAGGGAGAGTAACAGGCACATTGTCAGCTACTATCTTTACCTTTCCGTCATCGCTTTCATAATTAAAATCATAAGTATCGGTGGTAGTCTCTATTATGTCCTTTAAGGTGCTTCCGTCCTTTGGAGTTTCCTTTGCGGCTTTCTCAAGCCTGTCTATGTTTTTCTGTGTGACAAGTGATTTGTCAGGTGTTTTCTCACAGGCTGTCATTGAAAAACACATTATTGCAGCCATCAGACAAACTATTTTTCGTTTCATAAGTTCCTCCTCGTTTTCTTTGATGATATGATTTTATCCCCTTTTATGTTTTCAAGTCATCAAAGAGTTGTAAGAGAATTGTAAAGAAAAAATACTGCCCTCCTGCAAGCTGCTTTCCACACAAAGCTTTGAGTGGTGAAGTTCCGCAATCCTCTGGCACAATGCCAGTCCCAGTCCAAAGCCCTCCTGATTTCTCGAAGCATCTCCCTGATAAAATATCTCAAATATATGCTTCATATCCTCCTTTGAAATTCCTCTTCCGTTGTCCTTTACCGATATTCCACTGCCTGTTATATTTACTTCAATCCTTGTCGCACCTGCCTTTTTTGCATTGTCACAAAGATTGGTTATGAGCATGACAAGCATATCTTTGTCGCCCCTTATGCTGCCATTTTCAACTGTCAGAAATATATCGTCCCGGCCCTGCCATATCATCTCAAGATGTTTTTTCAGTTCCTCAAGCTCTATGTCCTTAAGCTCTATCTTATCCGCTGTAAGTCCGACCAGAGCAGTCAGCTTGCCCGACAGGCTGCCGAGTCTTTTTGCCTCAATGTCCATAAATTCGAGTGCTTCTTGCTTTTGTGCATCAGTCAGCTTCATATTGCGAAGCGAATAGGCATAGCCACAAATTGCCGTTACCGGAGTCCTCATCTCATGGGAGAGCGCATGTATGAGCCTGTTTCTCGCCTCTGAGGTCTCCTCAACCTCTGCGATATGTGACTCTACAGCCTTTGCCATCGTATTAAAGCTGTGCGAGAGTGATGCCAGCTCATCCTTTCCTTTTACGTCTATCTGACGCTGATACTGCCCTTGTGATATGGCATCAGCCTCATCCTTAAGCTGCTCTAACGGTCTTAGTAATTTTTTCAAGAAAACAATCATACTTACTGCCGCAGCTAATGAGATAACAATTCCAATCCCCACACACAGCGCAATCATCCGGTATATCTGTCTGTAAAGCTCTGTTATATCGCGCACTATACATACCTGATAGATTCTGTCATTGATATTGATATCCACTCCGCAGATGTAATAGTCTGCCCCTTCTGTATGCACGATGTCGCTTTTCGTCTCCCCCTGCATCTCAATATTACTCTTATCCTCATTCAGCCCAAGTATCGTTGGCGCATCAAGTCCGGAATCGTTATATATTATCTCATCACCACACTGCAGCACATACTCCGTGTCAGAATCCGAATACTGCGTCTGCTTAAAAAAGTAGTATTTCAACTTTGTCTCCGCTGTAAGCTCTTCAACTGTGCTTTCTATGTCACTTTTGTTTGTATAAAAATTAGCCACAAGCTTTTCCAATTCTGTCTTTGTATAGCTTGTGGTACTGTTTAACATATTTTTTTTGCTGACATATATCATAAGTGTGCAGCACAGTGTAAGAGAAATCAGCAAAAATCCAAGTGTTCCAATCGTTATCCTGCTACGAAGCTTCATTCTCCTACCTCCAGACGATATCCAATCTTTGGCACAGCTACTATACGAAGTCCTGTCTTCTTGCGTAATGCCGCCACATGCACATCGACAGTTCTCGTCTCTCCCTCGAAATCTATTCCCCATATCGCATTCAGCAGCTTTTCCCTCTCCAGAGCGATATTTCTGTTTTTCGCGAGGGTACAAAGCAAATCATACTCCATAGGTGTCAGGGATATCTGCTCCTTTTTCTTAAAAACTATGTGCTTTTTCATATCAATGGTAATGTCATCAAGCTCAATGATATCATCGCTTTTTCCGGTACGCTTTAATATTTTTTCTATGCGCAGCAAAAGCTCAAGCATCTCAAACGGCTTTACCATATAGTCCTCAGCCCCGCCCGAAAGGCCTTTTACCTTTGATTCAAGATCGCCTCTCGCGGTCAGATATATCACCGGAATATCTGCTTTGTTAAGTGGCTCGAGCAGACCAAAACCATCAACCCTTGGCATCATGATATCCACTATCGCAAGATCTGCCGATGCTCCTGTTGCAAGATAATCGAGCACTTCCTGTCCGTCCTGCATGGACACCGTCTCGTAGCCTGTAATATTTAAATTCATGCATATCATTTTATTGATTGCTGTTTCGTCCTCTGCGACAAGTATTTTACTCACTGTTTAACTCCCTCTGCTCCCTGCAGCAGCCCATCTGCCACAAGAAGCTTATCCTTTATATCTGTGCCACCATTAAAAGGCATAATGCCTATGGCCTTGTACATATTATAATAAAGTTCAGGAATTTTTTCATCTTTTTTTCACATATATCGATTTGTGATTAAGTATTTGAAATCCATCACATTATATTGTAATATATGTATATAATAACATCAAAATATTACTAGGAGGATATGCTATGTCTTCAACAATTATAAAACCGTCTGCCGCTATAAGGCAGAACTATAACGATATATCTAATCTGGCAAAAGAAACCCATTCACCGATTTTTCTCACCAAAAACGGAGAAGGAGATCTGGTTGTAATGGATATTGAAACGTATGACCAAAGGGAAAAACAGTTAGAATTACGCGAAAAACTTGTTGAAATTGAAGAAAGACGCCAGGCTGGAATAAAAGATACTCCCGCCCGCGATTTTTTATCTGAATTAAGGGAGATTTACAACAAATGAAATATAACGTAGATATATCACCGGATGCCAAAAAGGAACTCAATAATTATATTTCAGGTGCAATGGAATTCGGCTCCGAAACTGTGAGCAAAATATTAGATGCTTTTGATGAATGTATCTGTATTTTGGAAACTACTCCAAATGCCGGTTTTGATAAATTAAAATATATCCCCGCAAAATACAAGGTTATACATCTCTGGAAACACTACTGGATGATTTTTCAAATATATGAGGATGAACATTGTGTCAAAATTGATTATGTGATAGATGATCGTCAAAATTATGGACGATTTGTTCATTGAAAATATCATAATATCGGATGTTACTGTTCACCCGTCCAAGGCGCTTTGGAAAGACTCTTGGCATGAGCATGCTGCGCTCATTTTTCGAGATTGGCACTGACAAATCACTGTTTGACGGATTATATATTTCACAGAATAAATCTCTTTGTGATGAACACATGGGCAAATATCCTGTGATATTTCTTACTCTAAAGGGTGTTGAAGGTCTGACCTTTGCAAAGGCAAAATCCATGTTGAGCGAAATAATAAAAGATGAGGCAGACCGACATTATGTTCTCAATTCAAGTAAAGCTCTTACCACTGTTGACAGGGAAGCTTTCATGAAAATCCTTACCGGTAATGAAGAAAATATTGAAAACAGTCTGAAAACACTTTCCCGGCTTTTATATAAGCATTACGGCAAAAAGGTAGTCATCCTGATAGATGAATACGATGTGCCACTCGACAAGGCATACCAGAACGGCTACTACCATGAGATGGTCTCTCTCATACGAGGCTTGTTCGGACAGGCGCTAAAGACCAACGATTACTTACAGTTTGCTATTTTGACAGGCTGTCTTCGCATATCAAAGGAAAGCATTTAAACAGGCGTAGAGAGACTAGCTCCACGCCTGTTTACTATTCTTTTAATACACATTTTGTAAGTCAATATATTAATTATTTCTTTCTATTATCATAAACACCAAGTACTTGTACTATTAATGCAAGCAACATAATAATAAATAAACCTATACTATTTCCATATAAAAATATAGTAAATGCCTGTATTGCAACAACTACCCAGTTACCTACTAATAAAATAAGTTCAAGGTTATTTTTCATATTCATTCCTCCATCTCAAGTTGTGTAGATGATGCCACTATCTATACTTGATATCTCCTGATACTGTCTCTCGCTTTTCTGTTCTCTCTCATAATCCATAATTTCAGAAAGTCTCTTCATTGAAATATTTGCTTCCTGAATGGATAACTGAAAGCTTACTAGATTGCAAACTTCCGATATAATACTCGAAAAATTTTATTATGTTCATATATTTTAATTATTTCTTTTTATTATCATAAACACTAAATACTTGAGCTATTAATGCAAGCAGCATAATGATAAAAAGCCCTATGCTATTTCCATATAAAAATATAGTAAATGCCTGTATTGCAACAATTACCCAGTTAATTATTAATAAAATAAGTTCAAGATTTTTTTTCATTTTCCCACGTCCTTGTTCTATTTTCTTAGGTGCCTCATATTTGATTAATATAATCATCAATTTTATTTTTCACATACAATAAGGTATTCCTATACCTGCCCGGAATATTTGCCCAACAGTCATATAGCAGAATCATATCTTTCTTTTTATTAATTTCCAATTCTTTTTTCCATTGATATGAATCAATTACTTGAAGAAAATAATCGAAATAATCTCTCCACAATTTTGAATATTGTCCTACATATAATTTCATTCTCAGTACAACATTACGGATATTGCCTACATAATCCTCATTCTTGCTAAATAGAGCATAAAATACATACAGTGTAACAATATCAAGTTCCTTTATGTCCGGCGAAGTACTGATTTCCTCCGGTTCCATAAAAAGTCTTTTTAATATATTGTTTACATATGCCGGTTCTGTATAATCATTATCATATATATTCTTAGCCAGTCTCCTCTTAACCATGCCAAGAACATAGTTTTTATTTATATCATCATCATAGAAATTTTCCACCCTGCAATCATCATAAACTTTATTCAAATACAAAGCTCCATTCCCTCTTCTGATGTTGCGAAGCTTGAAATTATCTCCATGAAATTTCCGCTCATAAATCATGTCCAATGCTTCAAACTCAGCAAATAAAATAATCACTATCAACGCTCCTGCCGGTTTAAAGCATAAAAACAAAATCATTACACTAATACCAAAAATATATCTTCCGATCTTTCTTGCAATTATACCCTCTCTTAAAATTCGAATCATCTCTTCGTATGAAAATCTGTTATACTCTTCATCATCAATAAAATCACAATAAACAACCTCAGGTTTTTTCCCAATTTTCATCTCGAGCTTCCCATCTACACTATTTATAAGAAAAGGGAAAATGCATAATGGGCACTTTATTGAATACCTGATTCTCAAATATAAAAATCTACTCAATGCTGTAACCTGTAGCATTATAATATCTGACACTGTAACTGAGATTACAAATATAGTAAACGATACTCTCCAGGTGTAAAAATCTCCTTTAGAAAATAAAACTCTGTAATCTAAAAATGTACTGACAACAATCCCCATTATTGAACTACAAAATATACCAAACCAATAAAATTTTATACAATTAATACCATTTCTTAGCATTATCACCATCATCCTCAACTGTTGTTAATTTCTTTATATCCTATAATCCATATATCTTCAACCATAAATACATGAATGACACGAATGGTACTCAACAAATTTAGCAGGCTTATTTCTAAGATAAAAATAACATGACAAATACCATATTTCAATAATAACCCCGTGAACGTTGCACTTAACCCCGCGAATGAAACTAAATCAACGATATCACATTTTCTGACAAACCTATAATATTGTTAAATATTTGGCAACAGTACCTTCACTTTAAACATTTCTGCCGTTGATTTCCAATAAAATTTACCATTATTTTTATTAATTGTATCCTTTACATTTTGTAAACCATACCCATGACTATCTTTTTCTTTTTTGGTGGTTTCCGGCAATCCATTATTATTTACAAATGTTTGATTTGATGCACTGTTGCATAGCTCAAGAACAAAATCATTTGATCCGGTATAGAATCTTACTGAAAGATATTTTTCTCCCTCCATATGCTGTAATGCCTCAACACTATTTTTCAAAAGATTTGAAAAAATAGTACAAAACTCAACATCACTTATCGGTAGTTGTTCATGTATGGCTCCTGAAACAGTGACCTTTACATCCTCTGACAACTGACTCACATAGCGATTTAATAGCGCATCTATAATTGTATTTCCAACACTGTAGCAACAATTATGTATTCTTTTCAATTCTATTTGTATATCATCAATATACCTTCTTACTTCATCCAGCTTTTCCTGTTCTGCCAATTCTCCGATACACATAATATGGTTAGATATATCATGCCGAAATTTCTTTGTATTCTCTTCCTTTTCTATCACTGCTTCATAATAGTTTTTCTGAGTTTGCTTTAACATTCTTTCAATCTCAAGATAGCTCTTCATTTTCTGATTCATACCGTATATATAAATCAGTACTAAACCTAATATAACAATACCCAACATAGACATTGCCGACAAAAGCTGTATCATTTTCATGTTTCCCATATTATTATATTTTTTAGATAAAATATTCAGTTCTGCAATGGTCAGTGGTATTGCAACCGCCATCATAACAATGCCTGCATACATGATTCCCGTTCCAATTTGTTCCAGCTTTGTATTTTCAACCTTACTCTTGTATCTCCTAATCACATAAACACTTCCATAAAATGATATGGAAATCACATTACTTATAAGCCATCCTCTTACGCTTTTAATCCCAGATGACGCAAATAGTTTCATAAACAATTCAATAACATAATCCATGTAAAGAATCAAAAAAGTCAGTTTTACAAAACAGGTCACCCTGCTCCACCGGTTTCCACCCATTGTTATAAATAAGATAACAAAAATAATAGGTATAACCATAAATGATAAAATCTCTACCTTATCATTAATACACAATGCTAAAATTGTCATGCTCAGTGCCGCAAATAGTCCAACCCTATATCTTTTTATCAGGCTTATGTTAAACACAGCCTCTCCGGCTAAAATATATTTTACAATTTCTAATAATAGATTTAAAAAAAGTACAACTCTCATACCAAATGTTCCCTATACGCAATCTGGAATTCTTTCTTTCTCCTTTGGGATACCCTTTTTACATATCCATGAATGAATATATTTCCCTTTTCATATTTTTCTATTTTATCAATGTTGACTATACACTGCCTATTAATACGGAAAAAAGTTGCTTTCTCCAACTCCTTCTCCAATTCTGACAATGAGCTTTCTTTCCTGTATCTTCCTTCTTCCAAAATAAATTCTATCGAGCTTTCGACAGCTTCTATAAAAAAAATATCCTTGCACAATATATTATATTTTTCTCTATTTCGATATACCTCTATTTTCTTTGTTCCACCAAGCGATATAACCGCATCCTGCAACACTTCCCGGATTTCATCTATTTCAAAGGGCTTTATAATAAAGCGAAATGTATTTATATGAAAGGCTTCCTTAAACCTGTCCACTCTGCTTGTTGCAACAATAATTTTACAGTCTTTTCCATTTTCACGAAGTTTTTTCCCGGTCTCTATTCCATCAAACTCCGGCATCTCTATATCAAGAAATAGAATATCCGGTTTTTTGCTGTTATCTAATAATTCCTTCCCACTATAAAAGCATTCAATCTCCGCTTCTGTCTTAGTTTCTGCTAAGCATATGCTGACTTTCTTTTTTAGTATTTCGCATACAATCGGTTCATCGTCACAAATACCTATTTTTATCATTTTGTATTATACCTCTTGAAATTGTCTATAACCCAATTATAGACAAACTCACAGTATTTTTCAAACAAAATAATTATAACCATAGATGCTCTAAATTTTTAGATGATTTGAATATGTCTTAAATCCGCGATATCACAAGCTTTCCATCCTGCACATCAACCCTGACCTTATTAGACTCTATCCCCGCTGCCTCAAGCATCTCATCAGTGAGTTTTATCCTGTGCGCCTTGTCCAATACCGTATATTCCATTGCAGGGTGTTTCTTCAATTTCTCCGTACTTACCTTTCCGTCAGATATAAGCACTGTGCGGTCTACACGGCCTGCAAGTGCCATATCGTGTGTGACTATGATGATGGTTATACCAAGCTCTTTGTTCAGCTTATGAAACAGCTCATAGATTGTATCAGCAGTCCTTGTATCCACAGCTCCGGTCGGCTCATCCGCAAGCAGTATGTCCGGCTTATTTGCCAGCGCCACCGCTATCGCTGCGCGCTGCTGCTCTCCTCCCGATAGCTGAGCCGGAAGCTTATCCTTATGCTCCTGTAATCCCACTGCATTTAACAGTTTAAGGGCATAGCTTTTATTATTATCCTTGCGTTTTTTTATAATTTCTCCGTGTTTTAAATTATCGGTATTACCTGCATTTTCAAACATCATCACTGCCTCGACATTCTGCAGCACAGTCAGGTATGGGAACAGATTTTTGGCACTTTTCTGCCACACAAAGCCCACCTTGTCCCTGCGGTATCTCACCATTTCAGCTTCTGAATATGTGGAAATGTCTTTTCCGTCAATAGTGAGTACTCCAGCCGTTGGTGTTTCCAGTCCTCCTATCATATTTAAAAGGGTGGATTTTCCGCTGCCGGATTTTCCTATTACCGCAAGCATCTCCCCTGTTTCCACCGTCAGGTCAAGCCCCTCCAGTGCCATCACCTTTTTATCGTCTGTCTCATATATTTTTACCAGTCCATCGCAATTTATCATATGGTTTTCCCCTTTTTAATTTAAATTACTATGCCGTCACTAAGCTCAAACACTTCATCTCCCAGCTCCATCAGGTTCGGATCATGCGTGGTCATAACTATTGTGATGTCCTCATCGTCTATCAACTCACGGAACAACCGCATGACTTCAAATCCAGAAGCGGTATCGAGTGCTCCTGTCGGCTCATCCGCAAAGACCACCTTCGGGCGATGAACCACAGCGCGCGCTATCGCAACTCTCTGCTGCTCACCTCCCGATAACTGATCCGGCATATGGTTCATGCGCTTTGAGAGTCCGACACGCTCGAGCAGCTCTGATACTCTGTCATGCGTATTCTCATTTATCACATCGGTTTTTGCATCTCCAATGTCATTATCCATATCAGTCAAATTCTTTTGTATCTGACGTTTATTTTTTGCAAGTCTAAGGGCAAATTCCACATTCTCATATGCCGTCATCGTGGGAATTAGTGCTATAGACTGGAATACAAATCCCATCTCATACCGCCTTAGCATTTCCCGGTCTTTCTCGGTCATCTGCTCGAGATTTTTATCCAGAAACTGCACACTTCCCTCTGTCGGCATATCAAGCGCACTAAGGATATTAAGAAGTGTGGTCTTTCCGGAGCCGGAACGCCCTTTTAAGATGGCAAGTGTTCCTTTTTTTATCTCCATGGATACTCCGTCAAGTGCGTGGACTGTTGTACCATCTCCCGCCTTGAAATATCTTTTTATATTTTGAGCAATTATCGCATTTTCCATATGTCACGACCTCATTTACCATGCTATAAAAACTTTCTACCGACTACCACAAAATCATTTTTATCTGCTAACTATCTTCTCCAAGCCTCAGTGCCTGTGCTATCTTCATACTCTTAAGCAGTCTGCTGATAACCACATAGCATACGGCTACAGCCACGAAAAGTACTCCTGTAAGCTCCAGCATATCAGATGGATAAATATATACATTTACTCCGATATTGTGTTTCTGCGGCAGATATATGATCGATATGAGCCTTACAAACATCGCTGTTGCAGTTATACCTATGCCTGCTCCCGCAAGAAGCGGCAGAAATGATAAAAATATCTGCTCGTTTAAAAGCATTGCTTTTACCTCTCTCATTCTCATTCCCATTGCGCGGTATATACCAAACTGCAGCTCCCTCTGTTTTAGTGTCATAACCCAATACAGCAAAAATCCTACTGAGCACACTATCAGTGAAAGTATAAAACTTAATGTAAACATACCGTTTGTGATCTGCACTGTGGCTGAGTTTTTATTCTCGTCTATAAGCTGCTGCGCGGATGTTATATTCCTGTATATTTCACTCTGTACTTTTTCACTTTGAGTGTCTGTTAAATTGTCTGCTGTACTGTCTGAATTTTCACTGTTCTCACCGCCCAGATATCCCACAATATCATCCACCGTTTTTCCTTTTGACAGGTTCATCCACACACTGTACGGTGTCATGCCGAACTTTTCCACAACCGTAGCATAATTTGCAACGATCAGGTATTTCTCCTGCTCGGTCACATTTTTGTCTGCAGCTGTCTCATAGGTGTAACGCTCGTAGCCCGGAAAACCTTTTACTATGGCACATACCTTTACATTCTCGGATGCGTAGATCTGATCTTCATCGACAGCCTCCGGTACATACCTTGAGTAATTTAAGCTGTCACCAACTTTAAGTCCCAGATCTTTTGCCAGATTTGACGAAATAATGACTCCGTCCGGCTCTTTTGCCAGCTCATTCAGGTAATTGAACCAGTGCGCGTCATTAATATCATCATTTTGGTCACTCTGCAATTTCGCAGTCTCACCGAATTCTTTTGTGTTTATCGCCATAAGATATGCATCCGAAACCGAACCACTGCCTGCGGAAATGTCTACCCTCTCGTCCTCAAGCACACGCGTGACACCGTCACAGATGCCCTCATTTTTGAGCGACTCGTATTTACCGAAATCAGGCTCGTCATACATCCAGTTTACAGAGCCATTTTTATTGTACTGTATCCTGAGTCTGAAATCTTCGTTGTATATCGCATCACAGCCCACATTGTAGACGATACGCTGCTCCATATTGCTGTTCATGGTGCGCGCCATATTCGCGTCAAAAATACCGCCAGCCACTGTCATGATAAGAAATACTGCCAGAAATCCCTGATTGTATCTGGTTCGTTTTAGCTGTAAAAATGATGCATACATTGCCGGAGAAAAATGCTTTTTAAAGAGCCTGTCCACAAGCAGAATAATAAGTCCGGTAAGTCTTACGCATAAAAGTGCCGCTGCAAATATAAAAAGCGAATTGTCCAGTATCATGACAGGATCTATGCTCCTGTTCTCAAGAACAGATATCGCAAGCGTACTCTTCTGCTTGTTGTAATTGTAAAGCAGATATGCTGACAGAGCCAAAAGTATAACGTCTATAAAGCATTTCTCCCAAAGAGGCTTTTTCTTTGATATTCGTCCCCTGCTGCTGCGCTCTGATATGGCATCCTTTGATTTTTTCCACACCGGAACTGTGATAAACAGCACCATGATAACTGCCGCTGCCACCGCATAGACAAGCATCTGCCATACAAATTTGTAAGTGCCTATATCCTTTGCCGTAAATCTTAAAAATCCGTCTGTAGATGCGGCAGCCCGGCACATTATATATCCGAGTACTATTCCGAGTACACAGCCCACAAACGCTATTATTCCCGACTGCTGCAAGTACAAAATAAATACCTGTAATTTTGTCGCACCGCGGCTTCTTAAAACAAGTATGTCATTTTCCTCGAGCGAAAGTATCTGTGCAGATATCATTCTTATAAATAAAATCAAAAGCACAAGACACGGCAGCTCTAACGCCCAAAGCATCAGCTTTATCGTCTTCTGCTGTGTAAAAAAGCCATCCAGCGTATCACGGATGTTGTCATTGTAGAGCTTGTCAGCATCCTTAAACTGCTCCATATAACCGTCATAAAGTGAGGCATTTTCCGTATTGATCTGCCTGTAATCCAGCATGAGAAAATCACTGTAGCTGATGTTGTCCTCGCTGTAATACTGCATCATTTCGTCAAAAACATCCTGCGAAACAAATATCACATCGCCCATATCCGAAAGCGTCTTGGCCCAATATGGATCGTTTATATCTTTTTCACGGCAGATCTGTGATATGACGAACGGAATTTCCTTTTTTCCACTGCCGTCAGGTACATGTAAATAGATTTTTTCACCTGATACAAGTCCGTAGTGATCCATTGTCTTTTCGCTTATGCTGCATTCGAATGTGACTGTGTCAGCCTTAGACTTTACAACCTCAGCATACTCCGAAAGTTCCGGCAGATATCCTATTGTAAAATAATTGTTAATTCCTCCAAACTCTGTATCTGCGCGTCCTCCTGAGAGTGTGATAAGCTGCTGTGAGGAAACCTTGTTTATATCCACATATTCAGTCCACTTCTTTTCATATCCCGACAGCTTATCAAGTACTGACTGCGAATCAGGATAATCTGCCACCGCGTATGTTCCCTCGCGGCTCATCTGTGCAGGAAACTCATTCTGCTGTGTGGCATGATCCGTAAAAAGTCTGTCGAGTATCTGATTTCCCGCACCCTTTTCAAACATAGGGTGGCACACAAAAAGTGCTATAAACAAAGCCACTCCCATAAGCAGACACAGATTTAACCATTTTCTGTTTTTTAATTTATTAATTACGAAGCCAAACATATTTCATCGCCCTCATCAATACCGTAAAGCACAAGTGTATTGCTGCCTGATGTATAATCGCTCAATATTACCGGCTGCTTTACCACGCTGTCCCCATCAATTTTCCACACATAGTAGGATATATCATCTTTGTCCATCGGATTGACCTGCTTGTGTATGATCGAAGTCGGCACCACTACCACCTTTTTAAAAGAAACATAAGAAAACTTTACAGCAGATGCCCTGGTCAGATCATCCGGTATTCCATTGTCAAGTTTTATATAAAATGCTGCATTTCCATATCCCGAATCTGTGTTTCCGGTAATATGCACACCTTTATCATCCTGATTTATATATCCCTTTTGAGCTTCCCTGCCGTAACCGGCAAAACCGATGCAGCTTCCGTAGATCGTTGTACCGTCCAGCTCAAGTGATACGCGCTCTCCCACATCTGCTATATTGTCCGTACATACTTTATAGCTATTGCTATCCTTTACCTGAACCAGCAGTACGTCCGTGGAATTTCCGGTTATCTGCAGGATATCTGAGCCTTCCTCCACATTATCTCCTGCCTTGACACTCACCTTTGAAACTTTTCCGTCATTTTTGGCATATACTGAAATATTTCCTTTGCCGTCATTTCCTGCGCTTATGCTGTCATATGCTGACTGTAGCCGGGAAAGCTGATAGGTGTGATCTGCACCGGCAAGTTTTTTCTGTAGATCCAATAATTGTAAATTCAGTTTCAACTGTTGCTCATCATATGCTGTATCCGGCTTTTCATCCTGCCGGTTATTTTCTTCAGATAAATCTTTTACCTGTTTATCGTAATCTGCGATCTTCTGCGCATAGGATTCATTCTCCGAGTCGATCGCATTTTTCGCCTCTGTTATGGCAGCTTTGCCCTCTCCGGTATCCACCACGTAAAGCAGCATCCCCTTTTCTACCGTATCGTCCTGCTTCACATTGACAGAAACGATCTGCCCTTCATAATCACAGGTTTCGGTTATCGTCCCTGCGTCAGATCTGCTGTACTGTACACCGTAGTTTGCTATATCAAAGTCAGACCGTGTTACCGTATATTTGCTGTACTTTGTCGGAACCTGATCCGTAGAATTATAGTAGACCAGTTCCCCCTCTTTTAAGCCCTCTGTGACCTGTGTATAGTTTTCATCAGACTCACCTGTCGTTATGATGCGTTTCTCGCGGCCGCCCTCATCATTTTTCACATAGACATATCTGGTATCGCCATCCTTATAGATGGAATCTTTTCCCACGACAAGTGTATGATCTGCCTTTGTTTTTTCAAAGTATACCGGATACGTCTGTCCTGCCGTAAGAAACAACTTTTCCCTGCTTTCCACGCACACATCCGGATAGCGGTTGTTTATCTTCGAAAGTACCAAAACCTCTGATGTATATTGAGACTCGGTGACATCATATTTTTCGCCATCGACTATGACATATTTCTTGTCATAATCGCTGTATTTGTACTCATTTATGGCTGTATCTTTTATATCCAGCACAAGGTCATCCGTATCGGAGACAATGACTATATTCTCGTATGCCGCAGCAGACCTTCCACCTGTCAGCTTCTTAGTGTAAGTGACAAGACCGCTGTGGGCTGCCTTAAGCGTTCCATCATCAACGAGCTGCTGATATAAAGCCATCTGCTCATTGATCTTTTGCACGCGATATTCGTGAAGCTGCTTATCGTACCGCTGATTTTCCTGTTCCGTGGCGATCTGTGTGTTGTAATCCTCGTCCGTACTCTCATTTTTCTCAGTCTGTTCTGTTGAAAATTCGCCCGTAACTGCTGCATATTCATCAATATTTGTGTCTGCATCGGCTTCATGCGTGTCATCCGCAGTTCCATCTGACTGGTCAGGCTCATTATTATCCTGCCCTGCGGCCTGGCTCTCCCATAATCGGATCTGCGTATCCGAGATCTGAGCTGATATCTCATATGTCTCATTCTCATGCGCCAGCGCAGCCTTACATTCCTGCAACTGTTTTTTTGCCTCATCCACATCACAGACAGCAAGCTCATCCCCCGGATTTACTGTATCTCCCGGCTCCACATATATCTGTGAAATATTTACATTGGCACTGTAGTAATTGCAGTAATCCCTTGGAACCGCGGTAGCCATCAATACCTGAACCGATCCGATCGCAGCGTATTCCACAGGTCTGTAGGCTTCATTTAACGCTACAGGTTCTTCAAGCTCCGGTATGCTGCTTTCTGTCATTTTTCCACAGCCGCCTGCCACAAACGATACACATATCCCCAGTACTGCCAGTTTTTTTATTGATAAAAGGTTTATGTTCTTCACTGTAAAACCACCTCATCCCCGCTTTTAAGTCCTTCTGTGATGATCCGGTAGTCTCCCACCTGATCTCCGGCACTTATCCATACCGCCTGTCTGTATCCATTCTCATCCAGTGTGTATACAAAATACCTGCCATCCTTCTCATGTACTGCGTCCTTTTGCACATACACAGCATTTTCTATAGCGGGGCGCGTCACCTCCATGGAAAATATCTGTGCATCCGATACTGCCGACATGTCCGATACCGGTTCAAAAACAAGCTTTTTATCGTCCACCTCTTTTACCTTAAGTTCAAACTCTATATCAGATGCTGTTGCCGTGTATACATCACCTACATTAAAGTCATAACCTTCCGGTCTGTCAGCCTCGTAATTGCCGTTTCCGCTGATTTCTGTTATAAGATTGCTGCCCGGTTCAAAAACTCCCGCCAAAAGTGAATTGTTCATTGCTGTGATCGTGCCATCCTCGGATGCCGTGATCTGATATCTCGACAGTTTTTCCTTAGCTTCATCAAGATAAAGCTGGGCAACCTCTGTATCCTTATCAAGCTGGGCAATATCGCTCGAATAATCCTGAGTATCATCGATTTTCATAATAGCCTTATAGTGCTCTGCTAAAAGCTTATTCTGACTGATCTGCCCGCTGTAATCCTCAATCTTTTTCTGTATCTCCCCGGATTTAAAAGCCACCAGTATATCGCCCTTTTTCACATGATCACCCACTGCCACATTCACCTTTTCAAGCGTAAGCTCCGTGTTTGTCGCACCATAGGAAAACTTGGTATAGCCCTGCGCTCTCAGACTGATGGTAGTCTGCGGTGTGAGTGACCCGCTCTGTACCGTAACTGTCTGGTATGATATTTTCTCGTAGGAAGCTCTGTCCGTCTGTGCAAGCTCCTTTTGTGCCGCCCCACATCCCGAAAATAAAATAGAGGTAATTGCAACGGCAAGTGTCAAACGCCCTATATATTTTTTCTTTTTATTAATCATATATTTTCCACATCTTTTCCAAATAAATATGAACCTGTTCTATTATATAAAAATGTAACTCCATGTATAAACTTTATTGCAGCCAATAACAGTATCTTATATTAGATCATCAAGCCTTATGATCGTGCCGTCTATAGCATTCACATACACCGGATATCTGTCGTAGCCCATATCCTGTTTGGACAGACACCATGCCGGAACATAAGTATATTTATCCTTGTCAGATGCATCCTTCAAACGGATATATCCGAGCTTTAGATTGTTGTAAGTGTGATTTTGTGTAAAATCATACTGATTTGAATTCTTTGTCATGTCATCCTTGATGATCTCTTTAATAGTGTCTATTGACAAGAGTTCTACGTTTTTTGACTCATTTACAATATCAACCGGGTAAGAAACAGTAAATTCCGTCACTCCCTGATCCGTCACAATAAAGGAACTATTGCCATATGGCATAAAATCATCATAGTTATCGAGTTTCTCCCATATATCCATATTCCGGGTGAAATCGAGTGACTTGCAAAACGCTATGCCATCCACACCCTCGCCATAATCTATGATATATCCCCAGGCTGTATCCTTTATGACACTCTCTTTATCATCAGTTTTTACAGTATCATCGCCATCCTCTATCACTCCTGCGCTCCACTCGTAGTCTGAGGTTCCTATATATACCTGTGAAGCCCTGCCTAATTTATTTTGAAATTCTTCTGCCTTCTTTACAGCTTCGTCTTTGGTCAATACACACTCATTGTCATATGCAGAGGTAGTATCTCCACCTGTAGAACCTCCATTAAGGCCCCCTACACCCTGCTCCTCTGCAAATGATGGTGGTCCGTAATAGCCATACTCACTGCTATCATATGATGTGCCCTCACTTCCTGCCTTAAGAGGCTGTGCTGAAATATATTCAAGCGAACCGTCCTCAGCAATTCCAAACCTAAGCTCACAGAAAACATTACCAATATATCCCAGATACTCATTACAATCCGTATAATCTGTGGCTATTTCACGCGTATCCAGTGCAGACGGTTCTGCCTTTTCATACTGTTCCAGCAGATCATTTTCACTTTTCATCACCATGCTGATGCCATCTTCTGTAATATCACCCGCATCAATTTTCTGCTGATACCCGGCAATCTCATTTTTGACAACCTCCATGCTGTGATATATCTCTTCTTTCGTATAATGAGGTATGTCGTGATAATATACGGTACTATCGCCAAAATAAGCCTCTATCACACTCTTTTTGAAATCGGCACCTACCTTTATATTCTGCACCTCAACAACCGACATGCTTTTGCAGTCCGGCAGGGTAATGTCTGCTGAAATATCCACATCCACACTTTTGTCCGATGTCTCAACAGAAAAGCTGTCATTCCATTTCGTACTGTCGTCAAACGCGCTTATATCGCTTCCTGCTTTTGTGTTTATATTTTCAGTTTCCATATTGTAATCTACTTTTTTTACTGAACAGCCGGTTAATGCTATTGCAAGAACTGCCGCCGGTATAATAACGTTTTTCCTCTTCATAGCCTCTCCTTTACAGTGAATTTTCCAAATTTATGATCGTTCCATCTATAGCGTTTACAAAGATAGCATTTCGCTCACTGGAGTAGTCTACCATACGTGACAGTACCCACGCCGGAACATAGCTGTATTTTCCCTGTTCACTGTCACTTCTTATCTTAAGATAACTAAGCTGCAGCTTATTAAATGACGATGCAGTATCATATTTATCATGATTTTCCGTAATCTCCGCCTTGATGATCTGCTCTATATTTTTCAGAGAAATAAGCTCCACATCCTTATAGATCTGTGTTACATTTACCGGATATTCCAACTGCACATCGATTATTCCATCATCCGTGACTGTAAGAAGCGTACTGTCAGGCAGTGTAACATCATCTGTATCACTATCATTTGTTTCATACACCGACAAATAGGTATCCCTATCCAATCCATCCTTAAATGTGATGCCGTCTATGCCGGTCGCGTATGAATAAATATATCCCCACGCTGCTGTCTGATAGTCATTTCCCTCTTCGCTGTTATTAAACCCTATCCAGCTGCACTCACATTCACCTCGTTGCACCTGATCCTGCATTCCCAATTTACTAAGGAAATCCCCGGCTTCTTTTTTGGCTGATGCGGCGGATTTACTGCCCTCATTTGAGGTCTCGTCCACCTTATCCTTTAAATCCTCATCCTGAAAAGTCTGCGTTACGATATCATAGTCCTCATTCCTTAAAGATGGTGGACCGTAATCTGTCCCGGACTGAGACAAGGCATAAGCATGTACCTTGTGAGCCTCAAATTCCACCTCACAGAACACATCCCCCTTGTAGCCTGCAAATACTTCACAGCTTTCGAGATCCTTTGCCACGGTATAAGTAGTCTTTGCCGTTTCAAGCTTATCCCTGTATTCAGCCAGCCGCTGTTCCAACCACTCCCTGTAAGTATCATCCTGTTCTTTCTGCCAGTCCTCTATGACCTCATTCAGTTCGTCAACAGTATAATGATCCGGATCGTGATAATAGTACTCGTTCCCACCAAAATATAAATCCAGAAAACGCTTTTTGTAATCAGCATCTATCTTTACATTTTCCACCTCAACAACCGACATGTTATCAAAGTCCGGAACTACAATATTTGCATTTATATATACTGTTTTCTCGCCATTACCGGTCTGTATTGTAAAGTTTTCCTTCCAGTCGGAGTCTGCCTTGATATCAGCTAAGGCAGACATATTTTTTGTCTCTTTACTTTCGCTCTCATTCCCGTAATCTACTTTTTTGCCTGAGCAGCCTGTGAGTGATGTGAGGACAAGTGCCTCGATGAGTGTCATAATCGCTGCAAATATTCTTGTATGTTTTCTCATATGCCAATCCTCCCTGATATGTCACATTTTTTCTACAACATAATTATTCCTGTGAAAGTACGGTCCGATGTAAACATTCTGTATCTTAACTCAGATCGTCCGGATGTATCACACTTCCGTCAATCGCGTTGATAAATACAGGGCATGCATTTGTAGTGTCTTTCTGCAGCAATTCCAGACTCCATGCCGGAATATAACTGTATTTTTGCATATCAGTTCGGTTGTTTACCCTTATGTATGCAAGTTTTAGAGTATAATATTTTACATTTGTATCCAGTACATATTCATCAGCATTGTTTTTAAGTTCATCCCGGGCAATATCAAATATATTTTCCAAAGGAAGCATTTCTACATTTTCCTGTTTTCTTACTATACTTACCGGGCAGTCTATAAAGAAAGTACCTATACCATATTTATCAATATAAAAATTGTAGAATTCATTATCAAAAGTATCCTCTATACTATCACCATATTTCATATTGTATCCGCTGTAATCCATCGGGTTTAAAGCATCATCAAATAATATTTTGCCAACTCCGATATTGTAGTAAAATCTATAACCACTTACACACTCATGTATATCATCTTCCTGATACACATGATCGGCTCTTTCGTTATATCCACTCCATTTCAGCTGCGAGCTCTCAGTCTGCGGGATGGATGAAAAACCTGTCTCTTTCAAAAAGCTGTCTATCATATTCCCCGCTTCTTCTATTGTGATACCCGATTCATTTTCCTCCTGCGCGATTTCCTCTCCCGATGTATCCTGTGAATCCGTGATATCATTTACCGTATCATATTCCATGAGTGAATCCGGTCCAAAGTATTGCTGCACATATCCATCGTTAAATATATTACTCCACTCATATTCATTACTTCCTGCCTTTTTGGTATATCCTTCAATCGGACCTGCGCCAATTCCCGACAGCCATTTATTTTCATCACCATCTGCAACAAAATTCACGTTATACCAGGTGTTTCCTTTTTTCCCTACAAACTCATCACATGAATCATACTCTGTAGCTATAGTCCATTCATCCCCGGCATTTTCCAGATAATGCGTATATTCCTTCAAAAACTCAGCTCTGTTTCCTGTGCCAGATGTATCAGTTGGTGTTGTTGAGGAATTTATGGAATCAATAAGATTTTGAAGCTGTGTTTTTGTCCAATGTTCTTTATCATAGTAATAAATCTGCGACTCTCCAAAGTATGCCTTCAATACCTTTTCCTTGAGCTTTGCAGTATAAGGTATCTTTTCCACTTCAACTACTGACATTGTCTTACAATCAGGCAGTTCCACTTTTACACTTATATCTATATTTACATTTCCAATTTCTGTCTGCACGGAAAACTCATCGCTGTAGGTCTCATCTGTACTAAAATCCTTCACATTGCATACAGCACTTTTTGTCAGTTTTTCTGTATCAGTGCCATAATCTACCTTTTTATCTGCACAGCCTGTGAATGATGTGAGGACAAGTGCCTCGATGAGTGTCATAATTGCTGCAAATAATCTCATATTTCGTGAAGATATGTTACCCCTTTTATCCATATGCGGCTCTCCTCCCTTTTTGTTCTTTCCCGGTGACTATTCAAAATAGTTATCTTCCATGTTGTTATAATGAGTATATATGTCAGTTGTAAACTTTTTGTATCATACATTGCTTTTTTATTATAAAAACCCGGTCTGCACATACTTATGCAAACCGGGTCTATATTTAACGTATCTTGTAACTATTAAACTATACCAATTCAGGAATTTTATATCCTGCTTCCTCCATCGATTTTTCAAATTCTCCAAGGCTGACATTTGCCTCTTCGGCTGCTACATCTATTTTTAACCTTCCCTTTGAAACCAATGAATACAACATATTATTTTTTCCCTGAAGAATCCCCTCTTCCTTCTGTTCCTCACCATACTCCTTGGCATATTCCTTTGCATACTCTTTTGCATACTCCATTGCATACTGTCTTACTGCTTCACTCATAGCACCACGTCCTTCCTTTTCTTTGTAATAAGCCACTGCTTTTGACAATGTCTCACTTTTTATCTGCTCCGGCCTGCACTGATGAAAATCTCTCATCATCCGACCTATATCATCATTACCTTCATACCTTCCATTTACATAGATGATATGTGAACCATCTCCAAAGACTTCGCCTGTTTCATCAACACGTCTTTGAATGTGATAAAATGGCAGTCCTTTTCTGAATTTATCGTGATCATAAATAAAAATCACGTAGGAATCCTTAATCTCCTTAAACTCCTGTCCTTCCTGCAGCATCCTCGCATCCATCATACTGCTGTGATATCTGGCTCTTCTGACATGCGAGCCCTCCGCATTAATCTGCACCTCGATATCAATATGCCTGCCATCGACATCTATTGCATGCACATCCAAGGTAATACATCGCCCGCCAATCACGGGATTTTTTAATTCATCCTGCCCCCTGACGTCTATAACCTTAATATCACGCTCCATTATTACGCGAAGCAGCAGCTCCGTTGTCTCGATATTCTGCCCGAATACAAGACTCATCAGATTGTCATCAAACAGTGTCATTTTATCAATCAATCTGTTGATGATTACATCGTTCTGGACATAATTACTGCCCAAAACTTCTTTTGTCTCTCCCGACATTGTTCTCCTCCTGTTTAGTTGTGTAAGCAGGGAGAATATAATATCGCATGATACGAAATTTCTTGTCAATATAAAGCATCCGCAACCCCAGTCCGCTTTATTCACATAATGTTTCTCAACCGACATATCTATTTTCCCTGCTATTGATAGGTAACTTAAAGCATTGAAAATTTCCATGTCTTTGTAGAAAAATATTAAGTGGTTCTGCCCTCTTCAAAGTGATACGCACCGATAAAAATGTGTGCTGTGGTGTCGCTCAACAGAAATATAATGCTTTGAAATGATTGTAGCATAGTGAACCGCATTTGTCATTATAATTTTTCACTTCTCATGAATCGCATACACATATTCATTTTCCTGTAAAAACTGCAGCACCTCATAGCTTTCATTATTTTTTTGCTCCACTGCTGTTGTCTGTGATATCAGTTTAAGCTTTGAAAAATCTATCCCGCTGTAGTCAAAATATCCTTTGTAAGCAGACATATCATTTTCTGCCTGTGATTCATCATCTGCCTGCAAAGCCTCTTTATATTCACTCATATCACTAATATCCTTCATATGTGCTTTTGCCATAATGATTGTCCCATCCTCAAGCATCCAGATTGTATGATTTTGTGTACCATCATACTTCTCAAACCTGATTATCCAGTAATATGCCGTATATGTGTTAAAGGTATTATCCGATGCCTTTTTCGCTGCCGCCTCCCACGTATACCAGTTAGAGTAGTCAGGTGAAAGATTTACAGGATAGAGCTTTTCTTCATAAAGCTTTTCTATGCTTTTTCTGCATGTGGCAACTGCCTGATAATCCTGCTCATCCATCTCATAAGAGGCGGCGTCATCTGTCGTGCTGTCCCACTGCCCATCTATGAGCGAGAGCTTCTCTGACAATTTTAGATTGACAGATGCTTCCTTTGCCATTACAGAGCCTGAAGGCAGATAGCTTTTAGGAACCTTCGCCACATGATCATGTTCACTTTTCTGATTTGCCTCAAGCACTATGCCCGGCACCATGATGCCTGCTATTACTATACAGATTACTGCAACAGACATTATTATTAATTTGAAGCTGTCTTTTTTCATATCTTCCTTTAAATCTTATGTATTTTCCTTTTTAAAATCTATATTGCGTTCAGATTACCACGGCAGCAAAATCCTCATCGTTGTTCCGCATCCGGGCTCACTTTCCACTGAAAGTACTGCATTATGGTGCTCTAAAATGATTGCCACAAGCGACATTCCAATTCCGGCACCGCCCTCTTTTCTGGCTCTTGATTTGTCTGCCATATAAAACTCATCACAAATTTTTGCCGCCTGTTCCTTAGTCATTCCGATTCCGTGATCGATTATGCAGATTTCATATGCCGTCATACATTTCTCGTCATCTGCTGATTCGGCTTCGCCTATATCCGTTTTATCTTTAAGTATATTACAAGCCATTTTGTCCACAAATTTTCCTGTAACCTCAACCAGCTGACCTTCTTCTGACGCTTTTCTTGCATTATCCATCATATTGACAAGTGCTGTAACCAAAAGCTCTCTATTCACGGTCAGCACAGTATCCTCTATCTCTGTTTCTATAGTAAGATGCCTGTTTTCGTATGCAGGCTCAACAACCTTTACCACCTCTGCACAAAGATCTGCCATATGAACCCGCGCTTTTTCAATATCATGCCGGCGCAGATATATAAGCTCAAAGAGCTTCTGCGACATGCTCTCCAGACGTTTTCCCTCCGAAAAGATATATCCAAGCGCCATCATCTGCTCCTCTCTCGGAAGCTCCAGTGAACGCATCGTGTCTGCATATCCAATGATTGACGTCATAGGGGTTTTTATCTCGTGGGTAAAATCCGCCACAAACTGCTCACGCCTGTGCACCATATCGTTAAGCTCGTCTACATGCTCCGATACTGCCTGCGCCATGATATTAAATTTCTGCGCAAGAAGCCCTATCTCATCATGGCTTTTTACGTTTACCCTTGTGGCATAATCCCCCTGTGCTATTTCCTCGCTGACATGGTTAAGCTTCTCGAGCGGCTTTGTCATGTACCTGCTGATAAAATACATTGCTGCCGACTCTGCAATCAATATGACTATTATTATCAGCCTGAAATAGTTTATCTGCTCATCAAGCAGTGTATATGCTTCTGACGCGTCGCATTTACTTACTATCCAGAGATTTTTTTCATCTATCACACTCTGCGAAGTAACATAGATATAGTGCTTTTGGGATTCTTCTTTAATCACATAGTTTTTGTTTCCTGTTGTGAGATTTTTGAAAAGTGTATCACTTATCCTTGCATCACTTTTGTCATCTGTATATACTTTTTCACCATCAAAATATATGTAGAAAAATGAATCCCTTGAGCGCACACTGCTGCTCACGCGGCCTCCTATCTGAGGAAGCTGCGCTGTTATTGAGGATGCGGTAACACTACTTTTTTTTGCACCGGTGTTATCCGTATTATTGTTTGAGGTTTCAGAGTTATCTGTGTCTTGAGACACGGAATTATCGGAAGCTGAATTTAAAAGCTGCAGAAGCTCATACTCCACCGAGGACTGTACCAGATTATTCTGCACAATAGCGTTTTTAAGCTGTGTCTGCTTCGCAAGCTCAAAATTCTTGTGTATCATGAGGTACCCCACCAGCCCCAGTCCAAGTGAAAGCAGTATTAAGTTTGTGAACAATACCTTGTACCTGAATTTCATTTATCCCTCTTTTTGTATATTACGCTTACCCATATTTAATGGTCTTTAGTTTTCTATTCTTCCAGCCTGTATCCTGCCTTAAATACGGTTTTAAGGCTGTCTCCTATATCCAGCTTTTTACGCAGTCTCTGTATGTGAAGATCGAGAGTCCTCGACTCGACAGAGTACTCACTTCCCCATATTTCTTCATATATTTTTTCTCTGAAAAGTGTGATATTTTTATTGCGCATCAGAAGCTCAAGCAGCTCAAATTCCTTCGGTGTAAGCTCTATATGCTTCCCTGCCTTTGATACATTCTGGTTTTTCGTATCGATAGCTATATCCTTAAAGGTAAGCTTTTGCTCCATCTTATTATACCGTCTTAGCACTATATTTACCCTGGCTAAAAGCTCAACAATCTCAAATGGCTTTACCATATAGTCCTCGGCACCTGACGTGAGACCTCTTAGCCTGTCATCTAAAGTGGCTTTTGCTGTGAGAAATATCACAGGTATGCCAAGCGGCTTTATGTATTCCATAAGCTCAAAGCCGTTTAACTTCGGCAGCATTACATCAAGTATTATCAAATCAAAATTTCTCTCTTCCAGAATATCTGCTGCCTCCATACCATCAAAGGCACATGTGCAGCTATAGCCTGCTTTCATGAGATTTAATCTGATGAGGTCTGATATCGGTTTTTCATCTTCTACTATTAGTATTTCTATCATGCTATTCCTTCTAACATTTTATAATCTTTTATAAATCTTTGCATATTCTTCTTTTGCTGTCAATCCTAAGAAGCATGTATCAGCCCGGATTATGCATGGTTGTTTATATATTAACAGATACTTGTATCTAAAATGTATCAGCCACAAACAATTTACACACGAAAAATCCGCCATGCCCAATTCCCCGGCATGACGGATTACTCTTTAATCATATTTTAGTTTATTTATCTTTTGATGGCATATGCTGCTCCTTTAACCTATCCTCCACCTTAAAAATTGCAATTATCTACACAGCACAAATTCTTTGAACCTTGGAAGTGCAAACTCCAAATGTCCATACTCCGGTGAAATAATCAATCCCTTTTTTTTAAGCCTGTTCCTGTATACACTGAAACTGTTTGATGCCTTTTTTATAGTCTTTCGTATTGCTTCCACTTTGGTGTCATTGGTTTTTGCCATAGCAACCAACAATTCCTTATCACCTTTTGACAGCTCACTCCATATCTTTTCATATACATATTCTTCCAGATACTGACTGAATTCAGGTAATACATTATGCCATCCGGTATTGTGCTTAAAACAAAGATATCCCAGTACCTGGAAGGCAAACGGATATCCCCTTGTCTCTTTAGCCATCTCTGCAGCTTCCTCATCCGTCAATTCAAAAATAGACTTGTATTTTTCAGCTATCATGCCTATATTCAACGGACGAAGCTCAATTTTGGGTGCCCTGTACAAAAATGTGAGAGTCTTCTCATTCTGAAGCTCATAAATATTCTCATAAAGACCTGTCATAAGCAAAAATACCGGCAAATCCTGTCTCATATATATCTGAAACAGGCTGACAAACTCTTTCATTGTATCATTACATACAGCTTCGTCTATCGTCACAAGAACTCTCTTATGCTTCTTTTTAATCTTTTCAAGCATCCTCGTCACTGCCACATTTAAATCGGTAATCGGAGAAACACCTTCTATTTCAACGCCCAGCCCTAAAAATGACAGATTTATTTTAGCTTCACGAAATACCTCTGACAAACTTGGATAATTGCTCAGATTTGCAGCAAATGATTGTAATAAATCACGTTCAGGGCTCAGATCGATAACAATCCAGTCTTCCTCTGCCCTAAAAGTTTTATTGATTTCTGTGAGCATTACAGTCTTCCCTGAGCCTCTGACTCCTGTAATCATACAAACCTGGTAAGCAGGATTTTCATCTTCAAAGGTATCAATTATCTCATATGACTGGACATTACGGTTAATTAAACTGACCGGTTCTTTGCCAAATGATAATGAAAAGGGATTTTTTTGCATATTTGCGCTCCTGTTTTATAACTTTTTATAACTTTTAATAATTTTTATAACTCTTTATAACTTTGTAATCTTTTTATAACTCTTTATAACTTATTTGTCAAGGTCTTGTCCCATACGCACCCTACAGTCCAATATGTTCCCTACAGTCTCCTGTAGTTCTCAAGAAGCTTGTGCAGGTCATCAATCTCTCCAATAAGCCTCTTTCCTATATCGGTATTATTTATCAGGGCATCCTCCGATAAATCCCTTAAATTACATTTTTTTCATTATATAATAATTTTTTTCACCCCGCAACCAAACCTGCCTTTTGTACTAAAAAAGATGCGCAAAATTGTTATAATTTTACGCATCTTTGACATATTTTATATTCTGAATAATTACCTTTATTTCATGTACTCAGGTGTCACATTCCTGCCCATGCCCTCAAGCATTTCCTTGTCACTTCTGATTGTGGCACACGCTACTGTCGTAAGCATGTTTCCTGTAATTGTGGCTGATGCTCCAGACTTGAATGCAAGCTCCCCATCATTTGTAAGCAGCGCCCTTCCGGCACCAAGACGTATGTCAGCCTCTGGATTTATATATCTGAAAAATGACACTGTACGCAGTATATCAGGCTCGTTTATATGTTCAAGTCCCTCAAGCGGAGTGCCTGCAATCGGCATAAGCGCATTAAGCGGAATGGAATCCACTCCTACCTCTGCAAGGCTTACTGCCATATCAAGCCTGTCCTCCCAGGTCTCACCCATTCCGATGATGCCGCCTGAGCACGCATACATGCCCTCTGCCTTCACCTTTTTAAGCGTCTCAATCTTCATATCATAGGTGTGTGTGGTGCATATATTTGGGAAATTACGCTTTGAGGTCTCTATATTATGGTGATAGCTGCTGACACCTGCCTCGTGCAGTCTGTGAAGCTGCTCTGCTGAAAGAAAGCCCATTGATGCACATAAATCAATCTTACACTCTCTTTTCATAGTCTCATATGCATGTATTGCCTTGTCAAACTCCTCACCTGTCAGTGCTTTTCCCGCTGTAACTATAGAAAAGCGGTCTACACCTTCTCTCTCATTCATCCTGCAAGCCTCAAGTATCTTTTCCTCAGGTAAAAAATCATAAACCTCACAATTTGTATGATTATGTGCTGACTGCGCACAATACTTGCAGTCCTCCGGACATTTTCCGCTTCTTCCGTTTATTATCGAGCACAAATCTACCTTGTCGCCGATAAACTTCTCCCTGATCATATCTGCGCCCTTACACAGCTCGTCTAAATCACATGTAAGGAAAAATGATAGGTCATCATCCCTTGTGATTCTTCTTCCGTCTATTATCTCCTGTGCCAGTGTTATTGGATCCATTTTAATCTCCTTCGTGTCCTGTATTTCTTCTCTCATTTAATAAGTATCATTATAATACATATCATCCGTTATAATTGTCAACTATAAATTTTTCCTCGGTTAACAATGATAATAAAAAAACAGAAAAACGTCAAGATGTTTTTATATATTTAAACCAGCATAATCAATGTTCCTGCTATGATGAGCACCAGTCCTGTAAAGGATTTAATCGTCAGCTTTTCCTTAAATACGAAATATGAAAACACGATTGACACAACTATGCTCAGCTTATCTATAGGCACTACGACACTCGCAAGTCCGTCCTGCAGTGCCTTGTAATAGCAAAGCCATGAGCCGCCTGTTGCAAGTCCTGAAAGGCAGATAAAGCCAAGCTCTTTTTTCTCTATATGCTTTATGGTGTGCTGTTTCCCTGTGGCAAATACCACTATCCAAGCCATGATAAGCACCACTATCGTCCTTATCGCAGTTCCCAGATTAGAATTGACTCCCTCTATGCCGACCTTTCCAAGTATTGAGGTAAGGCTGGCGAAAACTGCAGACAGCACTGCATAAAACAGCCATCCATGAGAGCCATTTGCCTTATTCTGCTCTTCCTGTGATATCTCCTTTTTGGTGATCATCATATACGTTCCAATTGCTATAAGCACCACACATACCAGCCTGAGCGCGTTTATCTCCTCTTTAAAAAAGATGAATGCAAGTATAATTGTCAGTATTGTGCTTGATTTATCAATCGGCACCACTCTGTTTACATCGCCAAGCTGGAGTGCTTTAAAATAACAGAGCCATGAGGCTCCGGTAGCGACTCCTGAAAGCATCAGAAATATCCATGTCTTTGCTGACACAGCTGTGATCTGCCCCTGCGCTTTAACTACAAATACCATAATCCATGAAAAAATAAAAACTACAATTGTCCTGATTGCAGTTGCTACGTTTGAATCAGTTTTTTTGATACCACACTTTGCCAGTATTGATGTTATACCCGCAAAAAATGCGGATCCAAATGCATATAATACCCACATATTTTTCTCTGTCTACGCTTCGGTCAACTCCGTTGTCCGGAGTTCGAAACCTCCATTCTTCTAAATACAAAAAAACCGTTCAAGGAACGGCTTCTTTTACGCTAATGAGACATCGGGGATTCGGTCTACGCTCCGCTTCGGTCCGCGCTTAGCAGACGTCCCCCGGACGTCTAGCGCCCCGGTCAACTACGTTGTCCGGAGTTCGATTCCTACGATGTCTAACATTAAAAAGTGCCTCTCCAAGAGAGGCATTTTTAATGAGACATCGGGGATTCGAACCCCGGACAACTTGATTAAAAGTCAAGTGCTCTACCACCTGAGCTAATATCCCATATATTCAGATTGTAACAGGGCTAGTTGGATTCGAACCAACGAATGCAGGAATCAAAATCCTGTGCCTTACCGCTTGGCGATAGCCCTTGAGTAATACTCGTGCGCCGCACGGATACGCATATAATGCGCACGACACTATTTGCACTAATGCAAAGGGTGGATACAGGGATTCGAACCCTGGGCCTCCAGAGCCACAATCTGGCGCGCTAACCAACTGCGCTATACCCACCATATTTACTTCATATGGTCCATATGGAATTGATATGAAATAAAAAATGTGCCTGAAGGGATTCGAACCCCCGACACCCGGCTTAGAAGGCCGGTGCTCTATCCAACTGAGCTACAGACACATATGGGATACTGCGAATGTTGCAATATCTAAGCGGGTGATGGGAATCGAACCCACGTATCCAGCTTGGAAGGCTGGTGTTCTACCATTGAACTACACCCGCATGTAGTCGGGGTGACAGGATTCGAACCTGCGACCTCCTGGTCCCAAACCAGGCGCTCTAGCCAAGCTGAGCCACACCCCGAAGGATTTGTTTTGCGTTCTTTCCGTGACGCAAGAATTAGTATATAGCAAAGGGAAGAATATGTCAACAACTTTTTTTATTTTTTTTATAATTTTTTTAAAGTGGCTGCCGGACAGCTTAAAAGAGCTTCCCGGCAGGCATTTTATCCGTATATGTTGCAATTCAGTGCCTATACCAGTATAGCGTTTTTTAATTAAATGCTATACTAGATCACCTTCACAAGCATCTCTTTCATGGCGCGAAGAGCCTTGCCTCGATGGCTTATGGCATTCTTCTGCTGGGAAGTAAGCTCTGCCGAAGAGCAGCCGTACTCATCTAAATAGAAGATAGGATCATAACCGAATCCATTGGCACCTGCTATCTCCCAGCCTATGTAGCCCTCCATAGTCTGTCTGGTCACAAGTTCCTTTCCATCCGGCAGCACTGCGGCGATAGCGCACACAAAGCGGGCTGTACGCTTCTCCTTTGGCACACCGTCAAGGCGTTCTATAAGGTTATTATTCTTTATATCATAGGAAGTATCCTCGCCCATATAGCGCGCTGAATATACTCCCGGTTCCTTATTCAGATAGTCAATCTCAAGTCCTGAGTCATCTGCGAGAACAATTGCATCTGTGTGTGCCGCAATTGCGCGTGCCTTAATCAGCGCATTGTCTTCAAAGGTCTTCCCATCCTCCACTATATCCACATTGATACCTGCTTCCTTCATTGAACGGATATCCACGTCACAGTCTGAAAGTATCTCTTTGATTTCTCTGAGTTTATCCTTGTTTCCTGTTGCAAATATGATTTTTGTCATAATACATTTCCTTCCTTCTTTTTCTATTCGGACAATTTCCAGATACAGCTAGTAGCCCTCATCAAAGGCCTGCATGATTGCATTGTATATACCCTGCGCTGCCTGTTTCTGATAGTCTGCATTGGCCAGATTGTCAAGCTCCTGTCTGTTGGTCATGAAGCCCACCTCCACAAGTGCAACCGGAGCCTCACTTGTTCTTATTATATATATGTCATCTGCAGGAAGCAGCCCAAATGCCCTGTTTCCTGTCGCAGCTGTCACGTTATCCATGCAAATCTGTGCAAGGTGTTTACTTCCGAGCTCTCTGTCATCTGACTGGCTGTAGAGCACCTGCGTACCCGAAACTGCGGTGAAATTGCCCTTTTCATATGAGTTGCAATGCACGCTTATAAATAAATCCGCATCCGCCTTATTGGCAAGTGCCGCTCTCTGCTGCAGTGTAGGATTGGTATCTGTTGTCCTGGTGTAGAATATCCCAAGCCTTTTGTCACCTGAATAGCTGTCAAGCTGTTCCTTAAGTGCCAGCACTATGTCCAGATTGATGCTTTTTTCCTCTATTCCGTTTCGCACGGCACCGGTCATACGGCCGCCGTGACCTGCATCTATTATGATGACCTTATCGTATATATCATGCAGATTGACAAAGCTCAGATAAAGATATCCATTCTCTATGCGCTGCTTCACCTGATAGAGCTTGTCTGTAGTGATAGCTATCACACCATCTGCCCCCTTGCGGTAATACTGCATGGAATCTATATGATTTGAACGGCCTGTCATGGAATACTTCGTAAAGTAATTGTCCACATCAGCCTTAAGCTTTACATAGACCGTCTGCGTCAGGGCATCGGTTTCCACCGATATACTCTGGCGCTCCCCTTCTGAGTCGTCCGGCAGCTCTATCCTTAAATCATCCTCAAAGCCGGCTTTCTCCTGCAATATCTCATCAGGGTTCTTCTCCTGCTTTGCATCTGTGGAAGCGTTGACATAGTTTTGCAGCACATTATCCTCCAATGCTTTTGCCATATCATACTTCTCATTTATAGCCGGAAGCTTTTCAAGCGTGACCGGCACGATAAGTGCAAGCATAACGAAAAATACTGTTATTATCTTTAGAATATTTCTGTACATATCATCTGTTATCAGAAAAGGCCTTTATACAGAGGTTACAATCCTGTTTTTCCTTTACATTGATATATGCCACACCATCATAGCTGATGTAGCCCTCACCATCATCCAGATTGACCGTAGACATGTATGCTTCTCCCGAGTTGTATTCTATAGCCATCGGATGAGTCGAGCCCGGTGTATTTATATAAAGTACAATGGCATAACGCTCACCGGACTCCAAATCAACAGGCTCATCAAAATCAACAGTGTAATAGCCTGCATTTTTTAGTGCCCCCTCAGCCACCAGCGTCTTATTTTTAAAAGAATACTCATTCTCAAAATTCTTAACTACATACAGCTTGTATGAGGTATCCGCTGCTGTAGCATAAAAGCCGCAAGCCCTTAGCGATTCAGCCGACTGTGCGGTAAATATGTTGGCTCCGTACATATCCTCCTTGTCGTAGCCCATCTTTCCTACCCAGCCACACAGGTCACTCTGGTATATATTATCATAATTGTCAGCACTCTCTATATCTGTATAAACAACATTGTGCGTGCCCACATTTGTATCGTAGTATGACACATAGAATACCCCATTGTCTCCAAAACTGCTGCCCCAGCTGTTCTGGCATATAAAGGCTCCATCTCCTTCCAGATCCACATTGAAGTTTTCCTTAGGGTAATTGTCATCCCAGCCAATTATAACCACATCATGATTTGGCTTGTCCTGACCCATGTAACAGTAAGAATTAGTCTGCTTATTGTAATAAGGCGTCTTTGTCTTTGAGCTTGCTATTGTACTGTAAAGCGATGTCTGCACACCACCATATTTGAAAACAGCCTCCTTTATGCCCTGATAATCCTTTCCATCTATGATAAGCATCTGCTGCACATGCTTTACTGCGGCAAGATCATCGCGTGTCACTCCATCTCCGTAAGGATCATCCGCGTCATAAACCGGTCCCTGCCATGCTGCCAGATATGCCATTCCCATGGTATACTCTCCACCGTCATACTGATTGACGTTGAAGGAATTGCTCATACTCATATGATCCACGGAAAACAAAAGCTGCTCTTCCGGCATAAGGGCTGACTCGAGTGCACTTGTGGCCGCAAAAGCCCAACATGTGCCGTAGCTGCCCTGATCCCTGATTAGTGACACACGCTGTCTTTCCCTCAGATCATACTTTGTTGGCACCGTTGATACACCCTCGGATTTGTCTGTCATAGTGAGTGTATTTGTCGCCGTATCAAAGCTGCAGGTCATATCCAAAAGCTTAGACAGCTTGTCTAAGCTTGCATAAAACTGTCCCTTATACTGTACAAAGCCATTGTCGTCTGCCAGCTTGAAATCAGCTGTCAGACTGTGCTTTTCCACCAGAAGCTCATTTTTATTGTATACATGTGCACTGCTGTTTAGTGCATCGCGAAGCATAGACACGGGAACCATTATATTCCTGTTCTCATCCATATACACATGCTCATCCTCGCTCGTATACTCCTTATTTTCTATCCTAAGCCTGATGGTGGTGCCATTTACATCAGCAGCCACAAGCGGACTCCATATAGTATTATCTATCTGTGCTCCTCTGAACGCGCCAAGTGTAGAGCTGTCCTTTGCATATATGTAAAAATTAGACACAAAGATAAGTGCCAAGATGAATGTAAATGCAATATATCTCTTTGAATATTTCATATACCCTGCTAATCCTTTTTCCTTCTCGGAGGCTTAGGCCCCATAAACTGATAAAAATATGTCTTTATCATACCATTGTAGATTTTCCTGTTTTTGTCAGCTTTTCTGCCGATATAGCGCTCTGTATCCTCATAGCTCGTAATCAGATACATCGACCATGCATCAAGCCTCTTATAAGCTTCTCCAATCTGTGAATACAGTGCCGGGAGCGCTGATTTCTCCTCGAGTCGCTCACCGTATGGAGGATTTGAGATAATAAATCCGTACTTCTTCGGGTGATGCATGTCAGCCACAGCCCTCTGCTGGAAATGAATCATGTGCTCCACTCCGGCTCTCTTGGCATTTTCCCTGGCTGCAGCCACCACATCAGGGTCAATGTCATAGCCCTGGATGTCCACCTGCACATCCTTATCTATCATATCCTCTGCCTCCTGCACAGCCTCATACCACAGCTTTCTTGGTATGATATTGGTCCAGCTCTCAGCTGTAAACTCCCTGTTCATACCGGGTGCTATATTTGCTGCCATCATGGCTGCCTCTATCGGAAATGTACCACTGCCACAAAACGGATCCACAAGTATTCTGTCTGCATGCCATGGTGTAAGCATGATGAGTGATGCTGCAAGTGTCTCAGTCAGCGGCGCCTTGCTCGTTGCCAGACGGTATCCTCTCTTGTGAAGGGAATCCCCCGATGTATCAAGTGTCACCATCACCTCATCCTTGTACAGAAAAACCCTTACCGGATACTGTGCTCCATCCTCCGGGAACCAGTCAATGTGATAAGACCTCTTCATTCTCTCAACCATAGCCTTTTTCACGATAGACTGTATATCAGATGGTGAAAAAAGCTTACTCTTTATGGAAGAAGCCTTTTTCACCCAGAATCTGCCGTCCTTGGGAATATAATTTTCCCATGGGAGAGCCTTTACATTTTCAAAAAGCTCATCAAATGTGGCAGCCTTAAAGCGTCCTACCTGAAGTAATACTCTCTCTGCGCCTCTTAAGAATATATTCGCTCTGCATATAGCCTCAGCATCGCCCTCAAACGATACCCTGCCGTCCTCCACACGTGTTATCTCATATCCCAGATCATATATCTCCCTCTTGACTACTGCCTCAAGGCCAAAATGACATGGCACAACAAGCTCAAATCTATTCATATATTGTGTAACTGCCTTTCTATAATTGTACTTTACATTGTTATCTAATATTGTTGCATAAATTTCAATTTTTTTAAATAGTTTCAGCCATATTTCTGCAACTTTTTTTGATATCCACACATAGCATTGTATCCACCTATGACTGTCGCTGTATCAAAACCGCGATTTCCCAGATATCTGGCAAGCTTCATGCTGCTTCCACCATGCGTGCAGTAAAAAATCACACTCTGTGACGCATCGAGTTCACTCTCATATGAATCCGTGATATCCATAGGCATGCTGAGTGCGCCTTTCCAGTGCGACCTGTCATATTCCTCTCTTGTTCTTATATCTATAAGCAGTGCATTCATCTCTTTTTGCACCTTATAAAGCTCATCCGCATAAACTATTTTAAATTTCATACATCCATACGCCAAAATACGAATTTACATTATGATATTCATTTTATTATGAGATGTGAACTGCGATAAATCACCAAAATCATTACAACTGGCACTTTAGTACTTTAATTCTTTAATAAATTAACCCGTTTTATTAAGATTATATTATTTTGTGTTTCAAAGTATTGCTTTTTAATTACTGTTATTTTATAATGTTTCCGAAGAGAGAAATCTTTTCAATGTTATACCTCTTATTAATTATTTATACTCCCCTCAAAAGAGCCGGTCACGTGACCGGCTCTTTTATACTGCTTATATTTTTTATATTTATCAATCCAAAAGCATCTCATACTCTGCTAACGGCAGTGGCTTTGAATAATAAAAGCCCTGTATACTGTCGCAGTCTATATCCTTCAAAAACTCTACCTGCTCCTGACTCTCAACACCCTCGGCGGTCACGCAGATTCCCAGCTCCTTGGCCAGTGCTATCGTGTGCACAAGCAGCCTCTCACCATTTGAATCTCCTATATAGTCAATCAGGCTCTTGTCGATTTTGAGTGTATCAAAGCACTTCATATTGAGGGTAGCAAGTGATGAATAGCCTGAGCCAAAATCATCCACCAAAAGCGGAAATCCATTGCCATGGAATTTATCCGCAATACTCTTGATTTCATCATTATCGACCGCTGCACTCTCTGTAATCTCTATAGGCACAAAATGTGTGTATATGCCGATTCTTCTTGCTATATCATGATATCTTTTGACCACAGACTCAAAGTACAGGCTCGCTCTGGACAGGTTGATTGAGATAGGAACTATCTTTTTACCCTCATCAAGCCATCTTCTCTGATGTGTACACACTTCGCGGAACACATACTCATCAAGTGCCTTGATCATGCCGTTTCTTTCAAAAAGCGGTATAAATTTGGATGGCGGAATAATCTCGTTATTCCCTCTTCTCCACCTGACAAGTCCCTCTGCACCAACCAGCTTGTTGCTCTTTGGAGCATACTTGGGCTGATACCATATCTCAAAACGATTGTCATTTAAATCCCTGTAGAAGTTATCCTCCATCTGCTTTTCTTCGACAATCCTTTCTGTATCGGCCTGACTGTATATCTGATAGAGCACGTCCTTCCGCTCCTTGATCCGATTCTTGGCAAAGTTGGCCTCGCCGTATGCTTCCTCAACCTTTTTGCCCGGCTCCCATTTTGTCACACCAAAGTATGGCTGAATCTTTGGAATCTTTAAGGATTCTGAAACCTTAATAAGCTGTAAATTTATGGTCTCTATCTTTCTGATAACCTTATTTATCTTGTCATCCGCAAAGAAAATAACAAATCTGTCTGCATTTATATGACCTGATATGTCATTATATCCTACAACACCGCGTATATTTTCAGAAATCCATCTAAGCGCCTCATCGCCCTTTGCCACGCCACAGATAGAGTTTACTATCTTGAAGGAGTGAATATCCATGGAAATCAGATATCCTGATACATTTCTGTCACGCAGTTTCTTTTTAAAGCTCTCGTAATTGTTGCCTCCGGTCACTGCATCCACATACGCTATACGCTCAAGCTCTCTTTGCTTCTCCGGGCTTATATCCGAAAAGCCCGCTATCATCTTGTGCAGCTCTCCCACGCCAGACACATTGACAAACTTGGCTCTGCAATACTGTACATGTCCATCCCTCACGATGCGGTAATCATGCTGATAGGTATCCTTTATCAAAAACTGCCTGCGCAGATTATTAATTGATGTCTCTAAAAGCATGTGAAGCTTATCCTCCTCTAAGACGATAGCATTTACATACTGTTCCATCATCTCATTATAGCCCGGTTTTGACTCAAGCACTTCTCCAAACATAGCACGGACAGAAGGATTCATCCTGTATGGATACATCTTATTGTTGTCTACATCTACATAGTAGATACTGTTGAAGTTGCTTCCTAAAGCATTCACCATCTCACTCTCGTTAAGACGCTCATCAAGCTGCTCAGCAAGCCCTATTGCCTCAACTGTTCTGCCATCATCATCAAAGCAAATCGACTTGAATGATATCCTGTAGGTATCTGTTCCTTCCTTGGCATGCAGTACTACAGTAGCAAATTTTTCTCCCTCTGCAATCCGTTCAACAGCCTTCAGCAGATTATTCCTGTCAACCATGCTGTCTATAAACGGATTGTTTATAATATCCACATTTTTCTCTTCTGAGTCATCTAATGAATCCTCTGATAAAAAAGACCTCAAACGGCCTTCCTGCGGAAAGCACTTAAAAACAAACTTTCCCCAGGATGCGAATGCGGTCTTTATATCCATCTCTATATTGTTTTCATCATCAAATCTATTACTCATAATAATTCCCACAAAAATAAAATAATTATTAAAACTCTTTCATACCTATCACTACTATATCATTAGTAAGTCATTTCGTAAAGTTTTGTTTTTACTAATTTTGTTCTTTTTGTGTATTTTATGAATATATGTTTTATTTTATAGCGTCGAGTGCGTTTGAGATATCTGCAATCAAATCCACCTTGTCCTCAAGACCTAAGCTTATTCTGATAAGCTCTGCCGGCACTCCTGCTTCCTTAAGCTGCTCATCATTCATCTGACGATGCGTGCTTGTTGCCGGATTTAAGCAGCAGGTTCTCGCATCTGCCACATGTGTCTCGATTGCACCAAGCCTTAATGCCTTCATAAATGCAGACGCTGCCTCTCTGCCGCCCTTTAAGCCAAATGATACGACTCCGCAGCCTCCGTTTGGAAGATACTTCTGTGCTCTCTCATAGTATTTGTTTGAAGGAAGCCCTGAGTAGTTTACATAGGCAACCTTTGGATGATTTTCCAAAAATTCAGCCACTGCCTGTCCATTTTCCACATGCTTTGGCATACGCACATGAAGTGACTCAAGACCAAGATTCAGCATAAATGCATTCTGTGGTGACTGCATAGAACCAAAATCGCGCATAAGCTGTGCTGTACATTTTGTGATAAACGCACCTTCCTTGCCGAATTTCTCTGCATATGTAATGCCATGATAGCTGTCGTCAGGTGTGCACAGTCCCGGATATTTATCTGCATGTGCCATCCAGTCGAATTTGCCGCTGTCTACGATTGCTCCGCCGAGTGTGGCTCCGTGTCCGTCCATGTACTTTGTGGTAGAGTGTGTGACAATATCTGCGCCCCACTCAATTGGTCTGCAGTTTACAGGTGTAGGGAAGGTATTGTCCACTATAAGCGGTACTCCGTGCTCGTGTGCCACCTTTGCAAAAAGCTCTATATCAAGCACCGTAAGCGCAGGATTGGCAATAGTCTCACCAAACATAAGCTTTGTGTTCGGTCTGAATGCTGCATTGAGCTCCTCCTCTGTAGCATCAGGAGATACGAATGTAGCTGTAATACCCATCTTTGCCATAGTTACCGCGATGAGGTTGAATGTGCCTCCATAGATGGATGATGATGCCACGATATGGTCTCCGCACTCACATATGTTGAACATGGCATAGAAATTGGCTGCCTGTCCTGATGATGTGAGCATGGCGGCAGTGCCACCCTCCATAGCTGCGATTTTTCTTGCTACCGTGTCACAGGTTGGATTCTGCAGTCTGCTGTAGAAATAGCCCTCTGCCTCAAGGTCAAAAAGCTTTCCCATGTCCTCGCTTGTGTCATATTTGAATGTAGTTGACTGAATAATCGGAATCTGTCTCGGCTCTCCGTTTCCGGCTGCATAGCCTGCCTGTACACACTTTGTACCTATACTGTATTCTTTCATTGTGCTTCTCCTTTATTATGTTAATGTTTCAGTTGGATATAGTATATTACATTTGGCGCGTTTTGACAAATTCAGATTATATAACTTTTATCATCATAAATTCTTATGCTTTATAACATATTTTATCTACCAGCGCTTCATAACTGCTGTCATCAGCTTGCAGTATCTCTCTGACATTGTGCTGCTCTAATGCTGCTGTTGTTTTTTCACCTATTGAGTATGCTGTTTCCACGTATGCATTCTCAGGCAGCATATCAAAAAATCTTTCCACATTTGATGCGCTTGTAAAAACAGCTTCACTTACCATGTTTCCAATACTTTCAGGAATACTCTCATATGCCTGCTCATTTACATATGCATCAATTTTTTCTAATTCACATATTTCTTTAAGCCCTGCCTCAAGGTCAGGTGAAGCCTCCTTTGCCGAGAAAATGCAGACTTTAATTTCATCATTATCTCCCATATACGAACTCAATTCTCCTGCCAGTCCTTTTCCGGTCTGTTCCATAGGAATAACATCTGCCTTTATATGGTGCTTTGCAAGCTCTTTTTCTGTAGCTTTTCCCACTACTGCAAACCTTGCATTTGCTATAAGCCTGATGTCAGCCCCTGCCAGCTCCAGATTATAGAAAAATGATCTTACACCGTTTTTGCTTGTAAAAACTATCCAGTCTGCCGCTCTTACCTTATCGGCAAATTCAGGAATTATAATTGGTTTAATTATGCCTGTCTTAATCGTTGTGACATCTGCTCCAAGCTGCTGTAATTTTGCTATCAATTCGTTTGTTTTGATATACGGTACTGTGATTTTTCTTCCAAACAGCGGTCTTTTTTCAAAGAAATCAAGCCTGTCATTCAGTGAAACCACATCTCCCACAACGATTATAGCCGGTGATGTCAGCTTTGCTTCCTCAATCTTTTCTCCTATATCCGCAAGCGTTCCTATACATTTGCGCTGCGCGGCAAGTGTGCCGTTCGATATCACTGCTGCCGGAGTATCCGCTCTTCGTCCTGCTTTCATAAGCCCTGCTGCAATGCTTTTTACATGCGCAAGTCCCATCAAAAATACGCAGGTGATTGTCTCATCTGTAAGAAGGGAATAGTCTATATCTGCCTCCTCATCCTTTCTGCTGTGCGCAGTGATGACCTGAAAGCCTTTTGCCATGCCTCTGTGCGTGATAGGTATTCCTGCTGCGGCAAGCGCTGCAACCGATGAACTGACACCCGGCACCACTTCTACATCCACATTTCTCTCTACAAGATAGAGTGCTTCCTCTCCGCCTCTTCCAAAGACATAGGGATCTCCGCCCTTTAATCGGACTACAAGCTCATGACATTTTGATTTCTCGTACAAAAGCTCGTTTATGGCAGCCTGCTTCATGACATGCTTGTGATTTTCCTTGCCTACATAAATAAGCTCACAGCCTGCCTTTGCCATTGAAAGAAGCTGCGGTGACGATAGTCTGTCATACACCAAACAATCCGCCTGTTTTATATATTTTTCTCCTTTTAAAGTGAGCAGGCCCGTATCTCCCGGTCCTGCTCCAACTAATACTACTTTTCCTGTGTTTTCTCTCATGATTTTCCTAATTACTTTCCAATTTATACCGAATATCGTGCACGGCACGCTCCACAATATCGTTTCTGTCTGATGTCATATCCCATACCTGCTCTGTCCTTGCAAGCTGTTTTCCATCCTCTGAGCCAAACATCGCAAGAAGCCTGAGTCTACTATCTTTTTCACTTACAATATCGCAGTATGCCGCCACAGGCAGATGACAGTTTCCGCCGATTTGCTTTAAAAATTCTCTCTCAAGGCCTGCGCACAGATTGGTTTTCTCATCTGACAAAGCATCAAGCTTTGCCATCAGCTTAGCATTGTCAGCACGTAGCTCAAGCGCCAGTGTGCCCTGTGCCGGAGCCGGAATCATATCATCCTCTGAAAAGTACTGTGTGATCTCAGAATCTCTTCCGATACGCTTTATTCCCGCCGCTGCAAGTACGATTCCATCCAGCCTGTATTCGTTATACTTATTCTGTTTTTCGTTAGCTATCTCATTGTTATTTACAGTATTATCGGAAACCTCTTCATGTATAATTTCACCATCATATAGCTTACGAAGCCTCGTATCGATATTTCCGCGTATGCCAACCACCTTAAGATCAGGACGCAGCTTTAAAAGCTGATACTTTCTGCGCTTGCTTCCGGTTCCTATTACGGCGCCATTAGGAAGCTCATCCAGTGAAGCGGCATTTTTTAGCACCAAAACATCCCTTGGATCTTCACGCTTCCATGCCTTTGCAAATGTAAGCCCTGCTGCCGGTTCATCCGGCATATCCTTCATGGAATGGACTGCCATATGAATCTTTCCCGATAAAAGCTCGTCCTCTATCTCCTTTACGAAGATACCCTTTGAGCCAATCTTATCGAGTGCCTTTTTCTGCTCTAAATCGCCTGTTGTCTTTATGATAACAGCCTTAAAATCATCATCCGGATATGCTCTTTTTAACTTATCTATCACGTAATCAGTCTGAACAAGAGCAAGCTTTGAGCCTCTCGTCCCTATTAAATACCTCATTTTACTCTCCTACGGATCATGCCATTTTCCATTTATAATTTATAAATGAACAACAACTTAAAATCTGTAATACCATACTTTAAACTATACTTCCGGAATCCTTCCATTATCAATAGCCGCACACAAGATTTCTTTAAACACACGCTTTCTCTCGGCTTCCGTGTCATATTGCGCTATTACTTTTTCGCGGATCTGTCCCATGTATTCGTTCAGCTCACCAAGAAACGGAGTAAGAATCTCCTGCTCTTTGCCTTTCAGATACTGAGTCAGCACAGGGCTGTTTCCTCCGCTGGAAAATGCCGCAACAAGATTCTTTTCCTTTATGTATGACGGAAAAATAAAGCTGCAATCAGCCTTCTGATCGACCGCATTTACCATAATGCCATTGGCTTTGCAATACTCTGCAATCTCATGATTTAAAGCATTGTCATCAGTGGCAGCGATAACCATTTCCATGCCGTCACAGTCTTTTCGTTCAAACCTTCTTTTTATGAACGTAATTCTGTTTTCTTTATTTGCCGTATATGAGCCCGTTTTATCCTCGCTTGCTATATCATCAATTGTAAGCTTTCTCAGCTCATCACATATATCCTCTGCCACAACCGTGATCTTCGCGCCAAAATCCAGCATTACGATCACCTTGCGGTATGCCACATTTCCACCGCCGACGATCAGACACTCTCTTTCCGTCATATCCACAAACATCGGAAAATACGCCATTTTTATCTCCCTGTAATACCATATCCATACTTTATTTCATATATTATTTCATGCCTTATTTTATACTTTATTATACGCTTTATGCTTTATTTTTTGCCTTATGCTTCACACTGTATCCATTGAGCATTCCTTCAAAAACAGGACGAAGCTTAGCAGAAAACACTGCTGCCGATACGCATAATATAAAGTCCGGTGCAACAGTTATCAGACAGTAATCTACTACTACGATGCCCCAGCTGACAGGTGTTGCCGCATAGAAATTCTTCATGCAGTAAAAGTATATCGCTCCAACTGTATAATATGCCGCCAATCCGACCGTTGCCGGAAGAATGAGTGTAAACGCATTGGTCTTTTTAAGCTTTTCAGTGATTGCTCCGATTAAAAATGCTGCAAGCACAAAGCCTAAGAGGAACCCAAAGCCCGGTCTTAAAATGTATGTAGGGCCGCCACCTGCCGCAAACACAGGCACTCCCACCAGTCCGATGCACAAATATACTATCACGCTAAGCGATGCCAGCTTTGCCCCCAGCAGAAATCCCGCCATCAGCACAAAGAACCACTGTAATGTAAAATGCATGGTGTACATAGGAAGCGGAATATCAATCTTGATAAATGCTCCAACTGCAATAAGTGCCGCAAAAAGTGCACATGTTGTAAGTTCCTTCGTTTTTAATTTCATTTCACACGCTCTTTCGTTTTATTAAATATACATGCTATAATAACATCTTTCTCTAAAAAAGAAAAGCCATCTTCGATGAAGCTGACTTTTCTTTGCAGCCTTCGCTGCGACTCAAAACATTAACATATGATTTAGAAGTAATATTCATCAGAATATATTCGTAAATCCTCTTTCGTGACCTGTCCACCCTCGATATGAAACGAGTTGATTACAGGATTTTCTGCCATAAGCGACATTATCATGTAGCTCGCACTTGGATCGTATGCAAGCTTTATATCCTCATCCGATGGCCTTGAAGGGCTAGACGGGTGTGAATGCCAGTTGCCAAGCGGCTTAAGGCCGTTTGCTCTCATGTCCTTTATGGCTGCCAGCTGCTCCTTTGGATCCATTGTGAAATGGTCCTCGGCATGGTCTGTATTCGTCAGGTAATATACCTTTGTGATGAGACGACCGTTTTCGTCCTCACTGCCTGCTATCAGACCGCACGCCTCCTCCGGCAGATGCTCTTTAGCATATTTTGCTATTTCATCCAGAAACGGATATTTCATTCTTATGATACTCATATCGTTCCTTTCCTTACTGTCTTTTTATTCCTGTGTACGAGGTGCATCAAATCTGCCCGCTGTCTCCTCGCAGACCTCCTGCTCGTAGTCGATTGGCTCGAGAATGGTCGGATGGTCGCCACAGACTGCACAGTTGTGTGTATCCTTTGGAAGCTTAATCTTGTGGAACTCCATGGTGAGTGCATCATATGTAAGCAGATATCCTGTGAGCAGCTCTCCAACACCGATTAAATACTTGATAGCCTCCATAGCCTGAAGTGAACCGATTACTCCGCCCATGGCTCCGATAACGCCTGCCTGCTTACATGTAGGCACTGCATCCTTTGGTGGCGGATTCTTGAATACACATCTGTAGCAAGGTCCCTCTCCCGGCACATATGTCATGAGCTGACCCTTGAAACGGATGATTCCTGCATGTGAAAACGGCTTTTTCTCAAGCACACATGCATCGTTGATCAAGAACTTTGCCGGGAAATTGTCAGTTCCATCGATGATGAAATCATAATCCCTGATAAGCTCTCTGATGTTTGACGCATCTACAAACATACGGTATGTATTGACCTGAACATCCGGGTTCATGGCGTTCATTGTCTCTTTTGCTGACTTTACCTTGGCTTTTCCCACATCGGCTGTTCCGTGGATAATCTGTCTCTGCAGGTTGGATAAATCTACCTCATCCGCATCCACAATACCGATTGTGCCAACTCCTGCTGCTGCAAGATACATGGCTGCCGGAGCTCCGAGTCCGCCGGCGCCGATAATAAGCACCTTGCCCTTTAATAATTTCTTCTGCCCTTTAACGCCCACCTCATTAAGGATAATGTGGCGTGAATAGCGCTCGATCTGCTCATCAGTCATTGCCATTAGCATCCACCTCCCATGAAGTAAAGGAACTCTACATTGTCGCCATCCTTAAGCACTGTCTTTGGCTTATCCTCTGTGGCAACAAATTCCTCATTTATTGAAACTGTTACATACTCAGGCATATCTACATTCTCAAGTTCGATAAGCTCCGGTAATGTAAGTCCATCCCTATATTCTTTCTTCTCTCCTGCTACTGTGATAGTCATTTTATTTCCTCCTGTGTCACAGATTGTGGTATCTGTATGTGTTATTATCCTGTATCAGACTGCTTTATATAATAATCTAAAGACTATAATAATTCTTCAACCCACGCCTTCAAATCGGCAGGCTTTTGTGCGCCGACCTTTCTGTCTAAGACCTCTGCGTCTTTTACGAAAAGCAGTGTCGGATTCGCAGTCACCTCATACTCATCAGCGAGCTCTCCGTCAAAGTTTGTGTTGACCTTGTATACGTGAAGCTTATCCTCATAATCATCCTCGATATCCCCAAGAACCGGTGCCAGCTTCTTGCAGGCCACACATGAATCCGAGTAAAAATCAACAATTACCGGAAGCTTGCTTTTTAATACTTTTTCATCGAAATCAGCCTTTGAAATTCTTGCTGCCATGATTAGTCCTCAACCTTTCTGACGTAAAGAGTGTATGTTCCATCCTCGTTGTCCTCAAGCTTAAGTATCTTGTGTCCCTCTTCCTTCATGCTTCTTGGAACATTCTGTACCGGCTCTCCATCATTCATACGGATTGCAAGCACCTCACCGTCATCTAATTCCTCTATTGCTACCTTTGCCTTTACAAATGTAAGAGGGCAAACCTTGTCAGTTATATCTACCTGATCGTCGAATGCTATATCTGCCATTTTGCATCTCCCTTCCTATGCTCATATTTATTATATTTTTGCCGTAACCGTTGTTGTTTATGCATGCCGGATATTTCCTGCTATACATGGGGATTATTTACCCTCGTATGCTGCCTGAATCTCTTTTTTGAACTCTTCCTCGCCCACTCTCTGAAGGGTAAGTCTGAAACGCTCACCACCGTTTGCATGCTTCTCGAAGAAACTAATTGCTGCATCTGTCACTCTGAAAAGAGTTTCCTTGTCGCGGATAATCGGAACAAGCTGCTCTCCTTTATAGATGTGATTTCCGAAAAGTCCTCCAAACGATACGATATATCCCGGAGTTCCCTTCCATGCATCTGTCGGACAGCTCTTTACGCAGCGCGCACAGTTGTTACATTTGTCTCTGTCGATGACAATCCTGCCATCCTCCATGCTAAGTGCACCCTCGCGGCATGCCTTCACACATACACCACACTGGATACAATCGTCATGGCTGCACTCCACTGTCATGCCGCCCTTGATTCCGACATCGTTTTCCTCAGCCTTTAAGCAGTTGTTCTGACAGCCTGTGACACCAAACTTGAACTTGTGAGGAAGCTCTCTTCCGAAGTATCTTTCATCAAGTTCCTTAGCCAGAGTGTATGTATCGATACATCCGCTAGGACAGATTTCTGAGCCCTGACACGCTGTGACAGTACGTACTCTCGGTCCGCAGACACCTGTTCCTACACCGCCCTTTGCCAGTTCCTCTTTTACCACATTGATATCCTCAACCTTGATAAAAGGAATCTCAATACCCTGACGCGATGTCATATGAACATATCCGTGTCCGTATTTCTCTGAAACCTCTGCTACTGTTTTGATATTTTCTGCTGTAAGATTTCCTCCTACAACCGCAATTCTAAGCGAGAAACAGCCCTTTTGCTTCTGTCTCATGAAACCGCCCTTTTTTAGGGCCGCGTAATCAACTTTCTCCGCCATTTTAATCTCCTTACTGTGTAAATATGTTAATGTTTTGTTTTATATGTAAATGCATATGCACGCTCTCATTTGCATACACATTGATACCTTATTATGCTGGCTTAATCAGCTATATTTGCAAAAGCCTGTGCAAAATCCTCCTTGAGGTCATCTATATCCTCGATACCCACACTGACTCTTATAAGATCCTCAAATACTCCTGCATCCTCCTTCTGCTTATCTGTGCTGTGAAGACTGATTGTGGAGCCCGGATGAATGACCAGTGTCTTTGTGTCTCCGATATTGCTGAGTGTGTATGGAATCGTCAGGCTGTCTATAAATTTAAATGCCTTTTCCTTGCTGCCAACCCTGATTGTAAGGATTGCTCCATAGCCGTTTGTGAGCTGTTTTTTTGCTATTTCATGCCATTTGCTGCTACAAAGCCCCGGATAATTAACCCTTATGTCAGGATAATTGTTTTCTATCCACGACGCAAGCTCAAGTGCATTAGAGCATTCTCTTTCCATTCTAAGACCGAGTGTCTCAAGTCCTATAATATTTAAGTATGCATTCACCGGAGCTAAACAGGCACCCATATTTCTGAAAAGACTGTTTCTCAGCTTTGCGACAAATGCCATAGGTCCATACTTCACATAATCTGCAAAACCCGGATATCTGTTCTTGTCCCATTTGAACTTACCTGAGTCTGTCAGAATACCACTGATTGCATTGCTGCTTCCATTGATATATTTGGAAGACGAATTGACCACGATATCAGCTCCATGCTTTAAAACCTGTATCAGGTAAGCTGTCGATGTGGTATTGTCAACTACAAGCGGTATATCATGTGCGTGTGCTATCTCTGCAAGCTTCTCAATATCTGTGACATCCAGACAGGGATTACCGATAGTCTCTGCAAAAATCAGTCTGGTATGCTCATTGACGCTGTCCTCTATCTGCTGCCAGTTGTTGTTCTCGACATATCTGGTTGCGATGCCGAAGGCCTCAAGATCATGGAACAAATCTATTGTGCCACCGTAGAGGCTGGCGCTTGAGATGAGCTCATCTCCACTGCTTAGTATATTTAAGAAGGTATTCATCAGTGCCGCCATGCCTGATGCGCATGCCACCGATGCTATTCCTCCCTCGAGCTTTGTTATTCTGTTCTCAAAAGCTGTAATCGTAGGATTGGCAACTCTTGTGTAACAGTAGCCCGGGGCTTTGTTTTCAAATATTTTTTCCAGATCTGCCGCGCTCTCCTGCTCGAAGGCGCTTGTCTGATATACCGGTGGCAGTGTAGAGCCATTTGTCTCTTTTGTCACACCGGCATGAAGTAAGCTTGTATTAAATCTCATTGTTTTCTTCTTCTCGTTAATTCTTACATAATCTATTGTGTTACTAGGAATTGATGAGATTATTATACAAACGTGTGGGTTGAAAGTCAATGCTATCAGTTATACAAATTATTTGTGCGTGGTTATATATTTTGTTTATAGCCATTAATGTCCCTTAAATACTCTGCGGCTGTCGTTGCGGCATTTGCTCCGTCAGATACTGCGGTTACCACCTGACGCAGTGTCTTGGTACGGACATCTCCCGCCACATACAGTCCCGGCTGGACGCTTCTATCATGGTCACCATTTTTTGTTGCAGCATATGTGATGCCGTCCTCACCTGCCACTACATATCCTCTCTCATCGAGCTGTACCAGATTCTTTATAAGCTCTGACTGCGGTACTGAGCCATATGCCACGAATACTCCGTCTACAGCCAGTGTCCTGCCACTTTTAAGCTTTATGCCTGTCGGCTTTTTTTCTCCATATATTTCTGTCACTGTTTCGTTTAGGACAAGCTCTACATTTTCTTTCTGCTTTAAGAGCTCAACTGTGCTCTGTGCACCGCGGAAGCTGTCTCTTCTGTGAACCAGATAGACCTTCTCACATATATCGGACAGATATAATGCATCATCCAAAGCGGTATCTCCGCCGCCCAGCACTGCGGCTGTCTTTCCTTTATAGAATGCTCCGTCACAGATTGCGCAGTAAGATACTCCCTTTCCGGTATACTCATCCTCTCCCGGCACTCCTGCCTTTCTCGGATATGCTCCTGCGGTATAGATGAGCGCTCTTGCCTCTGCTATCGTGTCATCATCGAATTTCACTCTGTATATCGTTGATTCTTCTTTCTCACCATTTTGCACTGCTTCTATCTGCACTGCTTCTTTTTCGATAAATTCCACATCAAGAGACACTGCATGCTCCCTGAATTTTTCTCCCAGGTCATATCCGTTTATGTTGGGAAGCCCCAGATAGTTGTTCACATTTCCGCTCTCGGCTATCTGGCCTGTCCCCTCGTATTCTTTTTCTGCTACTGCCACATTCAGATTGGCTCTCTTTGCATATATTGCTGCAGACAGTCCTGCCGGACCACTGCCTATTATTATTATATCAAACATGGAATTGGTTCCTTTCATCGTCCATTGAATTTTTTCGGTAATTTATTATATACATTATCTTTAAAAAATACAATAATACCGCCTGCTTTTATAAAACACCTTTATAAAAACAAGCGGTATCAATTTTATCTATCGTATATACATCCTGGCCTCATAAGGTCTGAGCACTGACATATCAGAGGCATCCTTATAATTTGAAATCAGCACCTCCATGCCCTCACACTCCTTTGCAAGCGGCATTGGTATCTCCTTGTCAAAGAAATTGCACACAACAATCATGGTTTTTTCTTCATTCTTTCTGCTGTATGCAAAAATATTCTCATCATCCTCAAGTAAAAGTGTGAATTTACCATCAACAAATACCGGATAATCCTTTCTCAGCTGAACAAGCTTCTTGTAGCAGCTAAAGATTGAATCAGGGTCATCCACCTGTGATTTGGCATTTATTTTGCCGTAATTGTCATTTACCTTTATCCAAGGTGTTCCTGTGGTGAAGCCGGCATTTGCCGAGTCATCCCACTGCATAGGTGTCCTTGCATTGTCACGGCCCTTTGCGTAAATGGACTTCATGATTTCATCCTTTGAGTATCCTTTTTCAAGGCGCTCATGATACATGTTTATGATTTCGCAGTCCTTATAATCCTCGATATCATACTGTACATTTGTCATGCCCAGCTCCTCGCCCTGATAGATGTATGGTGTCCCCTGCATGCCGTGCAGCAATATAGCAAGCATCTTTGCAGATTCCACTCTGTACTCCCTGTCATTGCCCCATCTTGACACGATACGCGGCAGGTCATGATTGTTCCAGAACAGACTGTTCCAGCCACAGTTGTAGAGCTCATTCTGCCAGTGAGCCATTATCTTTTTGAGCTTTTTAAACGGAAGCGGTGCAAGGTCCCATTTCTCGCCGCCCTCCTTCTGGTCAAGCCCTATGTGCTCAAACTGGAACACCATAGAAAACTCGCTGCCATCAGGATTGCTGTAAAGCTTTGCGCGCTCTGTGTCTGCGCCCCATGCCTCACCCACGGTAATCAGGTCGCCCTTCTGGAATGTCTCCCTGCTCAGTTCCTTAAAATATTCCTGAAGCCTTGGTCCGTTTATGGTGATTCTCTTGTCCGGCTCCTTGGCTATCTGGTCGATTACATCCATTCTGAAGCCGCCGACTCCCTTGTCCATCCACCAGAGAATCATATCGTAGATTGCTCTTCTGACCTTTGGATTCTCCCAGTTTAAATCCGGCTGCTCCGGTAAAAACTGATGGAAATAATACTGTCCGATTTCCGGCACATATTCCCATGCGCTTCCACCGAAACAAGCCTTCATATCACTTGGCGGCACGCCTTCCTCTCCGTCTCTCCAGATATAGTAGTCATGGTATGGATTGTCCTTACTCTTTTTAGCCTCCTTGAACCACCTGTGCTCGTTTGAAGAATGATTTAAGACAAGATCCATCATAATCCTTATATTGTGCTTCTTTGCCTCGTTTATGAGCTCCTCCATATCATCGAGACTGCCAAACGTCGGATCAATATCCCTGTAATCCGAAATGTCATAACCGTTGTCCGCCTGCGGTGATTTGAATACCGGCGAAAGCCATATTGCATTGATTCCAAGCGTCTCAAGATAATCAAGTCTTTTGATGATACCCTGTAAATCACCAAAGCCGTCTCCGTTAGAATCCTGAAAGCTCTTTGGATAAATCTGGTAAACTACCGCCTTTTTCCACCATTTTTCATTATTGTTTTTGCTCATTATGCCCTCCTTGTCTCTTCATTATCTCTTTTAGTTATCTCTTTTTGTTATCTCTTTTAGCTGCCTCTTTTTGTAAAAATTCAGCCTCGTTTCTTTAATTCTGTATCAAATTATGCTATTTTACAAGCACCACCAAAACCTCACAGCTTTCAAGCTTAAGCTCGGATGCTCCCACTGAAACAGTGCTCTTTTCAGCATCATTTGTGTTGGACAAAAGCACCTTTTTCACACTGCCATCAAGCCTGATTTGTGCCTCTTTACTGCCAAAATTTGCCACAACCAGCACTCGCTTATTTTCATCCTCTCTGTAATAAGCCATGATGCCATCTGTATCCTCATATGCCGGAACACATCTGCCGTAGGTGAACAGCTCCCTAAATTCATCTGACTTTCTGAGTGCCACAAGCCTTCTGTAATAGTTCAAAACAGATGAAGGGTCCTTTTCCTGCGCCGCAACATTGATAGCCTTATAGTTTTCATTGACCTTAAGCCATGGCTTTGCTGTGGTAAAACCGGCATTTGCCTCATCACTCCACTGCATAGGTGTCCTTGCATTATCCCTGCTCATCCTTCCACAGGCTGCAAGTGCCTGCTCCTTTGATAAGCCTGCTGCAAGTGCTGCCTTGTACTGATCCTTTGTGCTGATATCGTCATACTCATCTATACTGTTCCATTTTGCATTTTGCATACCGATTTCCTGTCCCTGGTATATAAACGGAATGCCTCGAAGCAGTACGCTGACAGTTCCTAACATCTTTATTCCGGCAGGATTTTGAGCATGCTTTGGTAAAAATCTTGAGGCACCTCTCGGCTCATCATGATTTTCTATGATATTGGCCTTAAAGCCGTACTTTTCTGTCTCAAGCTGTGAACCAAGAATGGTCTTTCTCCATGTATCAAAATCTATTTTCGGTGCATCATACCAGCCATGCTCTCCATCACTTAAGCACTGTGCACAAAAATCAAATATCGTTGAAAAATGCCCATTCTCACCGATAAACTCCGGCAGCTCCTCAGGCTTCATATTGAATACCTCGCCGACCGTGAATGCATCATACTTCTTAAATGTATTGTTCTTTAATTCCTCTAAGAGCTCTCCGACACCTTCTGCACTTTCAACCATCTTGTAGCAGGCAGCCAGTCCGTCCTCTGCATCCGGCTCAAAATCAGGGAAATCGAGATTTTTCTTTATATTTATTATCGCATCTATTCTAAATCCTGACAAGCCCTTATCAAGCCACCAGTTAATCATCTCATAAAGCTTTTGTCTTAGCTTTTCATTCTCCCAGTTTAAATCCGGCTGCTCCTTCGCAAACATGTGCAGATAATACTTGTCCGTGCCCGGCACCTTCTCCCAGCAGCTTCCGCCAAAATAAGAGCGGTAATTGCTCGGCGGATTGCCGTTTTTACCTTTTCTGAAATAAAAGTAATCAGCATACTCTCCATCCGGATCCTTAAGCGCCTTTTGAAACCATTCGTGCTTATCCGAGCAGTGATTTATTACCAGATCCATGATGATGTGCATATCACGCTTCTTTGCCTCGGCAAGGAGCTCATCAAACTCCTCCATAGTACCGAATTCTTCAGCTATCGCATAGTAATCAGATATGTCATAGCCCTGATCCACAAATGGCGATTTATATATCGGAGACAGCCATATGATGTCAATTCCAAGCGATTTTAAATAATCCAGCTTTGAAATGATACCTCTTAAATCTCCTATTCCGTCACCGTTTGTATCCAGAAAGCTCTTTGGATAAATCTGATATGCCACCTTGTCATGCCACCATTTTCTCTCCATAATGTGTACCTCTTATCTAATCATAAATTTTGCACTCATTTACAGCTTGAGCACTTCGCCTTGATGTATTATACTGCTATTATAGAAAGTATTTAGTATAAATTCTTGCAATATTTTTTCATTTTATAACACAATACTGCTCTTATAATTTTAAAGGGTATAGTTTTAAAAGCTATGGAGAAACAACAATATGAAAAACAATAATCCGCCTGCCCTCGGGCAGAAAGAAAACGCAAAGCACGGAGAAGTATTTTTCCCCGTTCAGAAATATATAACAAGACTTGCAGCAGATTACCCTGTCATCACCACACACTGGCACGATGAGGCAGAGCTCACACTGATTACAAAGGGCTCATGCACCTATCAGATTGATTTGCTCGAATATGAAGCAAAGGAAGGCGATATCATCTTTATCCCGCCACTGCTACTGCATTCCATTTCAATAAGGGACTGCGATGAATTTTACTCGGAAACGTATGTATTCCATATCAATTTTTTAGGTGGAAACAATACCGATATATGCTCTTCAAGATATCTGACTCCGCTAATCAACCATGAGTTTGCCATGCCTTACCTGATTGCACCGAAGCATCCGGCATATTCATCCCTTCAAAAATGCTTCATGCGCATAACAAATCTATACTCCGGTCAGGAATTCGGATATGAGCTGGCTCTAAAGGCATTTCTGCTTCAGGCAATATTTCTATTGCTGCAATACAGTGAAAAAAATGCTGATTTTGGTGTCAACACATCCTCCGATAAACTCAAAAATGTGCTCGATTACATTGAGATGCACTATGCCGAAAGCATCCAGGTTTCAGAGCTTGCCGGGCTTTGCTATTTCAGTGAATACCACTTCATGCGTTTCTTCAAAAAACACATGAACATGACCTGCGTGCAGTATATCAACAATGTGCGTCTTGAAAAATCCGTGGAACAGTTCGAGCGCGGCAACACCTCAATTTTAGATGTCTCACTGTCTGTCGGATTTCACAATCTGAGCTATTTTCACAGGGCTTTTAAAAAGAGGTATCATATGACACCTCTTTCCTTTATCAAAAGCCTTGAATAAATATTTATTTGCACGCAATCACTCTGAGTATATACTCATATGACCTCTTTGCAGAGGATATGGAAAGCCTCTCCTCAGTCGTATGGATATCATACATGTCCGGTCCCATTGATATGCAGTCGAGTCCTTCAATCTTGCCGCTCAATAGTCCGCACTCGACACCGGCATGAATAGCCTCAACTGTAGGCTTTTTGCCATACATCTCCTCAAAAATCCGTACCATATCCTCGCGGAGCTTTGAATCCTTCTTGTACTCCCATGCAGGATAATCACCCTCAAATGTAACCTCTGCCGCAAAAGCGCCTGCTATGCATACAAGCTGGTTCTTAAGGCTCTTTTTAGCCACACCGACAGAGCTTCTGACTGCGTATCTTAAAGTGACAGCAGCATCGTCTGATTTTAAAACTCCCAGATTAAGCGAGGTCTCAACAAGCTTATCAATCTCCCGGCTCATTCTGATGATGCCGTTTGGCAGTGCCTCGATAAGTGCGATGACCCTTGCGCTGTCCTTAGCACTTATAGCTGACTCACTGCAGTCAGTCTCCTCTGACACAGTAAGCTTAAGGTCAGGATCAGATGACTTAAACTCCTGTGCAATCTCAGCTGCTGCCTGCTCTATCGAAGCCTTCACTGCCGCAGCCTCATCCGGTGCTACAATAATCTGTGCAGTACACTCTCTTGGAATGGCATTATCCTTTCTGCCTCCATCTATAGAAGCTATAGCTACAGGTGCCGATGCGTCGCGAAGCAGTCTGGACATAAGAGTATTGGCATTGCCTCTGCCCTTATCAATCTCTGAGCCTGAATGTCCGCCGGTGAGACCTGATAAGCTCACAGTAAGCTTTGTTCCGCTCACAGTCTCTCTCTCTACAGGCAGCTTCACATCGGCTCTGCATCCACCGGCGCAGCTTGCGAGCATCACCCCCTCTTCCTCGCTGTCCATATTAAGAAGCTTCTTTCCCTTAAGCATAGACACATCGATACCTGTAGCACCCTCCATGCCGACCTCCTCGCATACAGTGCATACAAACTCAAGGCGTGGATGTGACAGGCTGTCATCGTCCAAAATAGCAAGCGCATATGCCACCGCGATACCGTCATCTCCACCGAGTGTGGTGCCCTTTGCCGAGATAAAATCACCATCTATCAAAAGGTCCAGGCCTTCCTCGTCCATATCCTTATCACAGTCAGGTTCCTTCTCGCAAACCATATCCATGTGCCCCTGCAGTATGATTGGCTCCACATCCTCATATCCTTCTGATGCTTCCTTTATGATTATCACATTGTGAAGCTCATCCTGGTAATGCTCAAGGCCTCTTGCCTTTGCAAACTCCACCAGATAATTACTGATTTTCTCTTCCTTGTATGATGGATGAGGAATACTGCATATATCCTCGAAAAATGAAAAAACGTTCTTTGGCTCTAAATCTGTTAATACTCTCATTTTACTCTCCTTAAAAAAAGTCTGTCGACGAATCTGCCGACAGACATATTATAACACAATCCGGTATTTAATTGTATATGTATTATTCAAGTTCAAATCTTCTCTTTACAGCATCAACCAGATAGTCGGCTGTGCCTTCTGTACCTAGCATACTGCTGTCAATCATGATTTCCTTGAATCTCTGGTCGTTTGGCAAAAAGCCTGCATAGTGCATATGATAATGATCCCTCGCCTCATCTACAGCCTTAATCATCCTTCTGGCCTCAGTCTCATCCATATTCAGATCATTTACACAGTTCTTCACACGCTCCTCATATGGCGCGTAAATATATATTCTAAGCAGGTTCGGCTCATCCGCCAGGATAAAATCCGAGCAGCGTCCTACTATAATACATGACTCTCTTTCCACAAGAAATCTGATGATATTCTGCTGCGCCTCAAAGAGCTTATCCTGCAGCTCGTCAGCCTGTGTGCCAAGCGGATACATCATCCTTCTGAAGCTGTTAGAATGTACCTTTTTCTTTGCGCTCTCCTCTATCTCATTGATTTTTGACACCGGAAGATTGAGCTTTTTCGCAGCCTCCTCCACGATGTCCCTGTCATAAAACTCTATACCAAGCTTTTCGCTCATACGCATGGCAATCGGACGTCCCAGACTGCCAAACTGCCTTGCTATTGTTACAACATATTTTTTATCGTCCATACTGTACTCCTTTTCTTTTGACGGGTTATCATCTCACAATTATAATTACTTAACATATCAGTATAGCTGCTACATCGCAAATCCCAGAATCAGGAAACCAATTATAGAAACACCTGCTCCGATAAACACATACGGCAGCTGAGAGCCTGCGTGCTCAAGGTTGTCAATTCCTGCTCCGTTTGATGCGAGCACTGTTGTGTCACAGTAGAAGCATGCATGGTTTCCGAATGCGCAGCCTGAAAGAATAGCTGCCATAACAAGTACGATATTTGCTCCGACACTTGCTCCAAGCGGTAAAAGCACCGGTGCTACAAGTGTACATACACCCCATGCATTTGCAATCATGAAAGCCAGAAGTCCTACAATGATAAATGTAATCATCGGGAACACGCTTCCTGCCATGAATGGCTTGCATATATCTACAAAGAACTCTGTCATCTTCATCTCACTTGCAATCTTTTGGAATGTAAGTGCAGATATAAGTAAAATGATAATCGGGAGCATATCCGAAAATCCCTTTACAAATGTATCCCAGAACTCTGAGAATGTCATAATCCTTCCTGCGATATACAATACCATAGAAACAATTATCGCAATAACCGCTGCCACAACCAGATCTCCTGTTGCAACTGCCACACCTACAAGTATAGCAAGCGGAATGATGAAATACCATACACTTCTGCCCTCGTCCTCACCGTACTCAGAGCCTATATTGTACTTTCTGCTTATATCGCTGTATGTTTTTCCTGTAGCAGCAACACGCTCATATGCTTTCTTCATGCCTCCAAGCTTTGGAAACCATCCCATACAGAAAAGGAATACTATTAAAAGTGCCACAATCGGATAAACACAATATGGAATTGCCATCATATATGTCTTCATCAGGCTTCCACCTGCAAGCTTCTTCACACAATCCTGCTGGAGGAAAATAGCTCCAAAATACGCTGCCCATGAAGAGAACGGAATCAGTACACAGACCGGAGCACCGGTGCTGTCTAACAGATATGCAAGAGCCTCTCTTGGCACCTTCTTTTTATCGTATGTGCCCTTCATGGCTGTTCCTATTGATAAAACATTCAGGTAATCATCCACGAAAATCAATATTCCTAAAATAAATGTGGTAAAAAGTGTCTTTCTTTCTGAATTACAAAGCTTTGACACAATCTTTGTAAAACCAAAGCTTCCTTTTGAAGCAGTAAGCAAAGCGACAAGACTTCCGAAAAGTCCGCATATCAAAATGACATATGCCTCATCACTCATCACACCTTCAAGTGTACTTACCCATTTTGACAGGAAATCCTGTTTCCAGAGAACAATTGCTCCCACCATAGATCCTGCAATCAGGAAAGCCTCACATTTTTTTGTTGTTATTGCACCGACGACAATCGCCACTACAATCAATGTTGCAATCAGTCCATAGCTCATAATCTTTATATTCCTCTCTTTCCAGGCATCATATACTGCAAAAAGGGCCGAAGGATTCTTATCCTCCGGCCCCGTTGCCTTTCGTTGAACACATATTATATTTATCTGCCTGTCAAATCAATAGCTCAAGTAAATTTGGCTGTATTTTCGTCTCATGTAAACAAAGCCAGCCTTGCGATTTTGTTTCTATGTAACAAATCCACCTGATAACTCAAGTCAAGCAAGTCGAGTCAGCATCTGATGAATTTCCAGCGTGATTACTCTAAGTCCTATCACTCCAGATAATAATAAATCATCAGCGCATTATACAGCTCCTGGCTGTCAAAGCGGTCTGCAAAGCTTCTGCCTGTGAGCTGTTCTACTCTCTGCAGCCTGTACTTCACAGTATTTTTATGTGAAAAAAGCTTATCCGCAGTCCTCTGCAGATTACAGTCGCACTCAAAATACGTCCACATAGTCTCCATAAGCTGCGTGTGGGCCTTCTTCTCATATGCGATTATCTCACCAAGCACCTCGTCCGCAAACCTCTTCATAGGTGCGGTATTCTCATATGCCATGAGCATCCTGTAAAAGCCCATCTGATCATAAAAGACAATCTCATTCGTCCTGCCTATATGCTCAAGCACGGCATTGGTCTTTGATGTCTCATGAAAGCTCTTTTGAAGCTTTGAGATATTATCGCATTTTTCACCTATGTTAAGTGTATAGCGTATATCACTGTACTCATTTTTCAAAAAAGCATCAAATTTCATGAAAATATCCACAATTACATCTCTTTTGTCCGTGCAGTCATTCATGAAACCGATTATTCTGTCTCCATAGCATGATACAATCGCCTGATAATCAGCAGTCTTGAAATAATCCTTTAAGGTCTGCGCATAGCTTCTTATCTGATCATTGGTTATTATATTGCCTGCTATATGCAGTACAAACACCTGCTTAAGCACACTTTTCTCATACCCCATCTGAATGCACTTCTGCTCTATGCTTGTCGTATTAATACTGTTTCCAAAAATAATCTCGGCAAGCAGACTGTCCTCTATATCCTTTCTGTCGTCCAGATATGAAATCGCATGCCCCAGCTCCTCAAAAAAGTCCAAAAGTGGCACGTCCCAGGGCATGGTAAAAAGCGGAAAATCATTCTTTTCCGCTAAATCAATTACCTTATCATCTATCTGCGTCACATAGCTTTCTCCAACCAGCAGAAGGGCACATGACATTTGAAGCTCTATCGCTTTCTTTATTGTCTTGTACAAATCAAAATTCTTTCTCTGTGTGACAGGGCTGCTCACTATAAGAAGCTCCTTTCCCCGCACCCATTTCTCAAAGTTGATATTCTCTGCCTTATAAGACCACCTGATGCCTTTTTCCATACCGCCTTTTCCGGCGATAACCTTCGCCTGCGACAAAGTCGTAAGCGAAAGTAAATCCTTGCACTGAAACATGAATTATTACCTCTTATTTCAGCAGGTCGATTGCTCCTGTAACCTTTGCCGGGATTTTTTCAAATAAATACTCACCGTGTCTGACAGAAGCAGTGATCCCTGCTCTCTCACATATTGCCTCAAATTCTGATTTTGCATCGAGCACGATAAAGTTGGCAGGCTTCCCCTCCTCGATACCATAGCGATCTGTAATGCTCATGGTGATGGCTCCATTTGTGGTAACAAGGTCTAAATCATTTGTAATCTCCTCCGGAGACATCATCTGAGCCAGATGAATGCCATGGTCGAGAATCATCATCATATTGCCGTTGCCAAGCGGATACCATGGGTCTGACATGGAATCCTGTGCAAAGCAGACATTGATACCATTGTCATACAGCTCCTTAACCCTTGTGATTCCTCTTCTCTTTGGATAAGTATCCTGACGTCCCTCAAGATATACATTCTCTGTAGGGCATGAAATGAAATTGATACCTGACTTCTTGAAGAGCTTCATCATCCTGAAGGCATAGCTGTTGTCCGCTGAGCCGAATGAACATGTATGGCTCGCCGTAGTCCTGGTGCCAATCCCCTCCATCAGGGCAAGTGCATTCAAAAGCTCAAGGAAACGGCTCTGAGTATCATCGGTCTCATCACAATGTGCATCGACCAGCTTATCGTATTTTACCGCAAGCTCGATAGCCTTGTGTACAGACTTCTCGCCAAATTCCCTGGCCAGCTCAAAGTGTGGTATGGCACCGACACAGTCAGCTCCCATCTTGAGAGCCTCCTCTACAAGCTCATCACCACCCTTGTACGCATACATGCCCTCCTGCGGAAAAGCCACAATCTGCAAATCCAGAATATCCTTTACCTCATCTCTCACCTCAAGAGCAGCCTTAAGCCCTGTAAATGTCGGATCTGTGACATCAATATGCGTCCTGATTGCCTGCACACCATTCAACATCTCTTTCCTGATACCACTATATATGCGCTCCTTCATCTGCTCCACTGTCATATGTCCCTTTGACTCGCTCCAGCGCTGAATGCCCTCAAACAAGGTTCCTGAGCCATTCTCCTCGCCCAGACCTGCAGTAAATACATAGTCCAGATGCATATGCGGATCAACATACGGTGGAATGACAAGCTGTCCCTGCAAATCAATGACCTCGCAGCCTGCCTGCTCCGGTAAATCTGCCGCAATCCTCTTAAATACTCCATCCTCCACAAGAATTGAAGTAAGCTCCTTTTGGCCCTTAAGCCTTACGTTTTTAAATAATTTTGTGCTGCTCATACTGTATTCCTCTTTTCCATATGACCTAAGTATTCATAGCCTTTAGCCACGCATATCCGGGCTAAAAAAGGCACTAAGGAATACACCTTAGCGCCTTTGCTAAAACCTCATGTCATTATTTATTTGCTATTTGTTGTTTACGAACAAATAGTAGCATCATGTCGGAATACAGTCAACAAAATGCAAAATCAACGATATTATTTTATTCCTGTGTACCAAAAATGTCAAATAGATTTGGTTGTTGGGGACAAAACTCTATATGCTCATTATCGTATACGAGCACATATATGTCCAATTTCTCCAATAACATCAAGGCATTCCTATATTCTGATGCTCAGTAAAGTAATCGAGCCATACTTATAATTATTTTCCTGCATACAATTTGGTATCAATAAAATAAACTACCACATTTATTATAACCATAATAAATAACAATATCGACCAATCAAAATTCTTAAAATATTTCACTAAATCTATATTTTCTGTTATAAACCCAAGCACTATTACAGCAAAGGAAATAATTACCAGGATTGATTGTGATGCATGATATGAATATTTATAAAAAACACCTAATTGAAGCATAAAATACAACAAAAAAATCAAAATTATGGAAGCTATTTTTATTAGCATATCTGTATTATATTCTACATTAAAGCCAATTGTTTGTATAACAAATAAGCTTATTGAAGAAATTAATAACATAAAAAGAATAAACACTGCTCTCGAGAATACAACTAAATATTTTGATACCGGTAATCTTCGAATAAAATCACGTGTATCACTGTTATCCTCAATACTCATGATTTTAGTAAATGGAAGTGATGTTACAAAAAAAGGCACTAAAAAAAATGTGAACAAAATATTTGTAGCACCTTCATGCATTATAAGCCAGGTGGCCACCACTGCATAAACTACAGATAATAGAATCCATTTTTTTGTAAATATAATATCTTTTTTAATTAATGCAAACATATTAGTCCTCACTCCTCTTTCTCACATATGAAAGTATATCGCTTAATAAAGCTTCCTTTGCTTCTACATTGCAAGTCATTGCCAAATCACGATCCACAATATAGTAATCATGGATTGAAACGCATTCCTTTGCCATCCCTGCATTCACAAGAATAACATACTGTTGCTGATTTAACTTGACATATTTTTTCTTTATTTCTTTTTTATCACCTTGTAATACAATACGTCCATTATTTATGAAAATAACTCTATCTGCTATTTTTTCGATATCTTCTGTAATATGTGACGAGAATAACACGGAAGTATTTTTTTCTTTTGCAACACATCTTAGAATATCTAAGACTTCATCACGAACAATTGGATCTAATCCTGAGGTTGGTTCATCAAGTACCAATAAATCTGGATTCTTTGCGAGTTCCAAACTCAAAAAATATTTAACCTTCATTCCTGTTGAAAGTTCTTTCATCTTATAATCATCATCCAACTGAAATACATCTTTAAAATAGTAATAATATACTTCCTGATCAAATTTTTTCTTCATTACATCTTTTACAAAATTCGTCAAATCTCGAATTTTGATTTCATTGTAAACATTTTGATCCTGATTCATAAATCCAAGAACCAAAACATCATCTAATTTTTTTACCACCTGACCATCTACTTCAAGTTGTCCCTCATCTGCATCAATTACTCCACACATGCACTTGATTAATGTTGATTTCCCTGCTCCATTTTCTCCAATCAATGCAACAATTTCACCTTTGTCAATCTCAATTGATGTAGGCTGTAATTCAAATTTTTTATACTTTTTGCTAATATTAAGTCCTTTAATCATGTCTCTGTTTCCTTATATATCTGTACAATTTGTTTGTAATTGGAAAGAGTATAACATAAATCTTGTATTATCGTACAATCAAACAGTTTATTATTTTTATATTTCATCTCTCACAATCATAAGTGCAAAGCCGAGCAGATTCTGTCCTCTCCACTTTTCCATTTCCAGTCTTTTAGGCTCCGTCATCGACAATCCAATTCCCCATATGCAGTCCCTCACAGCACATTCCGCTAAAACGGCATCTCCTGTAGCTTTTAATTTGGCTTTCAATTCTGGATTTTGAAATTTTGCACAAAGTCCATTGTAAACAAGAATCTGTCGCTTTCCATTCCAGATTGTTTCATTATAATTTGAAACCTTTCTTCCCAAAGCCTTAATTTGTGCAACATCTGCTGTTTCAAGAATCTTTTCAGCTATTTTTGTATCACCAAAACAAATTGCTTTTTGATACATCATGTACTGTTCCATCGATGAAAATCTTATTCCATCGCATTCAAACTCACTTAAATACCAGTTACTGAGGTATCCATTTTCCTCATCCGGATTATGAAAACAAACTATACTCATTATAAGTCACCTACCTTTTCTTTTTTTAATATTTTTCATATATGTGTTTATAAAATCTTCTGTATCACTATCCTAATAATAGGATTGTATCACAAAATCAAATAATTTACACTCCACTTATCTCTTCCACAAGCTTCCTAACCTTACCTGCATCCGCACACTGATAGCAGTTCTTCATCATTTTATCATACGAAAAATCCACCTCTTTACACGATGCTGTCACATCACACTTCCATACGCCACACGAGCTGTGCACCTGCGTAATACCTGTGTATTCGATAAGTGCTCTAACATTGGTATCATTCACGCCGCTTCCGGCCAGAATCGTAATATCTTTTCCATATTGATTTTGAAGATGCTTAAGCTGTTTTCTGCCATCCCATGCATTTGCTGCTCCACCGCTTGTGAGGATACGATCTGCGCCAAGCCTAATAAGCTTCTCCGCTGCACTGTCCTGATTACCTATGCAGTCAAAGGCGCGGTGAAACACAGCTTCCCTGCCATACTCATGAATGAGCTCTATCATTTCCTTCGTGCGCTTTTTGTCAAGCATTTTTTCCTCTGTCAGAAATCCAAACGCAATACCATCTGCTCCATGCTCTAAAAGAATTTTTGCATCCATAAGCATAGTGTCGTATTCTTCATCCGAATAGCAAAATCCGCCGCCCCTCGGCCGAACCATTGCCACTACCGGTATATTGCATTTTTCCTTTGCATATATTAAATTGGCGAGTGTAGGTGTCAGCCCTCCCATATATAGGGCACTGTTCAGTTCAACCCTGTCTGCACCATTTTCATATGCTGTTTTCACATCCGAAAAGCTGCCACAGCAGATTTCAAGCATCGGTTTCATCATACTTTCCCACTCTTTCCACTAAAATAAGGCTTAACCTTCACACAATACATGTGTGACCGACAATAATTACATAAATCAGTTTTACGATAATCAATATTCATTGACCACAATCTCGAATACTCCGTCCTCATTAATTTTTAACCTCAATGACTTAACATATTTATTGTAAAAATCCTTCATTTCTCGCTCTGTCGATGTAATTTTAGTCCTCTCGTATATCTGTCTTGTCATCTCCCAGCCATTTTTTCCGACAATATCATTTGTCAGATTTTTCAATTCACTTATCATGACTTTTTTCTTTAAATCACTTGCATTTCCTGTATAGAAATCGTCTATTGAACAATGAAATATACATCGTTTTGTAAGTGCATCCTTAATTGACTGTCCGCACTTGCTATATTCGTACATCACGAGGAAATGAGCATCCTTTACCGATGAAATAAGTCCCCAGTAATCCGAATCACTTGAGCACAAAATAAACGAGTCTATGTTGTCCTTATAATACGCCTCACACACTCCCGCAGTCATCTTTATATCAACAAGCGACTTTCGGTCTGTCACACGCTCCACCTCCTCGTGGAATACAGGGATATGTATGAATTTTTCCAGCCAGTCCCATCCACAGGATGTATGATAATCATCATAAAGTATAATTTTTTCTATTTTGGACATTTGCTCAGAATTTAAGTTTTTTAATACTCCATACAGCTTATATACATCAGAATTTTCACAATCCACAACTATCACAACACGCATACTTTCACGGATAAACTCATATATATTTTCCTTTGTATCTTCCACTGCATCCCTGTATTTTGAACCGTCATTGAAATAATCACCATGCTGTCTGTATATTGTCTTTAATATACGTCCGTCAGAATTGAGCAGATTTCCCCTGCCATCCGGGCGCCAGTGAATGTACATCCCGTACGGATACTCTTTTCTGTGCTCTTTATAGACAGTATACTCTGCCTTTAGCTTCTTTGGCTTTTCATAATCCGCTATAACAAACAAATCCCTGATATACTCCCATTTTACCCAGTCTGGGAAAAGCTTTTTGCATGCATCCACGTGCTCATTTATCAGCTTGTTAATATGTACGCAATACTTGTCAGCCGATGAATTATACAATATAATATGCACTTCCCAGCTCTCAAGCTTATTTATATTCTCTGCATCAAACCACTCCATCCTGTTTATATTACCCAAATTATATTTTATTTCATTGTCTGTTTTTTTATAGTTGCGCAGCAGACTTGTACGTGCCTTACACAGATATCTGAGTATCCTCGCATTTGTACTTTCTCTTAATCTGTTTAAAAGCTCCACATACTCATCACTGCACATATCATCAAGTATCTCATTTCTGACACCTATAAGATACGACAGAATCGTCACAAGCTCATATTTCTGTACTGTTTTATATTGCTTTTCCTCTGTAAATTCAGAATCCAACGCATATGCTTCTTCATCTGTTTCTTGTATCACATCATTAACTTCATCAATATCTGATTTATTTATTTCAATATCTGCCAACTCTATTCCCCCTTCATTTTCAAGATATATTAAAATTATATCATATGTTGCACTCTTTGTATTGTTAACATTTACTTAAATCTATATTATTTGCCATTTTCTCCTACACATGCTACAATACCTTTGTCCGGATTAATGGTGATTATTATCAGACACTTTTTAGTAGACAGCGAAAATGTCAACGACAACTGGCTGATGCTGTTTGATATGGCAGATGAGGACGATGAAATTATCGTTTTTTACACTAAGAAATCCCCTCACATGTCATACATGTCAGTCATCAGACTTATGGAAAATAACAAAATAAATATCCGATTTGAGGAATCCTATGAGGGCACGAATGCCCTTGATTTTCAGCTGGTATCATATATGGGATATCTGATGGGATGCGCTGGTTCATTCAGTGAAAACAAATGTGATGCTGCATCAGCCGAGTCATGTGATGATGAGTACATCATAATGAGCAACGACACAGGCTATGACCCTGCTGTAAGGTTCTGGAAAGACAAGGGATTCGCCGTGCGCAGATTCAATGTGAATTTCTGCAAACAGGCTGTCCAGCGAAGGAAAAACATCAAGTATCAGGTAGTAGCAGATATTCCATCCAAGGAAGATACTGCCAATACCAATACCAATATCAATACTGATACTGATGCTGATGCTATCACTTCAAAGTCTTATAATCTGAGTGAACTTTTCGATGGCAATCATAGCAGCTATACAGACAGTGAACCGTTAAATGATGAGCTTTCGACCAACGATGATTTACCTGCAAGTGACGAGCTTACGACTAACGATGACTTACCTGCAAATGATAAGCTTATGACCAATGATGACTTACCATTCACTGACGAACAGCACCCTGATAACGGCCTACCGTTTAAAGATGCAGTATCACCTGTATTAAAATCTGAAAAAACAGCATCCGAATACTTCGACCATTTTGAGGTAGATTCTTTCTTAAACTGCATGGGAAAAGACAATCTGCTCAAGCTTCATGAGACACTGGTTCATGTTTATGGTATGAAACAGGGTCAGACAATTTATAAAACCATAAAAGACAAATCCTACTCTTATACGCCTGAGAAGCTCACGCGTAAAAAGAAGGTAGAGCGTTTTACAGGTATAATTTTCGCTCATAGTGATATTGATGATCCCGGAGATTTTGTTGATTTTCTTGAAAAAAACAGGAATAAAACAAAGAATCTCAATGGCATAAGATCTGCCATCACAAAGAGCTACGGTGAGACAGATGGTCTGAAATATTACAGCCTTTTCAAGCCATATTTCAAAATTATATCTGCACTGAAATAACGCCCTTTATTTTACAACAGAAAGGTAATCCGGATAAAACAATTGAGGCACGGAATTGATACTCCGTGCCTCAATTATATTATTTATTTGATATATTAAACCATATCAATAATCTCTTTTAGACTTCTCGGCTCATAACAGTTCTTCTTTTGTGTACAATTAACTTGATACACAATACTACCATATCTTTCCTTTCTTGCGGCTTCCAACTCTGCATCCGGATCAAAGTCATCCGGCAAGTATTTTTTTGCCTCATATCTTGTCGCTACCAGTTCTTTAAACGTCCGCATTTTTTCATCGGACATATACTGAATCATCCGAACAGCCTGCTCCTGTAACATAGTCATGTGATACACCGCCTTTCCTCATTACCTTACAAAAATTATCATTTCTTGATTTAATTATAACCTCTTTACACTAATTTCTCAATCAATATTTACTTTATGACAATAGCAAATTTTGAAGCTTCCATATAAAACAATGCTGGAAGAAGAGTGGTGTTTACGAATAAAGCTCCTGCAAAGAATTGATGCTGTTTAGGCTTTTGTGTCAAATTTGCTCTTTTATGCAATAATATCTTTAAACGACTGTTTTTCGGTCATATGCATAAATTTATCCAGATCTACGACATTTTCGTTGAACAACATCAGCATCTGTCTGCCATCAGCCCATGGATACAGCCGGTCGGCATGAAAATGTCCAAAGGCCCATCTCTTATAATCCAAATTAAATTCTATCTCGCCGAGATATCTTTCCATGGTTGAATCAACCGTGCTCTGATCAAGTCCTGCAAGAAACAAATCAGTTGGTTCATATAGATATGGGCATGTATGCGAAAGTACTAAATCAAACGGCGCCTCATTTCTGCACAATTTTCTTCCGAGTTCCATTTCTTTTTCATCTAATTGCTCATCCTCATACCACGTCAAATGTCTGGCTAGACGATAGTACTTGTCCACGCTGTAAGCACCAGGCAGCGATAGAGTTTTATAAGACTTAAAATCATATACTGCCGGTCCGTCTGCTAAATACTCAATGTGAGGGAATTCTTTCTCAACAAATATGGAACCATCATATTTTGATATTGTTTCCCATCCATCAGGATTTTTGTCCATAACCGTTTTTACTCTGGCTTCATGATTTCCTCTTAGACATATAAAAGTAAATGGCAATTTTGAAAGCTCTGATTTGAATTTATGATCTCTCTGACCAGTGAGAGCAAAATTTGCACCAACATCGCCAAGCAGAATCATAAAGTTTTCTGATGAATCCAAACTCAATCTATCCTTGTTCTTTTGATAAAAATAGTAAATCGGCTGTGCGCTGCCATGTATATCACCCAATAAAAACCATTGTTCATTCATCACATTATCTCCATTTTACTAATTATAATGCCATATTTAGGCTTTGGTCTTCCATATAAAACAATGATGAAAGAGTAGTGTATTTTAATATATCAGTAAACTATCATTTTATATTATGATACTTTTCGATAATTTCTTTCAAACATCTTGGCTCATAATCCATCCATGGCTTCATGCAGCCTACATTGTATGCCTGTATTGGCTTATCACCTACATGCCTGCAATTATTTGCTTCCATTCCAGCCAGACACTTTTGAAAATATACGTCCTCTGCACTGTTGTGGGTGTGACCGTATAACAGGATTGTGCCTCTGTTCATGCCTTTCCACGAAAATATAGGATAGTGACACAGCACAAGGTCATAATTCTTACCACCGTATGAGTCATGTATCTCTCTGTAATCGCATACATCATAAAAGAGCTGCTTATATCTGTAATCTGACACATCATCATGGTTGCCTTTAACAAGAATCTTTTTACCCTTTAATGTAGCAACAAGCGATATGAGGTCTTCTTTCTTACCACGCATACTCATGTCACCAAGGATGTATACTGTATCTCCATTGTTTATTTTATTGTTCCATCGGCTGACAACTGCTTCATGCATCTCATCCAAAGAGCCAAATGGTCTGTTATCAAAGCGAATTGAGGCTTCGTGGAACAGATGCAGGTCACTTATGTAATAATTCATTAATCCTTACTCCTCCTAATTTATATTTCATTTTCAATTCTATACAATTTCTCTTTAGATAACACAAATTCCACATTATCCCTTTTGTAAAAAATAAGGAAGCCTTTTAGACCTCCTTATCATCAGCTATTTTGGGCTAGTGATTACCAAACTTTATCATCTCTCAAATCGTCCGCGGACGATTTGTAATATAGAAAGAGCAGGTACTACAACCTGCTCTTTCTATATTATATAACGTGCGTGAGAGGATTCGAACCCCCGACACCTTGGTCCGTAGCCAAGTGCTCTATCCAGCT
>ERZ1034680.32-NODE-32-length-111233-cov-19.255554_pt1 | contig 111233 bp, 104 predicted proteins | sample MGYA00520639_ERZ1034680 | MGnify/ENA primary metagenome ERZ1034680 (study PRJEB33766, sample SAMN09781760) | gut metagenome | biome: gut microbiome | host: Homo sapiens | place: Madagascar | study: EMG produced TPA metagenomics assembly of the PRJNA485056 data...
AAAAGAAAATGGAAGAAAAAGCCGCTAAAAAGGCGGCTAAGAAAGCAAAGAAGAATCATGAAGCCGATAAGCCCGATGCAGAAAATGATGACAGTGATTCTGTCTCAAGCAAGATAGTCATGGTGCTTGTTACTATACTTATTATCGCAATATGGCTTGGAATATTTGCAGTTTTTGTAAAAGCAGATGTGGGTGGCTTTGGCTCGACTGTGCTTGCGCCGGCACTAAAGGATGTGCCTGTACTAAGTAAGATACTTCCTGATTCCGGCAATATCACTGCATCTGAGTCCACAGAGACCGCAGGCTACACAAATTTGGACGATGCGGTTTCGAGAATTAAGGAGCTCGAAAAACAATTGGATGATGCCAATAGCAAGAATCAGGCTGATGCCCAGACAATCAATGATTTAAATGCCCAGATACAGGATTTGAGCACCTATAAGGAGGATCAGGCAGCCTTTGAGGAGGAAAAAGAAAAATACTATGAGGAGGTTGTTTTTTCAGATAAAGCACCCGATATAAAAGAATATAAGAAATTCTACGAGCAGGTAGATCCTGCCAATGCAGAAATCTTATATAAACAGGTGTGTGAACAGCTTGAACAGGATGATGAAATTAAGGATTATGCCCAGACATATTCCAAAATGAAGCCTAAGGAGGCTGCAGCTATTTTTGACAGCATGACCGACAATCTGTCACTTGTTGCCAAGATATTAAATGCCATGGATGCCCAGTCGAGAGGTAATATCCTTGGTAAAATGGATTCGGCTACAGCGGCAAAGGTTACTAAGATTATGAATCCTTCACAGAACTGATAGCATATCTTGTTACAATAATAAATGAAAGGAGGAGAATATGGCAGACAATACAATATCACCTGTTGTACCAAATGTATCAGGTGGACGGACTGTTTCGACAGGGCAGAAGGCTATAACGCAAACAACTGCACAATCCGGTATTGACTTTAAAAGCTATCTTGGCGGCCGGACAGCTGTGCAGGATAACAGCACTACATTTTTAAAGCAAAGAAACTCTTATACTTTAAATAAAAACAACACTAAGGAAATAAGTATCAAAACTGCATCAAAAAACAGCCATACAGAAAGCGAAGTAAAAAAAATCACCGATGATATATCTTCGCAGATAGTTGAAAAAGTAACTGATGACCTCGATATATCTGAGGATGAACTTAATAATGCAATGCAGCTTCTTGGACTGACAGCTATGGATTTACTCAATCCTGCAAATCTGGCGGCTTTATATTGTGAGGTCACCGGAAATGCATCTGATCCACAGGCACTTGTTTTAAATGCCGACTTTACTGCATTGTTTAATGATGTGTCTCAGGTTGCATCTGAAAATGATGCACAGCTTGATTTATTATCACAGCTTACTGCTTCAGATGATGGTGAAATACTAGATGCAGATATAGTTTCTTCGGCTGATACAACGGATACAAACGAATCGACAGGTAGTGTAAATACACCGGAAAAAACGGTTGACAGCAGCTATGACGATACAGCAGCTTCGGGTCAGAATATAAACGACACTGCTGATGAAGCTGTTAAGGTATATGATGGCAGTACACAGGACAGCTCTTACCAAAACTCGGACGAAGGCACTTCTCCAGGCGAAACAGGCAATGGTATTACATCAGATGAAAATACAGAAAAGACTCAGTCAAAGTCTCAGGTTGACAGCAGCTTTGATGATTCCGGTGAGCGCGTATTGCATCATGATGATGGCGCACACTCAGACAATTCAGTGCTTCATGCATCTGTCAGCGAACAGCTGAATACCGATACTTCATTTGAAATGTCACAGTCACAAAGCCGATTACGTGTTGATACGACCGATATCATCAGACAGATTGTCGACAGTATGAGCATATCAAACACCACTGAAGAATCGGCAATTAACCTTCAGCTTACACCTGAAAGCCTTGGAAGAATGTATATCAACGTATCTCAGAAGAACAGCGAGATATCTGCAAGAATTGCAGTTTCCAATGAGGCTGTAAAAGAAGCTTTACAGACACAAATGGTCAATCTCAAGGAAGCCTTAAACAATTCAGGCATCAGGGTAAATGAGGTGGAAATCACCGTTGCATCACATGAGTTTGAGAGGAATCTCGAGCAGGGTGCTGCAAACGACAGCAGACAGCAGGAGAGCACAAATTCCTATAATGGTTCAAACAGCTCTGACAGCGGCATAGACAGCGATATGATGCAGGATCGCGCTGAAGAAAGACTTGTGACACAGATTATGAGAGATAACGGAAATTCAGTAGATTTCACAGCATAAGGTGTCATGAAAAAGGAGGACAAATGGCAATTACAGCAAATGTTACAAACGGAAAGCTAGACAAGACAAATACCACTCCTACACAAAACAGAAATACAAGCAATACAAAAGCAAGTGGCTCAAATCTTGGCTATGATGATTTTTTAAAGCTTTTAAGCGCAGAGATGCAGTACCAGGACCCGCTTGAGCCGACAAGCAACACCGACTATGTGGCACAGATGGCTACATTCTCACAGCTGGAGGCAACTCTTTCTATGAAAGAATCCATGTCATCATCATATGACCAGACTACAAAGAGTGCAGCACTTTCGCTTGTAGGCAAGGAGGTTATTGTAACTGATAAGGACAGTGCTTCCGGATACTACAGTGGCAAGGTAGACTATGTTACATATAAGGATGGCAAGATTCAGCTTTCTATCAATGAAAAAATGTACGACTACTCGAGCCTTTATTCTGTATCAACGGATGAGTACTACGATGCAATTGTAAACTCAAGTACATTTTCGAGCCTTATAGCAAAGCTTCCTAAGATAGAAAATCTGACGACAGCTTCAAAGGACAGTATAGAGGAAGCAAGAAAGCTGTACGACGGACTTTCAGATTATGGCAGGCAGTTTATAAATGCCAGTGATTACAGCAAGCTTCAGGCTTATGAGGATAAGCTGAAGGAGCTTATTGCGGCAGAAAAAAATAATCAGGCTGACAGTAAAGGAAACGATACGAATAAGACTGCGTGAGGTGGATTATGAAGAATATCATTAATAATTACTCGTCCATAGAGCAGCTGACAAGCCAATATCTAAACAAACAAAAATCTACAGACACGAAGACGGATGGTATATCCTTTGAGGATATATTAAGGCAGCAGACGCAGCCTGTTAAATTCTCAAAGCATGCGACAATGCGGCTGACACAGAGAAATATTAATCTTTCCGACGACCAGAGCATGCGTCTTCAAAAGGGGATAGCAGCTGCAGATAGCAAGGGTGTAAACGATTCACTGGTGCTTGTAGATGATATTGCGTTTATAGTAAATGTGCCAAGTAAGACCGTTGTCACTGCAATGGACCAGGCGGAAACTAATTCAAATGTATTTACAAATATTGATGGAGCGGTAATTATGTAGCCGGACCTTTAAGGAGGCAAAAGGGCTTTTGAATGACAGAAAAAGCCTATACCGTCCATCCATACTATAGGAGGACAAACAACTATGATGAGATCACTTTATTCTGCTGTGTCAGGACTCAAGACACATCAGACAAGAATGGATGTTATTGGTAACAACATCGCAAACGTAAATACTGAGGCCTTTAAGGCATCCTCAGTGCGTTTCAGTGAGATTATGTACCAGACTACATCGGGCGCTTCGGCCGGAAACGGAGCCACCGGCAGCGGTGGAAAAAATGCAAAGCAGATAGGTCTTGGCGTTAAGTCTGGTGCCACTGCTGTAAATATTACCGGAGCCGGTTCTGCTGAGACTACCGGTAATCCATTTGATCTTAGATTAAATGACAAAAACGCGACTAACTTTTTTGTGGTAAGTGATGGAACAAACCGTCTTTTCACCCGTGCCGGCGATTTCTATGTAGATGGTAACGGCTATTTATGTATGAGCTCTACAGGATATACATTGCAGGGATGGCAGGTAGATGCAAAGGGCAACGTGATAAAGGATACGGTATCATCACTGCAGGTAATGTCGTCTGCCACTAAAACCTCAGCTCCGGAGGCTACAACAAAGGCATATGTATCAGGTGTGCTTGATAAAAATGATGCCCAGGCAGCCGACACAGGAAGAATCATTACTATAGGCTTTTTTGATGACCTGGGATATAACTATACTGCAAAGTTTGGTATTAAAAAGACAAATACCGATGGTACATATGATGTTACTCTCAAGGATATTGTTGATTCTAAGGGTAATTCCATTTTTGATGTAGACAGGGATGGTAATTTTATCACAAGCCAGGGACCAAACGGACAGACAATGTACTCTTATAAAGGAAGGGCTGTAGATCCCCAGACTATATTTGAGGACGCTTCGCTCGTTTTTGACCAGAGTGAGGGTACTTTTACATCAATTTCAAGTGCAAATTCACCGGCTGGAAAGACAATAAACCTGAATCTTTCCGTCTTAAACACACAGGATGCCTCAATCAACGGAAGTAATTTCAGCAATATAGAAGTGGATTTCAGCAAATCCATGAACTATAATAATAACGGAACCTCTACTATCGGTGGTATGAACGGTGACTTGCAGGGCGATGGCAAGGGAAAAGCACTCGGAGCACTTACAGGCATAACTGTCAGTGACGATGGTAAGATATACGGTTCATATGACAATGGTAATACAGTTTTACTCTGCCAGATAGCTGTGGCACAGTTTGCCAATGCATCAGGTCTTGAAAAAATCGGAGACAACTGCTATCAGAGCACATTAAACTCAGGTGAATTTGATGGAATAGGAGTTGAAATATCAGCTGACGGAGGCTCTATCTCATCAGGAGAGCTTGAGATGTCAAATGTAGATTTGTCTTCACAGTTTACGGATATGATAGTCACTCAGCGTGGCTTTCAGGCAAACTCACGTGTCATCACCACATCTGATACGCTTCTCGAGGAGCTTATCAATCTTAAGAGATAATAATTTCGCAAGGTATTGGGGGATGGCTTAGGCCATTTCCCAATATTTTGTGTATTTTTTATCAAAAATATTATTTTTACATAGACATTTACACTAAAATTTAGTAAAATTATAACTAAGGTCATTCGACAAATATTTATTTATGGAAGGTGTGTATAAGTGGATATAGCATCTCTTTTAGGAGTAATTCTTGGTATCGGAATGGTTTTGTTCGGTATCATTCAAAATGGTGGGGTACCTGCATTATTAAACTTTCTTGATGCGCCCTCGGCAGTTATCACGATAGGTGGTTCACTCTCGGCTGTGCTTTGCTCTAACAAGCTATCGGGCTTTATAGCCGGAATCAAGTCATTTGCACTTCCTTTTAAGGAAAAGAGCGTAGACCCGGGAGAGACAATAAATAAAATAATAGAGTTGTCAAATGTCAGCCGTAAGGAGGGACTTTTAGCCCTCGAGGAAGCTGCCGGCAGTATAGACGATGAATTCTTAAAGAAGGGTATTATGCTTGTAGTAGACGGTACGGATGCAGAGCTTGTGAGAGGCATTCTTGAAACAGATATGCTAAGCATGGAGGAACGTCATAAGAAAACAATTTCTTTCTGGGAATTCTGGGGAGAGCAGGGTCCTGCCTGGGGTATGATCGGTACACTTATCGGTCTTATCAATATGCTTAAGAACCTTGAGGATTCTTCAACAATAGGTCCGAATATGGCGGTTGCCCTTGTTACTACATTCTACGGTTCGCTTATTGCCAACTGGCTTTGCGCCCCATTTGCTAACAAGCTTAAGGCTAACAACGAGCTTGAGCTCACTCTCAAGACTCTTATCATAGAAGGTCTGCTTTCCATTCAGGCGGGTGAAAACCCACGAGTTATTGAGGAAAAGCTCAAGTCCTTCCTTGCACCTGACAAGAGAGAGGCTCTCTCACCAGAAGGCGGAGGTGAGGAATAGTGGCGAAAAGGAGACCTGAGGATCCGCCAAAAGGAGCGCCGGCGTGGCAGTCAACCTTTTCGGATCTTATGAACCTGCTTTTATGCTTTTTCGTGCTCTTGTTCTCTATGTCAACTGTTGACGCTGAGAAATTCCAGCTGGTCATTGCATCACTGACAAGCAGTGTTAGTGTTTTGCCGGGAGGCAGCTCATCTATAGGTGATGGCAGGTTTGTGGGAGCAGGAGTCAGCCAGCTTGAGTTTTTAGATAAATATTACAATGATCTGGCCAATTCCAAGTCAACTACTGAAAGCACCACAGAGGGTGATGACAAGAATGCCGAAGAACAGTATGAGCAGATGGAGCTTTCTGAATCTGAAAAAATGTCAGAACAGATAGAAAAACAGCTCGAAAACACTAGCTTACAGGATGCTGTAGAAGTGGATTTCAATGCACAGTACGTGCAATTGAGTTTGAATGGAGCCCTGTTGTTTGAATCGGGTAAGTCTGATGTAATGGAAGAGGCATATCCGGTAGTAAACAAGATTTCATCTATTTTAGCTGCATATCAGGATAATCTGATAGAGATTGAAGGACATACTGACAATGTTCCGGTTTCATCACGTTCCAAGTATGAGAGTAATGATGTGCTTTCTATGTACAGAGCACTAAGCGTTGCAAATTATATCAGGGACAATACAAGCTTAAACCCTGCCCATATAAAGTCATCCGGAAGAGGAGACTATGATCCGGTTGCGGACAACTCTACTCCAGATGGAAGGGCTAGGAACAGACGTGTAGAGATTAAGGTGTATAATTCTTACAATTCAGAGTTCAATACCAATTAATCCGGAAAGGAATGCATATGAAAAAGAATTTAATTTCAGTACTGATTTTAGCACTTTGCTTTGCAAACCTTGTGCTTACAGCACTGCTTATATTTACAATTATACCTGAGACAAAAAAAGCAAACAATCTGATAGACCAGGTGTGTCAGGCTATCTCCCTTGACTTAAACAGTGGTACTGCAACAACCGGTTCACAGCTGCCACAGGATCAGATTGTTGATTATGCACTTACAGCCGATGGCGATACACTTACCTTCAATTTTGCCCCATCTGAGGATGGCAATACACATTATCTTGTTTGTGGCATATCACTTTCACTCAACAAAAAGAGTGACGGATATAAGACCTACGGTGAGGATTTATCCGCCAAGAAAAATGTTATCTTAGCAGACATTACAGACATAATAGGCGATTACACAATGGAACAGTTCAACACCGATAAGAGTGCTGTTCATGATAAGATTCTCAAAACTCTCCAGAAGAAATTCGGAGCAGACTATATAGTAGATGTAAATATTGTATCTTCACTTACCCAGTGATGATTTCTTTACAAATACTTATGCCGGTATGAAAACAGGCAGATATTTAATAATTTGGATACAGGTGGTGATTAACAGATGGGTGATGTTTTATCTCAGAGTGAGATAGACAATCTGCTCAATGCCCTAAGCAGCGGCGAGCTTGATGTAGATGAAATAAAAGAGAATAGTGAACAGACGGTCAAAGACTATGATTTCGCCCGCCCATCTAAGTTTTCAAAGGAACATCTAAGGACCCTTGAAATAATATTTGAGCATTATGGAAGGCTTCTTACAACAAACCTTCCCGTTTATCTGCGAAAGTCAGTGCAGGTAGAGGTGATGAATTCGGAAGCAGTTACATACTCAGAATTCACAAATGCGCTTTCAAATCCGGTGTTGCTTGGCATTGTCAACTTTGCACCGTTGAATGGGAATATAATAGTTGAAATGGCTTCCGGTCTTGGATATGCTATTGTAGACCGTATGCTTGGCGGAAGGGGAGATTCCCTCGATAAGACGAGAGAATTTTCAGAGATTGAGCTTTTGATTATTGAGCGTATTTTAGTTATATGTATCAATCTGCTCAATGAGCCGTGGCAGAATGTACTTGATATAAGCCCTCATTTAGAGCGGATTGAGACCAATTCCCAGTATGCTCAGATCATATCTCCAAGCGAGATGATAGCTATTATCACTATGAATATAAAGATTGGTGATGTCGAGGGATTGATGAATATATGTCTTCCTTATATCACACTTGAATCTGTTATAGATAAGCTGAATACCAGATACTGGTATTCTAATATACAAAATCATGATGAAACCAACTATAGAAATGCCATTGAAAGCCTTATTCAAAAATCGCAAATACCAGTCAAAGCGGTACTTGGCAAGAGTCTTATATCGGTAAAGGATTTTTCTACGCTTGTGCCGGGTGATGTAATAAGACTTGACACCAATGTGGATGATGAGTTGGACATTTATGTAGGAAATATCAAAAAGTTTACTGCACTACCTGGTTCTTCCGGTGATAAATATGCGGTAAGAATTACATCAGTAGTCAGAGAGGAGCAATAAATCATGGATGGAGTTTTATCGCAGGAGGAAATAAACGCATTGTTAAATAACAACGATGCGGCGGATTCGAGCGATGAGATATTGACAGAATCCGAAAAGGATGCGATTGGAGAGATTGCCAATATCAGTATGGGAACAGCTGCAACCACGCTGTTTTCACTTGTAAATAGAAGAGTAGAGATTTCTACTCCTGTTGTTTCTTTTTCAAATTGGGACAAAATTGTTGACGAGTATGAAAAGCCGTGTGTGTTTATAAAAATCGGATACACCCAGGGGTTAAACGGAAGCAATATTCTCGTCCTCAAAGAAAAGGATGTAAAAATTATAACCGACCTTATGATGGGTGGAGATGGAACGAATATAAATGGTGAGATTGGAGAGCTGCACCTTAGTGCTATCAGTGAGGCAATGAACCAGATGATGGGTTCTTCCGCCACATCTCTTTCGTCTATGCTCAATCGTACTATAGATATCAGCCCTCCTATCGCAGAGGTTGTTGATTTAAAAAACACCTTAAACGAGGGTGAAATTGACAGCTTCCTGTCTGAAGAGTTTGTAAAGATTTCCTTCCGTATGGAGATTGGAGATCTAGTAGACAGCGAGATAATGCAGCTTTACCCACCGGCATTTGTAAAGGAGATGTGTAAGGGGGTATCTCAGAATATGGAGCTTGATACACAAAGTGTGACAGAGGATGTTCATCAAAGTTCAAACACCGCCACACAGGCTGCGCCTATACAACAGCCACAGGATGTCGGCAGCATGAATAATGCTTCCGCAAACAGTCAGGGCATGATAAACGAAAATATGATGAATTCGAATATGAATAGTCAGAACATGATGAATCAGAATATGGGGGCACAAAATATGATGGGAAATCAGGTTAATGTACAGAACGCTCAATTTACCCCTTTTGGAGCTATGCCAAATCAGGCCTACCAGCCTGAAAACATCGATTTAATCATGGATGTTCCTCTTGAAGTGACAGTTGAGCTTGGACGCACCAAAAAATCCATTTCCGAAATACTCGATTTCGGTCCGGGCAAGATTATAGAGCTTAACAAGCTGGCAGGAGAACCGATAGATATTCTTGTAAATGGTAAATATGTAGCTAAGGGCGAGGTTGTTGTAATTGAGGAAAGCTTTGGTGTACGAATCACTGAGATAGTCAATTCAAAGGTAAACACCGGAAAGACAAAATAGTTTCAGCTGACATTTAATCAATACTATGCAGAGGAATTAAAATGATATTAGCAGCAACATCACTGGACAGCTTTGTCCAGCTCATCACAGTTTTAATAATTTTTGTTTTTGTGCTTATCCTGACATATTTTACCACCAGATGGATGGCGGGTATCCAGAAGGGGCGAAGCTTTAATAAGAATCTTAGAATTATTGAAACAATAAGCGTCGGAAACAATAAGATGATCAGTATTGTTGAGGCAGGTACAAAATATATCGTTGTTTCAATCGGAAAGGATGATGTGAATTATCTCACCGAGCTTAAGGAGGAGGAATTAAAGGATTTATCATTTAAGGATCCTCAAAGCATGACGCAGAATAAGGAATCCTTTTCAGCAATTATGGATAAATTGAAAGAAAAGTACAGTAACAGGAGCAGACATGAATAGATTCATGAAGAAATTCAAGGCTGTATATTGCAAAGCATCATTTATTTTTGCAATTGCAGTCCTTATGGTAACAATTTCATTATGCATATTTTATCCTGACAGTGTAAATGCAAGTCAGAGCCACTCACCATCCGGTGATATCAGTACAAATGATGTGACAAACGATTTGGATGACGTTAAAAGTCTTGACAGTGGTGACAAGGATTTAGCCGATGCCACCTCTGACAGCACAAATGGTCTGAACATATATTACAACAATGAGTCAGGCTCTCTGTCCACACCTGTCAGGATGTTTTTGGTGCTTACAGTATTATCTTTAGCGCCTTCTATTCTCATCATGCTGACTTCTTTTACAAGAATTATTATCGTACTGCATTTTGTCAGAACAGCTATCGGTACCCAGACAGCACCACCTAATCAGGTTCTTGTCGGTTTGGCTTTGTTTTTGACACTTTTTATTATGTGGCCGACTTTTTCACAGGTAAACGAAAAGGCTATAAAGCCCCTTGATGAGGGTAAAATCACCCAGCAGGAGGCTATAAAGGAGGCTGAGGGACCATTCAGGGAGTTTATGTATGGGCAGACACAGACTAAGGACATAAAGCTGTTTGTGGATATCTCAGGAGATGAGTACGATGACTATGATGATGTACCTTTTACAACACTTGTTCCGGCCTTTATACTTAGTGAGCTTAGAACAGCCTTTATATTAGGCTTTTTAATATACATTCCGTTTATAGTAATAGATATGGTTGTTTCATCAGTGCTAATGTCAATGGGTATGATGATGCTTCCACCGACAACCATCTCGATGCCGTTTAAGGTACTTTTATTTATCCTTGCGGATGGCTGGGATCTGGTTATTGGTAATCTGGTCAAGACGTTTTACTAGGAGGTGTACATATGATTACCCAGGAAGCTGTTTTAGATATTGCCAGAGAGGCAATTTATACTACAATCATTACATCAGCTCCGCTTTTGCTTGTTTCGCTGATTGTCGGACTTATAGTCAGTATATTTCAGACAGTTACGTCAATTCAGGAGCAGACACTTACATTTGTACCAAAAATAATTGCAATTTTTCTTGTGATGATGCTCTGTGGCTCATGGATGCTCGACACTATGTCCGGATTTATGACTGATTTGTGGTCCAAATTCAGTTATTATATAAGCATGGGATAGGATGATATATGATTAATTATTCTTTTTCTATTGCAAATTTTGAATATTTTTTGCTGATTCTGGTGCGTATTGCATCATTTGTGTACATAGCTCCGTTTTTTGGAGATAATGCGGTTCCGGCACGTGTCAAGACCGGCTTATCAGCCTTTGTTGCTTTGTTTATGTACAATATCATAGAAAGACCACAGCTTTCCTATGTCAGTGCAGTAGGTTTTGCTGTACTGGTCGTAAAAGAAGGAATTACAGGACTGCTCATAGGTTTTGCGGCCAATATATGTAATTCCATTGTTATTTTTGCGGGAAATCTGATTGATATGGATATAGGTCTGTCCATGGCAACAGAATTCAATCCATCGATGAATTCAGAGACAACAGTTACAGGTAATTTTTACTATTACGTAGTTCTTGTCCTGCTTCTTGTATCTGATATGCACACATATCTTATAAGGGCAGTTTGTGACTCTTTTTCAGTTGTACCGCTTGGAGGTGCACAGTTTCAATTTGACAATATGCTCTCTACCATGACTAAGTATATGGGCGATATGTTTGTAATAGGCTTCAGGATATTTCTTCCGGTCTTTGCGTGCATGATGATAATGAACTGTATACTGGGAATCATGGCAAAGGTTGCGCCTCAGATGAATATGTTCTCTGTAGGTATCCAGTTAAAAATTATAGCAGGATTTATTGTATTATTTTTGATAGTATATCTAATTCCGAGCATTGCTAATTTTATTATTACAGAAATTAAGACTATGGTGGTTTCGATAATTGATGGAATGTACTGACAGTTTAGATGAATTTTCCAAATTGCATACAGTGTTGTGCTACAATCTGCAATGGTTTGCACAGGATGGCGAGGGTGGCGAGAAAACAGAGCCGGCAACAGAAAAGAAGTTAAAGGATGCCAGGGAAGAGGGCAAGGTAGCAAAAAGCAAGGAGCTTACAGCTGCCTTTGACCTTATAGTGCTGTTTTTGGTATTAAAGATATTTATATCCTTTGTGGGTGGCAATCTGATTGGATTGTTTTCTACTGTATATAAAAAAATGCCTGACTTTTTAAAGGAGTCACAGGAGCAGATTTCATCTGTTTCGGTCACGCATTATTTAAATAATGTAATACTTCAGTTTTTACTGACTGTGCTGCCGTTTTTTGCTTTCGGAGTTGTAATCACGATTCTCGTGAGCATCATCCAGGTTGGATTTAAAATATCCACTAAGCCTATGGCTCCAAAGCTTAGCAAGTTTAATCCCATAAACGGATTTAAGAGGATACTGTCAAAGGACTCCATCTTTGAGCTTGTTAAGTCTGTGCTAAAGGTAGGAATCATTATGTATGTGGCTTATTCCTCTGTTAAATCACATCAGAATGATATATTTATACTCTATGAGCTTCCGCTCAAACAGGCAATAGTACTGATTGGTGATATCATCATAAATACCGGTCTTAAGATCAGTATTGTCTATATGATAGTCGGTATTGCTGACTTTGCTTACAATAAGCACAAGTTTAACAATGATATGAAGATGACCAAACAGGAGGTCAAGGATGAGTTTAAAAACACAGAGGGAGATCCGGTCATTAAGGGTCAGCAGCGTAAACGTATGCAGGAGGCTTCACAGCGAAGGATGATGCAGGATGTGCCAAAGGCTGATGTTGTCATCACAAACCCTACTCACTTTGCTGTTGCAGTAAAGTACGATGCTCAAAAAAATGATGCTCCGGTAGTGGTTGCAAAGGGTCAGGATTATGTGGCGCAGAAAATAAAGGAAATAGCAAGAGACAATAATATCCGTATAGTCGAGAATAAACCTCTTGCACGAATGCTCTTTCACAATGTGGATCTTGGAGCTGAGATACCGCCTGAGCTTTATCGGTCAGTTGCGGAAATACTTGCCATGATTTACAAGGAAAATAATTAGATTAATTTATTATTATAAAACAAAAAGATAAATACGGACTTTATATATGCAGTCCGTGATTTAACGGAAAGGAGGAATAGAATATGTTAAAAAAGACAGATTTAGGTGTTGGATTATATCTGTTATGTGCTGTTTTGTTTTTTATCATACCTATTCCATCGTTCCTGTTAGATGTTATGCTTGCATTCAACCTTTCAATAGCACTCATCATTCTTTTTAAGGTGCTTTTTGTAAAAGAAGTGCTTGATATGTCATTTTTCCCGACACTCTTACTTTTTACGACTATATTCAGGATTTCACTAAATGTCTCATCTACCAGGCTTATTTTATCAACCGGAAATCCGGGTGTGGTTGTAAATGTGTTTGGTCAATTTGTCGGTGGAGGTAATTTAGTCATCGGTGCAATCGTTTTTATTGTGCTCATTATCATCCAGTTTGTTGTTATCAACAAGGGATCTGAGCGTGTTGCTGAGGTAACTGCACGATTCACGCTCGATGCTATGCCCGGCAAACAGATGGCTATCGATGCCGACTTAAACACAGGAGCCATCACTGACAAGGAAGCCAAGGCTCGCCGTGATAAAATCCAGAAGGAGTCAAGCTTCTACGGAGCTATGGATGGTGCTACAAAGTACGTAAAGGGAGATGCAACAGCCGGTATTATTATTACACTTATCAACCTGGTCGGAGGAACCATAATGGGTGTTATGTTCCAGGGGCTTGATGCAAATGAGGCTATACAGAAGTTTGGCCTGCTCACAATCGGAGACGGACTTGTTTCACAGATACCGTCTTTACTTATATCTCTTTCAACCGGTATTCTAGTCACAAAAGGCTCCAATGAGAATGATTTTTCAGGAGAGCTTTTAGGCCAGCTCTTTGGCACAGCCAAGGTGCTTTATATTGTATCAATTGTACTTGTGGTTTTAGGTATACTCACACCTCTTCGCAATGAGTGGTGGCTCTTTATAGGGCTTGCGGTGGCTTTCTTTGTAACAGGTAAAAATCTGGATAAAAAAGCCGGTATTGAGAGCATAGAGGATGAGACAGCACAGGCTGAAAGTGATGCCGAGGAAATACGAAAACCCGAAAATGTCGTTTCACTGCTGCAGGTTGACCCTATTGAGCTTGAGTTTGGCTATGGTATCATTCCTCTTGCAGATGTAAATCAGGGAGGGGATCTGCTTGACCGAGTTGTAATGATAAGGCGACAGATTGCTTTAGAGCTTGGAACTGTCGTACCTATCATACGATTAAGGGATAATATACAGCTTAATCCTAATCAGTATATCATCAAGATAAAGGGCATACAGGTAACAGAAGGTGAGATACTTTTTGATCATTATATGGCTATGAATCCGGGCTATGTGGAGGAGGAGATAACAGGTATTCCTACATTTGAGCCTTCATTCCATCTTCCGGCCATATGGATAACGGAAAGCCAAAGAGAGCGTGCTGAGAGTCTTGGATATACAGTTGTAGATCCGCCATCGATCATAGCTACTCATCTGACTGAGGTTATCAGATCTCATATTGCAGAGCTTCTCACCAGACAGGATGTACAGAATCTGGTCAACAATCTCAAGGAATCAAACCCTGTCATTGTGGACGAACTCATACCAAAGCTGCTTGGTCTTGGTGAGATTCAGAAGGTGCTTCAGAATCTTTTGAGCGAGGGAATTTCTATTAGGGATCTGCTTACAATTTTTGAGACGCTTGCCGATCACGCACAGACCACCAGGGATACAGATGTACTTACGGAATACGTGCGCCAGGGCTTAAAGAGAGCTATATCAAGTAAGTATTTTCCTGCAAATGAGACCACAAGTGTCATCACACTTGACCCTGCGGTGGAGCAGGAAATTATGTCATCTGTTAAACAGACAGAGCAGGGCTCTTACCTTTCTCTTGATCCTGACAGGATAAAGGCTATTATCAAATCTGTTGAAACTGAAATTGGTAAGTTGGAAAGTTTGGGAAAGAGTGCTATTATTATTACATCTCCAATTGTTAGAATGTACTTTAAGAAAATGACTGAGGATTATTTCAAGGATCTTATTGTGTTATCCTACAATGAGGTTGAATCAAATGTTGAGCTTCAGTCGGTAGGAATGGTGACTGCATAAATGACTATTAACAAATTCACTGGAAAAACAAAAGAAGAAGCAATTGAATGTGCAAAGCAGGCCTTTGGTCCAAATGCTGTGATTATGAATATCAAGGAGATTAAGCCAAAGGGATTATTTGGTATATTCAAAAGCTCAACATATGAGGTGACTGCAGCTATGGATGAAAAAAAACAGACACAGACAATAACGACCTCTCAGCTTGCAAGGACTACACTCCCGGGTAAAATTGATTACAAGGCAGATGAAGAAATAAAGATGCCTTCATTCGCCCAAAGATCTGCATCTGAGACCTTAAAACCTACACCTGCACCGGCAGCCCCAAAGGCGGCTGAACAGACCAGCGATATTGAACAGGAAATCAAGGAGCTTGATTCCATTGCCAAAATGATGGAAAGCACATTTGATAAACCTCAAAAAAATGAGCCTTCAAAGCCTCAAAGTGCACAGGAGCTTAAATTTGTCCGCATTTTATACAAGACACTGCTGGATAATGAGGTGGATGAGAAATATATCAACCAGATTCTTGATGAAATCGAGAAATTCTTACGTCCGGGTAACAGTCTCGATGTGATTTTATCCAATGTATACCAGAAACTCATTTTAAGATTTGGTCAGCCTGAAACTATAAAGGTAAACGGCAAAAAACCAAGAGTTGTTTTCTTTGTCGGACCGACAGGTGTTGGCAAGACAACCACAATTGCTAAAATTGCTTCAAAATTCAAGGTTAATTATAATAAAAATATCGCATTTATCACAGCAGATACATACAGAATAGCTGCAACAGACCAGTTACGTACATTTGCAAATATTCTGGATACACCTATGTCTGTCATTTATACTGCCACAGAGTTAAATAGTGCGGTGGCTGAATATGAGCAGGCAGATGTGATTTTTGTTGATACAGCGGGCTTTTCACACAAGAACGAGACACAGCGGAATGATATGAGAGCGCTTCTTGCAGGTCTATCACCTGAATATGAGAAGTCGGTATATCTCGTCTTAAGTGCTACAACCAAGTACAGGGATCTTATATCTATAATTGATTCCTATAAGGATATTGCCGATTACAAGCTGATATTTACAAAGCTTGATGAAACCTCATCATATGGCAATCTGTTAAATATAAAGCTATACTCTGATGCCGGTATATCATATGTCACGAATGGACAAAACGTTCCGGATGATATAGAGGTATTTGATACACAAAAGATTGTCAAACAATTACTCGGAGGCAGACAATAATGGACCAGGCGCAGCAGCTTAGAAATGTTATTAAGCAGCGTAATCAAAATTATATAGAACCGGCCCGTGTTATTACCATTACAAGCGGCAAGGGTGGTGTTGGCAAATCCAATACCTCTGTCAATCTGGCGGTTTGGCTCAGCAGACTCGGAAAGAAAGTAATTATTTTTGATGCTGATTTCGGTCTTGCCAATGTAGAAGTGATGTTTGGCGTTATTCCTAAGTATACTCTTGCTGATGTAATATATGAAAACCAGACTATAAAGAGCATCATCTCAAACGGACCTATGGGCATTGATTTTATTTCAGCCGGCTCAAGTGTTGTAGGGCTTAATAATCTAAACCACAAACAGATTCATTTCATTGTCTCTGCAATAAATGAGTTGAACAGTATGTATGATTTTATTATAATTGATACCGGTGCAGGGGTGTCTGAGCAGGTCATGGAATTTGTTGCGGCCAGCAACGAAATTGTGCTGGTTACAACCCCGGAGCCTACCTCAATCACCGATTCATATTCATTGCTTAAAGCACTGTATAAGAGACCTGATTTCGACCCGTCAAAAGCATGCATACGCGTTATATCCAACAGGGCTGCGTCAAAAGAGGATGGCAGTATAGTGTTCAACAAGATTAATTCCGTTGTTATGCAGTTCTTAAACGGAAGTCTTGAGTATCTGGGATATGTGCCGTCCGATGCAATGGTTGAAAAGGCTGTCAGGCAGCAGAAGATACTTTCAATTTACGATCCGACCTCAAAGGCTGCACGGTCATTTGAAGAAATTGCAAAAAGACTTTTGGATAATGAATCTGCTGTTTTGGATGAGAAAAGAACGATCTCACATATTTTTTCAAATTTTTTTAACAGAAAGCAATAGTTAATTTAAGAGGAAGACATATGGAATATACAAATTTGATTTTTCCGGGTGACAAAATTGATATCTTTGCATCCGGTTTATCCGATAACAGCACATCATATAAGAGCAGCTTTTCTGACAAGCTGACAGACAGCATGTGGGAAATAACTATGCCTGTTGACAGTGGCAGAGTGGTTTTATTTCAGCTTGGCACGCAATTTGACTTTATAATATACACACAAAACAAAACTATACTAAAAAGCTCTGCTATAGTCAGACAGCGTTATCGTAAGGAAAATATATATTTTCTTGCTATAGAGCTTATAAATAATCTGGAAAAGATACAAAGACGTCAGTTTTTCAGACTTCCATGTACTATAGACATGGACTTTTATGAAGTCAGATACGATGATAAAGCTGAGAGTGAGCCTGAGTTTTGCAAAAAGATGTATAAGAATCATTCAATAAACAGCCAAAATATGAATACTGTCAAATCAGTTATCCTTGATATAAGCGGAGGAGGCATCAGATTTTCTCTAAGCACACCTCTTGAAGAAGGTACATATTTTATGGCTCAGTTTTCTTTAGCACTTGAGGAGTGTACACAACAATTCAATATAGTTTGTAAGGTAATAAACTGTACTCAGTCTTTGGACAATGCAGACAGATATTTTGCACGTTCAAAGTTTATTTTCGACCGCATAACAGAACGGGAGAAAATAGTCAGATTTGTGTTTGAAGAAGAAAGACGCATAAGGCGAAGGGAAATGGAGTAATAATATGAAATCTAACATTTTAATAGTTGATGATTCTGCACTACTGAGAAGAGTTGAGTGTGATATAATCAATTCAGACAATAAATTACAGGCAACTGATACATGTAAGGATGGACTGGAAGCACTTGAAAAGCTCCGTACACAAAAGTACGATGCTGTTATTCTTGATATAAATATGCCGAGGATGAATGGTCTTGAAGTGCTTTCACATCTGCAGAAGGAGAGCATAAAAACACCTGTTGTGGTGGTAAGCACTCTAACCATCGAGGGAGCAGATGAAGCTATCAAATCTTTAGAGCTTGGTGCCTTTGATTTCGTCACAAAACCAAACAATATCATAGAGGCAAAAGGAAACCGGTTTAAGGAAACTCTGCTCAGGGTTGTGCATGCAGCCGTTAGAATCACACCTGTTCATAGTGCTTCACGCAATGTCACAGTTGTTGAGAAGAAAGCCGGTGCTATTGTAAACAAAAACAAGGCAGCAGGCAGCAATAAAATAGTTGCAATTGCATCATCTACAGGTGGTCCAAAGGCACTGCAAAGTGTAATACCGTTTCTTCCGGCTGAACTTTTGGCACCGGTTGTTTTAGTACAGCATATGCCTGCCGGCTTTACAAAGAGTATGGCTGAGCGCCTTAATGAGCTAAGTCAGGTTCAGGTGAAGGAGGCTTCAAACGGTGAGGTGCTTAAAAACGGAGTAGTGTATATAGCTCCGGGCGGTACACATATAGCTATAAAGAAATCAGGTGCTTCACATGTTATATCATTTAATGATATGCCACCTATCGGCGGCCTCAAGCCTTGTGCCAATATCATGTTTGATTCACTGACATCCTCTAATTATGATGAGGTTGTATGTGTGGTACTCACAGGTATGGGGGCAGACGGCACGGATGGCATTCTTTCACTTGGCAAATCAAAGCCTATCTATGTCATTGCACAGGACGAGAAATCAAGTGTTGTGTATGGCATGCCAAGAGCTATCTATGAGGCAGGTGTGGTTGATGAAGTCGTTACACTATCAGATGTTGCCAAAGCAATCACAAAAAATGTGGGGGTAAAATAAAATGGATGTTAGCCAGTATCTAGAAATTTTTATTGATGAAAGTTCGGAGCATATTCAGACATTGTCTGACTGTATCATGACTCTTGAGCAGGAGCCGGAAAACAAAGATACTATAAATGAGATTTTCCGTGCTGCCCATTCCTTAAAGGGTATGGCAGGTACAATGGGCTTTAAGCGCATGCAGCACCTTACACATGATATGGAAAATGTGTTTCAGGAGGTCAGAAGCGATAAAATTAAAGTTGACAGCTCAATGATTGATCTGCTCTTTAAGTGCCTTGACGCTATAGACAGCTATGTTGAGAATATTAAATCCACATCTGATGAGGGTACTGATGATAATGAGGTTATCATAAAGGAACTCAACGATTTTATTGCAAAAGCAAACGGACAGACTGTAAGCAAACAGGCTGAGCCTCAAGAAAAGGCTGCTGAAGCTGAAACAAAGGATTCATCAGATGCATCTGACAGTGCACTTGATACAATTGAACTGACAAACAACGAGAAAAATTTAATTGACGAGGCAATTTCAGCAGGCCTTAAAATTTACGGCATGACAGTTACCGTAGCAAGCGACTGTCTGCTCAAGGCAGCAAGAGCTTTCCTTGTTTTCAAGGCAGTTGAGGAGCTGGGACAGATTCTGGTTTACAGACCAAGCTCACAGGATATTGAGGATGAGAAGTTTGATTTGTCATTCAGCTTTTATGTTGCATCAGGCGAGGGCTTTGATAAATTGGAGCATGCAGCTTCCAACGTATCTGAGATTGATAAGGTTGAGGGAAAAGAAATCACCGAGTTTCACCTGGAGGGTGAAGCAGAGCAGACAGCACAGGCTCCTGAAGAGACAAAAAAGGCAGATAAGGAAGAAAAAGAGGAAAAGACTCCTGCTGCAAAGACAGAATCTTCAAAGCCAAAAACTGCAAATAACTCTCAAAAGCAGGCTGTTTCTCATAAAAAAGCTACTACAAGCCGAACAGTCAGAGTAGATATCGAAAAGCTTGATATGCTTATGAATCAGGTGTCTGAGCTTATTATTGCAAAGAACTCTCTTGTAGCCATGAGCTCATCTGATGGAGAGAACAATAATAACCAGTCATTCCATGAACAGATTGAATATCTGGAAAGAATTACGACCAATCTTCATGAGTCTGTCATGAAAGTACGAATGGTTCCTATTGAAAGTGTTACACAGAAATATCCTAGAATGATAAGAGATCTGTCTCGTACTCTGAATAAGAAGATGAATCTTGTCATAACCGGTGAAGATACCGAGCTGGACCGTACAGTTGTGGATCAGATTGGAGATCCTCTGCAGCATCTGCTTAGAAACAGTGCTGATCATGGACTTGAAAGCAATGAGGTCAGACTTGAGCGTGGAAAGCCAGAGGTAGGTACTATTTTCTTAAATGCATACCAGGAGGGCAACAATGTTGTCATAAAGGTCGGAGATGATGGAAACGGAATCGATACTGAAGCCGTAAAGAACAAGGCTATCGAGCGTGGCATAGTCACAGCTGAACAGGCTGAAAATCTATCTCAGAAGGATATCATCAACTTCCTTTTTATGCCAAGCTTTTCAATGGCAAAACAGATTACCGATATCTCCGGACGAGGAGTTGGTCTTGATGTTGTTAAATCCGGCATTGAACAGCTGGGTGGTGATGTATCGGTTTCAACCGAGCTTGGTAAGGGTACTACATTTACTGTACGTCTTCCTCTTACTCTTGCAATCATTCAGGCTCTCATGGTCGAGATCCGTGATGAAATATATGCCATCGCGCTTGGCTCTATCTCAAATATAGAGGATATTCCTGTAAAGGATATCAAATATGTACAGGCTAAGGAAGTTATTCACCTGCGTGGAAGTGTTATTCCAATCATCCGCCTCGATAAGATGCTGGACATTGAGCCAAAGGAGCAGGAGCCGGACCATCTTACTGTAGTAATTGTCCAAAAGGGAGATCAGCAGGCAGGTCTTGTGGTTGACAATCTCATTGGACAGCAGGAGATTGTAATCAAGTCTTTAGGAAAATACATAAACGGCAACAAGCTTATCAGCGGAGCAACAATACTTGGAGATGGTGATGTAGCTTTGATACTTGATGTAAATACACTTATGTAATGGAGGGGAAGTACATGCCAGAAAATGAATTTGATATACAGGAAAAAGAAACAAAGCAATATATTTCAGTCAAAATAGGCGAAGAAAAATTCGGAATTGATATTGGCTATGTTGATAATATCGTCAGAATGCAGAAGATTACAAGAGTGCCAAAGGCGCAGAAGTACTTTAAGGGGATCATAAATCTGCGTGGTGATATCGTTCCGGTAATGAGTGCCCGCATAAAAATGGGACTGGACGATGATGTATATACATCATCAACCAGAATAATTATCCTAAAGCTTGAAGAAAAGGGTGAGATAGGTCTTATCGTCGATGAAGTTTGTGAAGTTGTCACACTTGTGGTTGATGAAATAGATAAGCCTAATATAGATGCTTCATCTACAGGCAAGGAGCTGTTCATAAACGGTATAGGTAAAAACGGTGATGAACTGATTTCTCTGTTTGAAATAGGCTCAATAGTCTCAGATAAGGACGCTAACTGATTTGCAGCAATGTATAGTGAGGTATAAAAGCCTCACTATATAAGTTTTAATAAATAAAAGGGTGAATACAATGAGTGAATTTTCTTTAGATAATGTCAATTCGATGTATATGGATGTCCTTAAGGAAATCGGAAATATAGGTGCCGGCAATGCCACAACAGCGATTGCCGGCATGCTTGGCACTACCATGAAAATGGAAGTTCCAAGAGTTCTGTTAATGGATGCGACAAAGCTTGGAGATGCCATATGTCCGGAGGAAGAGACAATAGTGGGTATATTTCTTGAGGTTACCAACGATATCTCCGGCAGTATGATGTTTCTCATGAAGCTTCCGGCCGCACACTTTCTGGTAAACAAGCTGATGGGCAGACCACAGGACTATAACGAGCCGTTTGACGAGATGGATTTATCTGCCATGAAGGAGATTGGCAACATAATAGCAGGAGCATATTTGTCAGCTCTTTCAACTATGACAAATCTCAAAATACTGCCTTCCATTCCGTATATTGCTGTAGATATGGCCGCTTCCATATTAAGTGTGCCGGCAATTCAGTTTGGACAATATGGTGACAATGCACTTTTTATAGAGACGGAGTTTGGTGATGACATAATGATGAACGGATACTTTATCCTTATGCCTGATCCGGATTCATATGATAATATTTTATCGGCTTTAGGAATTAGTTTTTAGTATTTAGGAGAATCCATATGGCAAGTACTATTAAAGTATCAATGGCAGACCTTAAGGTTGCCAAAGCCCCTGATTCTCTGACCACACTTGGGCTTGGTTCATGCATAGGGCTCACCCTTTATGATCCGGCTTCAAAAATCGGTGGGCTTGTACACTATATGCTGCCTGACAGCACCAAACTCAGAAATAACACAAATATAGCCAAGTTTGGCGATACAGGAATTAGGGAACTTTATAATCAAATGATAAAAAATGGCGCGAATCCCAGACGAATGGTTGCAAAGATTGCCGGTGGAGCTAAGATGTTTGAGATGTCAGGCAATTCTACAATCGGAAATGTTGGCGATCGCAATACCGATATGGCCAGGCACGTGCTTGCAGAGCTGAAAATTCCTCTGAAGGCACAGGATACCGGTCTTAATTACGGAAGAACTGTTATACTTGACTGTGAAACCGGTGACTATATCATCAAAGCAGTCGGAAAAGAGCAAAAGGTGATTTAACATGAAGAATAATTTATTACCATCTCTTGTTATGCTTTTAGCCGGCTTAGTATGCAGTATTATATCTCTGCGGCAGGGCGTTGATCTGATGAGCTTTACAACAAGACTTTTAACTGTGCTTGTAGTATTCTATATAATCGGAGCGATACTTAAAGTAATCCTAAGCTGTGCATTTAAGGCAATGGAAGACAGACAAAAGAAAACTGAAGCGGCCGAAGCAAAGACTGATGATTCCGAAGTCTTTGATAATGATAATGACGATGATAAGCAGATTAGCTAGCTGCAGAATAATATACCGGTAAACAGGGGGCATAATGAAAGCTATAGAAAAGGAAAAGCTGTGGGAGGAATATCAAAAGAATCCCACTCCCAAGCTACGGGAACAGCTCATAATAGAATATGCACAGCTGGTCAGGCTTGTGGCAGGACGCCTCAGCATGTATCTTGGGCATAATGTGGAATATGATGACCTGGTAAGCTATGGGATATTTGGCCTCATTGATGCCATAGACAAGTTTAATCTTGAAAAAAATGTCAAGTTTGAGACATATGCAAGCCTTAGAATCCGTGGAGCCATACTTGATCAGATCAGAAAAATGGACTGGATTCCAAGAACAGTCAGACAAAGACAAAGGAAAATAGACGAGGCAATAAAGAATATTGAACTTCGTACCGGCAAAACAGCAAATGACGCAGACCTTGCAAAGGAGCTTTCTATCTCAGAGGATGAGCTTTGCAGCTGGCAGTCGCAGCTTAAAGTAACAAATGTTGTATCTCTCGATGAATTTGATGAGTCAGGACCTGAGCCTGTCATGGATGCTGCACATAATTCACATTATGCACAGCCGGAGGATATTGTTACACAGGAAGAGCTGAAAACAATGCTTGTTAAGTCGCTTGACAATCTGACCGAGAAGGAACGCAGGGTTATTGAATTATATTATTATGAGGATCTTACCCTTAAAGAAATAAGCAATATCCTCGAGGTTTCAGAATCAAGAGTATCACAGCTTCACACAAAGGGACTGATTAAAATGCGTAAGGTCATGGGCCCTTATATGAATATACTTACAAACGCATAAGAGGGCAGAGGTTTATATGACAACATTAGAAATAACTCTCATCATCATAGGTGTTGTTTTCCTTATAGGAAGCTTTATGGTAAATGACAAGCTTTCACATAAGGATTTGGATAAAATAGCCGATATGAGTGCTGAGGAACTAAAAATAATAACTGAAAAAGAAGTGACTGCCGCCAAAAAGGACTTAAGCGATGCCTTGGACGAAGAAATAACACAAAAGCAGGATGAGACAAAGCGAAGTCTTGAAAAGGAAGCAAATTCCAAAATAATGGCGATAAATGAATATTCTGATACAGTGCTTGATTCGATAAACAAGGCACATAATGAAATAATGTTTTTATACAGTATGCTAAATGACAAGCATGATGAGCTTACACGGCTTTCAGGCGATATAGATAAAGCATCATCAAGACTCAGAAGCTCCTTAGAGCCGCTTTCCGCAGACTCTGCAAAGAGGGCTGAAAAACCGTCTGTAGCCGTGCAAAAGCCGACAGAACCTAAGTCTGGCACAATGCAGCAGGATACAAAGCCTGACATGAAGCAGATGACAGGTATAGATATTTCAGGTATCATTAAAACACAGCCTGCTTCAGCAGCCCCTGCGTCAAAGGCAGGTGCAACAGCTGCAACAGGTACAGCGGCCGCTGTATCGGTCAAGGCATCAGATGCTGCTTTTGGTACGCCCGCAGGCAGCAGCGCAAATGCTGATGTAATAAATCACACACATGAAATCCTTAAGCTTTATAAATCGGGCAAGAGCAATGTAGAGATAGCAAAGCTTTTGTCTCTTGGTACCGGCGAGGTAAAGCTTATAATAGATTTATATAAAGAGGGCAAATAAAGTGAGATTAAAATACTATTTGCGTGGACTTGGATTAGGCATTATTTTTGCGGTAATCATTATGATGGTTGGTTTTCACGACAATAAGCAGTCCATGTCTGATACAGAAATAATAGAAAAAGCCAAAACACTCGGTATGGTTGAAGCAAAGAATATTTCCGGGACAGTCGCAGACGAATATAATAGTGAAAAAACTGACTCCTCTGCTGCAAACTCAGATGCTTCTTCCCAAAAAACCGAAACTGAACAGGATAGTCAGATGCAGGACAGCCAAACAGCACAGGAAGATACACAGCAGGAAGACACACAGCCGGCAGCGGATGCAAAGCAGGAGACTGTAGAACCACAGGATGCTGTTACAACATACACAATTTCAGTAACAAGTCAGGATACATGTCGCACCATTGCAGAAAAGCTTAAAGCTCTCAATCTAGTGGATGATGCTGAACAATTTCGTATATATATGGGACAAAAGGGTGCTGATCATTTTATAGCAGATGGTGAGCACGTTATTCCACAGGGAGCATCGTATGATGATATAATCACTATTCTGACACAGAAATAAATTTTTTGCTTGCATATAAGCCTTTGGTATGTTATAATTCCAAAGGCTTAAATACTATAAAGCACGTGTGCGGATGATCGCCGGTGCCGGATAACGCTTACCGGTGGCTGATCTAATTGGAAACACACGGAAGATTAATAACCAAACGGAGGTAAATAAAATGAGCGTAATTTCAATGAAACAGTTACTCGAGGCAGGTGTTCATTTTGGACATCAGACAAGAAGATGGAACCCTAAAATGGCTCCTTACATCTACACAGAGCGTAATGGTATCTACATCATCGACTTACAGAAATCTGTAGGAAAGGTTGATGAGGCATATGATGCCGTATCTGATATCGCTGCTCAGGGTGGTACAATCCTTTTCGTAGGTACAAAGAAGCAGGCTCAGGATGCTATCAAGACTGAGGCAGAGCGTTGCGGTATGTACTATGTAAATGAGAGATGGTTAGGTGGAATGCTTACAAACTTCCGCACAATCGAGAGCCGTATTGCAAGACTTAAAGCTATTGAGACAATGTCAGAGGATGGCACATTCGATGTTCTTCCTAAGAAGGAAGTTATCGCACTCAAGAAGGAGTGGGAGAAGCTTGAGAAGAACCTTGGCGGAATCAAGGATATGAAGAGAATTCCTGATGCAATCTTCGTAGTAGATCCTAAGAAGGAGCGTATCTGTATCAAAGAGGCTCAGGCACTTGGAATCACTCTTATAGGTATTGCTGATACAAACTGCGATCCTGACGAGTTAGATTATGTTATCCCAGGAAACGATGATGCTATCAGAGCTGTCAAATTAATCGTATCTAAGATGGCAGACGCTGTTATCGAGGCAAAGCAGGGAGCTGAGGAAGAGGTTACTGCTGAGGAAGCTTCTGACGAGACAGTTGAGGAATAAAACACATTAATATCGGAGGATAATCAAATGGCTATTACAGCAGGTATGGTAAAAGAGCTGCGTGAAATGACAGGCGCAGGTATGATGGACTGCAAAAAGGCTTTAACTGAGACAAACGGTGATATGGATGCCGCTGTTGAAGTATTAAGAAAAAGCGGTGCAGCTAAGATGGAAAAGAAGCAGAGCAGAATTGCCGCTGAGGGAATCGCACGTGTTGCTGTAAACGGAAACGTTGCAGTTGTAGCAGAGGTTAACTCTGAGACAGATTTCGTTGCAAAGAACGAGACATTCCAGGAGTTTGTTCAGACTGTAGCAGATACAGCACTTGCTTCTGATTTAAATGGTGGTGCAAATGGAGAGGATATCGACGCTCTTCTTGCTACAAACGGACTTAGCGAGCTTCTTGTAGAGAAGACAGCTACAATCGGAGAGAAGTTATCTGTTCGTAGATTTGCAAAGGTTACAGGTGATATTGTTACTTCTTACATCCATGGTGGTGGAAGAATCGGTGTTATCATTGCAGCTAATGGTGCATCAGATGATGCAGCTAAAGAGGCTATCACAAATATCGCTATGCAGGTTGCAGCTATGAACCCACAGTACATCAGCAGAAACGATATCTCTGATGAAGAGCTTGCAAAGCTTAGAGAGATCACTGTTGACAGTGCATTAAATGACGCTACAACACTTCCAAAGCCTATTCTTAATAAGTTAATTGACAAGGCTATTAATGAGAAGCTTTGGAGCGATGATGATATCAATAACTTCAACGAGCACAAGAACAACATGAACTATGTATGGAACTTCTTATCAGATGCTGCTAAGGCAAAGCTTGGTGAGCTTGCAATGGCAGACAAGGAGTCTATCGTGGCTGAGAAGATGTTCAATGGTTTAGTTGAGGGTCGTGTATCTAAGCAGTTAAAAGAGATTTGTCTCCTTGACCAGACATATGTTAAGGCAGAGGATGGAAAGCAGTCAGTTGCAAAATATCTTGAGTCAGTTTCTAAGGATATTACAATCACCGAAATGGTTCGTTTCGAGGTAGGTGAGGGTATGGAGAAGAAGCAGGAAGATTTCGCTGCTGAGGTTGCTGCCCAGATGGCTGGAGTCTAAACTGTATCTTTATACTGATTAAACGAATGCTGTTCCGCAAAAGTTTAACTTTTAAACTTTTGCGGAATTTTTTTATCTTTACAAGATATAAAAATATGGTAAAATAGTAAGAGGAAACAAAACCAATCATAACGGGGGACGCATATGGACTCAAAGGATAATGAATTAGCCAGACAGCAGCAGGAGCGTCGCAAACGTGTGAGCCGGATTAAGACAAGTATTATTATGACTATAGCAATATGGATGGCAATATCTATCCTTGCCATAGTTGTACTGGGCATCATGGTTGTCAAACTGAATTCGAGAATATACAAGCTTGAGCTTCAGTTAAATACAGCTATATCAAGCACAGTTACCGGTACTGAGTCTGATGATGGTGACACCGCTTCCGATGATGAAAGCTCTGGCGTAAAAACTCAGGCTGTCGTGAAACAGCTTGAGTCAAAAGACAATGTGTATCATGATGGGGATACAAGAAAGGTGTATCTTACCTTTGATTGTATTCCCGGTGATAACACCGGTGCCATTTTAGATGCCCTTGCCAACTGTGGCGTCAAGGCTACCTTCTTTGTCACAGCAGATACCTCCGGTAAATATGATGATGTTTATAAGCGCATAGTGCAGGACGGACACACTATTGCGATGGCTTCCTACAGTAATTCATACAGTAAAATTTATGAATCAACAGAGGCATTTACCGATGACCTGACACAGATTTCCGATTATATCACCAATCTGACTGGAATAGCACCGGATATTTATCGTTTTCCCGGTGGCAGCATGAACCAGATTAGTAATGTGGACATGGTTGAGCTTGTAAAGATACTCAATTCAAAGCATATCACATACTTTGACTGGAATGTCAATTCTGGTGATACGGCCGACAATTGCAGTGTCGATGATATTGTCAATAATGTCACCTCAGGTATTGCCAAATATGACAATTCAGTTGTGTTATTACATGATGATTCAAACAGATCAACCACGGCAGAGGCTATTGAGCCGCTTGTTGAAAGCATAAAAGCGCAGGGTGCCGAAATATTGCCGATTGATAATAATACATATAAAGTTCAATATATCAAATCAGATACTGTTGGATAAGATAATAAATGGAGGAAATATTCATGGGATTATTCAAAGAATTTAAGGATGATTTTTCTCAGGCTGTAAACGAGCTTGTACCCGGAGATGTGCCTGAGAAAGAAGTAGAGCCAAAGGCTCAGACAGCGGACAATCTTGTAGTTGATACTATAGGAGAGAATGTTGACGTTGCATCAGAGCTTTCAAAGCTCGACGGATTACTTGAGCATGTCGAGGAGCAGCCACAGGAGACAACTGTACCAAGACCAACTCCAAGTGAAAATTTTGCAGAGCATACAATCAATACACAAAAAGAGGAGCAGATACCACCAATGAATGATATACCACAGCCAGTAAATACACAGCCAGTAAACAATAACGTTTTATCAGAGAATGTACAGGACGAAACATCAGTCATCACAGCAAGTACTGTACTCACAGGTGATATGCAGTCATCAGGTTCTTTTGATATTCAGGGAACAATCAACGGAAATGTAATGTGTAACGGCAAGATTGTTGTTACAGGAACAATCAATGGTAACACAAATTCATCAGAGTTTTTCGCTGATGTAGCTAAGGTTGAGGGTGAAATTGCTTCAACAGGAACTGTCAAGATAGGTGCAGGATCTGTTATCATCGGCAATATCTCAGCATCTTCAGCAGTTATCGCAGGAGCTGTAAAGGGCGATATTGATGTTCAGGGACCTGTTGTAGTAGATACTTCTGCAGTTATCATGGGTAATATCAAGTCACGTTCAGTGCAGATCAACAATGGTGCCGTTATCGAGGGCTTCTGTTCTCAGACATACGCTGATATCGATGTTCAGGGACTTTTCGAGGGTAAATAAATATGAGTAGAATATTATTAAAATTAAGTGGTGAGGCACTTGCAGGTGATAAGCACCACGGCTTTGATGAGGCTACAGTCATTGAGGTTGCAAAACAGGTTAAACAGATTGTTGATAAAGGTACACAGGTAGGTATTGTTATCGGTGGCGGAAACTTCTGGAGAGGCAGAACAAGTGAGACAATCGACCGCACAAAGGCTGACCAGATTGGTATGCTCGCTACAGTTATGAACTGCATTTATGTATCAGAGATTTTCAGATATGTTGGAATGAAGACAGCGGTTCTCACTCCGTTTGAATGTGGCAACATGACAAAGCTTTTCTCTAAGGACAGAACAAACAAATATTTTGCACATGATATGGTAGTTTTCTTTGCCGGTGGTACAGGCCATCCTTATTTCTCAACAGATACAGCCACAGTGCTTCGTGCAATTGAGATTGAGGCAGATGGTATTTACCTTGCCAAAGCAATTGACGGAGTATATGACAGTGATCCAAAGACCAATCCTGCTGCAAAGAAGTATGATGAGCTTTCAATCGAAGAGGTTGTTGAGAAGAAGCTCGCAGTAGTTGACCTCACAGCGTCTATCATGTGCCTTGAAAACAAGATGCCTATGTATGTATTCGGACTCAATGAGGAAAACAGCATTGTAAATGCTCTTACAGGCAAATTTAACGGTACAAAGGTTACTGTATAGTAAATTGCATATAATGCATATCAGGAGGATAATATGGATTCAAGATTAAACCCTTTCCAGGATAAAATGGAAAAAACATTAAATAATCTCGAGGAAGAGTATGCAGGCATCCGTGCAGGAAGAGCCAATCCACATATTCTTGACAAGCTTCGTGTAGATTATTACGGCACACCTTCACCAATTCAGAGTGTAGCCAATGTAAGTGTTCCAGAGCCTAGAATGATTCAGATTCAGCCATGGGAGGCTTCTATGGTTAAGGAGATTGAGAAAGCAATAAACTGCTCTGACATCGGAATTAATCCTACAAACGACGGAAAGCTTATCAGACTTGTTTTCCCTGAGCTCACAGAGGAGAGACGTAAAGATCTTGCAAAGGACATCAAGAAAAAGGGCGAGGAAGCTAAGGTTGCTGTCCGCAATATCAGAAGGGATGCAATCGACAGCATCAAGAAGACCGGCAAAGAGGAAGGCATTTCAGAGGATGAGATTAAAGGCCTCGAGGATGACGCTCAAAAGCTTACCGACAAGTTTGTCGCAAAGGTTGACGCTGCGGTTGATGCAAAATGTAAAGAGATACTTACTGTATAGTATTTATATCACGTATACAAACAAGGGACATGTTATTCGTGTCCCTTATTTGCTTATTCCCGGTTTTACTGTTCACACTTAACTGTGTGACCAGCAAATAAATGATGCGTCATGATTGTAAATATATAATATGCATAAATGAAAGGAAATAAAATATGAGTACTCCGGAACATATAGCAATCATTCTGGACGGAAACGGCCGCTGGGCCAAAAGTAAGGGTATGCCAAGAAACTACGGTCATACAGTAGGAGCCAAAAATGTTGAGAATATATGTAAGGCTGCAAATGACCTCGGCGTTAAATATCTGACACTTTATGCCTTTTCCACTGAAAACTGGAACCGACCTGAGTCTGAGGTTGCTGCACTAATGAAGCTTCTTGAAAGCTATCTTAAAAACTGCATAAAGACTGCCAATAAAAACAATATGCGTGTGCGCGTAATAGGTGAGATAAGCAGGCTTTCAGAGAATTTTCAGGAGAAAATAAGAAACCTTGAAGAAGTTTCATCAGTAAATACGGGTCTTAACCTGACAATTGCAATTAATTACGGAAGCCGAGATGAGATGATACGTGCTGTAAAGCATATGATAGCTGACCATGATGATGGAAAGCTTTCAGCTGACGATATAGATGCAGATACCTTCTCATCATATCTTGATACAAAAGAGCTTCCGGATCCTGATTTACTCATCCGCACAAGTGGTGAGCAACGCCTGTCAAACTACCTGCTCTGGCAGCTTGCATACGCTGAGTTTTATTTTACAGATGTTCCGTGGCCTGCATTTGATAAAAATGAACTCAAAAAGGCTATAGATGCATATAATAAAAGAGACCGTCGCTTTGGTGGATTAAAAGAAACGAACGACACGGAGGATAAATAATGTTTAAGACAAGACTGCTTAGTGGTATAGTTCTTGTAATTGCCGCTATATTTCTTATAGTAACAGGAAACGAGGTGCTTCTTTTTTCAACACTTCTGATTTCGTGTATAGGTATGTTTGAGCTTTTCAGGGTGTTTAAATTTGAAAAATCGCTCTTATCGGTTGTACCGTATATTGCTTTGATTTTGTTTTACATCAACTTAAGGTGGAGCTTCATACCTGATGTAATGATGCTTTTCATGGGCTTTCTTATCGTACTGATGTTCGTGTATGTGCTTTCATACCCGAAATATGATGCAAAGCAGCTCATGGCAGCCTTTTTTGGTATGTTTTATGTAGGAACAATGCTTTCATATGTCTACCAGATACGTACACTCAACAACGGACTTTACCTTGCCTTCTTGGTATTTTTATGCTCATGGGGCTGTGATACATGTGCCTACTGCGTCGGAGTGCTGATTGGAAAGCACAAAATGGCACCAAAGCTTTCACCAAAGAAGTCTATAGAGGGTGCAGTAGGTGGTGTGCTCGGCAGTGCGCTTCTTACAGCCTTATACTGCTTTATATTCAGAAATCATATGAATATAGACGCCACAGAGATTGCTATACTTGCAGTTATAGCTGCTGTTGCAGGCCTTATTTCAATGGTTGGAGATTTGTGTGCATCAGCCATAAAGCGTAATTATGATATCAAGGATTACGGACATCTGATACCCGGACATGGTGGTATTTTAGACCGCTTTGACAGCATGATTATCACAGCACCAATCATTTATTATCTGGCTAGCTTTTTTTTAAGTTAAAAAGTAACTTTTAAGAACAATTGAAAACAAAAAGCTAAGGTAACTATTCAGAACCACTGAGAAAAATATAAATCGAGGAATTATCATGAAAAAAATATCAATACTTGGTTCAACCGGCTCTATCGGAACACAGACACTTGATGTGATAAGAGAGCATGGCGATATGCAGGTTGTGGCACTTTCCTGTGGCAGAAATCTCTCCCTTATAGAGAAACAGGCAAGGGAATTTAAGCCACAGTTTGTCAGTGTAAGTGATGAAAACGATGCCAAAAAGCTTCGCACAAGCCTTGCGGATACTGATATCGAAGTAGGCTATGGCATGGACGGTCTCATTAGATGTGCCACCATTGAGCCTTGCGATATAGTTGTAACGGCAATTGTCGGTATGCTTGGCATACGTCCTACAATTGCCGCCATCAAGGCAAAAAAGACCATCGCACTCGCAAATAAGGAGACCCTCGTTACAGCGGGCCATATCATTATTCCGCTTGCGAAGGAGTATGGTGTGTCCATTCTTCCGGTGGACAGTGAGCACAGTGCCATCTTCCAGTCACTGCAGGGAAATTCTATGAATCCGATTAAAAAGATTCTTCTGACAGCATCCGGAGGTCCGTTCAGAGGCAGAAAGCTCTCTGAGCTTGAAGGTATAAGGGTGGAGGACGCGCTAAAGCATCCTAACTGGTCAATGGGTCAAAAAATCACTATTGATTCATCAACCATGGTCAATAAGGGGCTTGAGGTAATTGAGGCAAAATGGCTTTTTGACGTCGATTTGTCGCAGATTCAGGTTGTAGTGCATCCTCAGAGTGTCATTCACTCGGCTGTTGAGTATGCGGATGGAGCAGTTATAGCACAGCTTGGTACTCCTGATATGCGTATACCTATACAGTATGCACTGTATTATCCAAGCAGACCTGCGCTTTCCGGTGACAGGCTTGATCTCTTTAAGCTTAAGAATCTGACCTTTGAGGCACCGGATCTTGATACCTTTAAAGGGCTTGCTCTCGCCATGAAGGCTGCAAGGGCAGGAGGCAATATTCCTACGGCCTTCAATGCTGCAAACGAGAGAGCAGTGGCACTGTTTTTGAATAAAAAGATTAAATATCTGGAAATAATCGATATAATCGAGGCATGTATGGAAAATGCATCATTTATTGAAAATCCTTCAGTGGAAGAGATACTTGATACAGAGCAGTGCGCATATGACTATATCAGTAAAAGGTGGTAATTTTGAACATTATTAGTATTATTATTGCAATCATATTATTCAGCATCATAGTAATTTTTCACGAGCTCGGACATTTCTGGCTTGCTAAAGCAAATGGCATAAAGGTCAATGAATTTTGTCTGGGACTTGGACCGACTCTTTTTGGAGTGCAGCGTGGAGAGACAAAATACTCCATAAAACTGCTTCCGTTTGGCGGAGCCTGTATCATGGAGGGTGAGGATGAAAGCTCAGGTGATGACAGGGCATTCAACAACAAATCCGTGTGGGCGCGCATAAGCGTTGTATTCGCGGGACCGTTTTTTAATTTTATCATGGCATTTCTTTTTGCTCTCATTATCATCTGCTCTGTAGGCTATGACAGTCCGAAGCTTGCCGGTGTTATTGAGGGTTATGCGGCTGAGGAGGCCGGTATCAAGGCCGGTGATGAGATTGTAAAGCTGAACAATACGAATATACACTTTTACCGTGAGATAAGCCTCTACTCGATGCTTCACGAAGGTGAAACAGTTGATGTGACCTACCTTAGGGATGGCAAAAAGCACACCACCACATTGAAGCCTAAATATGACGAGACAACAAAGAGGTATCTGTACGGCTTTAACGTGTCGGGAGAGCGTACAAAGCCCGGCTTTGGAAAGGCACTGCTTTATAGCTGCTATGAGGTGAAATACAACATCTATACAACAATAGAGGGGCTTAAAATGCTCTGTACCGGGGCTGCCTCTGTAAATAACTTAAGCGGACCCGTAGGCATTGTAAAGAACATGGGAGATACCTATGAGCAGGCAGTTTCGATGTCCGGAGTATGGCTTGGCATATTAAATATGCTAAACTGGGGCGTGCTGATTTCTGCAAACCTCGGTGTGATGAACCTGCTGCCGCTGCCGGCACTTGATGGTGGCAGACTTGTATTTTTGATAGTTGAAGCTATAAGAAGAAAGCGGGTAGACCCTGAGAAGGAGGGCTATGTGCATCTCGTTGGCATAGTGCTTTTACTTCTTCTGATGGTTGTTGTCATGTTTAATGATATCAGAAAGCTAATAGTCTGATTTTAAAACAGATTGGAGATATACACATGGAGACAAAAATAGTAAAAATCGGAAATAAAGTAATCGGTGGAGGAAACCCGATTCTCATACAGTCAATGACTAATACAAAGACTGAGAATGTAGCTGACACAGTTGCGCAGATAAACGCGCTGACAGACCTAGGCTGTGATATAATCCGGTGTGCTGTGCCTACGATGGAGGCTGCAAAGGCACTTAAGGATATTAAGAAACAAATCAGTATACCGCTTGTTGCGGATATACACTTTGATTACAAGCTTGCAATAGCTGCGATTGAAAACGGAGCCGACAAGATCCGAATCAATCCCGGCAACATAGGAAGCGCTGAAAGAGTAAGGGCTGTGGTAGATGCAGCAAAGGAGAGAAATATCCCTATCCGCGTCGGTGTAAACAGTGGCTCTCTTGAAAAAGACCTGGTTGAGAAATATCATGGTGTGACAGCAGAGGGACTTGTGGAGAGCGCTTTGGACAAGGTAAAGCTCATAGAGGATATGGGGTATGACAATCTTGTCATAAGCATCAAATCATCTGATGTCATGATGTGTGTTAAAGCACATGAGCTTATTTCAGATAAAACCAATCATCCGCTCCATGTGGGTATCACAGAGGCAGGCACAATAATAAGCGGCAATATAAAGTCAGCTATCGGACTCGGACTGATACTAAGCCAGGGCATCGGTGATACAATACGTGTGTCTCTCACAGGAAGCCCTCTCGAGGAAATAAAGTCTGCCAAGCTCATTTTAAGAACTCTTGGTCTTAGAAAGGGTGGCATAGAGGTTGTTTCATGTCCTACCTGCGGCCGCACACAGATAGATCTTATCGGGCTTGCAAATCAGGTGGAGACAATGGTTTCAGGATATGACCTTGACATAAAGGTTGCTGTCATGGGCTGTGTGGTAAACGGACCGGGTGAAGCAAAGGAAGCAGATCTTGGCGTGGCCGGAGGAATCGGCGAGGGTCTTATCATAAAGCACGGTGAGGTATTTAAAAAGGTGCCCGAGAGCGAGCTGTTGGGTGCATTAAAATATGAGCTTGACCATTGGGGTGAATAATTTTGACAAAGACATTTAAGGAAGTTTTCCCTACACTTAAGCTGGACAAGGATATGGAGAATCTGCTGGAGAATGCTGATGTCACCAGAATTTCCGTAAACCATGCAAGAGATTTTTACAAAATATATGTAAAAGCAAAACGCCTTATTTTCAAAAAAAATATCTGGAAGCTAGAGGAAAGCATAAAAAAACAGATATTTAAAAGTAAAGATATTACAGTAAAAATTATAGAGTCTTACGAGTTGTCTTCGCAGTACACACCGAAGACTCTTTTTGATGTCTATTTTGACAGTATTCTTGACGAAATAAACAGTCACAGTGTACTTTTGTACAATCTGCTGCGCACCTCAAAGTGGAGCTTTACCGACGATACACATGTCACAGTCACACTTGAGGAGACAATAATCGCAAAGACCAGAGGCAATACGGTCATAGAATTTCTTGAGAAGGTGTTCTGCGAGCGCTGTGGGATGGATTTTATCGTTAATCTGCAGTACGAAAAACCAAAGATCAGCAAATACCGTCAGAATGCTGACAAGCAGATTGAGCAGGAGGTGCAAAATATTGTCGCCCGCACTAAATTTGCCATGGCAAAGGATGACGGTGATGAAGATGCTAAAGTGGCTGTCGATGACGGTGCAATGTTTGTAGGAGGCAGTGAGAATGCATCTGATACAAAAAAGAGTGGCACATCAGATTCTCCTAAAGCCTCAGATAAAAAGAATGAAGCGAAGACAGGTGCTGATAAAAAGCCTGAGAAGAAGTTTGAAAAGAAGTTTGAGAAGAAATTCGAGCGCAAGGGAGATTTCAGGCGTAAATATGACAATGACCCGGATATCGTATACGGAAGAAGCTTTGATGATGAGGAGATGGCTATTGAAAAGATTGACGGCCCTATCGGTGAGGTTACAATAAAGGGCAAGATTCTTACGGTTGAATCCCGCGAAATCAGAAACGAAAAGACCATCATTATGTTTGCGGTCACTGATTTCACAGACACCATCATGCTCAAGCTCTTTGCCAGAAATGACGACGTAGCAGATATTCTTGCATATATTGCCCCGGGCAACTTTGTTAAGGCAAAGGGAGTTGTGACTGTAGATAAATATGACAGTGATCTGTCAATAAGCTCAATAGTCGGGCTTAAAAAGATACCTGACTTTACCTCAAAGAGGGAGGATACTGCTGCCGAAAAGCGTGTTGAGCTTCACTGTCACACCAAGATGAGTGACATGGATGGTGTGTCTGACGTAAAGGATATTGTGAAATGTGCAATGCGCTGGGGACACAAGGCCATTGCTATTACGGACCACGGTGATGTGCAGGCATTCCCTGACGCTAACCATACTGTGGATGATAAATTCAAGGTCATTTACGGTGTGGAAGCATATCTGGTCGATGATACAAAGGATATTGTGGAGAATGCAGCCGGTCAGTCGCTGGATGACAAGTACGTAGTATTTGATATAGAGACAACAGGCTTTTCTCCGGAAAAGAATAAAATCATAGAAATAGGTGCGGTGAAGGTCATCGGTGGCGAGATTGTAGAACGCTATTCCACATTTATAAACCCTGAGGTACCTATTCCGTTCAGAATTGAGGAGCTCACCTCGATAAGGGATGACATGGTTATCACATCGCCAACAGTGGATGTCATACTGCCACAGTTTATGGAGTTTTGCAAGGACTGTATCATGGTCGCCCACAACGCTGACTTTGATATGAGCTTTATAAAGCGAAACTGCGCATTGCTTGGCATGGAGTGTAATCCTACAATTGTGGACACGGTGGCTCTTGCGAGAGTGCTTCTGCCACAGCTAAACAGATTTAAGCTGGATACAGTGGCCAAGGCTCTAAACATCTCGCTTGATCATCATCACAGAGCGGTGGATGATGCCGCATGTACCGCAGAGATATTTGTCAAATTCATAGAAAAGCTAAAGGACAGGGGCATATCAAGCTTAGATGAGGTAAATGCCCTGGCAAAATCATCTGTTGAGATGATAAGGAAGATGCCTACATACCATGCCATCATTCTTGCAACCTGTGACCAGGGGCGTACCAATCTCTACAGGCTTATCTCGCTGTCACACATCAAGTATTATAATAAGAGACCGAGAATACCAAAATCAGAGTTTAACAAGTATCGTGATGGGCTTTTAATAGGCTCAGCCTGTGAGGCAGGAGAGCTTTACAGGGCCATTTTAAACGGAAGACCACAGGAGGAAATCACAAGACTTGTGAATTTCTATGATTACCTGGAGATACAGCCTCTTGGCAACAACGCATTTATGATACGTGACGAGGATTCCGATATTGCTTCAAACGATGACCTTATCGATATAAATAAGCGAATCGTAAAGCTTGGAGAGGAATTTGGAAAGCTGGTTGTTGCAACCTGTGACGTACATTTCTTAAATCCCGAGGACGAGGTATACCGTCGTATTATCATGGCCGGTAAGGGCTTTAAGGATGCAGATGAGCAGGCTCCGCTTTACTTAAGGACCACAGAGGAAATGCTAAAGGAGTTTGAATATCTCGGAAGCAAAAAGGCTGAGGAGGTAGTCATCACCAATACCAATAAGATAGCAGATATGTGTGAGCGTATCTCACCGGTCAGACCTGATAAATGTCCGCCGGTTATCGAAAACTCTGACGGCATGCTTCGTGAAATCTGCTATAACAAGGCAAACAGGATGTACGGTGATCCGCTGCCGCCGATAGTTAAGGAGCGTCTTGACAGAGAACTTAACTCTATTATTTCAAACGGCTATGCCGTAATGTACATCATCGCACAGAAGCTTGTGTGGAAATCAAATGAGGACGGCTACCTGGTTGGCTCGCGTGGCTCCGTAGGAAGCTCGTTTGTTGCAACCATGTCAGGTATCACAGAGGTTAATCCGCTGCATGCTCACTATTTGTGTACACACTGCAAATACAGTGATTTTGATTCACCAGAGGTACAGGCATTTTCAGGTCGTGGTGGCTGTGATATGCCTGATAAGCTCTGTCCAAAGTGCGGCAGACCGTTAAGCAAGGAGGGCTTTGATATTCCATTTGAGACCTTCCTCGGTTTCAAGGGAAACAAGGAGCCTGATATCGATCTGAACTTCTCCGGTGAGTACCAGTCAAAGGCACACAAATATACCGAGGTTATTTTCGGAGAGGGCCAGACCTTTAAAGCCGGAACCATAGGTACACTTGCTGACAAGACCGCATTTGGATACATTAAAAACTATTATGAGGAGCGCGGTGTCAGAAAGCGAAACTGCGAGATAGACAGGATAGTGCAGGGCTGTGTCGGTGTGCGCCGTACTACGGGACAGCATCCGGGTGGTATAGTCGTGCTGCCGATGGGTGAGGAGATTAATACCTTTACTCCTGTACAGCATCCTGCGAATGATATGACCGTTGACATCACGACAACGCATTTTGACTACCATTCAATCGACCACAACCTGTTAAAGCTCGATATACTCGGACACGATGATCCTACCATGATTCGTATGCTGCAGGATCTGACAGGTGTTGACCCAACAAAGATTCCGCTTGACGACAAGGCTGTCATGTCACTGTTTCAGAACACCTCTGCTTTAGGCATAGAGCCTGAGGATATCGATGGATGTCCGCTTGGAGCTTTAGGTATACCGGAGTTTGGTACCGATTTTGCCATGGGCATGCTCCTTGATACAAAGCCAAAGGAGTTTTCTGACCTCATTCGTATCGCCGGATTATCACACGGTACCGACGTATGGCTTGGCAATGCACAGACTCTTATCGAGGAAGGCACAGCTACCATTTCAACCTGTATCTGTACCAGAGATGATATTATGACATATCTGATTTCCATGGGGCTTGAATCTGAGGAAGCCTTCAACATCATGGAGAAGGTGCGAAAGGGCATTATTGCCAAGGGCAAATGCCCTCAGTGGCCACAGTGGAAGGAGGATATGAAGGCACACGGTGTGCCTGACTGGTATATCTGGTCATGCGAAAAAATCAAGTACATGTTCCCCAAGGCCCATGCTGCGGCATACGTTATGATGGCATGGAGAATCGCCTACTGTAAGGTTTTCTATCCGCTTGCATACTACGCAGCATACTTTTCAATCCGTGCCACAGGCTTTTCATATGAGCTTATGTGTCAGGGAAAGGACCGACTCGAAAACTACATGAAGGACTATAAGAAAAGAAAAGACACGCTGTCAAACAAGGAGCAGGATGTATTTAAGGACATGCGTATCGTACAGGAGATGTATGCCAGAGGCTTTGATTTCATGCCTCTTGATATATACAGGGCTCACCCTAACCGTTTCCAGATAATTGACGGTAAGCTCATGCCGGCCATAAACAGTATTGACGGACTCGGAGACAATGCCGCTATTTATATTTCGGAAGCGGCAAAGGACGGACCATTCCTCTCAAAGGACGATTTCAGGGAGAGAACTCATGTATCGCGAACAGCCGTAGACCTCATGTCAGATTTGGGACTGCTTGGTTCACTGCCTGAGTCAAACCAGCTTTCACTTTTCGATTTCGGAGCATAATCCGGCAGTCTAGCATAAAACATATACTTTAACAATAATAAAAATCCACTACTCATTGACAGACTCATAAATCTGTAAATAGGGTAGTGGATTTTGCGTATAATATGTATTGATTTTAAATATTAAACCTTATTTTAATTTTCTTCAATAAAATCTATCTGATACTCATCCATGTACTTGATACGTGCAAGTGAGTAAACCTCATAGCCCTGCTCGTTGATCTTTCTTCTGCCAGGCTGGAATGACTTCTCAATAAGGATTCCTATACCGGCAACTGTAGCGTGAGCCATGCGAAGAAGTCTGATGGCACCTGTAGCAGCCTCTCCGTCAGCCATGAAATCATCAATCAAAAGAATATTGTCATCCTCTGAGATAACATCGCGTGAGAGTGTAAGCTCATAGCTCTTCTCTGTTGTAAATGAAGTAACCTGTGTCTGATATAAATCATTATGTAACGTCTTTGACGGCTGCTTCTTTAAAATAACAAGCGGTACATTCATCTTGGCTGCTGCCATAAGTGCAGGAGCAATTCCTGAGCTCTCTATTGTGACAACCTTTGTGATTCCCTTATCGGCAAAGTGATTTGCGAAATCCTCACCGATGTGCTCCATAAGCACCGGATCTACCTGATGGTTGATAAATTTGTTGACCTTTAAGATGTTTGTGCCAATTACCTGGCCATCCTTGAGAATTCGATCTTGCAGTTCTTTCATTTTGTTCACCTCATAAAAAATAAATTGTTATTATTATAGCACTATTCTTCGACAATATCACTATAAATTTTAGAATAAATTTCTTCAACCATATGATCGAGGAAGCTTTCCTCAAGCAGGCTGTATTTTTCAGTAATGACTGATGTGATAAGCTCAGCTCTTTTGTAGTATAAATCGCCTGAGCAGGCATCTCCTTTTTCGCCAGATGACGCTAAAGTCATAAGCTCGTCCCTATGAGTGACGGTCACGTATTCCATGATTTCCTCTTCGAGGGAATTATTCCGGTCAATTTTTTTTGAAATGTCCTTTAGCTCCATAAATGACTTCATTCCTATGATAAAAAATATCAAGAAAACAAGCCCCATTACGATAGAAACCATGAGCTTGTTTACCGAGTCTAAAGCGGCAAGCTTTATAACTCCTGTATCAAGCAGCACAATAGCAATAAGCCCTATCGCACCGACTGCGGTGAAGCACTGTCCGGTTGCTTTTGTATCCTCGTATCGTTTTTGTTCATCAACGTATATTTTCATACGGCCTCCATATTGTTTAATTATAGTTATATGTTATAATGAAACGATGAAAATTACAATATTATGTGTAGGAAAAGTTAAAGAAAAATTTTACAGAGATGCGATTGCTGAGTACTCAAAGCGCCTAAGCCGTTACTGTAAGCTTGAGATCACTGAGGTTTCCGATGAAAAGACAAGCGAACAGGCCACACAGACAGAGATAGACATCGTAAAAAATAAAGAAGGTGAGAGGCTTCTTAAAAATATAAAAGACGATGCATATGTATTTTGTCTGGCAATAGATGGAAAACAGCTTGATTCGATTGAGCTGTCACAGAAGATGGATAAGCTTATGACAGGCGGCAAAAGTCATCTTGTTTTTGTAATAGGAGGCTCTCTGGGGCTGTCCGATGATGTATTAAAGTACGCTGACTATAAGCTTTCATTTTCTAAAATGACATTCCCCCATCAGCTCATGCGCGTAATTTTACTGGAGCAGATTTACAGGTCATTTCGCATCAGCAATAATGAGCCGTACCACAAATAACCGGCATAATTCAGCCTAAATAAACATATGTTAATATATGAAGATGCAAAAAGTAACTGATTCGTTCGAGCTTCCAAAGGACATAGTGCTGGGGCTTCCAATTGTAACAGCATATGGTTATAATGAGTTGACTATAGAAAACCACAAGGGTATTCTGTCATTTTCGGACAAGGCCGTAACTGTAAGGGCAGCAGACAGTACCATAAAAATATCCGGCAGCCGCCTTGAAATAAAGGAATTTACAAAGGATTTAATAATAATAACCGGTCATTTAAAGGGTGTTATATATGAGTATTAAAGCTTATGCAACAGTAAGGCTGACAGGCTGCAATATCAGGCGCTTCATAAATCTGTGCACGGCAAACCATATAAAAATATGGAACCTTAAATATGTAAGTCCAAAGGAATATGAGGCCTGCTGCAGTACAGAAGATATTTTTCTAATGAAGCCGCACCTGAAAAAGACGCATACAAGGCTTCTCGTGGTAAAAAGACAGGGATATTTTGCTATAAAAGCATTCCTATATAAAATACGTATTATTATGGCTGCCATTATCGGTGTTTTTGGTATATATGCACTCATCTGCATGAGAATCTGGCATATTGTGCCGGATGGAAACCGCTTCACTTATGATGAGTCAGTAATCTCACTTTTAGAGAGCGAACATGTAACAATAGGCAGTCACAAGAGAGCTGATTACAGCCTTCTTGAAAAGAAGCTCGAGGAAAAATATCCCGATATCACCTGGTGCAGCATATACATAGAAAAAAACACCCTGAAAATTGATATATCAGAGGGAATAAATTACAGGTAAATTATGACAAATCTTATTTTTGTGTTATAATGAAAAATATTTTTGATTGAAAGGCACATAAACTAATGAGTTTAAATGAAGTATCTATAAAAATACCCGGCGAATATATACCAAACGTCTTCGGACAGTTTGATGCCTTCGCCAAAAAAATAGAGCGCACACTGCATGTAACGCTTGTCTTAAGAGATGATTCCTTAAAGCTTATCGGTGCACAGGGAAATATTGATGGTGCAAAGGAAGTGTTCGAGCAGCTCATTGAGCTGGCAAAGAGAGGAAACGTCATCACGGAGCAGAATGTAAACTATGCTCTTGCTCTTTTGGAGGAGCATAGAGGCAGTGAGATTGTCGAGATTGACAAGGATATCATTTGCCACACAATTAACGGCAAGCCTGTAAAGCCAAAGACCATAGGCCAGAAGGAGTATGTCGGTGCCATCAGGAAAAAGATGATTGTGTTTGGCATGGGACCTGCCGGAACAGGAAAGACTTATCTTGCCATGGCAATGGCCATCACGGCATTTAAAAATGAGCAGGTGGGGCGTATTATTCTGACGCGTCCTGCGATTGAAGCCGGTGAGAAGCTGGGCTTTCTGCCGGGAGATTTGCAGAGCAAGATTGACCCGTATTTGAGACCACTATATGATGCGCTTTATCAGATAATGGGAGCCGAGAGCTTCCAGCGAAACATGGAAAAGGGTCTTATAGAGGTGGCTCCTCTTGCGTATATGAGAGGCCGTACACTTGACAATGCATTTATCATACTCGATGAGGCACAGAACACAACTCCGGCGCAGATGAAGATGTTTCTTACACGAATCGGCTTTGGCTCAAAGGTTGTCGTGACAGGTGATGCGACTCAAAAGGATCTGGCACCGGTAGCAAAATCAGGACTTGATGTGGCACTTAGGGTGCTTAAAAATATAGATGACATAGGCATATGCAATCTGACAAGCAAGGATGTTGTGCGGCATCCGCTTGTACAAAAAATCGTTCAGGCTTATGATAATTATGAAAATAAGCAGACTGCAAAGACTGCAAGAAAGCAGAGGAAGGGCAATTGAGAAGAGTTGTATCACTAATATCAATTTTTATATCAATCTTAGCTCTTTCATTTGTGCTGTGTCTGCTTGGTGATGTATATCCGGATGAGTGGATATGCATGGGCTTTTTAGATATCATATTTTATATGCTGCTCTTATTTGAGCTTGAGTACGAGCGGAACACACTGCAGCTGTCGAACAACTCAAGAACCGATTATCTTAGGTTTACGTTTGCGTTTATCATTTGCTCTGTAGTGTGTATCATAAGCGGTTTTATGCCACTGTACAGCAGGCCGGTGATGATTTTTCCTATATTGCTTTGTCTGATTGGCAATGAGTTTCTGGCTTTTATAAGCGGTACTTATTTTTGTATATTGCTTTCAATCACTGTATCCGGCGACTGCTTTGAGCTCGTATGTGAGCTGCTTCTTGTAATCACAGGTGCTATCCTTGCAAAGATGCTAAAAGAGGACAAGCTTCAGATATGTATATATCTGATCACAATCAGTATGAGCATTGTGACACCGGGCATATTCTATTATATGTCAACAAAGGAGTTTTCTGTTTCCATTATTATTGCCGGAGCTGTAAGTGGCATGATTGTTTCGCTTATCGGCATCATTTGTGCCAGGGTATTTAAGCCACTTAGCGCTGATGAAACAAATGACAGGCTTATAGCAATAATAGAGGAGAATTTTCCTGCTGTAAAGCAGCTTAAAAAGCACAATTTCTCTGAATACAATCATGGCAATTTCGTATCTACGATTGCCATAAAGGCTGCAAAGGCTGCAGGACTGGACACAGCGCTATGTGCAGCAGGAGGCTTTTATTACCGCATAGGGCAGTGGCAGAGGCATAAAAGCGTCATGGAAGGAGTGGAACAGGCATTAGCCATGCATTTTCCTGACAAGCTGACCAATATACTCTATGAGTACTATGGCAAGCTAAGACATCCACAGACCCCTGAATCCGCACTCATCCATATGGTCGATGCTTTAATAGTAAGGCTTGATCATATCAAAAACGATGTGGCAGACAGTGAATGGAATCACGAGATACTTATTATCCAGACATTAAATGAGCTGTCAAGCTCAGGAATGTATGATGAATCAGGGCTTTCCATGAATCACTTTTTAAAAATACGAGACTATCTTACAAAGGAGGAGCTGCTTAAATGAGTTTTTTTATCGAAAAAGAAGTAGAATGCAATTTTAATTTTGATTATGAAAAGGTCGCAGAAGCTGTTGTTTCTGCTTCACTTGAGCATGAGAGCTTTCCGTATGAGGCGGAGGTTAATTTGACACTGACAGACAGTGAAGGGATACATGCCATCAATAAGGAGTACAGACAGATAGACAGACCTACAGATGTATTATCTTTTCCGATGCTTTCATATGAAACACCCGGAGATTTTTCTTTCCTTTCAGATGAGAATGAGGATGATTTCAATCCTGATACAGGAGAGGTCATGCTGGGCGACATTATCATATCCGTCGACAAAGTAAAGGAGCAGGCCTTAGAATACGGACACAGCGAAAAAAGAGAGTTTGCCTTTCTGATTACGCACAGCATGCTTCATCTGTTCGGATATGATCACATGGAGGCTGATGAGGCGGCCGTAATGGAAGAGCACCAGAGAAAAATACTTGACGCTTTAGGTATAACACGCTAATATTTAAGCTGGTTATCAATTGAAACAGAGGATTTATAAATGTCTAAAAAAAATAACGGGGCAAGCAATGCCTTAGTACAGGGCTCTATACTTGCCGTAGCATCTATCATAAGCAGAATAATAGGACTCATATATCGTATCCCTATGCAGCGTATATTGGGCGATATCGGAATCGGCTATTATTCCACAGCCTTTGAAATATACAATGTCATGCTGATTATATCATCATACAGCTTACCGCTTGCCGTATCAAAGATGGTTTCAGCCCAGATGGCAAAAAAGAGGCGGACTGCGACCTATCAGATACTTAAGTGCGCTCTGCTTTTTGCAACCATCAGTGGCACAACGGTTGCACTCATACTGTTTTTTGGTGGCAATTTTTTTGCAACAACGCTTCTTAACACACCATACAGTATTTTTGCCTTAAGAGTACTGGCTCCCGGGCTTTTGGTAGTTGCAGTGCTCGGCGTCATCAGAGGCTTTTTCCAGGGACTGGGAACCATGATGCCAAGTGCCGTATCACAGATAATAGAGCAGGTAGTGAATGCTATCGTCAGTGTGTGGGCAGCCTACGTGCTCTACCGTACAGGTACAAGAATTGGTGCAGTACTTGGTGACAAAGAACACTATGCCGCAGCATATGGTGCAGCAGGCGGTACACTTGGAACAGTGCTTGGCTCTGTAGCGGCTCTTTTATTTGTAGTATTTATCTTTGCCATCTATATGAAGGTGTTCAAGAGGCAGATGAAAAGAGAACTAAATGTCAGGGTGAGCTCATTTGGCTACACAATGAAGATTCTTGTAATTACGGTTATTCCGGTGCTTTTAAGTACTACTATATACAATATCAGTGGTATTATCGACCAGGGTATTTTCAAGCAGGTTGCACTGCTTCAGGGATACACTCAGAATGATATAGACGTATGGTGGGGTGTATACACCGGAAAGTACAAACTTTTAATCAATGTGCCTATATCCATAGCATCAGCTATGGCAGCATCCTTTGTGCCGGTTCTTACAGGCGCATATCACAGGGACGATATGGAGGCAGTGAGAGGACAGATTAATCTTTCCACACGCTTTATCATGGTTGTCGCATTCCCATGTGCAGTAGGGCTTGCCGTGTTTGGACTGCCAATATTTAATATACTGTTCTCAAGCACCCGTGCAACAAATGCTGAGGCATCACTTATGATGTATGTCGGTGCGGTTGCGGTGGTATTTTACTCGCTTTCCACTCTGTCCAACGGACTGCTGCAGGGAATTGACAGGCTCAAGGTTCCTGTAATCAACGCTGCAATATCCATTGTAGCGCATGTCATAGTACTCATACTGCTTATGCTCATATTCAGGCTCAATATACATGCAGTTGTGCTTGCCAATACGTTTTTTGCATTGCTCATGTGTTTTATGAACAGCATGGCTTTAAAGAAGTACAGCGGCTTTAAGCAGGAAATAAAAAAGACCTTTATCATACCGGCCATAAGCTCGCTCATAATGGGAGTTATTTCGTATATAGTATACTTTATACTTTACAAGGTCTGTCATATTGAGATTATCGCCTTCATTCTTGCTGCAATCATTGCGGTTATCTCATATGCAGTGGCGCTGCTTTTACTCAAGGGACTGACTGAGGATGAGCTTAGACATTTTCCTAAGGGCACACTTATCATAAAAGTGGCAAAAAAATGTCATTTATTATAAAATTGAATAAATAACAAAAATTTACAGATACTGATTTTGAGGTGATAATATGAAAAGCAAAATCAGTATCTGTTTTTTAACTATTGTTGTAATTCTTCTTGCACTTGTTATAATAGAAAAAATCAATACGCAAAGAGCTGCAGACAAGGCTGCGATAATTGCACAAAGCAATGAAAATGATAAAGAAGAAAAAAATGAAAAAGAAAGCCTTCTGACATCAAATGAGGCTAAGAATGCAAAATACTGCATCAAAAATGACTCCGGAATGCTGTCTGTATACAACGCCACTGCAAGTGAAAAATACTTTGACACAGGCGTGTATTTTGATGAACTGCCAGATGAAGCAAAAAATAAGGTTACAAACGGACTCTACTTTTTTAACGAAACTGATTTGTACGATTTTCTTGAAAGCTATTCAAGTTAATGTTAAAATAAATCAGTTAGGGGAAAGAATATGTACGATGTAATTATAATAGGTGCCGGTGCATCCGGGCTGATGGCGGCAGCAACTGCTGCATCAAAGGGAGCATGCGTGGCACTTTTAGAGCACAAGGATGATATAGGAAAGAAAATACTTGCAACAGGAAACGGCAGATGTAATTTCACAAACACTGATATGTCTGTAAATAAGTTTCACGGCAGTAAAGCTCTGATTAAAAACGGGTTGTCGCAATTTAATTATGCAGACACAATACGTTTTTTTAAAGAACTTGGAATACCTGCATATGACAATGCAGGCTACATTTATCCAAATTCAAGGCAGGCAGCATCTGTTGTGGCAGCCTTTCGAATGGAGCTTATGAGGCTTCATGTGGATGTGAAAACAGGCATTAGTATTACGGAAATCAAGGCTGCAAGGATTACGGCTGATGACACAAATTCTGCTGTTAATCCGGCAACTAAGGAGAAGACTGATGACCGGACCGGTTACTGCATCCAAACGGACAAGGGCAGCTTTAAGTCCAAAAGGCTTATCATAGCGTGTGGCCTTACGGCTTCCCCAAAGCTTGGAAGTGACGGAAGCCTGTTTCGACAGATAGAAGCTCTCGGACACCATATCCAAAAGCCATTACCCGCGCTTTGCGGCTTTAGTTGTGATGGTCTTAATTTCAAAAAAATCACAGGTGTCAGGTGCGATGCCACTGTCGCTTCCGTGATAGATGGTCAAATGACAGAGCAAAATACAGGGGAGCTGCAGTTAGCTGACTATGGCATCTCAGGCATCCCGGTTTTTCAGATTTCAAGTCTTATGTCAAGAGCCCTCGATAAAGGTCAAAGGGTCGAGGTGATAATTGACTTTTTGCCGGCTTTTAGTGATGATGAGCTTAACGGATACATAAAGGACAGAAGCATTACAATGACAGACAACCGCTCGCTAAATGAGATGCTTAACGGACTTTTAAACAATAAGCTTCTTCTTGAGCTGATACACAAATCAGGTGTATCTCCTGACAAAAAGGGAAGGCTGTTGACAGATGATGATTGTAAAAGTCTCACCCGCTCAATAAAGCATACAGCCGTTTCGGTAAAAAAGCCAAGAGGAGTGGAATTTGCACAGGTGTGTGCAGGCGGCATATATACAAAGGAAATAGATGTACGTACATTGGAGTCCAAAATCCATCCGGGGCTTTACTTTTGCGGAGAGCTGCTTGATGTGGACGGCATATGCGGTGGCTACAATCTGCAGTGGGCATGGACAAGTGGATATATAGCAGGAGAAATGCAGTAAATGATTAAAATTAACCAGATAAAGCTCCCCGTCACGCACAGTGATGAGGCATTAAAAAAGAAAATAATAAAAATGCTTAAGCTCAATTCCAAGACAGGCTTTACATACCGCATATTAAAGAAATCACTTGACGCGCGTAAAAAGCCTGAGCTGTTCTATACATATTCAGTTGCTGTAGAGATAGAGGATACAAAAAATAGCGAAGAAGCAATTGTAAAAAGAGCAGCCAGCTCGTCTGTGCTCATGTATAAAGAAAAAGAGTACATGATACCTGCATGCGGCCATATACCGCTTGACAGGCGACCTGTTATTGCAGGGGCAGGTCCTGCCGGCCTGTTTTGTGCATATATACTGGCAGAGGCAGGTTTTTGCCCGATAGTTATCGAGCGTGGCAGCAGGGTAGAGAAAAGAACTGACGATGTTCAAAAATTCTGGGAGAGCGGCATACTTAATCCCAAAAGCAATGTACAGTTTGGTGAGGGCGGTGCCGGAACCTTTTCAGACGGCAAACTGAACACATCCGTAAAGGATCCGTCGGGTAGAAATCGTCTTGTGCTTGAGACATTTGTGCGATTTGGGGCAGATTCGTCCATACTTTATGACAACAAGCCACATATTGGTACTGATGTGCTTTCAGAAGTGATCGTCAACATGCGTGAGTTTTTGGTTAACAAAGGAGTTACATTTGTATTTGACACCTGTGTGAGCAATCTTGACATAGTTTCCCAAAAGCTATTAAGTGTTTACACGGATTCTGACAGTAACAGTAATAGTGAGATAAAGACAGATGTATGTGTTCTGGCACTCGGACACAGCGCCAGAGATACATTTGATATGCTTTACAACAAAGGCTTTGATATGGAATGCAAGAGCTTTGCAGTCGGCTTTCGCGTGGAGCATCCGCAGCGCATGATAGATGAATCACAGTATGGTATTCAAAAGAAAATTATACTTCCGCCAAGCCCATACAAGGTCACATCCAATTTTCCGAATGGCAGAGGAGTCTATTCATTCTGCATGTGTCCGGGAGGATATGTGGTCAACTCATCGTCAACCGAAAATCACACGGTGGTTAACGGCATGAGCTATCACGACAGAAACAGCAAAAATGCGAACAGTGCCATCATAGTATCTGTTTCGCCGAAGGATTTCGGAGCAGATGATGCCCTCGCCGGAGTGAGATATCAGGAAAAGCTTGAAACAGAAAATTATAAGCGAGGCAATGGTTTAATACCACAGCAGCTTTTCGGTGATTTCTGTGATGACAGATTAACAACAGCATACGGTGATTTTGGCTCCTGTACAAGGGGAAACACCGTCTTTGCAAAGCTGAATGGACTGATGAACGCTGACATGGAGCAGTCGTTCAAGCTTGGAATGGAACATTTTGGTCATCTGATACATGGTTTTGACAGAAAAGATGCAATTTTGTCCGGTATGGAGACACGCACATCTTCTCCGCTTCGCATAAAAAGAGATGAATCCTTTGAGAGCAACATCTCAGGGGTATACCCTTGCGGAGAGGGCGCAGGCTATGCAGGAGGCATTACATCTGCGGCAATCGACGGCATAAAGGTCGCAGAAGCAATTATTAAAAAATATAGGCCGGATTTTAAATAATATTTATACACATGAATAATATTTATACACGTAAAGAGAGGAAATATTCGTGGCAGAAGTATCACCAATGATGCAGCATTATCTGCAGACAAAAGAACAATATAAGGATTGTATTTTATTTTATCGCTTAGGAGACTTCTATGAGATGTTTTTTGACGATGCGATAATGGTTTCAAAGGAGCTTGAGCTTACGCTCACCGGCAAAAACTGCGGACTTGAAGAAAGAGCTCCTATGTGTGGAGTACCGTTTCACGCGGCAGACTCATATATCAACAGACTCGTATCAAACGGTCACAAGGTAGCTATCTGTGAACAGATGGAGGATCCAAAGCAGGCAAAGGGAATCGTAAAGCGAGAGGTAATCCGTGTTGTGACACCTGGCACAAACACTGATATGGCTTCTTTAGATGAGGCAAAAAACAATTACATAATGTCGATTGTATACACTGAAGACAAATACGGCATAGCAACCTGTGATGTCACAACAGGAGATTTTTTTACGACAGAGGTGGATACGGAAAGAAAGCTGTTAGATGAGGTGAGCAGATTTAATCCATCGGAAATCATATGCAACGAGGCCTTCTACATGAGTGGAATAGATGTTGACGATATGAAAAACAGGCTGTCAATTACTGTTTCAGCACTCGACTCATGGTATTTTTCTGATGGTCTTGCAAATGAGACACTGCTTTCACATTTCCATGTACAGACAATAAATGCTCTGGGGCTTGAGGATTATGAGAGTGGAGTCATAGCTGCCGGCGCCCTGTTAAAGTACCTTTATGAGACGCAGATGAACTCGCTCGACAATATACTTGAGATTCATCCGTACTCAATAGGCAAATATATGATAATAGACAGCTCATCAAGACGTAATTTGGAGCTGGTTGAAACACTTCGAGAAAAGCAAAAGAGAGGCTCACTGCTTTGGGTACTCGATAAGACACGCACGGCTATGGGAGCAAGACTGCTTCGCACCTATGTCGAGCAGCCTCTTATCGAAAAGGCAGAGATAATAAAGCGACAGAAGCTTATCGAAGCACTTAATGCAAACGAAATCACAAGAGATGAAATCAGGGAATACCTTAATCCTATTTATGACCTTGAGCGTCTCATCACAAGAATCACCTACCAGTCAGCCAATCCGCGCGACCTTATTGCCTTCAGGGATTCTTTAAAAATGCTTCCACCAATAAAGCAGCAGCTTTCAGATATACCGTGTGAGCTTACCGATGAGATTAATGAAGAGTTCGACGAGCTTAAGGATATATATGAGCTTTTACTTTCATCAATTGAGGATGAGCCGCCTATCTCACAGCGTGACGGAGATATCATAAAAGCCGGCTACAACGAGGAGGTTGACCGTCTTCGAGACGCAAAAACCAAGGGAAAGACATGGCTTGCAGAGCTTGAAGCCGGTGAACGTGAAAAAACAGGCATCAAAAACTTAAGAATCAAGTATAACAAGGTATTTGGATATTACCTTGAGGTCACAAACTCCTTCAAGGATATGGTTCCGGATTATTACGTGAGAAAGCAGACACTCACCAATGCCGAGCGCTACATCACACCGGAGCTTAAGGAGCTTGAGGATACCATTCTTGGAGCTGAGGACAGGCTCACATCACTTGAGTATGAGCTGTTTCGTGATGTAAGAAAACAGATTTCCGACAATGTTTCAAGGATTCAGAAAACAGCCAGAGCTATAGCACAGATTGATGTTTTTGCATCGCTTGCGCTTGTTGCCAGCCAGAATAATTACTGCAAGCCAAAGATAAATGAAAGCGGAATAATAGACATAAAAAACGGACGTCATCCTGTAGTTGAAAAAATGATTACAAATGACATGTTTATAGAAAACGATACATATCTGGATCAGCACAAAAACAGAATCTCAATCATCACAGGGCCAAACATGGCCGGTAAATCCACCTACATGAGACAGACAGCACTTATCGTTCTCATGGCACAGATTGGAAGCTTTGTACCTGCACAAACTGCAAATATCGGTATTGTAGACCGTATCTTCACGCGAGTCGGTGCATCTGACGACCTTGCAAGCGGACAAAGTACATTTATGGTTGAGATGAACGAGGTGGCAAATATACTAAGAAATGCAACCGCAAAATCCCTGCTGATTCTTGATGAGATTGGACGAGGCACGAGTACATTTGACGGACTAAGCATTGCCTGGGCAGTTGTAGAGCATATAAGTAATCCAAAGCTCCTCGGAGCAAAGACGCTTTTTGCAACCCATTATCACGAGCTCACCGAGCTTGAGGGCAAGCTTGACAGTGTAAATAACTATTGCATCGCTGTAAAGGAAAAGGGCGATGATATAGTTTTCTTAAGAAAAATCGTAAAGGGCGGAGCTGACAGAAGCTACGGCATACAGGTTGCAAAGCTTGCAGGTCTGCCTGATTCAGTCATAGAGCGTGCCAAGGAAATCGCAGAACAGCTTCTTGCAAATGATATCACAGATACTGTAAAAAGCATATCCGTTGACAATGGCCACAAGCATAAAAAGGAGCACCTTGACGAGGTTGATATGACACAGATTTCGCTTTTCGACACAGTGAAGGATGATGATATAATTGACGAGCTTAGAAGCATAGACATAGGCAACATGACACCACTTGATGCGTTAAACAAGCTTTATCAGCTCCAGAACAAGGTTAAAAACCGCTGGTAGAAAGGATTAAAATGCCAAATATTGCCATATTAAATCAGGAAACAATAGATAAAATAGCTGCAGGAGAGGTTGTTGAGCGTCCGTGCTCCGTGGTAAAGGAGCTGGTGGAAAATGCCATAGATGCAGGCTCCACAGCCATCACTGTCGAGATAAAGGAGGGCGGAATCTCATTTATCCGTATCACCGACAACGGCTGCGGAATTGAAAGAGACCAGGTTGCGGTTGCATTTTACCGTCACAGCACAAGTAAAATCCGCTCGGCAGAGGATTTACTTACTGTAAAGTCACTCGGCTTCAGAGGTGAGGCGCTGTCAAGCATCTCGGCAGTTGCCCGCGTTGAGCTTATCACAAAGACATACGATGAGCTCACCGGCACCAGATATGTGATTGAAGGCTCGAAGGAGCTTTCCAACGAGGAAATCGGTGCTCCGGACGGTACTACCTTCATAGTAAAGGATTTGTTTTATAATGTTCCGGCAAGACGTAAGTTTTTAAAGACAGCACAGACAGAGGGCAGCTACATAAGCGATATGGTTGAAAAGCTTGCGCTTTCACATCCTGATATATCGTTTAAGTTCATAAACAATAACCAGACAAAGCTTCATACCTCCGGAAACGGCAACAGAAAGGATATCATATACCATATATTCGGACGCGAGATATCGTCATCACTGCTTGAGGTGAAGCATGAATGTGAATACTTTAAGGTGGAGGGCTTTATAGGAAAGCCTGTCATCACGAGGGGCAACAGAAATTATGAGAATTATTTCATAAACGGCAGGTATGTAAAGAGCAATATATTGTCACGTGCAATAGAGGAGGCCTACAAGAGCTTTCTAATGCAGCATCAGTATCCGTTTACAGTGCTTTACTTTACATTTTTCAGTGAGCTGGATGTCAACGTGCATCCGACCAAGATGGAGCTTAGGTTCGACAACAACAACGAGATATATGTTGAATTGTGTGACACAATATATGCACTTCTATCTCATAAGGAGATGATTCCCGAGGTGCCTGTAGACAGTACGCCGACGCCTAAAAAGATAGTGCATGAGTATAAGGAGCCAATACCGGAGCCGTTTGAGAAGAGGCGTATCAATGAGGTGAGGGCAGCGGAATCAAGGAGCGTGTACGGACAGAGCGTGACAGCTACTGTAAAAGGACCTGCTGTTAATGAGCCTCTCACAGAAAATACTTTAAACCAACAGAAAGCTAAAACATCTGCATCGACGCCTGTTGTACATACCGGCAATTCAGTGGAACCAAAGCCTGAGACTTCCACCGCGTATGAACCTGCACAGGTTGTCACCGGCACCCAGCAGACACTCGGCGATTACGACAAGGTTTTTCTTACAGAAAGCGCCAAGAAACAGTTTTCCATCATAGGCCAGCTCTTTAAGACCTACTGGCTCATAGAGTTTGAGGACAAGCTTTATATCATAGACCAGCATGCAGCCCATGAGAAGGTGCTGTATGAAAAAACAATGGCAAGACTTGCCAATAAGGATTTTACATCACAGCGCATAAGCCCTCCGATTGTCATGACTCTTGATGCAAGGGAAAGCGAGATGCTTGAGAAATACAGGCCGCAGATAGAGCAGTTTGGCTATGAGGTGGAGCATTTTGGCGGCAAGGAATACATGATCAGTGCAATTCCGGATAATTTGTTTAACATAGATATGAAGGTTCTGTTTATAGAGATGCTCGATGATTTTTCCAATGCGACAGGCAGGCAGACTCCTGATATCATCACGGAAAAGGTCGCATCCATGTCGTGCAAGGCAGCAGTCAAGGGCAATGACAAGCTTACTCTTTCTGAGATAAATGAGCTGATAGATGAGCTTTTGTCACTCGACAATCCTTACAACTGCCCACACGGCAGACCAACCATTATCTCTATGAGCAAATATGAGATAGAAAAGAAATTCAAACGTATCGTATGACAACATACACATTTGGACTGAGGTGCAATATGACACAAAAACCGATGATTGTCCTGACAGGACCGACAGCAGTAGGAAAGACAGCTCTATCGATTGAGCTTGCAAAAAAAATAAATGGTGCTATAATATCCGCGGATTCCATGCAGGTATACAAATACATGGATATAGGCTCTGCGAAGGTTACAGTCGATGAGATGGACGGCATAAAGCACTATCTGATAGATGAGCTTGAGCCTTCTGACGAGTTCAATGTATTTATCTTTAAGGATATGGCCAAAAAAGCACTTAATGAGATATACGAAGCAGGAAAGATACCGATAGTTGTCGGCGGCACCGGCTTTTATATCCAGGCACTTTTGTATGACATTGATTTCACAGAGCAGGATGTGGATGAGGCATACAGAAAGAGCCTGTACGACTTTGCAAATGAGCACGGAAACCATGCACTGCATGAAAAGCTTAAGGATATCGACCCTGCATCCTACGAGAGCATCCACGAGAATAACGTAAAGCGCGTCATCAGGGCAATTGAATACTATCACACCTGCCATGAGCCGATTTCAAAGCACAATGAGACTGAAAGAGCCAAGCAGTCTCCATACCGCTTTGCCTATTTTGTACTGGATGATGTAAGACAAAGACTCTATGAGCTGATAGATAAGAGAGTTGATATCATGGTTTCAAACGGACTTGTCGATGAGGTGAAAAAGCTAAAGGCAATGGGCTGTACAAGCGATATGGTATCCATGAAGGGCATAGGATATAAGGAAATCCTTGCATATCTCGATGGAGAATATTCACTTGATGAGGCTGTGGACAAGGTAAAGCTTGAGTCAAGGCGTTTTGCCAAGAGACAGCTAACCTGGTTTAGGAGAGAAAAAGATACCATATGGATAGAAAAAAATGAATATTCATATGATGATAATAAAATATTAAATAAAATACAAGAAATTTTAGCAGAAAAGAGGATTATAATTTGTTAGATACCAATGAAGCCATTTACAGGCAGTATGAGACACTTGGAATATCAAAGGAGGTTTTGGATTTCGGAACCTCTGTAGAAAAGGAGCTTAAGGAGCGTTTTGACAAAATAGACACAAATGCTGAGTATAATCAGCTTAAGGTCATAGCCGCCATGCAGAAAAACAAGGTGAGTGCAGAGTGCTTCCAGGCATCAAGCGGCTACGGCTACAATGACCTCGGAAGGGATACACTTGAGAGAGTGTACGCAGACTGTTTTGGCGCAGAAGATGCACTTGTAAGGCCTCAGATCACCTGCGGTACACATGCACTTGCACTTGCCCTCATGTCAAACCTGCGTCCGGGCGATGAGCTTTTAAGCCCTGTCGGAAAGCCTTACGATACACTTGAAGAGGTAATAGGCATACGCCCTTCAAAGGGCTCACTTGCTGAGTACGGCATCACATATGCGCAGGTTGATTTACTGCCTGACGGTGAGTTTGACTATGACGGAATAAAGAAAGCCATCAATGAAAAAACGAAGCTTGTCACCATCCAGCGCTCTAAGGGCTATGCTACAAGACCTACACTTTCGGTCAAAAGAATAGGCGAACTCATTGCCTTTGTAAAGAGCATAAAGCCTGATGTGATCTGTATGGTCGATAACTGCTACGGTGAGTTTGTCGAGGATACAGAGCCTATCCAGGTTGGAGCGGACATGATGGTTGGCTCACTGATCAAAAATCCGGGAGGCGGACTTGCACCAATCGGAGGCTATATTGTCGGCAAAAAGGAATGTGTTGAAAATGCCGCATACCGTCTCACATCTCCGGGACTTGGCAAGGAGGTTGGAGCTTCACTCGGAGTCATCCAGTCATTTTATCAGGGCTTTTTCCTTGCACCGACTGTCGTAAGCGGAGCATTAAAGGGAGCAATCTTTGCCGCAAAAATCTATGAAAAGCTTGGTTTTAAGGTGGTTCCTGACGGTACTGAAAGCCGCCACGATATCATACAGGCTGTAGAGTTCAATAACCGCGATGCCATGATAGCCTTCTGCGAGGGTATTCAGGCAGCAGCACCTGTAGACAGCTATGTGACCCCTGAGCCATGGGCTATGCCGGGCTATGACAGTGATGTCATCATGGCAGCAGGCGCATTTGTGCAGGGCTCATCCATTGAGCTTTCTGCCGATGGCCCTGTGAAGCCACCATATGCGGTTTATTTCCAGGGAGGACTCACATGGTACCATGCAAAGCTTGGAATTTTGATGTCTTTACAAAAACTTTATGAGAGAAATCTTGTTAAGCTTGATTAGGTGTGCTACAATTAACTGAAAACTTTGCTTAAATCCGTTATCAATCGCCTGGGAGAAGCGAAAGGGATTAATGCATAATAACAAAACAATTAAAAATCTGCCGGCTTCAGAGCGACCATATGAGAAATTTTTATCGCTTGGAGCATCAGGCCTGTCAGACGCTGATTTACTTGCCATCATTATAAAGACCGGCACAAGGGACAAGACTGTGATTGATATTGCGCAGGACATACTTTCCGGCAGGCATGGCAATCTGCTCAATCTCTATGAGATGTCCTATGAGGAGCTTCTTAGTATTCCCGGGATAGGGCAGATAAAAGCTATACAGCTTAAGGCGATAGCAGAGCTGTCGCTTCGCATAGCAAAGACAAAAAAGGTTCAAAGCATCAGAATGAATAATCCTCAGACAATAGCTGACTACTATATGGAGCAGATGAGGCATCTCACAAATGAAGTCGTCATTTGTGCCTATTTTGATGTAAAAAGCAGATTCTTAGGAGACAAGTTCATATCCAAGGGTTCACTAAGCTCATCTGTAGTGGACATAGGCTCCATCATCAGGACCGCCCTGGACAAAAATGCATCAAAGCTTGTTTTATTGCACAATCATCCAAGCGGAGATTGTACTCCCAGCAGAAATGATATTACTGTCACAGACAGATTAATTGAGGGCTCAGGGATTTTTTCCATAGAGCTTTGTGACCATATCATAATCGGAGATAACGAATATTATAGCTTCTATGAAAATAAACTTATATAAACAGAAGACGAGGTAGAATTATTATGAGCAACAACGTTTACGGAATTGATCTAGGAACAAACAATTTCAAGGTATACTCAAAGGCTACAGGCAAGACAATGCTTGAGAAAAACACAATAGCCGTAATAGACAAAAATCAGATATATGCATATGGAGACAGCGCATATGCCATGTATGAAAAGGCGCCTGAGACAATCAACGTCATATTTCCTGTTGTAGAGGGAGTTATTGCTGACTATAATCTGCTTCAGACTATGATTTTTGACTTTTTGGAGCACAAGACAAAGGCACGTATCAAAAATGCCGAGTTCATCATCGCTGTGCCGACAGATATCACAGATGTAGAGAAAAGAGCATTCTACGAGCTCTTCTATAAAAGCAAATCAAAGCCTAAAAAGGTCATGCTCTGCGAGAAGCCTATCGCTGATGCTGTAGGTCTTGGAATAGACGTAAACGAGCCAACCGGTGTCATGATAGTAGATATGGGCGCTGACACAACAGAGACATCCGTTATTTCGCTCGGTGGCCTGGTGCTTAGTGACCTGCTTCATTTCGGTGGCAACAGACTTGACGAGTCAATTATCTCCTTTGTGCGAAAGGAGTTCAATCTTGTAATCGGACAAAAGACTGCAAAGCTGTTGAAGGAGACTATAGGCTCTGCACTTCCGGGAAGAGAGGACAGTATGGTAATAGTGGGCCGTGATGTGGTAAGCGGCCTGCCTATTGAGATGGAAATTGGTTCAAAGGTCGTTTACGAGGCTATGAAGTCAAACCTTGAGTCTATATGCACATCAATAAAAATGATTCTTGAGAAGACTCCGCCTGAGCTTGCAAAGGATATCATCCATTCAGGCATTTATATCACAGGAGGCGGCTCACAGCTTGCAGGACTTGACCAGCTCTTTGAACAGATTACAGGTATAAAGGTCATCTGCTCAGAATGTCCTGAGGAGAGTGCAGTACGCGGGCTCGTACAAATAGTTTCTGATTCAAAATATAAGAGACTTCCGTTCAGCATCAAAAAATAATAACCGAGGTTAACATGAGTAAGAATTTTCGCAATCGAAAGAGAAAGCACAATAAAAAGCTGCCTGCAAGATACACACTGTTGATTATGACAGCAGTCTGCTTTGTGACCATGCTGTTAAGCCTTACCTTAAATATCTCCGGTGGTCCTTTAAAGACTGCTGCCGGATATGTATTCATCCCAATGCAGAAGGGTATAAACAGCTTTGGAATCCACATTTCAGATAAGGTTACAGAAATACGCACATTAAAAAATGTCAAGGCTGAGAATAAAAAGCTCAAGGCCGAGGTAGAAGAGCTTACAACACAGCTCACAACAACCAAACTTGAACAGTATGAGCTTGACAATTACAGACAGCTTCTTGATTTGGATGCCAAATATCCATCATATCCCAAGGTCGCTGCCAGTGTCATAGCAAAGGACAGCGGAAACTGGTTTTCTACCTTTACTATCGACAAAGGAAAAAAGGATGGAGTGGACGTAGGCATGAATGTGCTTGCGGGAAGCGGACTTGTAGGTATTGTTACCGATGCTGGTGATAATTTTGCCAAGGTACGTTGTATCATAGATGATGCCAGCAAGGTCAGCGGCATGGTTTCCACCACGGAGGACAACCTCACCGTCAGTGGCAATATAAAAACCATGAACGAGGACAAGGTAATTACCTTTACAGAGTTAAAGGATGACGATAACAAGGTAAAAGAGGGCGATCCTGTAGTTACCTCATACGTGTCAGACCGTTACCAGCAGGGCATACTGATTGGCTATGTGACAAAAATCGAAAATAATTCCAACAATCTGACAAAATCCGGCACTATCACACCGGTTGTAGATTTTGAGCATATCGAAAATGTCATGGTCATAACACAGCTTAAGCAGACCGGTGACACAAAGACAGCTGACGACACCGAAAGTACAGAAACAGCCGGTGACAGCCAGACTGAAAATTCAACTGAAAATAAGTAAGGAGCAGCATGAGACGTAGAATTGTTTTATTTATAATAATAACTTTATGCTTTTTATTGCAGACCACGCTGTTTAAGACTCTTTCCTTTGCCAATATCTCACCAAACCTGTTGATTATAGCCGTATCATCCTTTGGCTTTATGCGTGGCAAAAAGGAAGGACTGTGGGTAGGCTTCTTTTGCGGCCTGCTTATTGACATATTTTGCGGAAAATATATAGGACTGTATGCTTTAATATATATGTATATCGGTTTTATCAATGGATTATTCCAGAAAAGATTCTATCCTGACGATATAAAGCTTCCTATGCTTCTGATAGGAGGCAGCGATTTGTTTTACAATCTGGTAGTATACTTTTTCATGTTTTTACTGCGTGGCAGGTTTAGCTTTTTGTACTATCTGAAGTCAATTATCATACCTGAATTTGTATACACAATGGTTATCAGTATACTTTTGTATCTGGTATTTCTTAAGTTAAACCAGAAGCTGGAAGCACACGAGAAAAGGAGAGCAAAGAAATTTGATTTATGATATAAAAGATTTTCTGAAGAAATTTTTCAGCTCAAGACTTTTTGTCTTGGCAGCAGTAATCATTCTCATGTTTGCCCTGCTTGCCGAAAGAGTCTTTACCCTTCAGATTATTAAAGGTGCAGATTATCAGAAAAACTTCATAATGCTGATTAAAAAGCCGCTGTCCATAGAGGCATCAAGAGGCAATATATACGATGTAAATGGTGAGCTGCTTGCTTACAATCAGCTTGCATACTCTGTAGTTATCTCAGACAACGGCAGCTATTCATCTACGAAGGAGCACAATCGTCTTTTAAACAAAGAGCTTAATGAAATTATCAATGTGATAAAAAACAATGGCGGCTCCATATACAATGATTTTCCGGTTGTTTTAAACGATGATGGTACATACAGCTTTACATTCACATCTGAAACCTCAAAAAAGAGATTTCTGTCAGATGTGTTCGGAAAGAAATATGATAAGCTCGAATACAATAAAGCACTTGGATTTGACGAGGCAAATGCCAGCGCCCAGAATATCATTGATTTTCTAAGCTCTGACCAGTATGAATGCTTTGACATAAGCAGCAAGTATGATACACAGGCCACTTATGATATTGTAGTGATGAGATATGCCATAAAGCAGAACCGATTCACTAAATACAAAACCACTACCATTGCAAAGGATGTAAATGATTCGATAGTCGCATATGTCAATGAGCATTCAGATACTCTTACCGGCATATCAATTGAGGAGGATACCATTCGCAAGTACAACTATCCTGAATATATTTCATCACTCATAGGATACACAGGCAAGATATCTACCGACGAGTATAATGAGCTATCAAAGGATGATGACTCATACACACAAAATGATATGGTAGGTAAGTCTGGCTTAGAGCAGTACTATGAGAGCTATCTGCGAGGCAAAAACGGTGAAAAACAGGTCTATGTAAACAATGTCGGTAAGATAAACGAGGTAATAAGTCAGGAGAATCCTGTTTCCGGAAATGATGTCTACTTAAGTATTGACATCAAGCTGCAGGAGGCCACATACAAGCTGTTAGAGCAGGAGATAGCCGGAATCGTTTACTCCAAAATAAAATCCGGTGAAATACCTATAGGTGATGTTTACTTTGCACTGATCAACAACAATGTAGTTGACCTGACACATTTCAATGCACCGGATGCATCAGCTACTGAGCAGGCTATATACAATTCCTTCAGCGGTCAGCTGCAGGGTGCATTATCCACTATTGACAGAGAGCTTGAAAGTGGTACCTCAGGCACTGCTTCCATGTCGGAGCAGACACTTGATTATTTTACATGTGTTATGTCAGTGCTAAACGATGATGGACTGCTGTTGAGCAAACAGATAGATACCTCTGATTCCACATATGCCTCATGGAAGGCAGGCACACTCTCACCGCGTGATTATCTCAAATACTGCATTTCAAAGCAGTGGATAGACATCACAAAGCTTGATGTGGACCAGAAGTATGCTGATTCAAGCGAGATTTACACAGCACTCTGCTCGTATATCAGGGATGCCATGACTGACAATAAAGACTTTGCCAAAATTATATACAAATATATGGTAAATTCCGGGGCGGTCACTGGACAGCAGCTGTGCCTTCTGCTTTTTGACCAGGGTGTACTCGATTATGACGATGCAACAGTAAGCAACATTGCCAATGGCTCCATCAGTCCATATGCATTTCTTATGGACAAAATTAACAACATAGAGATAACACCTGCACAGCTTGCCCTTGACCCATGTACAGGCTCCTGTGTCATAACTGATGCAAAGACAGGACAGCTAAAGGCTTTAGTCAGCTATCCGGGCTATGACAACAACAAGCTTGCAAACACTGTAGATGCTGATTACTACCAGTCTCTCAGAGAGGACAAGTCTAATCCGCTATGGAATTATGCAACCCAGGAGCAGACTGCACCGGGATCTACCTTCAAGATGGTATCAAGCACCGCAGGTCTTGCCGAGGGAGTCATTGATACTTCGTCAAAGATCAATTGTACCGGAATATTTACAGAAATCAGCAATCAGCCAAAGTGCTGGATTTATCCGGGTGCGCATGGTATGGACAATGTATCTGAAGCTTTAAGGGATTCATGTAACGTATTCTTCTACACAACAGGCTTCAGGCTTGCGAGCAAGGACACCGGTTCATATGACGATGAAAACGGTATGAAATACATACAAAAATATGCATCTATATACGGACTGGACCAGAAATCAGGTGTTGAGATAGTAGAAAAGACGCCGTCCATTGCCACACAGTATCCTGTTATGGCAGCTATCGGACAGAGTAATAACAACTTTACGACTATTTCTCTCTCAAGATATGTGACAGCAGTTGCTTCTGGAAAGCTTTATGACTATAAGCTGATGAACAAAATTGTGGATGCAGACGGCAAAGCAGTCAAACAGTATGATTCAAAATCAACCGATATATCAGGCACACTCACTCAAAGCCAGTGGGATGCCATCCATCAGGGAATGCGTATGGTGGTCGAAGACCTGCACGATGTATTTGACGGCTTTACAGGCGTTGAGGTGTCCGGTAAGACAGGAACAGCACAGCAGGTTGAGACAAGACCAAACCATGCGCTGTTTGTAGGATACGCTCCATCAAGCGATCCTGAAATTACAATAGCTACACGTATATCATATGGATACAGCTCACACAATGCTGCAGCTGCATCCAGAAATATAATTTCATATTATTATAATCTGGAGTCACTTGACGATTTACTCGCAGTCAAGGCTGAGGGTGTTAACTCATCAGGCTCAAGTGCCAGAACAGACTAGGAGGTTTATTTTTGTGAGTGAAGCAATAGTTTTCACTTCAGGAAAAGGCGGTGTTGGAAAAACTACGGTTATTTCCAACATCGGAGTTGAACTTTCACAGTTAGATAAAAAAGTCATCATGCTCGATACAGACATGGGGCTTCGCAATCTGGACCTGGTAATGGGAATAGAGGACAAGGTCAATTACAATATCCTCGACATCCTAAACCGCTCATGCCGTATCAGACAGGCAATCATACGCAATAAAAAGTATCCCAATCTATATGTAATTCCTGCAGCACCTTCCATGGATACGTTATGCAGCTATGAGGCACGCTTCAAGATACTTATAGAGGAACTTAAAGCAAGCTTTGATTATTGTCTGATAGATTCTCCGGCGGGTATCGACAGTGGCTTTTGGTTTTCAGCCTCACCTGCAGACCGTGCGATAGTAGTTACCACACCGCATGTATCTGCCATACACGATGCAAGGCGATGCATAAGCCTGCTCGACAGCGCACATCTTGACGATATATCAGTCATTGTTAATGCATATGACAAGCATATGGTAAGAAGGCATCAGATGATATCAGATAATGATATTACAGCACTTCTTTCTACCAGGATTATTGGCACTATTCCCTATGACAAAAGTGTTATCATTTGCCAGAACAGAGGAATACCTGTCCGTGAGGCCAAAAGCAGGCTTGCTCCTGTATTTGCCCATATATCCGGTCAGATAATCAATTCCTCTAACGATATGAGAGGTGCCGCTGTATGATGCATAAATTTTCCAAAACAGGAGAATACGCCAAGAAAAGGCTTAAAATAGCACTTGCAGAAGATAGAAGCACAATATCTGCTTCGGACAATATGACACAGATAAAAAAAGAGATAAAAAGTGTGATACAAAGACATATGAATATAAACGATGAAGCTTATGATGTCCGAATTATCATGCGCGACAAAAATTCAATTAATAACCTTTAACAAAATACCTTTTGACCATCATATCATTAGTATTAGAATTAAGATTACAGAGATAACAGATAGGAAGTAACAAAATGTTCAAACAGTACAGACTAAAGAATTATCACTTTCAATTAGTAGTATACATAATAGCTTTGTCGATTATAGGCATCCTGCTGATAGGCAGTGCCAAGCACTCCGTACAAAGCAAGCAGATAATAGGCTTTGTAATGGGACTGACTATTATGATAGTGCTTTCCCTTATAGATTACTCATTTCTGCTCAAATTCGTGTGGATATACTATGCCGGCATGGTTGTACTGCTGTTACTCGTTCTGTTTGCAGGTGATGATGCAAAGGGTGCACAGCGCTGGTTTGAAATTGCAGGTATCAGATTCCAGCCGTCTGAGATTGCCAAAATTATACTGATTTTGTTCTTTGCCTATTTCTTTGCCAAATATGAGGAATCCATAAACACGGTAAAGACGATAGTACTGTCAGTGATATTTGTAGGAATACCATTATTCCTTATTTATAAGCAGCCTGACAACTCAACAACAATTCTTACTGCATTAATTTTCGCTGCCCTCTTGTTTATTAGCGGATTAAGTTATAAAATAATAATGCCGGTACTTGGGATTTCCGTACCGATAGTTCTGATAGTGCTTAGCTACATATATACCCATGCAGAGGCACTCATCAAAAAGGGCTTTTATCCTGCCACGCGTATCATGTCGTGGCTAGACCCGACAAATTACGCTGATACAGCAGCACAGCAAAGGAACTCTATCTGGGCTATCGGCTCAGGACAGTTGTTTGGCAAGGGACTTAACAACTCTGTTGTAACCTCTATGAAGAACACCAACTACATCATAGAGCCTCAAACAGATTTTATATTTGCTGTTGCCGGAGAGGAGCTTGGCTTTATTGGTACAATCAGTATAATAATTCTTTTGCTTCTTATCGTAATTGAGTGTATACTTATAGCAAGGAAGGCAAAGGACACAAGCGGAAAGCTCATATGCTGTGGCATGGGAGCACTTATAGGCTTTCAGGCCTTTATCAATTTGTGCGTAGCCACAGGTCTTATGCCCAATACCGGTATGACTCTTCCATTTGTCAGTTATGGACTTACGTCACTTGTTTCACTGTACATGGGAATGGGAATTGTTCTGAATGTAGGATTACAGCCGAAGAAATATTCATAGGGAGGTTAGCAATGAACATAGGATTAGTTGCACATGATTCAAAGAAAAAACTGATGCAGAACTTCTGCATAGCATACAGGGGTATCTTAAGCAAAAATAATTTGTATGCAACAGGCACCACAGGACGTCTGATAGAGGAGGTTGCAAACCTCTCAGTACACAAATATCTTGCAGGACACTTAGGAGGCATCCAGCAGCTTGGAGCACAGATTGAGCACAATGACATAGACCTTGTCATCTTTCTGCGTGATCCATTAAAGCCTAAGCCACACGAGCCTGAGGTAAACAGTATTTTCCGTATTTGTGATGAGCATAATATACCACTTGCCACCAATCTGGCTACAGCAGAGCTGCTCATTTTATCATTGGACAGAGGAGATCTTGACTGGCGTGAGATGTACAAGTAAACAAAGAATTAAACGACTGCTATGTCTGACATGCATAGCAGCGGTTTTTATGACCGGCTGTGGTACAAAGATTGAGAATGCATATGATACTTATTCCACAGATTATATAAATGGATATAACGGAAGTAATTATTTTGCGTCCAACCTTTGCGTCACAAATGATGTCAATTTTGGTCAGGACAATATGCAGTTTGCAAAAACCGCAGAGGGAGCCGGAGCCTTTAATATTGACACTCATCAGGTGCTGTATAGCCAGAATCTGTTTGAAAAGCTATATCCTGCAAGCACTACAAAGATTTTAACTGCATACATAATTCTTAAAAACTGTGATTTAAATGCGACAGTCACAGTAAGCCATGACGCTGCAAACCCTGGCCATTCATCATCTGTATGCGGCCTAAAGGAGGGCGATGTCATTACAGTGCAGGACTTATTGTATGGGCTCTTACTTGAGAGTGGCAATGATGCGGCAATAGCACTGGCAGAGTACTGTAGTGGTTCTGTAGAAGAATTTGCCAAGCTGATGAACAGCACTGCAAAAAGTTTTGGTGCCACAAACAGCAATTTTGTCAATCCAAGCGGTCTTCCTGATGAAAATCATTACACTACAATATATGACATGTATCTCATTTTTTCCAATGCCATATCCTTAGAGAGCTTTGTTGCAATCATCAGTTCACAGACTCACGATGTGGCATATACAAATGCCCAGGGCGCGGCTGTTTCAAAGACCTTTAAGAATACCTGCGGCTATCTGACCGGAGCATATACAGCTCCTGAAAACGTCACAGTGACAGGAGGAAAGACAGGCACTACGGGTGAAGCCGGCTATTGCCTCGTACTGCTAAGCCAGAATGCTAAAAATGAGCGCATCATAAGCATAGTTTACAAGGCAGATGGTAAAAAGGATCTTTATAGCTTCATGAATGAAATACTTAGTGGATTTGCTAATTAAATATTGAGTTTTATGGTTATTTATACTATAATAATATAAAAATACAATTATTTTTTATTAATAATCACAATATTTATCCATAGGAGGAATGAGCCATGATAGAAATTATTTGTGGAGACAAGGGCAAGGGCAAGACAAAAGAGCTGTTAGACAAGGTAAATTCATCAATTAAGGGAAATGAGGGTTCCATAGTTTTTCTTGATAAGAGCCAGAAGCACATGTATGAGCTTAATAACCAGGTTCGACTAATCAATGTTATGGACTATCCTATTGACAATTGTGATGAATTTTTAGGATTTATATGCGGAATCATATCGCAGGATCATGATCTGGAGGAGATGTATTTAGACAGCTTCCTTACAATTGCATCACTTGATGATGAGGGGGATATCACCAAGGCAATCGAAAAGCTTGATATCATAAGCGAGAAGTTTAAGGTGAAGTTCATCTTAAGTGTTTCAAGGAATATTGACAAGTTGCCTGAATGTGCCAAGGCAAAGGTTATCATTTCTTTATAAATGATTAATTAGGGGGATGTGTATTTCACATCCCTTTTTTAAGGAGTAAAATTGTGTCCCAAAAGAATAAAAAAATACTGAAATATCACACCGGCTTCAATCTGAATATCGGTTTTATAGTGTTTTTTGTAATAATAATCTATGTGATTTTTCACATATTTACGTATTTCACCTCAAACCCGGTATCTGAATACGAGGTACAACAGGGTACTATAGCGACCAACAACATATATAAGGGCATGATAATCCGCGAGGAAAGTGTAGTGTATGCTGAGGAATCAGGAAACCTCAACTACTTTGTGTCAAACGGCTCAAAGGTTGCAACAAGTGATGTTGTCTACTCTGTTGATACAGACGGCTCCATTGCAACCCAGATTACCGGTGCTCAAAATGATGCTTCCGCCATCACTGACGAGGCTGCCGGGAAGATTATCACTGATATAAATAGCTTTTCATCCGGCTACAACAGACGATACTTTTCAAAGGTTTATACCTTCAAAAACGACCTGTCTGCACAGCTGACACAGGTTCTAAGTCAAAATGCACTGACAAGCCTGGCAGATACTATCAGTACTGCTGAGGCTAACAACACCTTCTATACATATAAGCCGACAGCTCCCGGAATAGTCTATTACGGAATAGACGGCTATGAGGATGTCACTACAGACAGCTTCACTCTGGATCAGTACAACAACACTAATTATGAAGAGACTGATTTAACCGACAACAGCACCATCAATCAGCTGGATCCTGTTTATAAGCTGATTACAAGTGAGAACTGGAATATACTCATAAATGTTCCTGACAATGTTGCCAAGAGCCTGAATGACAAGTCAGTAATAAAAATCAGATTCTGCGATGATGACTATACAACCACGGTATCGTTCAGCCTTTTGAAGAAGGATGATGCTTTTTTCCTGAAGCTGAATATGAAAAACTCGCTCATCCGCTACATAAATGAGCGTTTTACCAATATAGAGCTCGTGCTTGGAGCAGACACCGGGCTTAAAATACCTAATTCAGCTATAACCAAAAAGGAATTTTTCACTATTCCAAAAGAATACTTTACTGCAAGCGGTGATTCCGATGCTTCCTCGCTCATGATAAAGGATAAAAACAGTGGCTCAGTTAATATAGTCAGTCCAACCATATTCAGCCAGAATGATGACTTTTATTTTGTAGATGATGAATATCTTAAGGACGGCGATATCATTGTAAAGCCTGATTCTTCGTCAACCTACAGGGTGGGAACAGATAAGGATAAGCTCACAGGTGTCTACAATATCAACAAAGGATACGCTGTGTTTAAGCAGATAAAGGTACTTGCATCAAACGATGACTACACAATTGTAGAAGCAAAAACGCCATATGGCATTTCGCTTTATGACCATATAGCCTTGGATGGCAAATCCGTGAAGGAAAACCAGACCATAACCAAATAATTATTGGTAATAAATATTGATAAAATATACAGAAGGGACAGATTTTATGTTAAAAGACAACTTACATCAGGTTCAGCAAAATATAAAGGCCGCATGTGACAGAGCTCACAGAAACTATAGTGATGTCACACTAATTGCAGTCAGCAAAACCAAACCTGTTGAGATGCTCAGTGAGATATACGATGAGGGCATCCGTGAGTTCGGCGAAAATAAGGTACAGGAAATGTGTGAAAAGATGGAGGTTATGCCAAAAGATATTCACTGGCACATGATTGGGCATCTTCAGACCAACAAGGTGAAGTATATAGTTGGAAAAACTTCACTTATTCACTCTGTAGATTCACTGCATCTGGCAAAGGAGATACAAAAGCAGGCCATAAAGCATGACTGCAGCTGCGACATACTGGTTGAGGTCAATATAGCAGGAGAGGCATCTAAGTTTGGCACATCACGAGATGAGGCTATCTCTTTAGTTGAAGAAATTGCTAAACTGGACCATATCCATATAAAAGGACTTATGACTATAGCACCATTTGTAGAAGATCCTGAGGATAACAGACAATACTTTAGAGATATTAAGCAATTATCAGTTGACATAGCACAGAAAAACATAGATAATGTCAGTATGAATGTTCTGTCCATGGGTATGACAGGAGATTACACAGTAGCAATAGAAGAGGGCGCAACAATGGTACGTGTCGGTACCGGAATATTTGGAGAGCGCGACTACAGCAAGGCTAACTGATACTTTGCATATGCTATACACAAAATAAAAATAGAAAAGGAATATAGAAATGAGTTTCATAGATAAGATTCTTGACAAAATGAGTTTAAATTCTGAGGACGATGAGGAGTTCGATAACGAGGATTATTACCTCGATGATGAGGAAGAAGAGCTTCCAAGAAATCCTTTCCGCAGAAAAAAAGAGGCTGCTGAAGAGGAACCGGCCATAAAAAGCACAAGGCGTGATACAACACCAAAGGAGAAGCCTGTTAAGACTGCATCCAAGATTACACCAATATCAAAATCATCCAGAAAGCAGGTATCATCAGACATGGAAGTTTGCGTAATAAAACCAAGTTCAATTGAAGACGAAATAGAAATAACAGACACATTACTTAACGGACGTACAGTCGTCATCAACATGGAGGGACTTAATGTCGATGTGGCACAGCGCATCATAGATTTCACATCAGGCTCAGCATATGCCCTGCACGGTAATCTGCAGAAGATATCCAACTTTATCTTCATCGCCACACCACACGGAGTAGATATCTCAGGAGATATACAGAGTCTCATGGATTCATTTGATCTCCCGGGTTCATCTTATTAAGCGGAGTATCTAATCAGCTATGAAGAAAAATAAAACAAAAAAACAGATGTGTACAGCAGGCATCATTGCATTTATTCTTGTAGCAATTGACCAGCTTACAAAGTATCTGGCTGTTATAAATCTAAAGCAATCATCCACAGGTGTGTTTGTTCTCATTCCGGGAGTATTCGAGCTTAGATATCTGGAAAACCAGAGTGCTGCATTTGGTGTTGATCTGCTTTCAATAATACAGAATATATTTCATTTTACATATTGGTCTGAGAATCCATTGGCATTTTTGCGTGCCAAAATGATTTTTTTCTCAGTGATTACCATTGCAGTTGTTATACTTTTGTGTGTATGGTATCGCAAAATACCTGTCTCAAAACGTTTTAGACTGCTGAATGTTGTTGTAATACTGTTTGTTGCAGGTGCACTCGGCAATCTGATAGACCGAATTGTAAATAATTATGTGGTTGATTTCTTTTATTTTAGCCTGATTAATTTTCCGATATTCAATGTAGCTGATATATACGTCACTGTAGCGGCATTTATGTTTATCATACTCGGGCTGTTTTACTACAAGGAAGAGGATTTTTCCTTAATCTTCCCTGATAGAAAGCATGATGGAAAGCATGAAAATTAGTGCGGTATGCGCTTTTTAAAGTGTGCAATATAGTTTTAAATAGTTACTAAAATAAAAAAAGAGAAAGCTTCACTATGAATAGAGATACATTTGAAGTCCAGAGTGAACAGGAGGGAGAACGACTGGATAAATACCTAAGCAGCATTTATCCGGATATTTCTCGCTCCTTTTTTCAACGGATACTAAAAGAAAATCAAATACTGGTCAATGATAAGCCACAAAAAGCAAATTACAGGCTAAAGACTGATGACATAGTAGATGTCACAATTCCTGATGCCGTACAGACACCTATCCTGCCACAGGACATTCCTCTTGACATACTCTACGAGGATGATGACGTACTGGTAGTCAACAAGCCAAAGGGCATGGTTGTACACCCCTCAGCAGGGCATTACAGCGATACTCTTGTAAATGCCATAATGTACCACTGCAAGGACTCTTTAAGTGGCATAAACGGCGAAATACGGCCCGGTATAGTGCATCGCATAGACATGGACACCACCGGCTCCCTTATTGTCTGCAAGAACGATGAAAGCCATATAAAGATATCGGAACAGATTAAGGACCATAGCTGCAACCGTATATACGTGGGCATTGTCTGTGGCAATGTAAAGGATGATGAGGGCACAATAGAGGGCGCCATAGGCAGGAATCCCAATGACCGCAAGAAAATGGCCATCAATGAGAAGAATGGCAAGCCGGCTGTTACACATTATAAGGTGCTTGAACGCTTTGGTGACTACACATATATGCAGTTTAAGCTTGAGACCGGCAGAACACACCAGATACGCGTGCATATGGCAAGTATTAATCATCCCTTGCTTGGAGATATGCTGTATTCGAGCTATTCACCTACCAAAAACCGGTTTAAAGGCCTGGAAGGACAGTGCCTGCATGCTAAAACTATAGGGTTTGTTCATCCAAAAACCGGCGAATACATGGAATTTGATGCACCTTTACCAAAATACTTTGCCAATTTGCTTGAAGTGTTATATAATATAAATAACAAATAAATAGAATTATCACATAGTGATATAGTATTAATTATTTATATAAGGGGGTCTGAATTATGGGATCAAACGAAATTTACACAATAGGAAGAGAATTTGGAAGCCTCGGAAAACAGGTCGGACAAGATTTAGCTAAAAGACTTGGAATTAAATTTTATGATAAAGAGCTCTTACAGAAGGCAGCTAAGGAATCAGGACTTTGCGAGGAAATATTTGAGTCGCATGACGAAAAGCCTACAAACAGCTTTTTATATTCGCTGGTCATGGACACCTACACAGGTGGCTCTTATTCCACAGCACCGTTTCTTGATATGCCTCTGAATCACAAGGTATTTTTAGCACAGTTTGATGCTATCAAAAAGATTGCGGCAAATGAATCATGTGTTATTGTAGGCCGCTGTGCAGATTATGCTTTAGCAGACGAGCCGCATTGTCTCAATATCTTCATACGTTCCAACATGGACGACAGAATTAAAAGAATAAGTGAAAGACTCAATGTTCCGGAGAACAAGGCTAAAGACATAATTAAGAAAAAAGATAAAGAACGCTCAAGCTATTACAATTACTACACCAGTAAAAAATGGGGAGACGCAAGAAGCTATGATTTGTGCCTGAACACAAGCCAGATATCAGTTGAGGACTCAATCGAGCTTATACTTAAATACAGGGAATGCATGAGAAGTCACAATAAATAATTGTATTGTTGTATAGAAAGCTATGGATTTAAAGCCATCGGAACTGATGCAAATAGAGGTTTCGGTGGCTTATTCTTGTCTTTTGACCCTTTAATCATGATATTGTTGTATGTATCGAAATTGCAGGTATTATACAAAAATAAGCAGATGTATGTTTTTATTGTAGTACCTTAGTACTTTTAAAAGGTCATTTATTCGTTAAACTTGTGTTTAGCGAATAAATGTGTACCGCTAAAAAATAGTACCGCTCCGCTTGCAGTACATTAGTATGCTTAAACATATGTCTGAAGTAGTCCTTTAATATACTGCTTCCTTTGTCTATGTCTGTTAATGACTGGATTTTTCCATATCCGTTATTTTTCAGATATTTTATATTATTAAACACAAAAAGACGGTTGAAAAATCAGCCGTCTTATATTATAATCGAGATAAAGAAAGAGTTGATCGGATATAAAACTTCCGATTGCCTCAGTAGATAAAAATCTTAATTAAGAAATAGCACTACTTTGGTCGGTGGGTGCTATTTTCTTTTATTGTGTCCATCTATGTATGCCAGTGCAGTAAAGATTACAAGCAACAGAGTTAATACTTCCATTGTGTTCATGATTACCACGCCTCCTCTCCATCCGGACATAAACAGCATGTCCTTCTGTACTAGGGGCAACCGAAAAATCACACCCGACCCTTTCCCTATTCGATTATGAAGGTATTATAACAGATTGTGAAGCTCATCTCAATTACAAGCTTTGAAATTTTATAAAAAGACGGTTGAAAAATCAGCCGTCTTTTATATTTGGAATTTATGATTTTATTATGAAATAGATAACACATCCTCCACAATCTGCTCTGCAGTCAGATGATTCTCCTTCAGTACAGCATCCACATTATACCTGTCAAGAAATTTCTTCTTCAATCCATAATTCATTACTTTCATATTGCCTGCACCATAGAATCGTGCGATTTTTTCACCAAAGCCGCCATCTAAAATACCATCCTCTAAAGTAATAACAGTATCATGATTTTGCTTAAGCTTAGTCAAAAGCGCCTCATCCAATCCGGTGATGTAATACGGATTGATTACAGTTGCATTGATTTTGGCTTCTTCTTTAAGAAGCCTGGCAGTCTCTTTTGCGAGACCAAAGAAGGTTCCCAGACCGATAATCGCAATCTTTTCTCCTGTCTGAGCCACCTCATATCTGTTGAGTCTGCCAAAATCCTTTGTCACCCTTGAGCCATCTGAAATCATCGGTCCACCCGGCAGCTTTATTGCAACCGGATAAGATGTCTGCTCCATACTCCAGTCGAGCATGGCCAGATACTCTTCCTTTGTTGCCGGTGCCAGATATACCAGATTTGGAATATTTGAAAGCATCGGAATATCCTGAAAGCCTAAGTGTGTAACGTCATTCATTCCATATACGGAACCCTGATATATTACCATTGTAATCGGACTGTTATTGATGCAGACATCCTGTGATACCTGGTCAAAGGTTCTCTGTACAAACGAACTGTATACACCATAAAATGGTTTACCACCATTTACTGCGACACCTGATGCCAGTGCCACTGCAGTCTCCTCTGCAATACCTACATCGACAAACTGACTGCCAGCTTCTTTTCTCTTATCCTCTGTAAAGCCCATAACAGTCGGCGTACCGGAAGTAATTGCAACAACAGAAGAATCATTTTTCATCTTTTCAAGCAGATATTCACAGGTCACAGAAGAATAATCCTCTTCCACATTGTCAAATAGCGGCTTTCCTGTTTCTATATCGAATGGACCGCTATAATGCCACTGCTCCTTGCATTTTTCTGCAGGGGCATAACCCTTGCCCTTAAGTGTGTTTATATGCACTACAACCGGTTTAGTGCTGTCCTTGACCTCTTTAAATGCCTTAATAAGAGCTGCAACATCGTTGCCCCTGTCCACATACACATAGTCAAGTCCCATAGCCTTAAACAGATTGCATTCTGCCTGACCGTCAGTCTTTCGAAGCAGAGCAAGATTCTGATAGAGGCCTCCATGATTTTCAGCAATCGACATATCGTTGTCATTTACAATAATAATAAAATTGCTTTGAAGCTCAGCAGCAAAATCAAGGCCCTCAAGTGCTTCTCCTCCGCTTAATGAGCCGTCTCCGATGACCGCAATCACATTGCCGTTTTCACCGTTTAAGTCCCTTGCCTTTGCAAGACCTGCAGCCAGACTGACCGACGTTGATGTATGTCCGACTGTAAAGAAATCATGCTCGCTCTCGTTTGGATTTGTATAGCCTGACACATCATCATAGTGCTGTTCGGACAAATACGCTTCCTTACGCCCCGTAAGCATCTTATGAGGATAACTCTGGTGCGATACATCATAAACTATCTTGTCCTTAGGTGATTCAAATACATAATGTAAAGCGATTGTCGCCTCTACCATTCCAAAATTCGGTCCAAAATGTCCGCCATGCTTACTTGCTCTTACCAAAAGGGCATCTCTTATCTCCTGCGCCAGCATCGGCAGTTCATCTATCTTAATTTTCTTTACATCTTCTGGTCCGTTAATTTTCTCAAGATACATATTATATTTTGTCCTCCTATTTGTCCCAGATCAATTCACCTGTCTTTATCGCATTCTCGTATTTAGAAATTTTATACTGTAAGCGTTCCATCGTGTTTTCAATCTGTTTTTTCTGCTCATCAAGCTGCTCGTATTGCTCCTTGAGAAGCTGACACCTTGCTTCAAATGTGGCATCTCCCATCTGAAAAAGCCTGATATATTCAATAAGCGCCTCAATCGGAACTCCGGCATTGCGCATACATATAGTGTGCTCCACCCAGCTGATATCTGATTCGGTATAATCGCGTATACCTCCTGCAGTCCGTGCAATCTGTGGAATCAGGCCTATACGTTCATAATACCTGAGTGTATCAGTAGACACACCAAAACGCTCACTCACTTCCTTGATAGTCACTCACATCGCCTCCTTTTTGATTGTTACAATGAAACTATATCACTTGGAGTCCACTCCAAGTCAAGAGCTTTTCATCTTTTGTATACATAAGAAAATTATCGTGTTATAATCTCAATAATAAAATTTAAAAAGATTTACACTTGGAGGAAAAATATGAACTATACAGAATGTATCGAAAATGCCAGACCACGTCTTGGAAAATACTGCAAGGCCTGTCCTGAATGCAACGGCCGCGCATGCAAAAACCAAATGCCCGGTCCCGGCTCAAAGGGCATAGGAGACACAGCCATACGCAACTACGACAAATGGAAACAAATCCGTGTAAACATGGATACTATTGCCGAAAATAAGCCTGTAGACACCTCTCTCTCACTCTTCGGCCGTACTTTTAAATGTCCGGTATTTGCAGGTCCTGTCGGTGCGGTACAGCTACACTACGGAGACTGTCTGGATGATGTGACATACAACGATATCCTTGTGTCAGCCTGTGCAAAGAATGGTATCGCAGCTTTCACAGGTGACGGAACTGACCCAAATGTCATGGTTGCAGCCACCAAGGCTATCAAAAATGCTGATGGTGCAGGAATACCTACCGTAAAGCCATGGAACATTGAGACCATACGTGAGAAAATGGAGCTGGTACATGAATCAGGCGCATTTGCAGTAGCTATGGATATCGATGCAGCCGGTCTTCCATTCCTCAAAAATCTTGATCCGCCAGCCGGAAGCAAGACAGTTTCAGAGCTTTGCGATATCATACAGATGGCCGGAACCCCATTTATTGTAAAGGGAATTATGACCGTAAAGGGTGCGCTTAAAGCAAAAGAGGCAGGCGCAAGCGCTATTATTGTATCAAATCACGGTGGACGTGTGCTGGATCAGTGTCCTGCCACTGCTGAGGTGCTTGAAAGCATCGTAAAGGCTCTTGAAGGCTCAGGCATTAAGATTCTTGTAGATGGTGGCATCAGAAGCGGCACAGACGTCTTTAAAGCCCTTGCACTGGGTGCAGACGGAGTTCTTATCGCAAGACCGTTTGTAACGGCTGTATACGGCGGTAAGGCCGATGGTGTACGTGCATACATAGACAAAATCGGTACAGAGCTTGAAGACACCATGAAGATGTGTGGTGTATCTTCGCTTGATGAAATCACAAGGGACTGTGTGATGACCTTCTAGTTTAAAAACGTGCTTCATGACTTTTCATTTTTATATAAATTCTTCATACAAAAGCACCATAACCGGCATCGTCACTACATTTTATAACCTTGTTGTCCACTTTGAACAATCCCACACATCCGTCGCAAGCCCATCATAGAAATCCGGCTCATGGCATACCATAAGTATGCTGCCCTTATATTCCTTTAAAGCACGCTTCAGCTCATCCTTAGCATCCACATCCAGATGGTTGGTAGGCTCATCCAGAAGCAGAATATTTGTCTCTCTGTTTATCAGCTTGCACAGGCGTACCTTTGCCTGCTCACCACCGCTTAACACTCGCACCTGGCTTTCAATATGCTTTGTGGTCAGGCCACACTTGGCAAGCGCGCTTCGCACCTCGTACTGCGAAAATGCAGGAAACTCGTTCCATATCTCCTCAATACATGTGGTTGTAACCGACTGATCCATCTCCTGCTCAAAATACCCAATTTCCAGATAATCTCCAAGTGTAACACTTCCTGAAAGTGGCTTTATCAGCCCAAGAATACTCTTAAGCAACGTCGTCTTTCCGATGCCGTTTGCACCGGTAAGAACAATCTTTTGTCCTCTTTCCATCTCAAGGTCGAGAGCAGATGAAAGCGGATCATCATAGCCAATGACCAGTCCATTTGTCTGGAAAATATACCGCCCCGGAGTACGCGCTGTCTTAAAGTTAAACTCCGGCTTTGGCTTTTCAGCAGCAAGCTCAATAACATCCATCTTGTCAAGCTTCTTCTGACGTGACATCGCCATATTCCTTGTAGCGACACGCGCCTTATTTCTCGCCACAAACTCCTTCAGCTCTTTAATCTCCTGCTGCTGTTTGTTGTACGCAGCCTCAAGCTGGGCTTTCTTCATCTCATAGACTTCCATGAACTTGTCATAATCCCCGACATACCTGTCGAGCTTCTTGTTGTCCATGTGATAGATGAGATTTACCACGCTGTTTAGAAACGGTATGTCGTGCGAAATGAGAATAAACGCATTCTCATAATCGTTCAGATATCGCTTAAGCCACTCAATATGCTCCACATCCAGATAGTTTGTAGGCTCATCCAAAAGCAGAATATCCGGCTTCTCCAAGAGGAGCTTTCCCATCAGCACTTTGGTTCTCTGACCACCGCTTAAATCGGTAACATCTTTATCAAGCCCTAGGTCTAAAAGTCCAAGAGCCCTTGCAACCTCCTCAACCTTTGCATCAATCATATAGAAATCATGCATGGTAAGCATGTCCTGAATCGTGCCGGCTTCCTCCATCAGCTTATTCATCTCGTCCTCGTCCACATCGCCAAGACGCGCATATATGTCGTTCATCTCATTTTCCATATCATAAAGGAAATCAAATGCAGATGAAAGAACGGAGCCGATAGTCATACCCTTTTCAAGCGCTGTGTGCTGGTCGAGATAACCCACACGCACCTTCTTGGCCCACTCTATTTTGCCCTCATCAGGCATAAGCCTGCCTGTGATAATATTCATAAAAGTCGATTTTCCCTCACCGTTTGCACCGACAAGCCCTATGTGCTCGCCCTTCAACAGTCTGAAGGAAACATCCTCAAAAATAGCACGATCGCCAAAGCCATGGCTTAGGTGCTCTACGTTTAAAATACTCATGTATACCTCCTTGACCCTTATCAAATGTCAGTTTAATTCTTCTTATCATTTATTTGTATCCAAATTTATCGGTTCAAAATATTTGCATTTATTATTTGATCCATATTCTTAACTATAAACTTTTGTGCAGCTTCTCCATATATAATCCTAATATACTCTAAACCTCTATTATTCTTTTCTTTATATGCAGTTATACCTATATTTTTCCCCTTTTCAGTAGGATAAGTGGCAGGGGTTTTTATTTCAGTATTATATTCTCTTTTTAAATAATCATTTTCTTTTAACCAATCTGTAATTATTTTATAGGAAATTTTAGTGTGTACAGATGTATCAATCATTTCATTAAGCTGTTCAACAAATTTTGTGATAGTTTTATCAGATTTATATTCAAATGAATCCAACTTTTGAATAGGAAAATCAATCTTTTTAATACGCGGTTTTCTTCCTATATAACCATCATTCTTCTTAACTTCTTCCAAAACGTCTTTCACAAAACTCATACATCTTGTGACATTTTGATTATTAAGAACTGCATCATCTTCAAGCGGCATGTTATTTACCGGATTATTTCCATTTACTATCCTTTGAATATATAAAATAGCTGTTTCTAGCTTTTTAATATCTACCATTTCCATGTAACAACCTCTTTTTCTAAATATTCTTTTAATTGTTTCATTTCTTTTATACCAATATATTTCGAATAATGAAGCCCTTCATAAGTAGAATGTAACACAGGATATCTCTCTTTTGTTCTAAGAATTAAATGTTTATTGATCATCCATTCAATTATTGTATCAATATCATCATATGACATATTTTTTAATTGCCCATATTCCGGAATCTGAATTAAGTTATTATCAATAATTATCTTATTATTAGATTCTATTAAAACATTAATCAAAATTGTTTTATTATAGTACTTTTTAACGCTAATGTTTTGTAATGCATTTAATATTATATAAATCACATCATTGAGGACAAATTTATTAAATAATATCGGTTCTAGGTCTGCCTTGATAATTTCAACATAATCACTTACAATACTGTTATTTTTTGTAATTGCAGATTCATTTATCATATCTTCAAAATCTACAGCTTTATTTTCATTTAGCCATCTTTCATATTCCAAATAACAATCATTGCATATATCTAAAAATAGTCTGCTTCTAACATTTTGAGTAGAATGATACATTCGATTGAATTCATCGTCTGAATAACCATTTACTTTAAAATTTGAAATAAATCTGCATATTAAATTTAAAAGCTTACGAATATACCTGTTTTCTTCCCCTGTAACAAGCATTTCCATAATTTCCTTATTGGAACGAGGTTTCAGTTTGAATCCTTTACTCTCAAGTTCTTCTTTTAAATGCATTATTAATGGTCTGTTATCGTTATATCCTGAAAAAGTATATATCAATACTGTTCCATGCTCATTATGCAGTCTTACTTTATCATTTACAGCTTTCTTATATCTAGTTAGTTCCTCGTCACTATACCTATTGTTTTTTCCACTTTCTGTTATACCAAAATGCTCAATATATGCGCACTTATCATCTTGATATATAATAAAATCCGGAGTATATGGCTTACGGTAGTATGTAATATTATATTGATAAATTGGTTCATATTCATATTCAATATTATTCAAATACAGGAAATTAGCTATTTCAACTTCCTGCTGAGAACGAAGCACTTCATTTTGAATCGTTACGGATTTTTTTGTTCTTGTATCAATTATTTCTCGTTTAAAATCCTCCAAATCACTTCTTAATGTGGAAAAGTTGGCTTTTGCAATATTATTAAAGAAACTATTTAAATCATCCCCCTCATATGGTGCATCAAAATAGGATGCAAAGAACATAATAAGCTTATTTACAATACTTTCATTTTGTAATATTGCATTTCTAAAATAATCCCTAATAACAAAATATAATTTTGACTGATCTACTATATTTAATTTTTCCTCCGGTGTATTAATATTAATAATAGCATTACCAACTGAATGAAATGTTGCTATAGGACAGTCTATTTCAAGTTCTTTATTAATCTTTTCTTTTAATTCATTAACAGCTTTATTTGTAAAAGAAACTACTAATATCTGAGATGGTTTAATATTTTTTTTATCAACCAAAAATTTAACTTTTGCAGCCACTGTAGTTGTTTTTCCGGCACCAGCACCAGCAATAACAAGACAGTAATCTTCATCTGTAAGAATTACTCTTCTTTGATCTTCATCCAAAAGAATGTTCTTATCAACTTTCTTCAAAATACCATCAAAATATTCCCGCTCATTAATTAGCGCCTGTTTAATATATTGTTCATTATGAAAATCAATTATTTCATTTATTTTATTACATTCATCTAATGCAGCAGTAATTTCTTGCACAGATTGCCTGTTTGATTTACAAAAATTTTCTAACATCTGACTTTGAATCAATACATCAAAGAAATGTAAGACATCTTTTTTCTTATCAACTGAACTCAAAAACTCTCTTTTTGAGATATATTGATTTTTTTTCAATAATTCATCCAAGAAGCTCTTAAGTTCAAGTAATTCTACTATATTATCATTCTGCTTCTTATCTAGGTCAGATGAAATGTTATTTATTTTTCTTATACCAAATATTCTACTAAAAATTCCCATTTAAAAACAACCTTTTATCTCTGTGTACACCATATAGTCTTAATAGCAAACACCAATCATCGATTTATCAAAAATGGCATCAGATAGAACGGCCTGAACAATAGATTCTCTTCTTTTCCAACATCTTTCTGCGACATCAAATAAATGTTGTGCACATTTTTGGAAAACTTTTTATAAAATTCAGTTATTGATTCATGTTTACCCGAACCTGATGACTTTATTTCAAAGGCATTTATCTTGCTTCCCTCTGATATCAAAAAATCCACTTCATAATAATGTGTACTTCCTGTCTTCTCCCAAGTGTGATAGTACAACTCCCTGTCAGCAGATGCAATCATCTGTGCAACCAGATTCTCATATAGAAAGCCCAGGTTTGCAGGTAATTTATCAGAAAGAAGCTTTGCATATATATCATTTTCAGTTACGGGACGGTCAATAAACATTAGTGTTACAAATAATCCTGTATCGGAAAGATACAGCTTGTAGCTGTCAAAATCCTTTGTATCGGAAAGGCTTACTCTTGGATCAGTTGAATTATAACATGGCAAAACAGTTTTTGAATCAATAAGATCATAAACCAGTTCTTCTGTTTGAGTGTTACTTTTCTTTCCGATTGCAGTTTTGATTCTGTACTTTCGCGCATCCTTCGAAAGTTGAGCCGGGATTGAATGATACAACGCAGAAATTCTACCGGATGCATCTATTTTCTTGAAATCATCCTCATATAGAGAAATAATCTGCCTTTTTATCATGTCAATATCAGAAAAATTTTTCCCGTTTATATAGCCCTCAACAGCTTGCGGCATGCCCCCAACCGCCATATAAACTCTCAAATCTCTCATCAATTTCCGATTTGTTGCCTGTCCAATTGAAGTCCCCATTTCATGGATTTGCTGCAAAAGACCATAATTATTGCCTGTTGCCATACAAAATTCTTCATAATCCATTGGATGAACCTGTATCTTCATTTCCTCAGACGGAATTAAAATATCCTTCACATTTTTCTTAATTGATATTAAAGAACCTGTTTCAAGATAATGATATCTTCCATCCGACACAAGGTGTTTGATTGCCTGTCTTGCTTTGGGAAATAGCTGTACTTCATCAAAAATAATCAATGATTCGTGTTCATACAAGGTCACCCCTGTTTCAGCCTGCAATCTTAGAAAAAAAATATTCAGGTTTCCGATATCATTAAAGCAGGACTTTATATTATCTGTTGCCTTAGAAAAATCAATCAAAATATATGACTTATATTCATTCCTTGCAAAAAATTCTGCAATAGTCGATTTTCCAACTCGTCTTGCACCCTCGAGCAAAACAGCATAATTGTCAGCATATTTTTCTTTCCATTCTAATAGCTTCTTATATACTTTTCGCTTATAATACATAGCTTACCTCCTGAAATATAAGTATGTTATATCACAAAAAAGTCATTTCTTCAAGATTACAAACTTAAAAATCGGCGCTTTCTTCAAGATTTTATTTCCCAAATATGGCACTTTCTTCAAGATTTTATTTTCCCAATATGGCACTTTCTTCAAGATTTAGTCAGCAAGCTCATATTGTTTTGCCAATCTGTTAAGCTCATCATGAACCTCTTTCACCAGATTCTCCGGACCTATTATCTTAAAATTATCCCCCATTGCCATAATCCAATGAATAAAAAGCTTGTTATCAGCTACCTTCACAAAAACACGCGAATGAGCTTCATCCTTCTTTAAGATTGTCACATCGGTTCCAAACCTGTCAATCAGGACACCTATAGCGCTGTTTTTGCACAGTATCTCAGCATTAATCTCTTCTCCATTGTACATACCAAACTTCGATTTGCCATAAGAAGCAATATCGAGTTTTTTAAGCTTCTCCCTGCCCTCACGGACTTTATTTTCAATCAGGATATTCTTCATCTTGTCTACACGGTAATGACGAATATCCTTTACTTGTGTATCATGGTCATATCCAATCAGATAGTAATTGCCATCATTCCACAGCAATCCCCATGGACTGACATGATATCTTGCGCCGTCATGCTTCACCTCAAGCTCTTTTTTCGTATTCCACCGGCAATATTGAAAAGAAAGGCTTGAATTATTTGCAATTGCATTGTGTATGGCATCGACATTTTTCATGATGTCGCTGTTCATGGTTTTCACTCTTCCGGCAACATATACCTGACGCTGCAGAGTGGCAGCCTCCTGTCTGCTTGTAAGACTCTCCAGCTTCTTAATAAGCTCATTGGATTTCTCCTCAGTGATGAACTTGGCAGCCGCGACAGAATCCACCAAAAGCTTAAGCTCCGCCAGCTCAAATGCCCTGCCTATCACCTTATAATGGACAGTCCTGCCATACTGCGTCTTTTGGGTTTTGATACCAAAATCATTTAGCTGTGCTATATCATCATACAGACTTTTTCTCGCGGCTGTGACATCGTATGCATGCAGCTTATTTAAAATCTCATCAAGCGTAATATCATGGTTAGCATCAGTATTATTCAAAAGAATTTTGGCCAGATACAAAAGCTTTAGCTTTTGATTGCTCCTGGGTTCCTTAGATTGCTTCCCGGCAGTCAGCTCATTGTTTTCCGTTTCACTCATATACACTTATCTCCCCATCAATTTGTATTGTAACTATTCAGAAACACACGCACATTCGCAAAACCGCACGATACTCGTCACTTAATAATTGCAGCAATTTTTTCGCCACACATCACACCGAGTATACATCCTAAACAGCTCAACAACACATATCCGCACCCAAGCAGGCAGTGATTATGTTCAAACAGATTATAGGATTCCAGCGAAAATGTAGAAAACGTGGTAAAGCCACCGCATACACCGGTCTTCCAAAACAAAACCATATTCTTGGATACACCATCCCTTGCACTTGTGATTCCGACAATAAATCCAATCAGAATTGCCCCGATTACGTTGGTGATTAAAGTCAAAAAAGGAAATTCAGTTTTTAAGGGTATAAGACTGATGGCATATCTGGCCATTGCACCTACGGCGCCGCCCAGTGCTACAAATAAAAAATTCATGGTGGTTATCTCCTATATGTAAAATACGCGATTCTCTTTTCTCGGAACCACGTCAGGATAATCTCCATCGACATATCCAAGAGCACAATGTCCGATTCCCTCATACTCATCCTCAATACCGAGTGATTTGAGAAGCTCCTTGCCCCAGTCAGACTCAAACTCTTCCTTCGCGCGGTGAATCCAACAGCTTCCAATACCAAGATCATGTGCTGCAAGCATGAGATTCCCCATCACAAGACTGCCATCATAGACATGTGTAGGCCAGTCCTTCTTTCCAAGAACGATAAGAATAACCGGCGCACCGTAAAATGGATCAGTATTACTTCCCATTATGTCGGCATTTCTCTTAGCGATTTCATCCCTTATTTCCTTGTTTGTCACCTGAATAATAATGGTGTTCTGTGCACCTCTGCCGTTTGCCGCAAAGGTTCCGGCCTCAATTATCCGGTCAAGAATGTCCTGCGGAATCATGTCCGGTTTGAATTTACGAATACTTCTTCTGGTTTTCATTTCTTCTAATACTTTGCTCATGATTTGGTCCTCCTATTTCAAATGTTATGCAGTATTTAAGCATAATTTGCAAGTATGCACAAATACTGCATATGTTATTATTGTGACTCTATATCGCATAATTGTCAAATCAGATTTTTTATCTCATTAAACACTTTTATGTATCCGTTTGAAATGATATGTCAACATCCCCTTAATCACTCTCTGCTATACCAAATTTGTTTCTAAAGTCATCATAGCTGTTTACCCAGTCAAATTTTATCTGATTAGATACAGCCTCAAAATGAAGTTTTCCGCAACGTATCTTGTTACGTTCCACCTCCTGCAAGGTTGCCTCTGTCTTTCCAGCTTTTGTCTCCACTATAAAATAGATGCCAACATCAGCATTTACAAGTGCTTCCTTGCAACAAACTACCGCCCAGTCAGGACTATAATTTCCATATGGAGTGTCTATCACAAAGCCACCCTTCTTCAACTTTGTAAAAAGCAACACATTTTCGTTATTTTCCAGCCTATGAGCAAATTCTGACTCGCCCTCGCTATCCAGTTTATAATATTCATTCATAGCAGAGCTTCTATCAGACTTAGCGTGGAACACTCTCCACTCCTGCTCAAAATCTGCTTCTGTTATCGTATCAAGTTCAAAGATATTGCCCGCATCCAGTTCGTAGCCGTTAATCACCTCATAAGAAGTGATATTGGCAGCTTTTGCATTATTAAGTTTGCTTTTGATGAGCTGAGTTACATCGTCCAGTATATCCTGATTATTCAGAAGTTCTCTCTTTTCAACTCCCTTAATAATCTTGAAAATTGCCAGTCGAGGTAACATCGTATGATACATTATAAAGTTTGCAATTTCAAAATCAGATTTTGGTTCAGAACTAATTTTGACCTCCAGCTCCTTGTCATCATAAGCGTACTCCTCCATCACAAACATCTGTGAATCATTAAACTTTGCCCTGCCTGTCTCGACTTTATACTCATTTCTTGCTTTTTTGAACAGCAATGACTGATTGATATCAAAAATACAATCGCTAATAAACTGATCCTTGTCGATACTGAATTTATAGATGGAGCGTTTCATAAGGTTTGTTCTGAGTTCTTTTGCTCATTTTCGCATTTTCTCCTCAATTGGCAAAATAACTCGCCGGGAAAATCTCCCTGATACCCTTTGAACATCAATTTCATTGATGGCTACTCGTTCATTCTAAACGCTATATTTGTTATATCTTACAAGAACAATAGAAGCACATCCGAAAATCACAGAGAATATAGTTGCTTCAATAGATTGGCATCTCGCCTGGAATCTCTAACTGTTAGATTTTCCAACACATTCTTTTCCGTTTCCGGGCTCCAATAGATTCTAAGATTTTCTTTTGCACGAGTTATTGCAGTATAGAAAATATTGTGTGTAATGCGTTCTTCAGTTTCGGTGGTAATTACAATTTTCACAGAACGATATTCCAAACCTTGAGCTTTATGGATAGATACCGCATAAGCAACCTGAAATGGAACGACCGTGTCAGAATAATCATCATCTTCATCTGTGCTTCTATATTTATCGACGCTGAATTTGATTATAGAATTTCCGCTTTCAGATACATCCATCAATTCAAAATCATATCCCCACGCATCCAATTCATTGATCGCACAATCCAATTCGATTTCGAACCAAATTTTCAGTTCCTCTGTGGTAATACCTACAATACGCCCCTTCGAATTGTTGTGAATCAATGGAGAGAAGCGGTCTGATTCATTAAACAATACGGGATCGCCAACTTTATACAAACCGATGCCCCACTGAATTGCCGGACTCGGATTACTATTCTGTAAGAAGCGATTGATGTTGTTAATTCCGTACAATCCGTCGTAATTCAAGCAGAGAATAATTTCATCCTCCTCTGTATGGGAGAAAATTGATTCATCCAGACGGACGGAATATTTGCTCTTAACCATAGGCTCCAAAATTGCAATGTCCAGATTACGAACTCTTTCCCAAACAGTCAGAAGGTTTCTATTTTGTGTTCTATATGGATGTGTTAGTTCAAAGATAGAGTCTTTGGAAATGAAATTGCGTGCAATATCAAACCAGTTTCCAAAATAGATTGATTCAATCTGATAAACATCTCCGACAAGAACCAAAAGCTTGAACGTAGCCTTTTCTAACACTTTTCGCATATCAGAATTACTCACCGTACTGCACTCATCAATAATAAGAACATCACATTCTGTGTGCTGATTCTTTTCGGAAATAAAGCTTGCGATTGTATTAAACTCTCTGTTGCTGGCGGTTACTTTCCTGCGCATATTGTCTACTGCTGGATGCGTATTCGCCAAATACAGCTTTTTCTGGTTGGAAAAGAAGTTCGAAATATGATTGATTAGCGTGGATTTCCCCGTTCCTGCTGAACCATAAATAAGCGCAACTTGCGATTTTGCAAACATATTTCGCAATGCTTCTCTTTTCTCTGGAGAATCAATAGAATATGAGCCTTTGTTCATCCAAGAATCAACAGAGCCAGTATATTGTGCAATTCCGCTTGTCGTCAGATCTCGTAATTTTTGAATTATGAATGCGCTATCATCCGCATATCCTTTGATGTACACAAAATCATGAAAAGTCATTAGCTTTCTGTGTTCGTGTTTGGGAAGATATAGCTTGCGATTGTATGTACTAATCAACGCATCAATATTATCAAAACCTACTATATCCTTTTTGGCTGTGAACAACATCCCTTCTATTTCTGTGTTATTTTGGATTTGGCGTGCGAACAGCTCATGTTCTCTATCTTTTTCCGATAGGCAGTCCAGCAAATCATATATGCGTGGGTTGTGGTTTCTCAATGACGTACAAAACGGCATTTTATCAAATGGAATACATCCATAACTTAAATTTAACCCCGACAACAGCGGGCAGCCATCATTCCAACGTTGCCACTTGATAATTCTGTTATTCAAATGGTACAGTAGATATTTAAGAATGTTGCATCCAGGCTTGTTGGCTAAGATTAGCTCCCTACACTGATCAAGTACATCGAAGATATGAGACGTTCTTGTCTGACTCGTAATCTGATTTTTCACAAAACTATAATACTGTTCCGAGCATACAACCAGCTCTGATAGCGGCATTTTTATTTCCGTTAGAAATCGCATCAATTCGGTATACTCTTTTGTCCCAGCATTGATTTTAGAATGATCTCCGATAATATCTGCAAAGTTATCTAATTCACAGGGGCGTATTGATACATTCCAGCCGTCGATAACTTGGATGGTCATATCTTTTCCTAAAACATTAATCGAATCATTACGAATCGACAGTTTCACCGCATAGTTACTTAGTATTTCATAACGTGAAAAGGCGATTACTCGGTCAAATTTGCTCATTTTACTGTTCGCCGCAGTAAATGTAACTTCATAGTATATTCGCTGATTCACAAAGAATGGCTTAATTTTTTGGATATAGTATCTATCTGAATATGTGCTTGTTGAACATCCTGGGCTTGGATAACAAATCTTTTCTACAATTTTCTCATGATACTCTGACAGTTCTGTATCCGTATCCAAGGGAAAATCCTCAATATTATCCAGAACATGAAGCCCATATGTATCATTAAGAAAGATTTTTATTTTCAGAAGATACTCATAATACTTCAGCATTAGTCTCTCAGAACCATTTTCATCTAAAGTATAATGTGACACCGACTTTTGAAGAAGCTCATGAAATTGGTGTAAAAAACGGAGGTCTCCTCTTGTTTGCAAATACTTCAACGCTTCAACATTTAGAGCATAATTATTGGGGTCGAGGTCTGAACCGTTAGCATATACTTTATCTGCAATGTATTCTACAAAATTACGTAACTGCGACAAGATATTCTGGCTCAATAACCCACGTTCTGAGTCATCAAATCTACTGATATTTTTACAAATCACTTTGTCTGTAGCCAGTATTGCACTGTCAATTTGCATCATAGTTTTCCCTCCAATCAAATGAGTTAAATATGTTTTAGTAATATCGGTTATTGATTTTGCGAGTAATTCTTTCTAATATTATCCTCAATCAGTAACTGGGCATCATATGCAACAGAATCTTCCCAATTTTGAGTTGTATTGCAGCGGAGGCACTCCATTTCTGTTCCATACAGACCACCTTGTTTGAGCCTCATACCACACTTTGTACAAACTGGATGCAGGTTGCTAATGGTGTATTTCCCATCATACATTTTAGAATAAGTCCACTCCCATGAATAACCCAACATGTAATCCTTGGTGTATTGTAAAAATGTGGGGGGTATATTATTTGACTGGGAACCCGATATTTTTGCAACCACAAACAATCCAACTACGATAATCGCAATAGCAATAAGCAACCACCATACTTTAATTTCAAAATTCAGGAAAGAAACGACACCATTAAAAATAAATCTCATAATATTCTTAAAGGTACTTAACCAATCAATACCCTGAATCCAATCCAGTAGCAAAGAAAGAAGTACGCCACCTATTACAGTTGTTCCAATTCCAAGAACCCAAGGATTCTTTGCCCATTTCTTCATTGCGGCTCACCTCATTTCAGCCGTTCGCACAACGGCAGTATCTGTTCAATCTTGTTAGCGATTCTGATTTGTTCTTCATATGGTGGCAATGGAACCAAATATTCTCTGAATCTGGACAAAGAGATAAACGCCTGCACACCACCAGATGCTTCTTTTTTTAGCTTGTACTGAGCATAAAAGAAGAACCAGTACATATACTGCATAGAAATATCAGTATCAGCGAACTTCTTAAACAAAGCCATGTTTTTGATACAGAACTCTCTGTCCTTTTTCACTAAAACAGGATTGCCTATTGAACCAATCATGGCAAAAAGAATATCGTCATCATCCACCATAGACCTTGCATTTATTTTATCTGCATCCTCTTGGGTGATGTATTTCACATTGCCATAATCTATCATGCCGTTGCTCAAATTTTTACTTGTGACTAACGGGATTCCCTCTGGAACATACTTCGGACTATCGTGTGTACCATCACGGACATTGATGATGTCGGATAGCCTGCACCACTTCCAACTCTCTGGAATATCAAAAGGCTTTTCGTCCTCGGTGATTTCGGGCAGCGGTTTTTCTTTCTTGATCTTCTTCTCAGCAATCAGTCGCTGTTTTTCCTCTTGAATCCGAGCAAAGAGTTCCTCTGCGGTGCCTTCTTCGGGACGCTGTTCCACCAGTTTGCCCTGAATGGCGTACTGCAAGAGGGATTTTTTCATATCCTCCGGGAACTTGGCGTTAAACTGCTCCAGCTTCTCATAGGCGACAGCATAACGGCCAACCAAAGGAAGGAGTTCCTCGATCTTGGCGACAATGCGCTTTTGTTCGGATAGAGGAGGCAGTGGAATTAAAAGATTAACCATTGTTTCTGTTCCAACTCTGGGCATTTTTACGCCGTAAGTAACAGAGTTGACTACATAATCAATATGTGGGCTGCGCAATACATACACAATATAGTTTGCATATACAAGATATGTATTGAACGGAACCAATTCTGGAGTGCATATTCCATTGTTCGGTGCAATCAAAATTTTCTTTAGATATGGACGGAGTTTGCTATATAGAACTTGCCCTTTATAAAAAAGCACCTTGTCCCCTGTGATCTTTCGTTCAGAAGCTGTTGTTCTTGTAAGAATTGCTCCGCTTTCTTTTTGAATATCTTCCAAATCTAATGACCACATATCATCTGTGATGTCTTTGGGTGATATTTTGGGTTTTGTCTGAGAATATCCGGTGCAATCACCTAGCCTCACCCACTTCCAACTCTCCGGAATGTCAAAAGGAATTTCGTCTTCGGTAATCTCCGCCAACGGTTTTTCCTTTTTGATTTTCTTTTCCGCAATGAGCCGTTGCTTCTCTGCCTGAATCTGCTGATACAGTTCCTCGCCGGTGCCTTCTTCCGCTCTCTGCTCCACCAGCTTGCCCTGAATGGCATACTGCAAAATACTCGCTTTTAACTGTTCCGGTGTCATTCGCTCATACCTCCCGACAGCAGAGCTTCCAGTTCTGCCAGTACCTTATCAATTTCCGCATTGAGGGTAGTCCGTCTTTCCTGATATTCCCGGATAGTGTCCATTGGGTCAAGGATTTCTTCTTCCTCATGGGGATAGCCGCACAGGTCGATATTGCAGCCCTGTTCATTCAACAGATAATCTGCGGTAAACTTCTGCGCCTTGAAGTTTTCGCCGTCCGTAATTTCCTTTCGGTCATTCCACCAGGCGATGCAGTTATCAAAGTGCTTCAGCTCCATGGGCTTCGTCTTAGAGAAGTGCTTTCTGTCAGACGGAATATCTACCCGATAAAACCATGTCTCTGTGGTCGGCTTGGTGTTGTCAAAAAACAGCAGATTGGTTGTGATTGAGGTATAAGGGCTAAACACAGAGCCGGGCAGCCGGACAATCGTGTGCAGATTGAACTGGGAAATGAGTTTCTTCTTGATGTTTACCTTGGCGTTGTCCAGACCAAACAGAAAGCCGTCCGGCACGACAACAGCAGCCCTGCCGTTCTTCTTCAAACGGTAAAGGATAACCGACATAAAAAGGTCTGCGGTCTCGGAGCTTGCCAGATCGTCAGGGAAGAAACCTTGTATGGACTTGTCCTCATGTCCGCCATACGGAGGATTCATCAGGATTACGTCAAACTTATCATCATCCGTATAGTCCAACAAATTGTGTTTCAACGAGTTCATGTGGTAGATGTTCGGAATCTCAATGTCATGCAGCAGCATATTGGTTACGCACAGCAGATACGGAAAAGGCTTTTTCTCAATCCCATAAATGCTATCATCCAGCTGCTTCTGAGCGGCGATGTCCGTTACCTGCTTGGAAAGCTGTCCAAGCCAGGAGGTGATAAATCCACCGGTGCCACAGGCGAAATCTGCCATCTTTTCGCCCAGCTGCGGCTTTATCATCAATGCCATGAACTCGGTGACTGCTCTCGGCGTATAGAATTCACCGGAAGAACCAGCAGATTGCAACTCCCGCAAAATCTCCTCATAGACAAAACCGAAAGCGTGGCTTTCCTTCACATCGTCAAACTCAATCTCGTCAATGACATCAATGACCTGACGAAGATAAACGCCGTCCTTCATATAGTTGTTGGCATCTTCAAAGGTGGACTTAACAATGGCTTTCTTAATTGGAGTATCGGGTGTCACCTTGATGCCCTCATAGAGAACCACATCACCATCTTTCACATCATTGCCTTTCAGCACCGGGAACAAGGTGTTGTTGACAAAATTAAGGAGCTTATCTCCAGTCATAGCATAACCGCTACCATCAGCTTTCGCCCAATTTCTCCATCTAAGGTCTTCGGGAATGATGGATTCGTAGGCATCCTCGTTCAGTTCCCAATCATCTTCTTTTGCATCATAGACTTTCAGAAAGAGCATCCATACCATCTGCTCAATTCTCTGGGCATCACCGTTGATACCTGCGTCCATACGCATTATATCTCTAATTCTTTTTATAAAACCTGACTGCATCGCCATAATTACCCTACCTCTACTTCTTCATAGATACTTGCTTCAAGTTCTCTAACAGCAGCTACATATTGCGCTTTTCCACCAAACAGCTTGACAATTTTTGCAGGCTTACCATAATTGGCAAAATCTGCAAGGGAAAGAACCTTAATATCCTCAACCTCTGTGATACCTTGGTTCATGTACTTGTCCAACAATATATCAAGGACAGCCCGTGCATCGGCAGAATACTTGCTGAAAAAGTCTTTCTTCTTCACGTTGTTAGCCCGTTCTTTTCGGGTCAGCGGCTTCTTACCGTATGCCACATAACAGATGAAGTCAAAATCGTCCACATCTTCCATACCTTGGTCTGCTTTCAACGATTTTAGATCAATGCCCATCGCCGTAAAAGATTCCTCAATAGTCTTCTTTTTGTCCGACGCTTTCCACTTGCAGATAAAATCGGACAGAGAAGCGTATTCACCCTTGATGTTGGTTCTGGTGTAGTCGATAATGTCCTCCTGCCTGAGGAGTTTTCCATTCGCATCATAAACTGAAACGGTCTTGTTGATAATCTTTACCTTGCAACCGTCCCTATCAACGATGGGTGTTTCCACAGGGTCATCCAGAGGATTCTTACCACCACCGCCACGATTGCTTCCCGTTGGCTTGGAACCGCCATGCTGGAAACCCTCATCCTGTTCAACAGGGCCGTCCCAATCCGGGTCGGAAAATAGCCTTGTCACATTCCGAAAATCCATGACAACAAAATGTGTTTTGCCATCTTTTTCTCTGATACGGGTTCCTCGCCCGATAATCTGCTTGAAAGTGGTCATGCTCTCAATCGTCTTGTCAAGAACAATGAGCTTGGTCATCTTACAGTCAGCTCCGGTAGAAAGAAGTTCCGAAGTTGTTGCAATGACTGGATAAGGCTCTGATACAGAGATGAAATAATCAAGTTTGGACTTGCCATAAACATCCGAGCCTGTAATTCTCACGCAATAGTCCGGGCTCTCCTTAACCATGTCAGAATTGTGGTTGATAAGGGCAATCCTCATGCGCTCTGCATGGTCTTCGGACGCACAGAAAACAATAGTTTTTTGCATCCTGTCGGTACTTTTCAGGTACTCCGTGATTTCCCTTGCAACCTCGTTAATACGGTCTTGGAGAATAATATTGTAGTCGTAGTCCCTGTTATTGTAAATGCGGTCTTCAATCACATTACCGTAAATATCAGTCTGGCCGTGGTACGGTCTCCAGCCGTCTCCGATGTTGGTTGTGATATTGATGACCTTAAACGGGGCAAGGAAACCGTCCTCAATGCCCTGTTTTAAGCTGTAAATATAAACCGGCTCTCCAAAATAATCTATGTTCGATACCTTTTCACTTTCCTTTGGAGTAGCGGTCATACCGATCTGAGTGGCGGAAGAAAAGTATTCCAAAACCTTGCGCCAGTTGCTATCTTCCTTAGCACTTCCTCGGTGACACTCGTCTACCACGATAAGGTCAAAGTATTCTGGCGGAATCTGCCTAAAATGCTCCTCATCATTCTGTCCCACCATCTGATGATAGAGGGCAAAATTCACTTCATGGGATGCAATTTTTCTCAAACATTCTTTGTCAGAAAAATCAATCTTGTAAATTGTCTTTTCAAGCGGTGCGAAGTCCTGTGCAATACTTTGGTCTACAAGAATATTTCTGTCAGCTAAATACAAAATTCTCTTTTTAAGGTCAGAACGGAGCAGACGATATACAATCTGAAAAGCAGTATATGTTTTGCCTGTTCCGGTAGCCATGACAAGCAGCAATCTCTGCTGTCCTCTGGCGATTGCTTCAACGGTTCTGTTTACAGCATTTCGCTGATAGTATCGTGGAGGATATGTATTTTGTGAGGAATAGTAGGGCTGTGAAACAATTTTCTTTTCCAAATCAGAAATGCCCTTACCGCCGTTCTGTTCAGCATAATATCTCGCCACAAGTTCATCCTGTGTCGGAAATTTATCTAAAGCAATTTGCTGCTCCTGTCCGGTCAAAAAGTTATGCTCATAGAAAGCGTCTCCGTTTGAGGAATAAGCAAACGGGAGGTCCATCATCTGGGCATAGGTCATAGCTTGCTGCAAGCCGTGAGATACAGAGTGATTATTGTCTTTTGCTTCAACAACGGCAATAGGCTTTCCATCGTTGAGGTAAAGCATATAATCAACAAACTTAGGTTTGCTACGAGCCACGATGTTTCCACGGATATTGATACGACCATCCGTGATTTTGGTCTCCATCGTGATATGACCTTTCCAGCCTTTCAGAATAGCAGGAGTAATATAATTCAATTTGATATCTTCTTCAGTCATTTGTTTCTTTGATAAAGCAGTACTCATCAGTATATCCTCCTTGCCTCAAGCTGTCTGTTCTGGAATGATATCCAGAATATCATCTATGGAGCAATTTAACACTCCGCATATTTTAACCAAAACCTCTACTCGTACATCTTCATTCTTTCCCAGTTTTGCCATGGCATTTGTACTAATTTTTGCTGCCTTAATAAGTTCCGTCTTGCTCATACCACGGTCAATCAGAATTTTCCATAATTTATTATAACAAACCGCCATGTTTCACCCTCCCACAAACGCATCTTCTCATCATTTTGTGCTATATAAATATTATACCTCTATTTTCTCAAAATTCAATTTCAAATTGCAATTCTCAATCGATAAATATTTTGATCCAATCCGCATTCCTGCCATCCTACCATATATGCCGAAACACCTACGGAAAGGATAAGTATTATTATAATAAGTCTTACTTCTTATATCAGCACCCTTGAATGAAAAACTAAAACCTAACTGAAATATCGTCTGATTACACAAAATCGATTTTTGCCCCCAATTTCGACTTATATTGTTGTGCCTTCTTTCTGAAAGGTGCTATAATTAGCATATTCCAGACAGCGGGTATATCAAAAATTGCATAGCAAACAGACGGCTGGCTAATTCTTATGCAAAAGTAAACGCGCCCCGTCTAATAACACCTATTGACAAATCGATTACTACCTGCATTTAAGTCTTTTAGTTACTTTTCAATAAATAAGTCTGGCATCAAATGCACTTCATCTGGCGGGATGAGGTGCATTTTTAACAATCTCATTAATTCTTGAAAATCTTCATCATCTTCCTCAACCAACTCATATGGACTTTTATTTCCAAGTCCAGGTCGTTTCACGCTATTGATGTGATTCATGAGCTTAGTGATGTCATCCTGATTATAAGGATTTAAGCTTTTCTTTTTAGGAATCGCATAACAAATAAATTCATGGTTTTTCTCGATACATCCTTTTTGCCATGAAGCCATTGGATCACAGTAATAAAGACTTGTTCTGTAAATCAGCAAACCATCCTCATCAGTTGTAAGCTCCAGCTCATCAACTTTCTTGAATTCGCTGCCATTGTCAGTCAATATAACTGGAAATAATCTTCTAAATACTTCTATTCCAAGCCCTGCCTCAAGATAGTCAAACACTCTTTTTACAGATTCTGCTTTCCCATCTGGCATAAGAAAAAGTAGCATTACATTGTTCTTCCTAAATATCATTGTAAGAAGCCTTTTCCCTTGTTCTCTCACACCTTTTACAGTATCCATTTCTACCACTTCATCTTCTGTATACTTTACTTTCATCGCATACTCAAAATCAGTGTAAGTTCTGCCTTGGCGGAATTCTATATTTGCAAATCCAAGAGGTGGCTGATACCCTTTTCCTCGTTTCTTATACCCGGTTTTTCTACGCAGGTCTATGTTTTTGACTGTCAACTCACCATCATCTATGTAATTATAGAGAGTCCGCAAACATACTGGTATTTCATTTTCATGCTCAGCATATATGTGGGTAAGAGGCTGTCCCTTTTTAACAAGTTTGGTAATCAGTTCATCCATTTCAGATTTCTTTTCATCAGAAATGCGAACTCCCTGTCTGCTTTCGCTTCGTCTTCGTGTGACAGTTGCATCAGCATACTTTGCACTGTAAATATATTTGTCTTTTGAACAAAGCTTTTTCTCTGAACAGTTTATTACACACATATTGAGGCTTTTCGAATTTATGGCATGCCCGGGATACATATTTACCGCAGTATTTCTGGCAGTCCACACTTCGGCATCTACAACAGTTTTCTTCGCAGAACTCATCTCCACAAACGTGATGCTGTACATACTGTCTTACAAATCTGCAGTCCTTTCTTAGAAAATAGTTACCCGGAATGAATGTACGATTTTCTTTAATCTCATGTGCAATTGTTGACGGATGACGATGGAGTAGTTTTCCTATTTTTTGAAGGAATCTTTACTGCTAATTCCGGTTTCTATCGCAATCCTGTCAGACAGATCCATCTGTCCTTCTTTTTTGTAATAAGTCATATCTGCCCCTTTCTAGCAGATAGCAATCGATATCTTAACTATATCATATCTGCCAGAAGAAGCCATTGCAAAAGTAAATTAGACTTTTTTAGCCATTTTCAGTTGTCAAAGTACAGGTTTAATTTTTCAATCTAGGCTTATGTTGGCTATAGCTTATCACATTACGAGTCCCAAAGTCTGCCCTCGTAACTCGAATTTTTGTTCGAATGTTACTGTTCAGTCCCTAGCCAGAAGCCCTCTCTCGTAACCATATTTTATTTATAAAAACATCTATAATCCTTAAACAAAAAATCGCTCAAACTCACGGTCTAAGCGATTTTTCTATTCGGGAATTGGTTTAGTTCCCCATCTTTATATAAGCTCTACTCAAGCTTGAATTTGCCGACTTCCGTTGCCAGATCCTCTGCGATGCCATTGTTGTCGGAAGCCTCGCTTTGGATATCATTGACGTTACCGGTAAGCTGTACGGAAGACTCGGAAACTCCCGCAATGCCCTTGGCACTCTCTTCCACGGCAATGTTGACCGCAGAGATGGATTCACGGATGCCATCCATCGTGCTACGAAGTTCTTCCGCAGTCTGCGCGAACTGCTCCATCATTGCACGCATTGCATTCGCATCGGTCGCATAATTTTCGCTCGTTGCAACAAGACCTCCGAAGCCTTCCTCTGTGGAATTGCGGACAAATTCGATCATCTGCTGCGATCCCTCTGCCAGTTCATCCACTGCCTGAATGACCTCTGCACTCACCTGGCGAATTTTTGCTGCGGCATCCGCAGAATTACCTGCCAGCTTTCCGATCTCATCCGCAACCACCGCAAAGCCGCGTCCTGCTTCCCCTGCGCGTGCCGCTTCAATACTTGCATTCAGCGCAAGAAGATTGGTCTGTTCCGTAATCTCGATAATGTTGGAAGTCAGAATCTCGATTTGTTCCACCGATTTGGACTTTGCAATCTTCTCATTTAAAGAAGCCGCCATCTTCTCGGTCTCAATGTTTGCTTTCTTCTCTCCCTCCGCTGCTGCATCATTCGCCCCGGAAGCACGGCTCTCCATCTCCTGAGAAGAGACTTTTCCGGCATCCGCATTGCCTGCAATACGCTCTACCGATGAATAGATTTCGTCAATTGCCTCCGTGATCTGATTGAGTGAAGAAGTCGTTTCCTCCATCGCCGCACTCATCTCCTGCATCGTTGCCGACACATCGGTAATGCTTTCATCCGCAGAGCTCAGATGATCCACCATTTTGCGGGAAGAAGACATAAGCCGCATGGATCCGGACGAAATTCCGATCATAATCTTGCGGATATACGCTAACAACTCATTCACATTGCCCGCAATCAGTTCCAGCTCATCCCCGCTTCTGACATCCAGTTTCTGTGTCAGGTCACCCTCATTATGTACCAGATCATAAATCTTCGCATTTACCTGCATCAGTCCCTTTGTAATCCTGCTAACGATAATCGTCAGAATCAGGATTGCCAGAATCAGACAGATGCCTCCGATCTGTAACGTCTGGACAACTGCCTTCTGTAATTCTGCTGCAATCGATGACGCATCATAATCGCATCCAAGTATTGCAACAACCTTGCCTGCATTGTCCTCAATAGGCTTGTATACCGTAATCAGATCTCCGTCTTCTGTATGGTCGATGTAATCCTGAATGTATTCCTTTCCACCGAACACCGACTCCAGTTCCGCGTATGAATCCGCAAATTCATCACCGACTTTTGCCGCATCCTCGTCCGAATCCACACCATAATACACTTTCTTTCCGTCCGTATACAATGTGTATAAAAAAGCAATTCCGCATGCTTTTTGCTTTTTTCTGAGATCTCCTTGCAGATTCTGATAGACCTGCGTACCTTCCGATCCTACCGTCACTTTGTATACCAGATTGGCATCCAGCGAATCCGCAACGATCGTTGCCGCCATGTCTGCTTCCTCAACGCCCATCCTCACCATGCTTTTCTCAAAACGCGTGTAGGAATTGTATCCCATCAAACCACAGACGAGTACAACGATTATGATTGACGGAATCAGGATCTTCGCGCGGATTGTGAGTCTCCTTGTACGAATTTTGACTTTGTTCATTTCAACACTTCTCCTTATGTCTACATTGTATGGCACAAGTATAACACATTATCGAACGATGGGCAACGGGCACGTTCGTCAATTATTATCGAATAGGAATCGTGACGGAATCCTTTGCCTTTTTCCATACGACCACTGAATGGTAACTGTTCGAAGCTTTGTTTTTTCACAGATTTGTAGTATAATACCTACCATGAAATTACAAAAATTATACAGCAAGGTTCGTCAGGCCCTTGACGACTACAATATGATAACTGAAAATGACAAAATCGCCATCGGTGTCTCAGGCGGAAAGGATTCTCTCACTCTGCTTTATGCGCTTTCCGGCATCAGAAGCTTCTATCCTGTGCCTTTTGAGCTAGTAGCGATAGCGGTTGACCTGGGATATGAGGATTTTGATTTGTCTCCGGTGAAGGCGCTGTGCGATGAGCTCTCTGTGGAGTTTTATGTGGTGAAAACTGATATTGGAAGAATATCTCTTGAGAAATCTAAGAATCAGGCTAGTCCCTGCTCATGGTGTGCAAAGCTTAGAAAGGGAGCTTTGAATGATTTTGCGCTGTCTGTCGGCTGCAACAAAATTGCATATGCACACCATATGGATGATATTATAGAGACTATGTTTCTTTCCCTGCTATATGAGGGACAGTTTTATTCTTTCGCGCCTGTTACACAGCTAGACGGAAGTGGGCTTGCCATTATCCGTCCGCTTATGTATGTCGGCGAGTCAGATGTGAAGGGCTTTAAGAATAAATACAATCTGCCGGTGTGCAAGAATCCATGCCCTTACGACGGCCACACTAGACGGGAATATGTAAAGCAGCTTGTCAGACAGCTCAATATGGAAAATCCGGGTGTCAAGAAGAGGCTTTTTTCTGCTATTCAAAACGGCAATATTGATGATTGGGTAAAATGCTCTAAGCCTTCCGATGCTTCATAGAGCGCTTTTTCTCATACATCCTTGAATCAGCCTCACGGATTATCTCATTAATATCCTTTGTGCTGTTATCGTTTTGCACAGCATATCCCATGGCTGCTGTGATAGGCACTATATTATTTCCATCAGTGATACATCCGAGATTATCCATCATTTTTTTACTTGCATTCATGAATACGGTCTCGATATCCGGTTTCGTCGAGATAAATACGAATTCATCACCGCCGATTCGGTAGCACTGTCCGTATTTTCCAAGAGAAGCACACATCACATCTGCAACGCGTTTTATCATCTCATCACCCTTCTGGTGTCCCATCGTATCATTTACCTTTTTAAGATTGTTTACATCATAGATTGCAAACAGCATGTATGAGTTTTCGTCAGCTTCAAGCTCCTCGACTTTTTCCATATATGAGGTACGATTGAGCAAATCAGTTAATCCGTCATGATAAGCAAGCCTGCTAAGCAACTCATTTTTGATATTGCGCTGATAAGAGGCAAGGAACTTTTTCATAATCTGAACTATTTCCATGAAAAAGAATATCAATATTCCGAGTCTGATAAAATAGCTGGTTTCACGTCCCGTACCCCGCCACAAAACTATGATATCTGTCAAAGCCATAAGACTTAAAACAATACAGCCTATATTGTGATATATGCGCTCTTTTGGCGCCTTTGATTACTCATCGGAGCTACTGCACTTATTATCACCATTAAAGTAGCAAAAATCAGTATAAAATATATAATTACAGGAAGCCTGTTTATTATAATATCTTTTTTTAATGATTTTTCCATAAAAATGCCTTTCATACTTATATCTTTTACAGCTTGTCCGAATCCAGTACAATCGTAAATGGCCCGTCATTCTCAAGCTCTATCTTCATATCGGCTCCAAACACCCCTCTTTGTACTCCGGGAACTGCCTTATCACACTCGCTGATGCAGTATTCATAAAGCTCGTTTGCCATATCAGGACTTCCTGCATCCACAAATGAAGGACGATTGCCTTTCTTACAATTTGCATAAAGCGTAAACTGCGATATGAGCAAAAGCTTTCCGTCTACATCATTTATCGAAAGATTTGTCTTGTCATTCTCGTCAGCAAAAATTCTCATGTTTACAAGCTTTTTGATCATTTTATCAGCAATCTCTTTAGTGTCTGTCTCTGCTATGCCTATCAAAACGCACAGTCCCTTTTTTATGCTGCCGGTTATATTTCCATCTATAGTGCACTTTGCATGGTTTACACGCTGTATTACAAATCTCATTATTATGTTTTCCTCCTTAAATCCGTTATTTACCTGTTATAAATCTGACATAATTATATGATTACAATTTATATTGGCATGTGATTTTACTAGCATTTTTTCCAACAATAACCATAACATTCTAAACCATATTTATCAAATAAACAAGTCTGGCCACGACATTTCTGCTTGACATTCTTGCTAAACCATTTTTATCAGATCGTTTTTACCGGATTTTTTGTATGATCATACCCCAAAGACTTAATACCTCCCATAAAAACTTAATGCCACTCTATAATTATATTGTCAAGAAAGATACTATTGTGTTAGAATTATAAATATAAATTTTTTATAAATCAATTATCTTATTAAACCATAAGGAGGATATTTATGAACTACAATATTGAGGGAGAGCCATTACCGGTTGTAATCTGCAACCTTGAGGCAAACGAGACTATGATTACCGAAAAAGGTGCCATGTCATGGATGACTCCAAACATGAAGATGGAGACCACATCAAATGGAGGCATCGGCAAAATGTTTGGCCGCGCTTTTTCAGGTGAGAGCATGTTCCAAAATCGCTACACATCTATGGGTGGTCCTGGAATGATTGCATTTGCATCATGCTTTCCAGGATGCATCAGACCATTCCAGATTGCTCCGGGACAGGAAATAATTGCTCAGAAATCAGCATTTCTTGCTTCAACCTCCGGTGTTGAGCTGTCCGTGTTTTTCCAGAAAAGAATAGGAGCCGGTTTCTTCGGCGGTGAGGGCTTTATCATGCAGCGCCTGTCCGGAAACGGATTAGTATTTTTAGAGTTTGACGGCTATATAAAGGAATACGAGCTTGCACCCGGTCAGCAGCTGGTGATTGATACCGGATACTTAGCCGCTATGACAGGAAGCTGCCAGCTCGAGATTCAGACTGTCCCTGGTATCAAAAATGCGGTATTCGGCGGTGAGGGATTATTCAACACCGTTGTCACAGGACCTGGCCGTGTATGGCTTCAGAGTATGCCGGTTTCACAGCTTGCCGGTGCAATCAGACCTTTTATTCCAACAGGCAACTAAACCTATGCCCTGTGCTATGTAAAAAACAGGACTGTCGATATTCAGGCAGTCCTGTTTTACACTTTGTACTAAATTTTATGGTTTTATATTTTATCTATGCCATGCCATTTGCCGTCTTGTACTTCCATAGCATCTCAGCGTGATTCTGCTCTTCTATCTGTATATCAGCCAAAAGTTTTCTGATATCCGAATTGCCAAATACAAATACATCGGAATTGTACTCGCCGGATACCAGCTTTTCAGTTCCTATACAGTCTGTAGCCAGATAACAGTCAGCCTTCTTGTCCTCAGAATTGCCAAGCGAATCGTATGTTGCAGCAGGGTTATAATTCTTCCCCTTAGAATCATTGCAGTCAACTGACGGAACCTTTCCCTTAATCACCTGATCCAAAGAGTCAAAATGCTTTTGCTCATCCCTTGCGATTTCTTCAAAAAGCTCCTTAAGCACCGGATCCTTTGCCTGATTGCTGTATTTGGTATACTTCTCAATGCATGCCTGTTCCTGAGTTTTTAAGTCCTCAATAGCGGTTGTTTCTTTTTCTGTTAGAATCATTTAATAGACACCTCCTGTCAGCATTATTATGTACAAAGGTGAAAATTATATTTATGATTACAGTATTTTTTGCTTAATAATGATTCTGTCTGAAATTATACTTAAAATACATAAAACAACTTTCCATAGCACATCCTAACATCATACTTAGAATTAAAAACAAAAATAACAGTAACAATTCCGTAATAAGGAGGACTATTCATGAATAATACAAGGATATATAATACCAATCCGCTCAACATCAGTGGCATATCAGACGATAAAACCGACTGCAGCCGTCAAATTGCCTTCTGCGATGGCACAAGCTATGCCGATTTGCCACTCGGATGCGTATGCGAAGGAACTGAAGTTAGAAACAGTGCTGACGAAAATGTCAAAATTTACAATATAAAGCACTCTCATCAGCCTATTTAGCCAGCTCCCAAAATGCAACTGCACTGGCAGCAGCCACATTTAGAGAATCCACGCCATGTGACATTGGTATCTTTACAGTGTAGTCACAGGAGTCTATAGTCTGCTCATGAAGACCATCTCCCTCAGTACCAAGCACTATTGCAAGTCTTTCCTCTGAGTGAAGCACAGGGTCATCTATACTCACGGAATCATCAGTCAGCGCCATAGCACAGGTCTTAAATCCAAGCTTATGAAGCACATCAATATTGTATTTATAAACACTGCTATTTCGATCGCCGCAATTTTGGTCACGGCTATCACACTTATCATGCAATGAAGCATCTGAAAAAGTGTTGTCGCTGCCGACATTGTACTTGGGAAAATATGCCCATGGCACCTGAAACACAGTTCCCATACTAACCCTGATTGCACGCCTGTACAAAGGGTTGCTGCAGTTAGGAGTGAGCAGCACCGCATCCATATGCAGTGCTGCCGCTGACCTGAATATAGCTCCGACATTGGTTGGATTTACCACATCCTCAAGCACCGCAACTCTTCTTGCGTCCCTGCACACCTCTTCGACGGACCTTGGCTTCGGCCTGTACATAGCACAGAGTGTGCCTCTGGTCAAAGCAAAGCCAGTCAGCTTTGTGAGCAAATCAAATGACGCAGTATATACAGGTATATTCTGACATCTTTCGATAATGCCTCTTGCCTCGCCATTTACATGCTTTGTCTCCATCAGAAGAGAAACCGGTTCACATCCCGCATCAAGTGCCCTCTCTATCACCTTTGGACTTTCAGCTATAAACATCCCCTCTTTTGGATTGGCTCTGTTTAAAAGCTGATTCTCCGTCAATCTGGCATACACATCCAGATTGGGGTCCATAAAATCTGTAATTGTGATTATATTATCAGACATATAATCAATCCTCCCTCAGATGTACTACCCTGGCTGCCGCACGACGCCTGCTGTCCTCCTGGGCTGCATAATGCTTACGTGTGGTATTTACATCCTTGTGCCCTAGAACATCCGCCACAAGATAGATATCACCTGTTTCCTGATAAAGTGTGGTGCCATATGTACTGCGAAGCTTATGAGGAGTAATATTCTTAACAGTTGTTACGAGTCTCGAATACTTTTTTACCAGATTCTCAACAGAGCGTACAGATATACGCTTCCTTTGTAAAGAGAGAAAAAGCGCATTAGCATGCCCCTCGGCAGGTGTAATTATGCTTCTCTCCTCCCAGTACGAAAGAAGTGCATCACGTACCTCATCACCAAAATAAACAATCACATCAGCACCACCCTTTCGGTGCACCTTGATTCCGTTGTTTTTGAAATCTACATCATCCATATCCAGCCCCACGCACTCAGATACACGGATGCCTGTTCCAAGAAGCAGTGTCATAAGTGCAAGGTCACGAACCTTTGTTTTCTCATGGAAACGCTGCTGGTTCTTTGACAGACTGTCTCCTGACTCAACCTCATCGAGAAGCTGTGCGACCTCATCAGTATCAAGACGAATGATATTCTTCTCATGTATTTTTGGAAGGGTTACCTTGCTCGCAGGATTGGTATCTATAAACTCTTTCCTAAAATAAAAATTATAAAAAGTACGCAGTGATGCAAGCTTTCGCTTAATGCCTCTCTCGTCATTGGTGTGTACGACGCCATCCTTCTCATAATACTTTAGATAAAACAGATATTCCTCAATATCTGAAGGACTGATCTGATCTAACAGAGATATAGGGTAGTCCCTTATATCATATTTCTTAAGCGATGGATTGGCACTCTTCATGTACTCGAAAAAGGTCTGTAGATCATATGCATACGCTATCTTGGTTCTTGAGGACTTATCCGCATCTATTCCGATAAAAAAATCCATACAGAACTTCGGAAGCTTCTGTATCATATCTCTGAGCTTTAATTCATTTTTTATATTTACGTCTTCGTAATAAGCTTTGTCTTTCATAATAATACTATATAATAATCAAAGTTGACTCTAACCAAGTATTTCTTTGATTTTCTCCTCTATACGCTCCTTGACCAGTGCAGCTATATCCTTCGTCTTCATGTCCTTGTACTCATCATACTCAATAGGCTTTAAATAGTGAACCTGCGTAGTAACAGGGCCGAAATGAAAGCTGTTGAACACCTTATATGAATCTATAAGAGCTATCGGAATAATAGGAACATGTGATTTCAATGCAATCTTAAAGCTACCTGCTTTAAAATCCTGCACTTTATTCTTATTATTGAACTTATAGCCCCCCTCCGGAAACAAGACATATCTCTTGCCGTTTTTCACATCCTTAGCTACCTCATTGATTATAGTAAGCCCCTGCCTTGGATTATCTTTCTCTAAACGCTTTGCCTGAACCAGATCCACAAATTCCCTGACAAGCATTGTATGCGACTTCTGCTTATCCATAACAAACGACAGTACCTTGTCATGTGTAGTAATAATCCCCAGTAAATCATACTTTCCCTGATGGTTGGGATACATGATATAGCCACCTGTTTCAGGAAGATTCTCAAGACCATATGCTTCTGTTGTAATTTTTCCCGATTTATTCATTAAATCTATACAGTGCCGCATCATATCATATCTCTCCGCTTCTGAATATTTCTGCGGATGATCAGCCATATATCTCATTTTGGGAACAATATACGGCGCTCTATGAAAATTTGCAAATATAACAAAAAATAGTTTTAACATAAATATCCAATCTCCTGTTTCAAAAACGGATAAGCTATAGATACTATAACCCAAATCCGCTGCAATTAACCTATATTATATAAGAAACAGGAAATTTTAGCAAGAAAACGTTACTTTATATCCTGAGAATAATATGAAACAACTATATAATCGCCACTGCGGACATTGCCATCTGTAAGACTATTGAGCCTGCAAATTTCATCTACATAAGCTCTTTTGCTCACCTGACTGTCGGCAATATATCTATCGGCAATGCTCCAGACAGTGTCGCCCTCCTCAACCCTGACGCTGGTATAATACTTGTTATAAGGCCTGCTGTCACCGGAACTGGCAAAAATATGAATAGTGCCACACAATATAATGACAGCCGCTATAAATGCAACAGCAGTCCATCCAAACATTTTTCTTCTACCTGATAAAGTATTTCCTCTCATAAAACCACCTCTTGTATTTCCGAACATGTGTTTGTTGTTATTGTGGTTACATAATACATCTCGAACAATCGTTTGTCAATAGAAAAAACGAACAAAATTTCGGAATATATGTTTGCGTTTGCTTTGGTTTTATGATATACTTTTTCTGAGATATAATTTTTATTTTTACAATCATTCATGGGGTGCAAAATTCCTTTTGCCCCATATCATTATATTATTTTAATATTCAGACGGAGGATTTAACTATGGCATTAGAAAAGATTTCAGACAAGCAGAAGGAGATACTGGAGTTTATCAAGAGTGAGATTTTAAACAGGGGCTATCCGCCATCAGTGCGTGATATCTGCGAAGGTGTACATTTAAAGTCCACATCCAGCGTCCATGCTCATCTCGAGACACTGGAGCGAAAGGGCTACATAAGAAGAGATTCTGCCAAAAACAGGGCTATAGAAATTATAGATGACAGCTTTGGTTTACAGCGTCGCGAGATGGTTAATGTCCCTCTGGTCGGTCGTGTAGCTGCAGGTGAGCCGATACTCGCAGTGGAAAATATCGAAACCTATTTTCCCGTTCCTGCTGAATATATGCCAAATAAGCAGTCATTTATGCTTAAAGTCAAGGGCGAAAGCATGATTAATGCCGGTATCTTCGACGGTGATAATATCCTCGTCGAGCAGCAGAGTGATGCTTCAAACGGAGACATGGTTGTAGCACTTATAGATGATTCCGCTACTGTAAAGACTTTCTACAAAGAGAATGGTCACATACGTCTTCAGCCGGAGAACGACACAATGGATCCAATCATAGTTCCGGACTGTGAAATACTCGGCAAAGTGTTTGGAGTATTTCGTTTCTTCTAATATTAATTGCAAAATATCGCACCCATATGCTAAGCTAAACAGCTCGGCATATGGGTGCGATATTTTAAATTACCGGTTTCGATTTATAATTCCTTAATCATAGAATAAATACTACAGTGAATGTACATCAACCACTTTTCCATCTCTCCATATTCTGTCGAGATCATAGAACTGCCTGTCTTCTTTAGAGAACAGATGCACTATAATATCCTGATAGTCCATGAGAATCCATGTAGAGTTGCCTGTTCCCTCCACCTGCTTCTGATGAACTCCGTTTGTATACATAGCCTCATCCACGGCATCCTCCATGGCTGTGAGCTGATTTGCATTGTTTCCGTTTGCAATGATAAAGTAGTCTGCTATAGAAGAAACCTCTCCTATGTCGAGAACTGTGATATCCTCTGCCTTTTTGTCTTCAAGTTCTTCCACTATCTTTTTAACTAAATCAATTGTCTGCATAGCAGTTATTCCTCCCTGTTGTCTCTGTATTTAGCATAATAATTGTAAGTAATCTGGGTAGCCGGATCTATTGCCCCACTCTTTGTGTTAAGGAAATTGATTGTATCATACAATATTTCTGCAACAGCCCTATCAATGTCTGAAAAAGCAAGCTTTCTTATATCTTCAAGCCTAGGTGCTTCACATCTGTTTGGCTCAATATAATCTGCCACAAAGAGTATTTTGTCAAGAAGCCCCATATCTGCTTCTCCTGTAGTATGCACTCTTATGGCATGCAGTATCTGCGCATCCTTAATGCCATACTCTTCCTCAGCCAGCACCATGCCTGCCTTTGCATGTAACAGACCCGGGTTTGATATCTCTACCTCTGTTATGTCTATATTTTTCTTTACACAGAGTCCGATTTTCTTTTCAGTCGGAAGACACTTGGCACAGTCATGAAGCAGGCCTGCAAGCATTGCCTTTTCTATCGAATAGCCGTTTGCCATGGCAAGACAGCCGGCAGTATACATCACTCCGAGCGTATGCTGATACCTTTGTTTATCAAGGCTCTTCTTTAGCTTTTTCTTTATTTCTTTTACTTCCATACTCTATCACCTGTATAAATTATTAGCCTGTATATATGACATAACTGCAGCATCCAGAAACATTTCCGCTCCTTTAGGACTCCTTTGTCCACCGGCCTGCGACTTGGCATGTAACAAGCTCCTGACCTGAGTAGACGACACATCCATCCTGTCACACTTTAAAAGTCTTATATCTGCCCAAAACTGTTTTTTGATATGCGCAATCTTTTCTTCCATCTGCTGCTTTGGAAAATTTTCCCTCACCATAACAAGGATTATTGCTGTTTGGGCTATTATCTCAGGCTTCATCCATGACTCAAAATAGTCCAGAGAATCTCCACCCATGATGAAATACAGTTCATCCTCCGGATAAAGCGCCTTTAGCTTTTGGAGTGTCACATACGTGTAGCTGGTGGACTCATCCTTTATCTCAATATCAGACACCTCAATACCGGGCACTGCTTCTGATGCCAGTTTACACATATTGTACCGGTGGCTAAATGCTGTCATTGTATTCTCAGTCTTGTTCGGCGAGTGACCAGACGGAACAAGCAGAATCCTGTCAAGAGAATACTCTTCCATCGCCTTTTGTGCCATGTATATATGACCTTTGTGTATCGGGTCAAATGCCCCACCAAAAATCCCTGTTTTCATGGCTTATTCCGGAAGCTTAATCTTTGGATTTTTCTTCGCAGGACGGTAAAAAATCATTTTTTTGCCTATTACCTTAACCACTGCTGAGTGTGTTCTCTCACCGATTACACTTGCAATCTCTCTTGGATCATCTATGCAGTTTTTAAGAACTGCGACTTTGATCAGCTCCCTCTTTTCAAGTGCTGCATCAAGAGCCTCGATGATCTCCGGAGTAAGCGATGCCTTTCCAATATTGAAAATAGGGTTAATTGTGCTTGCAAGGCTGCTTAAATATGCACGCTGTTTACTTGATAAATTCATATATACTCTTTCTCCTTACTTGTAATAATCAAACTCGAAATCATACATGCGGACAGTATCTCCATCCTCGATGCCCATATTTTCAAGCTCCTTGATGATACCCTGCTCACGCAAAAATCTCTGGAAGAAGGCAAAGCCCTTCTCCGAGTCCATATTTGTGTATCCAAGCATTTTCTCAATCTTTGGACCTGATATCTCATATGCACCATCGGCTGCCACCTCAACCGCATACGGCTCATCCTTAAAGAATGAAAGTGCAGGATCAATCTCAGGCTCATATACAGTAACCTCTTTAGGGCAATTTGCAAGCAGGTTCTTCACCTCGTACAAAAGCTCCTTAAGCCCCTTACCGCTTACTGCGGATATCGGGAATACCTTTATGCCCTGTGGCTCGAATTCGGCTCTTAAGGCTGAAATTACCTCATTTTCGTCTCCTGCTATGGCATCTATTTTGTTGGCTGCAATGACCTGCGGCTTTTTGAGAAGCTGTGGATTGTATGCTTCAAGCTCCTTGTTTATCGCCTTGATGTCAGCAACCGGATCACGGCCTTCAGTACCGGCAGCATCAACCATGTGTATCATGACCTTGGTACGCTCTATATGACGCAAAAACTCATGACCGAGTCCTATGCCCTCTGATGCTCCCTCGATAAGTCCCGGGATATCAGCGATTACGAAACCAAAGCCCTCATCCATATCAACCACACCAAGATTTGGCTGTAATGTGGTGAAATGATAGTTGGCAATCTTTGGCTGTGCATTGGTAACTCGTGACAGGAGTGTTGATTTTCCTACGTTTGGAAAGCCTACAAGTCCTACATCCGCTATCACCTTTAGCTCAAGCTGTACCTCGATTTCTATTGCATCCTGTCCCGGCTGTGCATATTTAGGAGCCTGCATAGTGGATGTGGCATAGTGCTGGTTGCCCTGACCGCCTTTTCCTCCGCGCAGGATCACCTGCCTTGTATTGTCACCGGACATATCTGCTATGACCTTTCCGCTTGCTGCATCCTTTATGAGTGTACCCTCCGGCACCTTAAGTATAAGATCCTCACCATTCTTTCCGTGGCAGTTCTTTTTGCCGCCCTCCTGTCCGGGCTCTGCTGCAAACTTTCTTCTGTGACGATAATCTGTCAGGGTGTTGATTCCCTTATCCACGAGAAATATAACGTCTCCGCCCTTTCCTCCGTCACCGCCGTCCGGACCACCGTTCGGCACGTATTTTTCACGTCGGAATGATACATGACCATCTCCGCCTTTTCCTGATTTTATGATAATTTTTGCACGATCTGCAAACATAATTTTCCACCTCATGCTGAATGTCTGCATAAAACACTCAGTATACTTTATAACAAATTTACAACATAAAAACCCCGGCTAATAAAAGTCGGGGTTTAAATCTTATTCGTTCACTACTGGATATACGGAAGCCTGTTTCTTATCTCTTCCAACTCTCTCAAATCTTAATACGCCATCAACCTTAGCATATAATGTATCATCTCCACCGATACCAACGTTTGTACCAGGGTGAATCTTTGTACCACGCTGTCTGTAAAGAATATTACCAGCTTTTACGAATTGTCCGTCTGCTCTCTTAGCGCCTAATCTCTTAGACTCAGAGTCACGTCCGTTCTTTGTAGAACCAACTCCCTTTTTATGAGCAAAAAACTGAAGGTTCATATTCAACATGTCTTACACCTCCTTGAAGTCTAGAATGATGTACTCATTCCCATAGTCTCTTTGTATTCCTTTTAGTCCCAGAATCATGGAATCCATAAGCAGCGCAACATCACCTGTCGCCGGCTTGTCAAGTCTGTAGTCAATCATACCTGTCTCTTCGTCTGTATCAAGGCTGTACTCAGCATGACACAGCTCTTCAGCGGAATTGATGAAGTTAATCACAAGCGCTGAAACCCCGGCACAGATTATATCATAACCGGAATCCGCAAAACCTGCATGTCCCTTTGACTTAAAGCCTATCTTATGTCCTTTTGAATTCTGATAAACGGTTATAGCTATCATTATCCGTTAATTTTTTCAATCTTAACCTGTGTGAAAGCCTGTCTGTGTCCGTTCTTTTTGTGATATCCGGTTTTTCTCTTGTACTTGTAAACGATAACCTTTTTAGCTCTGCCTTCTTTAACTACAGAAGCCTCAACTGTTGCACCTGCAACTGTTGGATCTCCAACCTTGAGATCATCTCCGCCTACAACTAAAACCTGATCAAAAGTAACCTTCTCACCAGCTTCAACGCCAAGCTTTTCAATGGTAATGATATCGCCTTCAGATACTTTGTACTGCTTACCACCTGTTGCTATAATTGCGTACATATGGCACCTCCTATTTATCATTACTC